>Ga0307421_1001846_pt1 | contig 12375 bp, 13 predicted proteins | sample SalMarWE160270MG_FD_202163 | JGI IMG/M metagenome (GOLD analysis project Ga0307421, IMG submission 202163) | Salt marsh sediment microbial communities from the Plum Island Ecosystem LTER, Massachusetts, United States - WE1602-70 | ecosystem: Environmental > Aquatic > Marine > Intertidal zone >...
GCCTGGTTCATCTCGGAACCGTTATAGCTGGATACCCCGGCTGCCGTGATAGCATTAAAAATAACTGTTTTCCCGGAAGAGGGTAATCCTACCAGGCCGCAACTTAAACCCACAGAGTATCCTTTCTATAAAACGCGCCATTATCCTTCACCTTGGAGTTTGAGAATAATCCCTTTAGCCTTAAGAGGCAGCTTCAAGTTGAGGAAACTGAAGGCGAATCTTTCATGCAGTACATGTTACTACCAGAAAATAACTGCGATAACAGTATATATCGGCAGGGCTCTATTTACAATTTTTAGTCATTCTTCCCATACCCGCCCGCCCTTTTACCCCCAACATTGCACCCCTCACGCTTTATTGCTACAATTACCCCCAGTAAAATGACAGCCAGCTATAACCCTAAAGAAATAGAAAAGAAGTGGCAGCGGAAGTGGGCGGAGGATAAGCTCTATGAAGTGAGCGATGACGACCCCCGCCCCAAGTGGTACGCCCTGACCATGTTCCCCTACACCTCCGGCGACCTCCACGTTGGCCACTGGTATGCCACGGCGCCCTCGGATGTCCACGCCCGCTACAAGCGGATGCAGGGCTATAACGTTCTCCACCCCATGGGCTTCGACGCTTTCGGCCTGCCCGCCGAAAACGCCGCCATCAAGCGGGGTATTCACCCCTTCACCTGGACGATGCAGAACATAGAAAACATGCGCCGCCAGCTCAAGAGCATCGGCGCTATCTACGACTGGAACCGCGAGGTCATCACCTGCCTGCCCGACTACTATAAGTGGACGCAGTGGTTTTTCTTAAAGCTCTACGAGAAAGGACTGGCCTACCGGGACAAGGCGCCGGTGAACTGGTGCCCCCAGTGCCAGACGGTGCTGGCCAACGAGCAGGTTCTGGCTGAGGGCATCTGCGAGCGCTGCGAAACCCCGGTGGTCCGCCGCGATTTAGAGCAGTGGTTTTTCCGTATCACCGCCTACGCCGACGAGCTTCTGGAGTTTGAAGGCGTCGACTGGCCGGAGCGGATAAAGATAATGCAGCGCAACTGGATAGGTAAGAGCTTTGGCACCGAGATATCTTTTGGCCTCGACCACCCCGGTGTTAAAGAAAAGGAAATCAGGGTCTTTACCACCCGCCCCGATACTGCTTTTGGCGTGACTTTTATGGTTTTAGCCCCCGAGCACCCGCTGGTGGCCAAGCTGACCTCGCCGGATAAGCAGGCCGAAGTCGATGCCTATATCGCCAAATCGCACCGCCGGAGCGAAATAGAAAGGCTATCCACGGAGCGGGAGAAGGACGGCGTCTTTACCGGCGCTTACGTGACCAACCGCCTCAACGGGGAGAAGGTGCCCATCTGGATTGCCGACTACGTGCTTTTAAGCTACGGCACCGGGGCGGTGATGGCCGTCCCCGCCCACGATGAGCGCGACTTCGCCTTCGCCGAAAAGTATAGCCTGCCCATCCGGGTGGTCATTGCCCCGCCCGGCTGGGACGGCGCTGATTTAGAGGAGGCCTATATAGAACCGGGCACTATGGTCAATTCAGGCCAGTTTGATAAATTACCCAGTGAAAAGGGCATTGAGGCCGTCTCGGAATTTTTGGAGAAGCAGGGCTGGGGCAAGCGCACGGTGAGCTATAAGCTGCGCGACTGGCTCATCTCCCGCCAGCGCTACTGGGGGGCGCCCATCCCCATGATTTACTGTGATAAGTGCGGTGTCGTCCCCGTCCCCGAAAAAGAGCTGCCCGTTTTACTCCCCGAAGACGCCGAGTTCAAGCCCACCGGCGAATCGCCGCTAAAATACAACGAGAAGTTCGTCAATACCACCTGCCCCAGGTGCTCCGGCCCGGCCAAAAGGGAAACCGATACCATGGACACCTTCATGTGCTCCTCCTGGTATTTCCTGCGCTACGCCAGCCCCCACTATGAAGAAGGGGCTTTCGACCCCGAAAAGGTAAAGCACTGGCTGCCAGTGGACCTATATACCGGCGGCGCCGAGCACGCCGTGATGCACCTGTTCTATGCCCGCTTCTTCACCAAGGCCATCCGGGACATGGGGCTGGTCGATTTCGGCGAGCCCTTCACCCGCCTCTTTAACCAGGGGATTATCATCGCCGAAAAGCGCAAGATGAGCAAATCGCGGGGCAATGTGGTCAATCCCGATGACTATGTCGCCGAGCTGGGCGCCGATGCCGTGCGCGCCTACCTGATGTTCATCGCCCCCTGGGAGCAGGGCGGCGAGTGGGACGACAGCGGCATCAGCGGTATCAGCCGCTGGCTCAAGCGGCTCTGGGGTCTGGGCTTAAGTGGCTATGATTGGGACGAATCGGCCGGCGGCCAGGTAAAAGCCGAACGTGAACTGGAGCGCCTGAGCCACCAGACCATCCGCAAGGTGACTCAGGATTTGGAAAAGCTCCGCCTCAACACCATGATCGCCGCCATGATGGAGTTCACCAACCACCTTACCAGGGTCAAAGATGAAGGTGCCGTCAGCGTTAACGCCTGGAAGGAGGCGGTAGATGACCTGCTCCTGCTTTTAGCCCCCACCGCCCCCCACCTGGCCGAGGAGCTCTGGCAGCAGACCGGCCACGAGTACAGCATCTATAATCAAAGCTGGCCAAGCTGGAACGAGGAACTGGCCAGGGAAGAAGAGCTGACGCTGGTGGTTCAGGTCAACGGCAAGCTGCGCGACCGCATTACCGTCTCGGCCTCCGTCACTGAGGACGAGGCCAAAAAGCTGGCGCTTGAGTCCGAGAAAATCAGGCCCCACATTGAGGGTAAGAGTATCGCCCAGGTGGTCTATGTGCCCGGCAGGCTGGTTAATTTAGTGGTTAAATAGAAGTCCCCACCCCGTTTTTAACCAGTTCTCTTTCGTCCCATACCCACCCGCCCAAAATGGGCTTCGCCCCTCTTAGACTTCCTTTCCCCACCTCCTTGAAAGGTGTGTTAAAGAGGTCTCACCTCTTAGGGCGGGTTAGGGTGGGAAGATAAACACCAGTTAAAAACGGGGTGGGGTAAGAAATCCCAAAATGTATTATAATAGATAAGAGGTCTTATGAAGATAGCCTTTATCGGCGGTGGCAATATGGGGGAAGCCATGCTGACGGCGGTCATTGAAGACGGCATGGTCGAGCCTGAGGCTGTCTCGGTCAGCGATGTCAGTCGGGAAAGACGCCAGGCGCTGTCTAAGAAGTACGGGGTGGCGGCTACAGCCAGCAACCGGGAAGCTATTTCGGGCAAGGATATCGTTGTGCTGGCGGTCAAGCCCCAGAATCTGGCCGAGGTCATGGCCGAGCTTGGCGGTAAGCTAAAGTCGGGTCAGGCGGTGCTCTCTATCGTCGCCGGCGCCAAAATTGATACCCTCTCTAAGGGGCTCAGGCACGGCACTATCGCCCGGGCCATGCCCAACACCCCCGCCCAGATTGGCGAAGGGATGAGCGTCTGGACGGCTACCCATGAAGTAACCGAGGCGCAGAAAGGGCTGGTCGGCGCTATTTTAGGGGCGATGGGCGCCGAAATTTACGTTGACGACGAAAAATACCTTGATATGGCCACGGCCATAAGCGGCAGCGGCCCCGCCTACTTTTTCTTAATGGCCGAGTCGCTGGTTGGGGCGGCGGTGGATATCGGCCTCCCCCGCGATATGGCTCGCAGGCTGGTAGTGCAGACCATGCTTGGCTCCGGCCGCCTTATTCAGCAGTCCGGAGAAGAGCCGGCCCAGCTCAGGAGAAAGGTAACCTCCCCCGGCGGCACCACCGCCCGGGCGCTGGAACAGTTTGAAAAGGGGCAGTTCACCGAGCTGGTCAAGCGGGCGGTCAAGGCCGCTTACGATAAAGCCAGGGAGCTGGGGTAGGGAAGCAGTTGATTTTCCCTCCCAATTTTCAGCAATTTTGCAAAATTCATTGTGTTCAGTATTGACAAAACTTATTGAACAGATTATAATATCCCCTAACTGGCGGAAAGTTTTCTATGACTAGTAATCTGCGGGACGAAGAGAAGAATTTCGTCGAGGAAGTCGGTGTTGTCTTCGAGCAGACCGGGCTTCCCCGCATGGCGGGGCGTGTTTTCGGCTGGCTTTTGATATCAGACCCGCCCTACCAGTCGTCGGCGGAGCTGGCCGAAGCCCTGATGGCCAGCAAGGGGTCGATAAGCACCACCACTCGTCTGCTCATCCAGATAGGGCTGGTGGAGCGGTTTGTCAGACCCGGGGAAAGGTATGACCACTTCCGCCTGCGGGAAGACGCCCTGCAGCGGACGATACAGCACGGCCTGGAGGATGAAATCAAACTATTCCTCAATATTGCCCATAAAGGCCTTGGTCTGATGAAGGATGAGGCTTCAGTCCGGCGGCAGTGGCTGGAGGAAATGTACGACCGCTACACCTTTCTGGAAAAGGAGTTTCCGGTCTTGATGGAGCGCTGGCAGCGGGAGCGCGGGGCAAGCCGGGCCGCCGGTAAGCTATCTTAACTTAAGCATTTTACAGTACCCAGCCGCACTTTCTGGCGCTAACTTCTGGTCACCGGGAGCGGTTGGTAAAGGGGGAAGGTAATGAAGATAAGATTATGGCAGATAATAACCGCCTCGCTCTTGTGTCTGGCTTTAGTCGGCGTGATAGCCTGCCCGGCGCCGGGCGGCGAGGGTGCGGCCGGGGCGGAGCTGGTCGAGGTGGTGCGGGGTGACCTGGCCGTTATTATAAGCGGCAGCGGCAATATAACCGTATCCCGGGATGCCAGCCTGGCTTTCGGCACCGGCGGCAAGGTGGAGGCGGTCTATGTTGAGGCGGGCGATGAAGTCAGCCAGGGTGACGTGCTGGCCAAGCTGGATACCGGTGTCCTGGAGCTGGCTTTAGCCCAGGCCGAGCTGGCCCTGTCGTCGGCCGAATACAATCTGGATAAAACCCAGCAGGTATACGCCCAGCCCGACCTAAGTACCGCCCGGGCGGCGGTAAGCAGTGCCCGGTCCTATCTGCAATACACCAAAATGATGCTGGACGAGGCCAATTCTGTTGAGCAGGTAGAGTTCTGGGAGAACGAGGTATATCAGGCCGAGGTAAATCTGGCCGCCGCCGAGCAGCGGCGGGATGAGATGCTGGCCGGCGGTGATTCGGCGGAGGTAACTTTAAGGCGGCTGGAGGTAGCTGCCGCCCGCAAAGCCCTGGAGCAGTCGCAGAAGGAGTTTGACGAGGCGACCATTACTGCCCCCTTCGATGGTATAGTCGGGGCTGTCTATGTCGATGAAGGCGATATTATCCCTCCCCCGACTATGGCGCCGACGGTAGCCATTTATTTTATTACTCCCACCAGCCTGGAGCTTAAGGCGGAGGTGGACGAGATAGACATCCCCGATGTAGAGGTAGGCCAGGGCGCCGTTATCGAGGTTGACGCCATAGCCTATGACCTGTTCGAGGGTACGGTTAACTCAATCAGCCCGGTGCCGGTGATACAGGCCGGCCTGGTGCTGTATGAGGTCACCATCAGCCTGGTTATCCCCGCCGATGCCGGGGTAATGGTGGGCATGAGTGCCACCGCCGATATTATGATAGACAAGAGTGAAGACACCCTGCTGGTGCCGGAGCGGGCGGTCGGCCGTGACGACCAGGGCAATGCCGTGGTCTGGGTCAGCGTTGACGGCCAGCTGGAGCAGAGAACGGTGGTTGTCGGCATCAGCGATGGCCTCAAGACCGAAATTTTAGAAGGGCTTAGCGAAGGTGATATGGTTGCCGTGGAAAAGCGCGGCACCACCGAACTGGGCAGCTTCTTTTAGGTAGCAGGCTTATGGAGCTGATTAATCTGGAAAACGTGACCAAAATCTACCGCATGGGCGAGGTAGAGGTCTACGCCCTCAACGGGGTAAGCATCTCCATTGAGCAGGGAGAGATGCTATCTATCGTGGGCACCTCGGGCTCGGGCAAGTCCACCCTGCTCAATGTCCTCGGCTGCCTGGATCGGCCTACCTCGGGCCGGTATATGCTGGACGGCATGGATGTCAGCCAGCTCAACGATAATAGACTGGCTGAGCTCCGGAGCAAAAAGTTCGGCTTCGTTTTTCAGGATTTCAACCTGCTCTCCCGGGCCTCCGCCCTGTCCAACGTCGAGCTTCCCCTCGTCTACAGCGGCGGCCGCAACAAGCACATCAAGGCGATGGAGGCTCTGGAACGGGTGGGACTGGGGCCAAGAGCCAAACACAAGCCCACCGAGCTATCGGGCGGCGAGCAGCAGCGGGTGGCTATCGCCCGCGCCCTGGTCAACAGCCCCAGCCTGATTCTGGCCGACGAGCCCACCGGCAACCTGGACAGCGCCTCCACCAAAGAGATTATCTCCATCTTCAGGGAGCTACACAAGGATGGTATTACCGTGGCCATTGTCACCCACGAATCGGATATCGCCCAACAGACCCAGCGCGTCATTCGCCTCCTTGACGGCAAGGTAGCCAGCGACGGGAGGGTGGACAGCCTATGAAATTTTTTGAATCGTTAGCTATTTCCATCAGGTCGCTATTTTCAAACAAGATGCGCTCGGTGCTGACCATGCTCGGCATTATCATCGGGGTCGGCGCCGTCATTGCCATCATGGCCGGGGGCAGGGGCATGGAAAATGCCGTTACCTCCACCCTGGAAGACCTGGGCACGGACGTGCTATATGTGCAGCCGGTCAATCCGGACGCGCCGGGGGGCGCCGGCATGGCCCCCGGTTACGCTGGTGCCAATCTTACCCTGGATGATAGCGAAGCCATCGCCCGCATCCCCGGGGTTTTGGGGGTAGCCCCGACCAACGAAAACTTTGTCGAAATTACCTACGGCAGTGAAAAGATAAATTCGGTGATAGAAGGCAGCACCGCTGAATTTCAGCCGATGTCCAATTATGAGCTGGCCAGTGGCCAGTTTATTACCGAGCGGCATGTGGCCTCGAGGGATAACGTGGTGGTACTGGGGAGCACCACCGCCGAGAACCTCTTCGGCGATGAAGACCCGGTGGGGCAGAGGGTCAAAATCAATGACAAGCGCTTTACCGTGGTCGGCGTGCTGGCCGCCAAGGGCGGCAGTATGATGGGCTTCAGTATGGATGAAATCGTGGTGGTGCCGATAACCACCTACCAGACCCGGCTCTTTACCCAGCGCACCCCCTCCGGCCAGGACGCCGTCCAGTCAATCGGGGTCCTGGTGGACGGCCCGGAGCAGATGGATAACGTCAGGGCCGATATTGAAACCACCCTGATTAAGCGCCACCGTATTGATGAGGGTGATAAGAACGACTTTGCCATCGTCAGCATGGACCAGATGATCGGCATCTTCAGTCAGATAACCGGCGTGGTATCCATATTCCTGGCGGCTATCGCCAGTATCGGACTGCTGGTGGCCAGCATCGGCATCATGAACATCATGCTGGTCTCGGTCACCGAGCGCACCCGGGAGATAGGCATCCGCAAGGCGGTCGGCGCCAAGCGGCGGGACATCCTGCTGCAGTTCCTCATTGAGGCGGCGGCGCTCAGCCTGGTCGGCGGCGCTGCCGGTATTGTCTTCGGCTGGTTATTGTCCCTGGGCATATCCTTTATAGCAACCCTTGCCGGCTTCCCGCTGGAGGCGACGCTGTCGCCGGTGCACATTGGTATAGCCGTCGGCGTATCGCTGGTTATCGGCCTGGCGTCGGGGATATACCCGGCAATGAGGGCGGCCAGGCTCAACCCGATTGACGCCCTGCACTACGGATGAGGTAAATTTATGAACTGGCTTGATATTATCATTCTGGTAGCCCTGGTTATCGCCGCTTTTATGGGGCTGAGGATGGGACTGATAAAGGCGGTTCTGCTGCTGGTGGGAATCATCGTGGGCGTGGTACTGGCCGGTCACTACTCCGGCCCCCTGGGCGAACGCCTCACCTTCATCTCCTCGGAGGGCGTGGCCAAGGGTGTCGCCTTTGCCGTCATCATGCTGGCGGTGCTGGCGGCGGCGGCGATAGCCGCCGCTCTGCTCACCTGGGCGGCCAAGGTGGTTATGCTGGGCTGGGTCAACCGCCTCGGCGGGGCTGTTGCCGGTCTATTTTTAGGGGCGCTGTTCTGCGGCGCGCTGCTGGCGATGTGGGTTCATTTTCTGGGCGCGGCTCAGGTTATCACCGATTCGGCCATAGCCACTATATTGTTAGACCGCCTGCCCATGGTGCTGGCGCTGCTCCCCGGAGAGTTCGACGGCGTGCGCTCTTTCTTCCACTAAGCCCCGGGCTTTAAAGCCTGGAACTTCTGCCTCAGGGCATCGGCCACGTGTTTGGGGACCAGGTCGTCAATATCACCGCCCAGGCTGGCCGCCTCCTTAAGCAGGCTGGAGCTCAGGAACTGGTATTCCATCCGGCTCATCAGGCAGACGAACTCCAGCTCCGGGTAGAGCCTCTTGGTCATCATGGCCATATCAAATTCCCGCTCAAAGTCGGCACTCATTCTCAAGCCCCGCACCATAGCCTGAGCCTTTACCTTCCTGGCGAAATCGACGGTCAGCCCGCCGAAGGTCTCCACCTCTACATTGGGCAGGTGGGCTACGGCTTTTCTTATCAGCTCCGCCCTCTCCTGGGGGCTGAACAGGATAGGCTTATTGGGGGTCTCAAAGACGCCGATGATTAGCTTTTCAAAGATTCTGGCCGCCCTGGTGGCGATGTCAAGGTGTCCGTTGGTTATCGGGTCGAAGCTACCGGGATAAATCGCGATGGTCAAGGCTTACCCTCCTTTTGATAAACTGTTATGCAACTGTCACCGTGGCGGCGCTCCTTTACGGCTTTGAGCGGTGGGTAGGCTGGCTCCAGGGGGAAGCGGGAGGAGTGCGTCACCACCATTATCGTTTCCGGGCCGACCAGTTTGGAGGTGGCCAGCCGCTGTACCAGGCCGCCGATAGAGGTATCGGCGTAGGGCGGGTCAATGAGGATAATACTGTATTCCTGGTTGAGGAAGGTAAGGGCTTTGGCCACGCTTGAGCAGTGGACGTGGGCCTGGTCGGTAAATCTGGTTTTGCCCAGGTTTTCCTTGATGATGCGGCAGCACTTCGGCTCCTGGTCAACGAAGTCAACCCACCCCGCTCCCCGGGACAGCGCCTCGATGCCCAGGGCGCCGCTGCCGGAGAATAGGTCCAGCACCCGCGACCAGTCGGCGTCTGAGTTTTCCAGTATGGAGAAGATGGCCCCCCGCACCAGGTCGGTGGCCGGGCGGGTGCCAGTTCCCTGGGGTACTTTAATGTGGTGGCCCTTGGCGGTGCCGGCGATAACTCGCATCATTTTTTACTCCCTACTATGATATTAGGTTATGGAGATGAGGTCAACAGCAGGTGGAAATACCTAAGTCAAAAGCTTATTTTCGGTGTCCAAAACTCTTGCCCTGAAAAAGTCTGTTGTGATATACTGTTAGTCGCCGTTGAGAGAGAGGGGGACGATAGTTGCTGGCTGATTATGGCTATATTGGTTTGCTTCTGGCGCTTGCCATATTCTTTGCCGTTACCACCCTTCTCATCCCCTTTTCCTTAAGCCTTCCCGCCCGCCTGACCATCTACTTCCGCCGCTTTCAGCAGTATTTAGAAACCCATTACCCCTTTATGACTAAATTCGTCCCCCCCCTGCCCAAGTTCCCCAAATTCATGCAGGTTATTCCCTACCATCCCGGTCCGGTGAAAAACTCCACCTTTGAGTGCGGTATGGAGACTATCGGCAAGTCATGGATGAGGTTCAATTTCCGCTATTATTACTACGCTTTAGTATTTATCGCCCTGGATGTGATGGTGGTCTTCATCTACCCCTGGGCGGTTGAGCTAAAGGGACTGGGTCTTTTCGGTTTTATCGGAATTCTGGTGCTGATATTCATTCTCTTTATCGGCTATCTCTACGCCTGGAAGAAGAAGGTCTTGGAATGGAAATAGAAGAAGAAGTTTACTCCAGCCGCCAGCTGGACAAGGTTGAGGGCAAGGCGATAAACGAGTTTATCGCCCGCTCTCAAGAGGTCATCCCCGACCCCGACCGGTGGCTGGACGAGGAGTTGGAGCGCAATGTACTGCTCACCTCGGTGGATGCCGTGCTCAACTGGGCGCGGCGCACCTCTATGTGGCCGGTGGTCTGTTTCCCGGCCTGCTGCGCCTTCGAGTTTATTACCACCGAGGCCTCCCGCTTCGACCTATCCCGCTTCGGCATGGAGATTGTCCGCGCCTCCCCCCGCCACGCCGACCTGATGATTACCGCCGGCACCCTGACCTGGAAAATGGCCCCCCAGGTGAAGCGCATCTACGACCAGATGGCCGAACCCAAGTGGGTAATCGCCATGGGGGCCTGTGCCATCAGCGGCGGCATTTTCGCCTCGTCCTACAGCGTGGTGCCGGGCTATAACCGCATCATACCGGTCGATGTCTATCTGCCGGGCTGTCCCCCCCGCCCCGAAGCCCTGATTCACGGGATAAGGATGTTACATCAAAAGATAGCCAGGAAAAGTCTTATATCCGAGGATAAGTAGAGGATGACGCTGGCTCTTTCCGCAAAAGACATAGCCAAGAAAATAGAGAAAAAGTATCCGGGGTGCGTTGCCGAATCGGCGGCGGAAAGCCTGCTGGTTAAAGGCCAATCGCTGCTGGAGGTAGCCGGTTACTTAAAAGATACCCCCGGCCTTGACTTTGACTACCTCACCGCCGTCAGCGGCGTTGACTATCTTGACTTTTTTGAGGTGGTCTATCACCTTACCTCGATTGAGCATAACCACAGCCTGGTGCTCAAGACCCGCTGCTATGACCGCGATAACCCCGCCCTGCCCTCGGTAGTCGGCCTCTGGCGGACGGCCGATTTTCAGGAGAGGGAAATCTACGACCTGCTCGGCATCGGCTTTACCGGCCATCCCAATTTAAAGCGCATCGCCCTCTGGGAGGGCTTTGAAGGGCATCCATTACGCAAGGATTTTTTATAGAGAAATTATATGACCACCACTAAAGAAATAGGCATAAACACCGAACCCTTCGTGGTCAATTTCGGCCCCGCCCACCCCAGCACCCACGGCGTCTTCCGCATGAGGGTTACTCTTGACGGCGAGGTCATCGTGGACATGGAGCCGGTCTTCGGTTATCTGCACCGCGGTATTGAAAAGCTGGCCGAGGAGCGCACCTACACCCAGGTTATCCCCCTCACCGACCGACTGGACTATCTGGCCTCGATGAGCAACAACCTGGCCTACTGCCTGGCGGTGGAAAAGCTGGCCGGCATTACCGTGCCGGAGCGGGCCGAGTACCTCAGGGTTATTATCGCCGAGCTGCAGCGTGTCGCTAGCCACCTCTGTGCCGTCGGTTTTTTCCTCAACGACTGCGGCGCCTTTATGACCCCCGTACTCTATATGCTGCGGGAGAGGGAAAGAATTTTAGACTTCTTTGACATGGTCTGCGGCCAGCGGCTGACCTATAACTACATGAGAGTGGGCGGCGTCAGCCAGGATGTCCCCGATGAGTTCATACCGGCGGTCAAGAAATTCGTTAAAGAGATGCCGGGCTGGCTCGACGAGTACGAGTGCCTGCTCAAAGAAAACGAGATACTGCTGGCGCGCTCCAAGGGCGTCGGCATCCTGCCCAAAGACCTGGCGATTAATATCGGCGCCAGCGGCCCGGTGCTCCGTGCCAGCGGGGTGAAATGGGATGTCCGCAAGGCCGACCCCTACTCCGTATATGACCGCTTTGAGTTTGACGTTCCCGTCGGCGCTGCCGGCGATTGCTATGACCGCTACCGAATGAGGGTAGAGGAGATGCGCCAGAGCCTGCGCATCTTAAGGCAGGCGATTAAGGACCTGCCCGGGGGTGAGGTCAGGAGTGATGTGCCCCACCTCATCCGTCCCCCGGTGGGCGAGGCCTACGGGCACGTTGAGGGCCCTCGCGGTGAGCTGGGCTTCTATTTGGTCTCGGACGGCTCCATCGCCCCCTACCGCTTCCACGTGCGGGCGCCCACCTTCATCAACCTGACGGCTTTAGCCGATATGATGCGGGGCTGGAAGATAGCCGACGCCATAATTATCTTCGGCAGCATTGATATATGTATGGGTGAGGTGGACAGGTAATGGCCATGCCAATGTTACCCCCCAACTGGCCCGGCAACTTCTGGGCGCACTGGGCTATATTCGCCGTTGTCATACTGGTTTTCGTGCTGCTGATGGTCATGTTCTTTATCTGGTTAGAGCGGCGGGCGATGGCGGTTATGCAGGCCCGGCTGGGGCCCAACCGCGCCGGCCCCTTCGGCCTTTTCCAGCCGGCGGCCGATGCCCTGAAGATATTGATTAAAGAAGACATAATTCCGGCTAAGGCCGATAAGCTGGTCCACTGGCTGGCGCCGGTGGTGGCCTTCGTGCCGGCGATGCTTATTTTCGCGGTGGTGCCCTTCTGGGGTGGGGCCTTG
>Ga0307421_1001848_pt1 | contig 12373 bp, 9 predicted proteins | sample SalMarWE160270MG_FD_202163 | JGI IMG/M metagenome (GOLD analysis project Ga0307421, IMG submission 202163) | Salt marsh sediment microbial communities from the Plum Island Ecosystem LTER, Massachusetts, United States - WE1602-70 | ecosystem: Environmental > Aquatic > Marine > Intertidal zone >...
GAAGGAGTTGAATAGGGCTGGCATTGACGTTATCGCGTGCAAATGGTGTGCCGATAGAATGAAGATAACAGATTTACTTGAAAAAGCCGGAATAAAAGTTGTATACGTCGGTCCAATAATCTCTCAGTTGATAAAGGATGGTTGGGCCTCCTTAACATTTTAACGTCTTGTGACGAGCATTGAACAAACCATCTTATTGTTACTGCACAGAAACCGACTATGCTCAAAGGCTAGCTTATCTTTAGAGGTACCAAGTCCTCGGCAATAATAGAAAACGCCTTCGGGTTCCTCCTTTGCACCTTACCCCGTACCATTAGCCAGCCTTCGCGGAACAGGACCTGCCCGCACTTTTCCTGGACATCGCTGAAAACTGTTACATCCGCCACCCCCGTCCCGTCTTCCATGATTACGTATACCACCCTGTTGCCGTTCCTAGTAGGCGGTGCTTGATAGCGGATTACCGAGCCGGCGATTTTGACCGTTTTACCTGCTGGTATCGAATGCAGGTCCATCATCCGGGTCACCTCGTCGTCAAGAGCGTAAAAATCCAGGGGGTGTGCCGACAAATTGAGTGACAGCAGTTCTCTCTCCACCATCATGTTTGCTTTTCTGTCATCGCTAGCGACTTTATCCGCCTGCAGCGGTTCCAACTTCTCGTCCTCGAAAAGAGGCCTAGCTCCATTTCCGGTCCTGTGCCTGAGCTCCAAGAGTTTGGGGAGTTCCGCCAGCAACTCACTCCTGGCTCCGAAGGAGTCGAAAGCTCCGACTCTGATGAGGTTCTCCGTGATGGGCCGGCTGACGCTGGTCCTCAGGACAAAGTCTCTCAGGGAAGTAAATCTGCCCTTTTTCCTCTCGCTCAGTATGGACTTCTCTGCTTCTGCTGACATACCCTTTAGCTGCCTGAGACTTACCCTTATCGCCCCATCCTCAACGTTGTAGTCCCTGGTGGAGCGGTTGATGTCGATGGGTAATATTCTAACACCGCTTCTCCCGGCTTCAGCCACCAGGACCCGGGCCGGATAATAGCCCATGGGCTGATTTGAGATCACCGCCGCCAGAAACTCGGCAGGGTAGTGGCACTTCAGCCAAAGGGTCTGGTAGGCTAACTCGGCATAGGCGGCGGCATGGGCCTTGCAAAAACCGTAGGCGGCAAAGGCCGCCAGCTGCTCAAACACCTCTTTGGCGATGGTTTTGTTCACGCCACGCCCGGCGGCGGAGGCCATGAAGGACTCCCGCATCTTCTCCATCTCCTCCTCGGTGCGGTCGTGTGTCATTGCCCTCCGGAAGCCGTCTGCCTCGGCATAGCTCATCCCGGCCAAGTCATGGGCCACCTTTAGTACCTGCTCCTGATAGAGTATCACCCCCAGCGTTTCACCTAGGGCGTTTTTGAGCCTGGGGTGGAGATAGGTCACCGGCTCCCTGCCGTGTCTCCGAGGGAGGTATATCTTGTCCATGTTCGACTTGAGCGGCCCCGGTCTGACCAACGAAATGGAGACGATTATGTCCTCGAAGCGGTTAGGTAACAATCTCCCCGCCATTTCCCGCTGCGCCGGGGATTCAAGCTGGAAGGTACCAATCGTCTTACCGTCGCGCAGCATGGCAAAGGCCTCCGGGTCATTCCGGTCTATCTTATTCAGGTCAACGTCGACACCTCGATCCTTCTTAATGCTGGCAAGGGTGTCCCCTATAACGGTGAGCGTCGGCAGCGCCAGCAGGTCCATCTTGACGATGCCCAGCTTCTCGATGTCGTCCTTGTCGTACTGGCTGATGACATCTCCGCCGCTGGACCACTCCAGAGGGACAAGGTCCGATAGCCTGCCGTCCCCGATGAGCAGTCCCCCCAGGTGAACCGACATGTGCCTGGGGAAGCCGTCGATTGCGGCGCACAGCTTGAAAAACCCGGCCAGATCTGGGCGCTTATATATTTCGCTTTTCTTCAACTCGGGACGGGAATCCATACACTCCAGCAGTTGTGAGGCCGACAGGTAGTGAATGCCCCGGCAGGCTTCCTCTATTACCTCCTGCGGTATCTGAAGGGCTTTGCCAGCGTCCCGGATGGCCCCGCGGGCCATGTAGGTATTGATGGTGCCCACGCAGGCCACATTTTCTGGGTCGTACTTCTTATAGACATAGTCTCTGACCTCGTCACGGTGTCTCCGGTCGATATCGAGGTCTATGTCCGGCGGCTCGTGGCGCAGGGGATGCATGAAACGCTCGAAGAGCAGGTTGTGCTCCATCGGGTCGACGGTGCTGATATCAAGGACATAGACGACAAGGCTGTCCACGGCGCTGCCCCTCGCCTGGCACCTTATACCGCGCTCCCTGGCCCGGCGGACGATGTCCCAGACAACCAGGAAATAGCCGCAGAAACCTAGGGCCCGGATGGTCTCCAGTTCCCGCTCCAGCCGCTCCTCGATTTGCCCCGTTATTTGGCCGTACCTCGTCAGCACTCCGGCCCGGGCTATCTTTACCAGGTAGCTGTACTCAGTCTCGCCTTCGGGGACATTAAACCTGGGGAAATGCAGTCTTCCCAGATCCAGCTCCAGGTTGCACCTGGAGGCGACCTCTTCCGTCATGTTCGCTGCCTCGGGTAAGTCCCGGAAAAGCCCCGACATCTCCTTGGCTGACTTGAGGTACTGCTCCACGGTGCGGTACCCTTGTAGCCGGGAGGCCGGCATATTCCGGCCGATGGCATTGAGCAGCTCCTTGACCCGGTACTCCTCCATTTCGGCGTAGTGGACGTTGTTGGTAGCCACCATGGGTATTCCTTCTTCCCTGGCAAAACTGGCAAGCCAGTGGCTGCCTGACATTCCTTCCTTGGAAGGGTAGCGGATAAGCTCAACGAAGAAGTCGTCCCCAAAGACCTCCCTGTAGAAACAGGCGGCTTCTTTCGCCTGCCCGGTCTTACCCTTTCCAACAAGAACCGGTATCTCACCCCGGCTGCAGCCGGACAGGGCTATGAGGCCGTCGTGAAATTTACCCAGCATCTCCTTGGTCGCTGCCGGCTGCCTGTGCCGGTTGGACAGGTGGGCCTCCGTCAGCATCCGACAAAGGTTGGAGTAGCCTTTCCTGTCCTTGCATAGCAGGGTGAGGTGATAACCGCCTTCAAGGTCAATCTCAGCGCCTATGATAGGCTTTATCCCCAGAGTTTTGGCCTTCTCGTAGAACTTGATGGCGCCGGTCAGCCGGTTGTGGTCGGTAAGCGCCAGCGCCGGCATGCTAAGTGCCTTCGCTTTCTCCAGGAGCCTGTCCAGGGAAGAGGCGCCGTCGAGGAAGCTGTATTGCGAGTGGACATGGAGGTGAACAAAACCCATATTAATACCCTAGTCCAGGACCCGGTGCAGGAACCATTCCTTGCCAAGCCGGTAAAGCTCGTAGGTCCCTGTGCTGGAATTGGTAGCGGTAACACGCACAAAGAAGCGCGCTGCCTTGCCGTTCCACCACTCGCCGGGCTCCCGCCACCAGCCTATAACCTCGTTGACCCGGTAGAGGCGTTTTCTCCAGATAAATGCGTCTATAGCGGAGTCTTCTTTTCCGTGTACCTTGACTGGTTCACCGATAAGCTTAGACATCGAACTGGCTCCAATAGGGAAGGGGAATATCATTATACTAGAACAATTGTTTCATTGTCAAGGGATTTTTGGCGGAAAATTAGTTTAATGTCGTATAATTATCCTAATGAGCAACAGTGAAACGTCGGGGCAGGCTAAAATATACGTCGGTACTTCCGGATGGTCCTATCCCAAAGGGGAAGGCACTTGGAAAGGCCATTTCTATCCGCCAGGTAAGATAAACGAGCTGGAGTACTATAGCCAGTTCTTCAACACGGTGGAAATCAACAGCTCATTCTACCGGCCGCCCAATCCCGGATATGTGTATAACTGGGTAAAGCGAGTCCCCAAAGATTTTCTATTCACTGTCAAGCTATGGCAGAAGTTCACCCACCCGAAGATGTATCAAGAGACTACCGGCGAAGTGGCAGCGATATCTCAGGATGACGTCGACCTGTTCAAGCGCAGTATGGAGCCGCTGGCCAGATACGGGAAACTGGGGGCTCTACTCGCACAATTCCCGCCGAGCTTCAAAAACGATGGTTTCGGGCGGCAGATAATTGAGGCGGTTACCAGGACATTTAGGGAGTACAGGCTGGTGGTTGAACTGAGACACCGGAGCTGGAGCGACGATGAGAACACCGCCGGCTTTCTGGGGGAAAATAACTTTACTTGGGTGCAGATTGATGAGCCCAAGTTCCAGTCATCAATAGCCGCTGAGGTACCGGTAACCTCTGACATGGCCTACTTCCGGTTTCACGGCAGGAATAAAGAGATGTGGTGGAAGGGTGATGGACGTCAACTATTTTTGCCGGTAAACGACAATTATATTTGCCGGTTCACCTCCTTTCTGTTTTGCTCTACCGCGCCGGTACGGTAGCTGGGCACGTTAAATTCCAGGATAACAGAGTGATGGACTACCCGATCGATGGCGGCTGCGGTAGCCATGGGATTCTGGAAGATCCTGTCCCACTCTGAAAAGACCAGGTTTGAGGTTATGCCCAACGCCCGCCGCTCGTACCGCTCTGCCATCAAGGTAAACAGGACTTCGGACTCCTCGGCACCCTGTGGAAGGTAACCCAGGTCGTCAATGATGAGGAAATCGAAGTTATCCAGCTTACGCAGCATCCTGGGCAAATTCAGGTCGCGTTTGGCTGCCAGCAGGTTTTGCACCAGGTGATAAGCAGGCGTAAACAGGACCGAGCGTCCTGCTTCTACCAACCGGTGGCCGATGGCGCACATGGCATGAGTTTTCCCGGTCCCGGGAAGACCGAAGGCAAGCACGTTCGTGCTGCGCTCCAGAAAATCTCCATCGGCCAGGTCATCGAGTTGCCTTTTCAGTCTGGCGGGTAGCCTGTCACATTCCAGGGTGCCCCAGGTTTTCCCCACGGGCAGTTTGGAGGCCTTCCTTAACCGGGCAGCCCGCCTTTGCTTGCGGTCCTCTGCCTCCATCTCCAGCACCTCAAGCAGGCTGCTCAATGCGTCGTCATGGCCCGCCCGGGTAAACCGGTTGACGACTTCAGCCCCTACTGTGGGCAGTTTGAATTGGACGCAAAGGTGGGCAATCCGGTTCGCGTATCCGTTACCTGTCATCTCACCCCTCCCGTAAGCAGGGCATCATAGACCTTGAGGTCCGGTATGCCCAGAGATATGAGTTCGGGCACCTGCGGCGTTAAGGGAGCGGCCAGGTCACGTACCTTCAGGTAGTCGAAAGCCACGGCCGATTCCAGGAGAAGCGAAAGTGCCCGGTCTACCTCTGATTCCACGGTGGTGGCGGCAAGGTGCAGGATACGGACGTATTCTACATCCGCGCGCTCTCCACGCCACCGGCATAAGGCTTCATAAGCCAGCCGGAAGTTCTGTGTTGGGAAAAGGTGCTCCCGGAAACGGTACCGGGCGAAAGCACCAGGTTTGCGCACCAGCGAATGGACGATATGGCGATAATTGATATTGGCGTCATTGCCCCCATGAAGTCGCTCCATCTCCTCCACCAGCCGGCCCTTGTAGTAAACTTCCAGATGATCCGCGTACTGACGCACTTCCACTTCCAGACCCTTGAGGCGGGCAGGCACGGTATAGGTCTTCTGGGCGACGCGGATGATGCTCCACTTGCTGACCCTGGGACGATAGGTAGTATACTCGGGAACGGGCGCCGGCGGCAGGGGTCTGAGATACCGCCGCTCCACGCTCAACTTAGGCTCGGCGCGACGATTACGTCTATTTACGACTTCACGGACGAAAGCCAGGTACGCTTTCACGGTGGGGAAATCCCGGCTGCCACGAATGACGAGCTCCTGGTGAATGGCAGATTTAAGCCGGTAGTGGGCCTGCTCCGCGACGCCGTTCTCATGCGGGGCGTTCACATTGGTCGTGGTGGCACGGATGTCATAGTGGTCGAGTACCGCCCCATAGCGCTCGCTGAGAGCACGCCCCCGGCTGTTCTTGAGTTCATGGGTGGCGGCGGAGAGATTATCGCTACGTACCACCTGGGGGACTCCGCCAAGCTCCCATAGAGACCCCTGTAATCCCTTTACCAATGCCTCCAGGGTCTCTCCCATGGCAAGGTCCACGAAGCGCCATCCCGAGTAGCTCAATATAAACTCGAAGAAAAGGTGTGGGAAGGGCTCTCCCGCAATCGTGACCTTCAACTCCTGTCCATGCGTGAAATCCAACTGAGCTTCACGGCCTGGCGGGTGCTCTTGAGGGAAGAATACCTCCCGGTCAGGCCCGTGTATCGCTCGCCAGTCCCGGAGACGACGCTGCAATGACCTGATTTGCCCCTGATTGAACCTGCCCGGATATCTCTCCTCCAACCATTCCAGGATAGTTGTCGCCCTCATGACTCCGTCCAGGTCCCTTTGTAGTAAAGGCTCTATCTCTTCGGCCCAGACTTCGGCGAAGGGGTCTGGCCTGGTTCGCCAATACCTGTCTCTCCTTTTCTCTGATGGTAGCGGCCCTCGCTGCCAGGTCCGCGCTGTCCGAACGCTCATCCCTGCTGCTGCAGCTGCGGCTTCCTGTTTCTTTCTTTCCATAATCTTTTGCCTCAGTCGACGTACTTGCTGATCGGTGACCATCCAGATACCTCCTCTGGCTAATGGTCACACTCTTCTCTATTTCACGCAACACCGGCAATCTTAGTTGTCGCCGACCGGCAATTCTAATTGTCGCACACCAGGGGTGTATGGATGGCCATCAAACCTGTTTCTTTTCATCAGGTAGAGGACATACTCTCGGAGCAGTTTTGTATCGATATTGTCTAGTGAATCAGGAAGATGCCTGTTCTTCAGATAGTTACGAAAGCTCTTTAAGTTTGCTGAATACCAGCTGATCGTTTTCGGGCTTTTGCCTTCTGCCCTGTTACACACTTCGTAGTATTCTATGAGTTCAAATAACTTATGTGCCTTTTCTTTGGTATTTACATGAGTTGTCATGCTGGATCTTAACCTCCATTTTTGTATTTTGTCGGTTTAGACCCAGCGCTTGAATAATCAGGGTGTTAAAGCGAGTCAGGGTGTCAAGGCGAGTCAGGGTGTCGAAAATACTGTTTTCACCTCCTTTCGTGCCTAAACTAACACTCCATGACTTAGGTTCATGGTGTCAGCGAGAGTAGCAAAACGCTATTTTGTTTAGCCCGGCTCAACAAAAAGAATTCACTCCTTGTCTGACAACAAGCGTGAAATTCTCTTCTTGAAAGAAGGGTGGGCAAGAGTATCTCCAGGTCTATAAATAAGTCTTGCAATTTGTTCAAGTGCATAGGCCATATCCTTTTTCCCGACATACTCAGCTGCTACGGCATCAGCTTCGTATTCATGACGCCAAGAAATTAAAGAGAATACGAGAATCCCTATAGTAATAGTGAGGAGAATTGGAATTGTAGGCATAGACTTTGAGACAAATCCATAAACTGTTACCGGAATAACTACGAGAAAAGATAGCAAACCTCTTGCATAATGCCACTTTTTTAGATGAGCAAGTTCATGTGCAAGAATACCTTTTAATGCAAGATTATCAAGACCACAAAGGATAGTGCAACCCACGTGCACTGTGCCTCCAAAATGGGCTTTGCAACCCGAGAAGAATGGTAGAGGTGCAGAATTCGCGCCTCTCAATCCAGGCACAATTTGAAGTGATTTGGTCGGATGTAGCTTGACATTCATTTCATTCGCTAGCTCCGCCATAATATTCATTGCTTCGTGACCTCTATGGCAATCCGGATTGCTCTTGCGCGAACTCTTGGACCAATATATGACCAGACGGATAAATAAGATAATGACCAGAATAGTTAAGATACCAATGGAAACTGTCCTTACTTGCCCTGACGATACTAGTGCAATGACCAAAGAAACAGATGCAAGCAGGATGATTAAACGGTCAAACGAGGCCTGATAACGTAGGTGTTTGAATCTATTCTTCACTACTGTGATTATATCAAATTGCCGGCTGGGCTGGGTAGACACTGGTGAAGATCTCTGGTCAAACCCTTTGTGCGCATTATATCAAGAAATAGGCCCAAGCCATATAAAGAGACCTAATAGCCAAGCTGGCGCCTTTCTACTTCTTTAAAGCCAACAGGGTGAATGATTGTACAACAAGCTATATTTGGCGTGGCGTGAGGCTACCTTCGGGAGTTGTATGCTTTCACGTCTATAATTTTGTGAGGTAAAAACTTACTCTGCTGCACGCTGCTCGTGGCTAGCTTTATCAAGGACTTCTCTAAGCACTGCTTCCAAGTGTGGAGGTAGCTTGCAAACTATCATTTGAATTGGCCACGTTCCCAACCTGGTTGCTCGACGCTGAATCAATTGGTAGAAGTCATCATCCGTAAAGACCATCACCTTTTTTACACCCTCTGGGGCTGCCTTGAGGTAACCAATTTCCGATAAGGCCTTCCGCACCCCACCCGTGTTCTCTCGCCCTGTCCTTGTTTTTGCTCTGTTAGACAGAATGGCTGCAACTATGGAAGCGTCCTCTGCAACAGCATCAAAAGTATAACTTTCGCCGGTTGTTAATCGGATAGGTTTCTCCTTGAAGACATGCCCAGGGAACTGCTTTGAAAGCCAGTTACGTACATTGGGTTCGATCACAGTCTTTATCTTGGTTGTATCTGCCATATACCCCACCTCTTTTTGGATTATACCACTGTTAGATTGCACCGAATGAGCCAGCTTAACAAAAGTCAGTTTTGTTGAATGTTGGGGATTCCCTCATGTCAACAGGCGTAATATTTCTGTTTGATAACGCGCCGAAAAGTGCTTTGTTTGCAAGCTATAAGCGGTGTATAATTAGCCAAATAAATCATCGCAGTTTAAAAGGAATCAACAGACATGGCGACAACCGAACACACGATAAATGATGCCCTCGCCGGAGTCTTGATGGAAACCAGAAGCTTATGGCGTTTCAAGGGTGTCGTAAGATCTGAAAATATTGATGTCCTGAAGAGCAGCGGCAAGAGACCCGATATCTTAATCGTTGAACCGAATGTTTCCCCGGTCATTGTAGAGACGGAAATTCTACCGGCAATTTCAGTTGAGTCGGATGCCAGGCAACGTCTTGGTGAACACCTGGCTCCATCTGGTCGGCGGATATTATCATCGTTAGCGGTTAGACTACCAATTAGATTGAGGGACTTCTCAGGACAACTGTTGAAGAATGAAATCCTCAATGCATCTGATTTTGAAATGGCTCTTTATACAGGAGAGAGTCCAGAATCATGTATACGGTGGCCACAAAATGGATGGGTATTCGGCAATGCCACTGATTTATCGATTCTTATTCAATCAGCTTCTGTGCCGCCGGCGGTTGTTGAAGAGGCTGCTAACAAGCTCGTTGATGGGGTAAGTGAAGCAGCAGCACTCTTGACGGATATGGCGATAGCTCACCTTGGGGCGATAACGAAGATTTGCGAAGAACTCCGTCAGCAAGATGGAGAACAAACTCGGAGAATGGCGACGACCATCCTGGCTAATGCGCTGGTATTCCATGAAAGTCTGGCTCGTGGCGAAGGTGATTTGTATAACGTCCGGACGCTTGATGAACTACGGGGTAAGCGAGGTAGTGTCAGCAAAAATGAGATGCTTGAAGACTGGAAAAGGATTCTGAGAGTCAATTACTGGCCGATTTTTGATATTGCCCGGCGCATCCTTGAGGTTATTCCTATAGATACAGCCAGGCCGCTCCTTGACCGGCTGGTCACCACGGCAGGTGAACTCGTGGCCAACCACATGATGCGGTCACATGACTTAACCGGCGCCGTTTTCCAGCGTTTGATAGCCGACCGGAAATTTCTTGCGGCTTATTATACCAATCCGGCTTCAGCAGCACTTCTGGTAGGCCTCGCTATTAATGCATACCAGACACCAGGAAACGGCTCTTGGGCAAAGGATACCGATGTAATAAGTCTACGCATCGCTGACTTTGCCTGCGGCACCGGTACACTGCTGTCCGCCGCCTACCGCCGAATCAGCCAGCTGCACGAGGCTTCTGGTGGTGATGCTGAGATGATTCACCCCGATATGATGGCGACCGCGCTAGTCGGCTGTGACGTATTACCGGCGGCCGCACACCTAACGGCTTCGATGCTGGCCGGAGCTCATCCTACTATTAAATACAAAGGCAGTTCGATTTTGGCGGTCTCGTACGGGCCGCGGGAAGGTGGTGGCGTTGCCCTCGGTTCTCTCGATTTGCTGGACCCTCAGAGAGCGTTCGATATCGTAGCTATTACAGCAAAGGCTATTGAAGGAATGGGCCAAAGTGAGAAAGAAGCATGGTCGACTTTACCTCACGCTTCGTTCGACATGGTTATTATGAACCCGCCTTTCACTCGAGACACCGACCATTCCGCCATCAAAGCCGAAGTGCTTAACCCGATGTTCGCCGCTTTTAGCTCAAAAGCGGAAGAACAGCGCGAGATGGCTAAAGCCGCGAAACGACTTCTCCAGGGAACGAGCGCACACGGCAATGCCGGGGAAGCGAGTGCATTCCTGGTGCTTGCCGACCGTAAGTTGAAGGATAACGGGACTCTCGCTATGGTCATGCCGCTGAGTTTATTGTCTGGAGATGCGTGGGAGGCATCACGGCAACTACTACGCAAATCGTATGGCGATCTCATTCTCATAACGATTGCCGGTGCTAGGGATAACGAGCTTTCCTTCTCGGCGGATACGGGAATGGGTGAATGTCTGGTTATCGCTCGTAAGGCCAACAAAAACAACATCCGGGCAACGTTTGTGGTATTAAACGAGAGGCCGTCGTCGACGATGACGGGTTCGAGCGCAGCAGTTCAGATTCATCAGTTGAAAGGGGGAACCCTCCGTAAACTGGAAGACGGACCGGTGGGTGGCAGCCTGTTTCATTTTGGTGACGACCTAATCGGGTATGCTATTGATGCTCCTCTTCCCGAACAAGGCCCCTGGAACCTGGCTCGTATCAAGGATGGTGCTCTGGCTCAGGTAGCCTACCAGATGGCTGATTGTGGTCTCATCTGGCTACCGGGTATGACGAAGGATGCAACTGTCCCGGTTTCCGTAAGAACCGTGTCGGCGATTGGGAAAATTGGGCCGGTTCATCGAGATATTAATGGCGATAGCCCCGATGGAGGAATTCGCGGGCCCTTCCGGATAGAAGCACTTAACACAAGAACCGTTCCTACCTACCCGGTATTATGGTCGCATGAGGCCGCCAGAGAAAGGTGTATGGAATTCGCAGCCGACAGCGAGGGAGTAATCCGCCAGGGAGCAAGCCCTGCTGAAGATATTAATGTAAGAAATAAAGCTGACCGAATATCGGCAACGGCATCCTACTGTCATTTCAACGCCGATTTTAGGTTTAATAGCCAATCGACCGCCATGCAGTTCACCAGCAGGCGGACGATTGGTGGTTCGGCATGGCCATCAATCAGCCTCGCCAGCACTGACCAAGAGAAGGCACTGACGCTCTGGGGGAATTCATCCCTTGGACTGCTGCTTCACTGGTGGCATGCCAATAAACAGCAAGCGGGTAGAGGAAGAATTGGAGTATCTGCCTTGACTTCAATGCCAGTGTTGGATGTCACAAGGCTTTCCAAGGATGCTCTTTCTAGGGCGGTTGCCATCTTCGATAGTATGAAACATAGGGAACTACGACCAATTAATGAAATAGCTCATGATTCCGTACGCGAGGAAATTGATGTGCGCCTTGCCACAGAAGTGCTCGGGTTCCCGCCAGAACTGGTTACGCCGGATGGCCCTCTGGCATTGCTGAGACAAAAACTGGCGCTGGAACCATCCATAACCGGCAGCAAATTATTGTCTTGATACCACCGCTTCTGAAGTAACCGGCTATCTTAGACTATCCCGCACTAGCGAGGCTCCCAACCCAACGAAATGTCACAAATCGTCACAATGTATCTTTAGGGGCCTTTCCCCCTTTATACCGAAAAGTAAGATTAGCTTTTTGCTATAACGCCATTAACTTTAACTCAAAAGTGCCATCCTTTATGGGTCATACCTATGCTAAAAAACTTCTTAATAAGCTGAAGGTCTATTCGAGAAAGCGAAAGTAGTAAGTGGGTAACTAACAAATATTTTCTTCTAACCATCTATAAACAGCATATGTTGCTAGAAGATCTTCAGCGTTATATGTCTTTATCTCATTTAATATTTTTTCGGCTGTTTCTATATCAGGCGCTTCGACGTACTCATTATATTTCACCATTGGCTGTGAATGTCAAGCGAAAATGCACCCACTGTGATGGTTGAAAAGACACCCACCTTTCCCTGGATTTGATTGATATTGTAGAATGACATCAAATAGGGTAATTGAGGGTGGTAAATTGCTTTACGAGA
>Ga0307421_1001851_pt1 | contig 12363 bp, 9 predicted proteins | sample SalMarWE160270MG_FD_202163 | JGI IMG/M metagenome (GOLD analysis project Ga0307421, IMG submission 202163) | Salt marsh sediment microbial communities from the Plum Island Ecosystem LTER, Massachusetts, United States - WE1602-70 | ecosystem: Environmental > Aquatic > Marine > Intertidal zone >...
AAAGATAAAATCCATACTGCTTATAACTTTTTCAAATTCATTCATGATAAAATTCATTTTTGTTTGTGCAAATATCGTGTTTAATATGCACCTAAAAAAACCGTGCAAACCACCCGGTTTACTATTCACTGTTTCTTTCTTCCGGCTCATCCCCATCGATCACCAAATACCGATCACCGATTACCGATCACTAACTCCCATCCCTGCCACAAACATTCAAACTGTTCACTGTTCACTATTCACTGTTCACTGTTCACTGTTCACTGTTCACTGTTCACTGTTTACTGTTTCTACCGTACATCATACCGGCTAAAAATCAAAAAAGAAATAAATAACAACACCGTTGTGTAACCCAGTAATACGGCAATATACAGGCTGCCTTCCGTAAGGCGTTCGGCAACAGGTATTTCCTGTTCCGTATAAACCGGTACTTCTTCAATCTTAATGGGTTTTTTCGAGGTGGAATAATCCTCAAAGGGATTGTACCAGTGGGGACTGTCCTCGTCCTTCGCATCAAATGCCTTGAACCAGTCCAGGAACTGCGACTGATAAATATGCAGGTCGTTCCAGTTTTTTCGGAATCGCTGAAATCCTCCGTCCAGCAGGTATTCGTCCCCGGTCTCGAACAGGAACATGGGGGAAATGCAGGCCAGGGCGCGTGTGCCCGTATATTGCCTGAACTGATCCTGGTACCAGCGGTCTTTGATCTTCTTTTCGCCCAGCATAAAAGCCATATGCATGTTGGCGCGGATCTCATGATCGGGCTCGAAGGGATTGCCCCCGTCGCTGTGCCATTTTCCGCCAGGAAAGCTGGCCTCGGTCGCATCCCGCGCCTCCCTGGTGTTCTGATTGATGATCGCTTCTTTCTCAACGGGAAAAAGTTCGTCTGACAACAACAGGCTCGTGTGGGGGATCACGAACAGGAATACCAGCCATACCAAAAGATCGGTAAGCAGGGAGGTATTGGCATGATAGCTGATAACCGATGACAGCAACCCGATAGCCGTCATGCAGGCGATCAGGAGAACCGACAACACCAGAAAACCCGATATTTCCGCCATAGTGGTTCCATCGATCATCACCTGTCCGGATACCAGCAGGATAAATATACTGGTGATCATGCCAAGAATAAGAAAAAGCGTCAGTGTCATCAAAGTCCCCAGGAACTTTCCGGTCAGCAGCACGCCGCGGGAAACGGAATTGGAAAGACCCAGTGAAAGTGTGCGCATCTCCTTTTCTCCGGAGATGCTGTTAAATGTATAAATAATTGCCAGAAAACTGAACAGCACGATAATGATAAACTCCCAGTTCACATTTTCCGAGGGCAGAACAAAAGGATTTTTTGATCCCTTGATGATCTCGAAACCAAAAACATTGAAGGCACTGTAAAATATAGTGTTCGGAATGCTTTCCTCCCGGCAGGAAGCGATGAATCCCGAGTTCCGGGGCTCAAGAGGCAGGGAATTCTGAAACTGAGCAAACCGGGAGGCATTGAAGGCCATATCGGACTTGAATTCCTCAAGCTTTATCATGCCCTGCTCGTACATAGTTTTATTTTCTTTATACTCGATAACATAGGCGACGGATGAGATACTGAAAAGCAACACCGTAAGTATGAGGGTGAATGAAAACCGCAGGTTGTACAAGTGGTTTTGAAGTTCATGTATTATGATCGTTTTAAGCATAATGGTATGTTTTAGATTTACCGGATATCATATTTTATAAAGGACCGGTAGGTCAGTCCGGTCAATACCACACAGCCCAGGATCATCCCCGCCAGCAGCCAGAGCTGATCCAAGAGGGTACACATGATCCCTTTTTCACTATATGTAAACCGTGGCAGGGTGGATGTGGTTACATACCCCAGCGAAGCCAGGTCGAAGGTTGATGAAGGATTGTTCTGTTGCCGCCATTCATGCTGCATTCTTCTTCCCTCCGCCCGGTCCTCCGGGAACTCCGATTCATCGTGGGGCGTGAAATAGCTGTAACCTCCATGGATTTCTTCTTCTTCATAGTAAGTATAGAAAGTGTTCCTGTATTGCCGGGCCTGGTCCATGAAATACACATGATCCTCCATGCCTGTTTTGCACAGGGAGGCCGATACGTACTTCATGATCTCCGAAGGAGAAAGACACGAAAAATATTTGATGACCCGCTGCTGGCGGTACAGTCCGTCCAGGTAATCACGCTGGAGCTGCCATTTTTTATCCGCGTAATCAAGTACCACTGGAAATACCAGCTCATGCCTCCGCCGTTCACATTCCATATTTTCCCTCGGGGTGAAGCATACCATGATCCCGCCATAGTTCCAACCGGCACACACTTCGTAGCCGTCGGTTTTATATCCCTCTTTATGCACCTGTTCCATGATACTTCCATAGTCCTCCCAGAATGCATTATCCAGATCGTTCATATTCAACCGGACCATGCCGTAGTTGCCTGTCTTCACCATGTTTTTTCCCAGGTACGACATGGCATTGGGAAGAAGGAATACCAGGATACACCAGATAAACAGGTTGATGATCAGGCTGGTAGACGAAGAACGCACCTTGCTCGATATATAGCTTCCCAGGAAAACGAACAGGGAAAGGTACAGCAGGCTGAAGAGAAACAGCAGGACGATCCTGCCGTAATCTCCGGCTACCAGATGCACGGCCGGTGACAAAGAAAGAATGATGAACACCAGCACGTAACATATCAGCAGCAGGGGGACAAAGGTGATCAGCACGCCGGCTGCCTTACCGAAAAACAGGTCAGCCCGCGAAAGCCGGTTACTCAAGACCAGACGCAAGGTACCATTCTCCCTTTCCCGTGAAAAAATATCATAGGTCAGCAAAATGCCGATCAGTGACAGAATGATCACCAGAATGTTGATGAAATCGAGACTGATAAAACGGTTCAGGAACTGGTTCTCGTACATGGTGGTGATGCCCGAAGCAAACGTGGGCACTTCATCGTTCTTCAGCACAGCCTGGCTGCCCGTCTGCTCGCTGATGCCCTTGCAGAAGATGCTCAGCGGACTGGGTGGCTTGACGGCTACCGGTTGTATCTGCGCGTATACCTGTGCTTTGGTGAACTCCTCCTCAGCCTGCCGTAGATCACGCTGGTATTTTTCCACCCGGTTTTCATAGATCCGCGTGCCCGTATACACCGTAAAGGGGATCAGGAACAGGCAGAGCAGAAACCCGACAATAAATCGTGCCGAAGTGAAATTGTCAAGAAAATCTTTTTTTGCAATATGCCAGATCATTTTTTTTTAAGTTTAAGTTATTTCCATTGTTTTTTTACCGATTACCGATCACTGATCACCCTTCCACTCAGCTCAATTCCCTGCCACCAACATCCGCAACCCATACTGTTCACTGTTCACTGTTCACTGTTCACTTTTCACTTTTCACTGTTCACTGTTCACTGTTCACTGTTCACTGTTTACTGTTCACTTTTCACTGTTCACTCCCCACCGACTTCATTCAAGGCCATATCCTTTCAAATACCACTACCACTATACAGCAAGCTCACACTAACACCGTTTCCTGCATATAATCCAGGTAGATCTTTTCCAGGTCCTCTTCGAGGAACTCATCACGGGTACGCACCATCACAAGTCGGCCTTCCTTCATGATCCCAACGCGATCGGCAATGGTTTTTGCCCGGAAGATGTCGTGCGTACACATCAGGATAGATTTTCCTTCTTTTTTCATTTTCAGGAGTATCTGAAGCAGTTCGGAAGCAGCCTTGGGATCCAGTCCCGAAGTAGGCTCATCAAGCAAAATATTAGGCGCATCCTTGATGATAGCTATAGTAAGTCCGACCTTCTGCCGCATCCCCTTCGAGAATTTCTTCACCTTTTTTTCGAATGCTTCCTCTTCCAGGCCCACCTCGCGCATGCGCATGTAATAGTCCTCCTTTGACAGGTCCTTTTTCCCTCCCAGCCTGGCAAAAAAATCGAGGTTCTGCCGTGCCGTGAAGTTACCGTACAACATCACGTTCTCCGATACATAGGAGACATACTTCTTGGCTTCCAGGGGCTCTTTAGTCACATCGATCCCGTTGATCAGGGCCTGGCCCAGCGTGGGTTCGATAAAGTTCAGAAAGAGGTTGACCGTTGTCGTCTTCCCGGCACCGTTGGCACCCAGCAGGCAAAAAATCTCTCCCTCCCTGATTTCGAGGTTCAGCGCATCCAGCGCCAGCAGATTATCCTCATACCGCTTTGTCAAATCAATTGCTTGTAGCATTTCTAATTGTTTTTATGGTTATACTTTAATTTTGTTTTGCATTTATACCGTCCTGCAAGTCTCTTTCTCACTGTCATGCATGTCTTACGACCCTGCAAAAACAGCAGGAGTCTGAGAATTGAACAAGAAACCCACCGATTACCGATCACCCTACCACTCACCCTCATCCTTTACCATCTGCCTGCGCAAACCCAACTATTTACTGTCCACTGTTCACTGTTCACTGTCCACTGTCCACTGTTCACTGTCCACTGTTCACTGTTCACTGTTCACTGTTCACTATTTTTTCATCTCACATCATATTTTGCAAAGAGTATGATCGTGATCCCCGATACCAATATCAGGTAAAACAGCAGAAGAAGGAGATCAGGCATGCTGGTCAGAAGGATCTTGCCCAAAGGCATGAACTCGTAATAATCCAGATGGGGAACCTGCAGTTCATCGTTTTGGACTCCTTCCTTATTTCCGCTCATGACCCAGTGATTCCCATCACCGAAAATATAGGTACGATAGGTATATTTTGAATATATCTCCTGATCGACCTTCTGTTGAAAGACCGCACCATATTTCTTAAAGTTTTCGTTTTCAATAAGTCCGGTTAATGAAATCTCTGTAATTAGAAAAAGGTAGCAGCTGACCGGCGAAATCCTTGAAATATTTTTTGCAATGGATTGCTGGGTTCTTACCTTTGTTTCATAGTCACGATCGATCTTCTCAAGGGTACTCAGTATTTTGTCCTGATAAGCAGTTTCAACCGGGGTGATTTGTTCATCATATTCTTCAAATGAACGTCTTTGTTCAGGCGACTGATCCATCATTCTTACTTCTTTGGGGTTTACATTATTCTGAAACATTATTTTTTCCAGAATCTCTGCACGTCTTGCATCACGTTCCTTTTCAATTTCCTTCTGTGCCAGATGCTTTTCATCTTCAATGGCCTTTTGAGAGGGCAGGGGATAAACAAGCCTGGCGATCAGCGGACTGACTTTCGGTACAAAAGCAAAAAGGATTACCCAGGCAAACAGGGTGATCACAATAGATGAAACCGAGTTTTTTGTCAGGCAGGATGCAAGGGTTCCAAGCGCGAACATCACAAAAAGATAGGCAGCGCTAAGCAGCAGAATGACAAAAACGGTAAACCAGAACCGGCCCTCCTGCATATCGACCGAACGGTTCATCACCAGGATAAGGAGACCGGTGATAAAGCTCAAAACAAAACAGGTAATGAAGACCATATAAGGCCCGGTAATTTTCGCAAGGATGTATTTACCCCGGGGAACGGTATTGGACATGACCAGTTTTAACGTGCCGGATTCACGTTCGCCTGAAACCGAATTAAATGTGAAGATCAAAGCGAGCAGTGAAAGAATCGTACCAACAATGTACAGGAAATCCATTGATCCGAATAAGGTGGTCAGTGCATCCTGCCGGATTGTATTTTTAGAAAACGAATAGATCCCGTTGCGGTTCGTAATGACCTTATCAGGAAGGGCATCTTCCATTCCCCGGATAAATACTCCGAAAGGAGATGGGGGACGAAATCCCTCTGCCCTGGTTCCGGAACCAAGATTACCCGATGTCTGATCATGATACAGCTTTTCTGATTCCTTCCAGGTATCCCTTCGTAATTCATATTCCTGTGAATTGATATAGATCCCCAATGGTATGATCAGCAGGCACAACAAAGCAGCCACCATCGACCGGCTGTTGTTTAGCGTTTCATGGATTTCTTTTATGAATAATGTCTTAAACATATTATAAAATTTATATTAATTTCAAACATTCGGGCTTCCGGCTCATCCCCACCGATTATCGAATACCTTTACAACCCACTCCTACCCTTCCCGGGAGGGGAATAATTCTTTCAAGGCTTCGAGCTTATTTTGCTTTCAGCTTTCGACTTTCAGCTTTCGACTTTCAACTCATTTCCCACCGATCACCGATTACCCAACCACCTCCTTTAATTCTTTGCCACCAACCTGCGCAAACCTAACTGTTCACTGTTCACTGTTCACTGTTTACTTTTCCCCACCGATTAACGATCACCGATTACCGATCACCCTACCACTCACCTCAATTCCCTGCCACCAACATCCGCAACTCCAACTGTTCACTGTTCACTCAAATCACCGTTTACTAATTTTTATTCCAAACACCACTATACCCACAACCAGTCCCACAAGCAGCAGGATCAGGAATACCGTCCACAGGATTGGTGTTTTTGCCTCTACCTGGATGCGGACGGTCTTGTCCTCGGTTTTAACCCGGCGGTTGTCGGCCATGGCCTGGGTTTTGATCTTCACCTCCTGGGCACCTACGCCCACATTGTCGGGCGGCAGGATCTGCAAGTGCACCAGCTCCTCCTGCCCGGGATCGAGTGACCGGATGAGGTCCGGCACGATCTCGGTCTTCCAGTGCAGCGGGTTATCAGTGGATATCCGGATGTTATCAAGTCTTCTTGTACCGTCATTCCGTATTGTCACCTCCATATCCACCTTTTCCCCGCCTACAATCTCGTGATAGAGATTGGGCACCCGCACCTCGATGCGGCCCACCCCACGGGGGATCAGCTCCAGCTTCACCTTTCCGCCCGGGATCCTGTCCAGCTCTCCGGCGGTATACCTCTTTGACTGGTCGATCTCCGTTTCCTGCAGTTGTTCGTTGGAGATCACCAGGGCGTAAAAGGAAAGCGAGGTATCGATCTTCACCTGCTCATCGTCCCGGTCGGGCAGGTAAACCTTCAGCGACAAATTTTTGATGTTCTCGCCCTGGGTGAACTTAATCTGTGACAACCGGGCCCGGGTTTCCGAGTCGGTAAATTCGTAGCTCACCTGGCGCGGCAGGTTCAGCACAATCAGCTTGTAAATATTGTCGGAGGTGGAGAACCGTTCGAGCGCGAGATCGTAGGTTGCCTGTGATCCAAGGTCGGCCTCCTGTGAAAACTGGGTGGAGATGATGTCCACAATGTTGGCGCTGGCGTCCTTTTCGAGGTAAATGCTCTTTTCATCTTTCCGGCCGCTGTAGTTCAGGCTCACCTGCAGACTTTCCACATCACGCAGCAGTCCGAAATCAGCCACTGACCTTCCCCCGAGCTCCACCGAAGGAATGCGCATCTCATAGGGCTTGCCAATGATCGTGTTGTCTTCGATACTGACCAACGACACAAATACATTGTAGGTTTTGTTCGAACGCATTTCCGGCGTGAACATATCGAAATGTTCACTGAACTGGTTAAGGTATTCCTGGTTGCCCTCCATCGTGTTGCGGAGTATAACCTTCACCCGGCGGTCGCCTTTGGGCGTCTGGTACTTGACGGCTTTCTCCACGATAATGTAGGACTGTTGCGCGATCAGCCGCAGCATCAGTTTCTGATAATCCACCTCGGCAGCCAGCAGCTCGTTCTTCGTGTTGTTGAACTCATCCTGGGAGATGGCATCTTCATCCAGCAGCTTCTGGTCATTCCCGAATTTCTGCTTTGCAATCTCATATTCAGCACGTGCTTTCTTCAGATCCAGGATAAGGCTGGCCTGGTCTTGTTGGGAAAAAGAAGTGCAACAAAATAAAAGCATGCCTAACAACAAAAGTTGAAACTTTTTTGAAACAATGTGGTTGAGTAAACAGTGAACAGTGAACAGTGAATAGTGGGTTTTCATTTTTTTTCTTGTTTTTTGCAGAATAATGAGGATTTGTAAATCATAGAATTCAACATTCTTCCGATCTCTTCACATTTATTAATTAATTCTTTTTTCTCTTCATCTGTGATATGTTTATTTTCTGAGGATATTTCGATCCAATGCTGTGTTTCATACTGTTCGGCATCTGCATCCGTTAGCTTCAGTATAAAATGATTTTCATAACGTCTTTTACCCCAGGATTCAGCAATTTGAGCACCGATAGATCTGGAAGATCTTCTGATTTGATCTGTCAAGGAAAATTTTTCCTCCCTGGGAAATCCTGTTAAAAGCTCCAAAATTCTTTTTGCCACTTCACGTGATCTTATATATACTTCCAATTCCTTATAACTATTAGCGTGTTTTAAATTATTGATCATTATTCATATGTATATAATATAATTAATGTTCTGGTTTACAAATTATTAATCCTTTAATCAATGCTTGTGGTCTTTGTTACCTCGCAAATAAATAATTTAATAAGGTGCTCGGTGAACCCTCATTCCTACATAATAAGTTCTTAGTATATATTCATGTACTATTGTTTTTGTACTTTTTAAATTAAATTCCTTAAGGATGAGGGTTTCATTCATTTAAAATTTTGTAATTATCTGATAAAAAACTAATTAAAAATTTAAGAACGAATGTAACCGCTTCGCTCTCGCATAATATTTTTTAAACATATTCTTTTGCGATATTTATGATTAAAAAATATCATGCTCGTTTCTATAGTATGATAATTTGATAATCCATGACTTCTATCTTAGCCCCACTGTTCACTGTTCACTGTTCACTGTTCACTGTTCACTGTTTACTGTTTACTGTTCACTGTTCACTGTTCACTGTTCACTGTTCACTTCCCCACCATCTTCATTCAATGGCACATCCTTATCCCCGCCGCTGCGTTCAATCAAATAACTGCGATTCGTTTCAAAGTCCCACATAGTCTTACGCTTCAGGTCGTTGACAGCCATCTGGTAGGATATGTAGACATCAAGGTATTCGAGCTGGACACCGGCCAGCTGGTTCTGTTCCACGGAGAGTTCCTGGCTGGAGATGTCCCCGTTCTCGAAGCGCAGTCGGCTGATCTCATAGCTGCGGCGGGCCACTTCGAGGTTCTTTTCATGTATACTGATCTGCTCGCGGCTTTCGCGCACGGTACGGATGATCTCCCTAACCTCCCGGATAATGGTCTGCCGTGTATATTCGAGGGTCAGCTTCTTTTCGTCCATCATCACCCTGGCCTGTTGCAGCCTTTCCCTGCCGCGCCCCCAATCAAAGACCGGTATCGCAAGCGTAAAGGATACTCCCCTGTTGGGTGGCCGGTCTGAAATATTTTCGATCGACGATCCGGCAAAATCCCACAAACTTCCTTCTTCAATAGTGCTGATACCTGTCAGGTCATAATACGCCGAAAGATAACCTTTCACCTCGCACTCCCGTTTGGCCCGGTCGATCCTTATCTGCTGCAGCCGAATATCCAGTTTGTCTTCTTTGATCTCGAGACGTTCTTTCAGCGCTTCCTGGATGGCCTTATCGTCATCAATCACCAGGGTAGGATACTGCAGGTCGGTTTCTATTGTTATGGGCCGGGTGAGATCCATGCCAATGAGTTGTTTAAAATGGTCTTCCTCATTGCTGAGTTGGTTTTTAACACGCAGCAGTTCGGCCCTGTCCCGTGCCATGGAAACCTCGGTAAACAGTACATCAGCACCCCGGATGCGGCCGCTTTCCGATTTCAATACCGAAATGCGATAGGATTCCTTCGAGTTGGCCAGTTTTTCTTCAGCGATCTCCACTTCTTTATATGCTTTGTATAAATTATAAAAACCATGGGTAACTTCGTACACAATATCAATCTGGGTGCGTGAAAAGTAATGTGTGGTCTGCTGATAGCTGTATTCCGCTTCCCTGAGGTTTTCTTTCAACTGGTTCTTTGTAAAGACAGGTTGATTGAGACTGACCCGGAACCTGCTTTGAAACAACTCGCTGGACAGGGTTTCATTTCCACCTGGTAAAACCGTGTTGAGGTTTTCACGGAACAGGTTGGTGGACAAAGATACATACCCTCCGGTAGGAAGGGTATACTGAAAACTCATATCCCCTTCCACCTTCAGCGAACCGTATGAATTGTATACAGGCAGCCCGTCGGGCCGGTCAATGACATTCACATATTCCTGCCATAACGGGATGCCCATGGTCAGATCCATCCTCGGCCTGAACATGGCTTTATTGTACCGGTAGTTGTGATAACCGGCCTGCTTGAGTTTTTCATGACTTTTTATGATATAGCTTTCGTTTAAGGCTATGCGGATGACATCACTATAATCAATGGTAAGTGTATCCTGTGCATCCGATATGCGTACAGCCGGTAGAAACAGCATAACCATGGACAGTACAATTATATACTGAAATCTTATATTTATAAGGATTTGGCGGAAAAGCCCTTTCATGATATAATATTTATTTTACCCAGATCATTCCCTTTAAACCATAATAATGCCAAACTAATTAATCATCTGACAGGCAACGAATTAAATGGATATTAACAACTATTTCATGATTCCTTTGCTGTGCAGTCCTGAACACAATTTGGGTAATACTTTACCCATTTAATTTGAAATCCATACCCCTGTTTATTAGATTTGTATATCATCAAGCCTGATTCTATGTTTAAAAAGAATAAAAAACATACTGCAATCCTGTGGCAGCAATTGTTTTCGGAATTCAACAAATCCCTTTCACTTATTACGGATCTTACCCAGCTGAGGGACAATTTTGTATCCCGGATAAGGGAACTGGTATCGGCCGGTAAGGTCCTGGTACTGATGCTCAATCCGGAAACAGATCAGTTCAGGCCGGTTACCGGCAACTCGGAAGCAGCAGGCCTGACCATATCCAGGGATAAGCTGGCATTCTGGTTTGAGGTCAACCGGACCTGTCTTCAGGTAAGAAAGATGAAGGAAGTGATGGCTTTTCTTGAGCAACATGAACAGCAACTGATCAGGGATCAGGGGATTGAGTTCATCTATCCGCTGATCGTTATGAATAAAGTTAAAGGCATGGTCATGCTGGGCGGAAAGGCTGATGGTACCCCGTATCATGAAGAAGAAACCGGTATCCTGAATACCTTTATGAACCAGGCTGCATTTGCCTTTGAGAATGCCATGCTGTATCATCAGCAAAAGGAACGTGTGCGAAAAATGTACCGGGCCGACAGGCTGGCCACCCTGGGTGAGCTGGCTGCCGGGGCGGCACACGAGATCAGGAACCCACTTACTTCGATACGCAGCACTATTCAGTACCTTGAACGTAAGGCAACCAAACCCGTAGATAAGGAGATGATGGCCGACCTGATAAGTGAGGTTGACCGGATCAATGAGATCATTGCAGGCATGCTGTCTTTTTCTCGTCCCGAACAACTTGAACGGTCGAAGATCAACCTTAAGGAAAACATCGGCCAGATACTGAACCTGGCACATAATTCAGCAAAAAAGAAGAACATCAATATTGAGCTGCATTACGCAACCCCCTTCGAACAGATCATGGTGGATCCCGGTCAGCTCAAGCAAGTTTTGATCAACGTGATCATGAACGGTATCCAGGCCATCACAGAACCCGCGGGAAAGATCATGATCCGGGTACATACCACGCTCGATCATGCCGGCAGTAATGCCGAAGATAAAAAGGCCGGGGATTATATTCTCGATATCACTGACACCGGCTGCGGTATCCCACCCGAACACCTGGATAAGATCTATGATCCTTTTTTCACCTCGAAACCGGAGGGTACCGGATTGGGACTGTCCATAACATACGGAATTGTTCACAAACACGGAGGGGATATTGAAATTGACAGCCTTCCCGGCAAGGGGACTCATGTAAAAATAACTTTACCTTTTAATACAAAAGAACTGAGCAATGATAGCTGATCGGGTTTTAATCGTGGATGACGAAGAAAAGATCAGGAAGATCTTTTCACGACTGTTAACAGATGAAGGATACCGGGTGAAGGCAGTGGATAGCGGAACCTCTGCCCTGAAGGTTTTTCCGGTTTTTAAACCCCACCTGGTATTGCTTGACCAGAATATGCCGGGTTTGAACGGGATCGAAACCCTTATGAGGATCAGGGAACAATACCCGGAAACGGTGGTTATCATTATTACTGCTTATGGCGCTGTATCACTTGCCGTTGAAGCCATTAAAAAAGGGGCTTATGATTACCTGGAAAAACCGGTGGATAACGATAAGATGCTGCTTTTACTTCAACGGGCGGCCGACCATCACCGGATGAATGCCGAACTGAAAAGACTCCGGCACAAACTAAATGCACCATTTTCATTCGATCACATTGTTGCGGCCAGCTATGAGATGAAGCAGGTGATCGAGCAGGCCCGCTGTGTGTGCGAGACCGATGCCACGGTAATGATCACCGGCGAGAGCGGGGTGGGAAAAGA
>Ga0307421_1001852_pt1 | contig 12362 bp, 13 predicted proteins | sample SalMarWE160270MG_FD_202163 | JGI IMG/M metagenome (GOLD analysis project Ga0307421, IMG submission 202163) | Salt marsh sediment microbial communities from the Plum Island Ecosystem LTER, Massachusetts, United States - WE1602-70 | ecosystem: Environmental > Aquatic > Marine > Intertidal zone >...
ATGTTCCATGTGTAGGTTCAGTGGCCACCCAGGGTACGGGGGTCTTCGAGACGTTGAAGACGGCCATCAAACTGGTCATGAGCCGCATCTAGGGTTGCTCATGCAGCGAGAATGCGAGGATACCGGCTGGTGGCGAGCCGCGCAGCATAGACGGGACCAGCATCGTCGCCACCCACTGCATTCAGATTGGCCGGACCCTGCTGTTCGACGGGCATCAAGGACGAGGGAGGGCGTTCGCTGCCGGGGTGACGATGTCGTGCCCGCGATGTTGGTTGCAGCAGAGACAGGGGAGGTACGCTTCCGCGGCCTGCTTTGTAGGTGGCATCTCTGGTCTGGAGCAAGCTCTCCCGGGTTGAGAACGAAGAGCAAAGTGGGTTGATCGCGGAGGTGAGCAAAAGAAGGTGCCGATAGAAGGTGAATACCTTTGTGGCTGTCCTGGGATGAGGATATGCAGTGAACTGGCCCAGGCAGGGTGACACCTCCTTCTAGCACCGTGACGAGAGACGAGCCTCTTTGGCGCAGGAGTTGGGACAGTGAGCACGAGCGAAGAGCGCAGAAAATGGCCTCGTATTCAGGCCGAGCATCTGGTATCCTATGCCCACTTCGACGAGCATGGGGAACCGGACGAGAGAGGCATGGCACGCACCCTCGATTTGAGCGAGGGGGGCATGGTGCTGGAGATGACCCGCCCCGCGGACGTCGGTGAGCATCTCCACCTCAAGATGGTCACCGGTGACCGGATTCTGAGTACCGCCGCTACGGTGGTCTACAGCAACCGCCTGTCGGCTGACAGGTGGCGCGTCGGAGTGCGCTTCACCGAGGTCCCCGACGAGGATCTGATCACTATCGCCCGAGAGGTCGCGAGGTTCCGGCAGAGTGAGGGTTTAGGATGACGCATGCCCAAAGTGTGTCCTTAGACGATGACCAACTGGCGAGGATACAGTCCTGTCTCGAGGAACTGCTCAACAAGACCAAGGGAGTGGCTGTGCTCTTGGCAGACGCGACGGGACAGCCTGTGGGGCACGTGGGCAGCCTGAAGGAGTCGGACCGGATGGCGCTTTCCACTCTGGCGGCCGGCAGCTTTGCGGCTACGGTGGCGATGGCCAGGCTGCTAGGGCAGGAAGGTGCCTTTAAGCAAGTATTCTTCGAAGGAGGGGCGTACAACGTTCATTCATCCGCCGTCGCCGATGACTACCTTCTCACCATCGCCTTTGACAGCCGTGCCAAGGCCGGGCTGGTGAGACTACTAGCCCAGGAAGCTGTGAAGGAACTTCGCGACATACTGAGCGAAGCGCGAGAGCATGCGCTAGATGAGTCGGTCCGCGAGCTCATAGATGGCGAGTTCGGTGATTCGCTGGCAGACCAACTGGACGAGCTTATGCCCTAGGTTGGCGAGGTCACCACTGAATGCCATGTTGGGAGGAGTACCGATGGTCGAGGATATCGATCTTCAGCTCACCGAGGCGCTGCGCGGGCTGAGGCGTGCTTCACCGCACGTCGTGGGGACAGCCGTGGTGACTGGCGATGGGTTCGTGGTGGCTGCGGACCTGCCCGACGAGGCTTACGAGAAGAAGGTAACAATCATGGCTATGGCCATGCTCACTATGGGGCAGGAGGCGACGGATGAGCTCGGTTCTAGCGATGTGGAGCGAGTTCTCGTGGAGAGTCGTGATAGCTACATCGCAATGGTCAACGCCGGCCCCAGTGCGGTGCTGGCTGCTGTGGCCAGCAGGGAGATGGTCTTGGGCTTGCTCCTTGTGGCCATGAAGGAGACCGCAGCAGAGATCAGTAGCCTTCTCTACTGAAGGTGGGGCGTGAATGAGGGAACAAGGAGCCGGGCAGGCTGACATGGATCGTGAGGTCAGATTGGCGAGGATTCTGCGGTTCATGAATGAAGAGGGCCGCTTCAAGGCCGCTGTTCTGGTCAGCGCCGAGGGGCTTCCCCTTTCATCGGTGTCCTCGCCATTCGATGTGGAGAGGATGGCCGCGATGGTCACCTTGGTCAGGAGCACCATCGAGCGTGCACGGGCAAGTATTGGCCTGGACGAGATCGACGAGGTCTCGGTGGTCCAAGCGGACAGGATGCGTTTGATCTGCCGGTGTTTCCGAGCCGGGGAGGAAGAGCTCGTGCTGGCTGTGGTGGCCCCGCCCTATCAGACATACAGGAGACTGACCAACCGCGCCATCAAATGGATCAGACTGGCGTGGCGGGCATAGGGATCGCTGTCGCCACTGAGTCGATCACGGTCCAGGTGTGGACTCAATGGAGAGGAGGTGATGAGGTGCAGGATGGGTTTCGTTCGACCTGACCTCGATGTGGAGGTGTAGGTGCAGGGCATGTATTCGAACTGACTGCAGAGGACGCGATGGCTGAGTTCTTCGGTGACCTCCAGCGTACACCGGAGAAGGGAGAGATCACGATAAGTGGTGTTCGCTATCTGCTCGTCAGAGCGGCTTCCATGAGCGTTCGTTTCAGGGAGGAGCTATCTGCTATCTATGGCCTGCGCACGGCCAACCAGATCATCTACAATTTCGGCCGTGCCTGTGGGGTACAGGATGCGCGGATGTTCCATGAGCGACTCGGGCTGGAGGACCCGCCCATGAAGCTGGCCGCCGGCCCGGTCCATTTCGCTCACGTGGGCTGGGCCTTCGTGGATATCTTTCCTGAGAGCGCCCCTTCTCCAGACGAGGACTACTTCCTCATCTACGACCACCCCTTCTCGTTCGAAGCAGATTCGTATCTCGAACTCGGGAAGACCTCGGAGGAGCCAGTCTGCTTCATGAACGCGGGCTACAGTGCGGGGTGGTGCGAGATCAGCTTCGGGGTGGAACTGGCGGCCAGGGAGATAACCTGCCGGGCCAAAGGAGATGACCAGTGCATCTTCATCATGTGCCCACCCAAGAAGCTTATGGAGTACACCAGGGAATACACCGCCCGATACGCGAGCTGATCGAGAGTGCGCGCCGCCGGTGGTCCGTCTGCGCAATGCACTGGCAGGGATCCCTTGGCAGGCGTCGCCACACAGGTGGCAACATTCGGCCCGGATAGAGGCCTTGCGCGTGTGCCGTCCACACTTGGGTATTGGACCACGAACCCCCGGGGACTAGGATCGACGAGGATGGCAAGCTGCTGGTAGCGGGATCAGTCGCTCACCATGCTGTGCCATGCAATTCTGAGCTCTCGGATGGCCTGGTTGGTCAGTTGTCTGTAGTAGCGTTGTTCGCGAGGAATGACCACGGCCAGGACAAAGTCTTCGCCGTCTAGCTGGAAGCAGCGACAGACCAGTCGTATGTGATCGCTGGACCTGACCGTGACCTCGTCCAGTGGGGCCATGCCCACGTGGTCTCGTGTCTGCTGCGCTACGCTTCGGAGGAGAGCGACCATGGCAGCAGTGACATCCGTATCGTATCCCGAGGGCACCGTGGCAATGGACAGACCATCGCTGCTGGCAAGCACTGAGGCCTCGAAACTGCCGGCGCGGTTGATCTTCTCCAGGGCTTGTTCGAAAGATACCTGTGACATATCGTCATATCCTTGACACGACTAGGTTGATGGCTGCCTTGAGGGTTTCCAGAACTCCTACACCCTCGGTGGCTACCGATTGATACTGAGGCACGCCGTCCCTCGCCAATTGCATCCGGAGGAGTGCCACGGGAGCTGTGCTTGGCAGATCCCTCTTGTTATACTGGAGTACTACGGGAAAGTCGAATGGGTTCATGCCCAACTGCCGCAGGTTTTCCTCGAGATTGTGCATGGTATCTATGTTCGCCTTGAGCCTGCTGAGCTGGGAATCGGCCACGTACACCACGCCGTCCGCCCCTTGTAGCACGAGCCTCCGACAGGCAACGTAGCACGGCTGGCCGGGCACGGTATAGAGATTGAACTTGGGTTTGAGTCCCTTGATCTGTCCCAACTCCAATTGCATGAAATCGAAGTATAGAGTGCGGTCTCCCCTGGTCTTGAGGGAAATGAGCTCTCCGCGCAGGTTTGGGTGTGTCCTGGAGTGGACATACTCGAGGTTCGTGGTCTTGCCGCTGAGGGCCGGCCCATAGTACACGATCTTGAGGTTGATCTCGCGCATCTTCCAATTGATGAACATCCTGTCCTCTGAAGGAGGCGGCGTCCCTCGCGCGGCCTAGATGAAGGCCTCATCCAGTCCCTCAGCCAGCGCGCCGCCGAACTCGCGGTCCACCATCGAACTTGCTCTCTCCAGCCAAGGCTCCATCTCCTCGGCGACCTTGATCAGTTCGTTGACCGCAAGTCTGGCAAAGATGCGCACCAACCCGATCTGGGTCATGTCGTCAAAGACGATCACCAGCAGGAAGCTCTCGCCGACTGCGGAGATGTAGATGTTGCGTCTTCGTCCCTCGTGAAAAAGATAGGAGAAGGGCACTGGTTCGCCCAGTTGCCTGGCCATCTCACCAGTCGCAGCCATGTTGCTTGCCGTCACGGCCGCCAGAGCAGCGATGTCCAGCCCCTCGTCATTCCCCTTCTCACTGATTAGTTGTCCGCTGATGTCGGCCAGAAAGACGCAGATCGCTCGACTCCTGTCCAGCAAGCGTTCGAGGTAGTCCTCAATGCGGATGAACAACTCGGTCGGGGGGTTCAGGGATTCCATAGGTCTCTTCCTCTCCGCTGATCTGCTACTCCTCGGGCAGGTCGTACCAACGCCTCGCTTCCCCGATTGTGGCTCTGGCCTGCCAGCGCAAGGACTTGGGAGCCGCCTCGATTACTCCTCTCAGCTTCCGGGCACGGGCTTCAAAGACCTCTTGCTGTTGATCGGCGAGGAACTCACCCGCCAATCCCATGCTCTTCTCCAGGTTCATGGTGACCGTCTTGTACCAGCCCCAGTCATCGCTACAGGCCGAGACTATGTAATCGGAGTCAACCTCGTCCACGGCGCCCGCAGGCCCGAGCTCGTGGTCACACAGAATGGCATAGATGTCTCTCAGGTCCTTCTCTCCCATCTGCACTATCTGGAGCTTGGACAGGAGCAAGTCGGCGGAGGGAAGGCACAAGTCGGCCAACTCCAGTCGGTCGGCGAAGGGAAGTCTGTGGCACATGTGGAAGGTGTCTACAAACACGTCGAGGGCAATGCCTTCCTCAGGATGCGTGTATTTGAGGCGTCTGTGACCGTGAAGGGCGTTGAAGCGCTGGTGGGGCTCGTAGCCTAAACCTTCCATGACCACGTCCAGGTGCTCTCGCTGTCTACCGTAGACCGCCAGATCGAGGTCAAGGTCCTCGGCTGGCAGAGTAATGCCCGCAGCACTTGGACAGGTTGCCTTCACGGCCGTGCCCCCCAAGAGGCGCAGGAGGATTGCTCGTTTCGCTGCTGCTCCAATCACCTCGTGGGCCCGAGCCAAGAGTAGCTGGGACTGATCGCTTGGCAGTTCCTCCTCTGGTGTTTCAACCTCCGGCTCCGTGGCAGAGGGGACGGCGGCAGTACGATCCGCCTCTTCCTTCGTCTCCTTGAGCGCCTGAGTTAGCTTCCTGGCTGCCAGGTTGGCGGTCAGGTCCAGAAGAGGCACATTGATGTTGCGGGCGCAGATCACGTAAAGGCAGCCAACACGGAGGTTCTTGACCACGATCCTGGACTCGCGGAACACTATGTCCATCTGGTGCACTCTGCGACGCCTGGTGGTCTCCAGTCCATCGAGGGTCTGGAGCAGCGTCCGGGCTGCCAACTGAAGAGCTGGCCCTTCGAAGAGCGGCGGCACCGCCTCCGCGACGATGGTGCCCTCTGAGTCACAGACGAAACACCCCGTCACGCCGGCAACGGCATTGATGTCGTTGAGAAGCTGTTGCATGAGCCCTTCCTCCTGCTGCGCTACCTGACGACCCTGGCCACCTCCGCGCTCACCAAAGCTGGAGACGCTTTCTCGCTCAAGAGCAGACCTACGAAGAATGTTGGCTGCTCGAGGACGAGCATTCTATCGTTGCCCATGGTAACCAGTCCCCAATCGAAGGGGGAGAGGTCCAAGGCGCGGCCGACCTCTTTGGCAGCGTTGCCAACGAAGACTGCCACGGCGCCTTCTTTCTCAGGATTACCGTCGACGTCGCTGGCAAAGACGACGCCATCGTGGGAGATGATCACCGAGCCTTCAACGCCGTCTACCATTCTGAGCCTACGAGCCAGACGGCTCATGTCGTCTTCGTCCGATGCTGGCAGACCGATTGGCTCCATTTCAAGCGGCTCCACTGGCGCCGGTTCACCCTCGTCCAACCGGCGTATGCCTTCCAGCAGGAGACTGTTCCAACTGCTATCGATGGTTCTCTGCGGGCTCACCTGGTCCTGCTCCACGATGAAGGTGCCATCCGGCCAGCTAAGCAGCTCGTAGACGGCTTCCTCGCCCACCAGATCTCCGGCTATAGCGTGCACGATGCCTCCATCAGCGAAGCAGATGACGCCCTCCTCGCCCTCGTGTGCGAGGCGCACCGTCGCGGTATTCATCTCGTTGCAGTTCACCTGTATGATGTTGGTCAGACTCAGTTCCTTGAGACTTCCCTCCAGCGGCATCTACGGTTTCCTTTCTTCAGGCGCCTGTTGGTCTCTGCCTCGCCAGCGAACGAGCTCCTTCATGCGTGCCTCGTCCCGCCGGCTGTCGCCCGACGGCGAAGGCGTTCTCTCAGAGAAGAGGCTGTCTAGCTCATCGCTCAGGGACTGCGCGAAATCGGAGGACAGGGCTTCTCTGGGCTTGGCGACTTCGGTCTGGACTGCGATGCGCAGCAGGTCCTGGATACTCCTCTTGATGTACAGCCAGACCATTCCGATCTTCGGAGCGTAGGTCTGCCGGTCGAAGACGAGAACGAGGAACAGACCACTGGCGATGTTGGAGGCGTAGATGTCGTATCTCTCCCCTTCGTGGAAGGTGAGGTTGAAGGTTCTGCGGCTTTCCCGTAGCTGACGCGACATCTCAGAGGTGGTCGCGAAACTGGCGGCCAGAAGGGAGACCATGGTGGTGATGTCCATGTCGCCGGCGTTCCCGGCCTGAGCGATGATCTGGCCCATGGTGTCGACCATGACCACGGCGACGGCGTCGGCATCGACGAGAAGCTCACGTAGCCTCCTGCCGATGGCCTCCAGGTACTCTCCCGACAAGGACGAAACGATCCTTCTCTTCATGCGCATCCCCTATTCTCGAATAGAACACAAACGGGCCAGCCCCCGATTCCATCTCAACAGAAGCTGACCCGACAACGATCTGGCCCCTCGGCAGGACATAGCACCCACGGGGTCGGAGACGCGAGGGCTTCACCATCGTAGTATATCACATTTCCTAGCATCTGTCAATGGACTGGGCGGGCCAGGCGCAACATCTGTGGTCTACGTTAGTCACAACGCCTGAGTCGGTTCCGCCGGTTGCGGGCGGAGAGGTCGGCAGGGAAGATGCACGGAGAACGTGGAGCCCGTTCCCACTTCACTCTTGACCTCTATCCTTCCGCCGTGTCTCTCGATAATACCGTGGCTTATGGACAGGCCGAGGCCTGTGCCCTTGGGTTTGGATGTGAAGAAGGGATCGAAGATGCTTGCGAGATCGGAAACAGGGATGCCGTGTCCAGTATCGGTGAAGCTCACAGCCACTTCCCCTCGCTGCTCGTCCCAGGAGGTATCGATGTACAGATCACCTCCCTCGGGCATCGCTTCGAGTGCGTTGATGATGATGTTCAGGAAAACCTGCTTCAATTGATTGCTCACGCCGTCCACAGGAGGCGATGTCGACCTCACAGTTCGATGTGCGGTGATGCGCCCGTGCTGAAGCCTCTTGCCGACCAAAGAAAGCACGTCGTCCAGGACGGCGGACATCTCCACAAGTTCGATGTTCTCCTTGGAGGGGCGATAGAAATCGAGCATCCGTTGTACGAGGTCTATCAGTCGCTGTACCTCTTCCTGAGCCATGGACAGGTACGTAAGTCGTTTGGCCTCGCTCAGGGGATGCTTCCTGGTGACGAGATGGAGGCAGTTCTGGATCGCCTGCAACGGGTTATTGATCTCGTGGGCCAGGGATGCGGCCAGCTTCCCCGTGGCCGCCAGTTTCTCTGCCTTGACCAGTTGGGCCTGGGATCTCTCCAACTCACGAGCGAACTCGGCCAGTTCCGTGTACAGGCGCGCGTTCTCTACGGCGATGGCGATCGTGGCAGACATAGAGTTCAGCAGTTCCAGATCCTCGGCCGTGAATTCACCGCCCAGCTTGTTGACTAGCTCTATGGCTCCTATCACGTGCTCTCTGATGACCAGAGGCACGCATAGAATGGAGTGACACTGTAGGCCGAACTCCTCGCTGGCTTCCTTGTAGTATCTAGGGTCCTCGTTCACGTCGCGGACCAGGAGCGGTTCTCCCTCCTTGACTACCCAACCGGCGATCCCTTGCCCGATCTGGAGCGCGAACGGCGCGGATTGCTGTGCGTCGCCGTGCAGACTCACCCGGAAGACAAGCTGGCTGGTGGTCTCGTCGAGGAGTAGTAGGGAACCCGCCTCGGCTTCAATGATCTGGTTGATGCCCTGCATCGCGAGTCGGAGTACTTCGTCGAGATCCAGGGTGGAGGTCACAACGCGGCCCAGCTCATTCAGAGCATCAAGTTCGCTGGTTCTCTGTCTGGTTGCCTCGTGGACGCGCGAGTTCTCGATGGCGATGGCTACCTGGCTAGCCAGGATGGACAGGAGCTCAAGATCATCTTGGTCGAAGGGAGACTCTGTGGTCGTCTTGCTGGCGTTGAGCACGCCGATCAGCCGTCCCTTGATCTTGAGGGGCGCGCAGAGGGCAGACGTCAGCTCGTCTCTGTGCATGGCTTCGCGTATCGCCTCGTCGACGGGACTCCGATCCGTGAGCAGCAGCGGTTCTCCGCGCTCCAGCACCCAGCCGGCAATCCTCTCTCCAACCTTCACTCTCGCGGCCCCTACGAGTGCAGGGGGCAGACCGAGGGCGGCCTCGACGCAGAGCTCCTGCGTGCCCTCGTCCAGCAACATCAGGGACACCATGTCCGCACCCGTCTCACGCTGCACGACCTCGAGGATGAGTTCGTAGAGGCGCTCGATCTCCACCTCGGAGAGAAGCGTCTCGCTGACCTGCGCTAGCGACAACAGGGGACCGAGGTTGTCTTCAGGCTGAGTGTCGGTTTGGGCAGTCGAAGGGGCTTCGGCAACCATCTGTGTTCTCCCAGGGCCCATACTATCACCTTTCCTTCCTTATGACAACCTATCGTGTATAACGGTGCTGGTGCCGCAAAGGTAACGCTCTCTCGACCGATGCCGAAGGGGCGAGGAACCTTTTCGATCCTGCGTGCGTCTTGTAGTCGAAGGGGTAGGACAGTGAGACAGAACATCTGCGAACTGAAAGGAGGCGTTAGGATGAGGATGAGAGCGGTGTTGATGGTTCTGGTGACGGCCAGTTTGCTTCTGGGCAGCGCGGGAGTGGCGCAGGCGGACGGCGTGGTGATCGTGGATCCCCCACCTGGTGTGGAGCCTACCGAGGTGCCCAATCTGGTCATCAAATACCATCGCGTGGCGGTGGAGATCACCGATCAGGTGGCGACCACCGAGGTGGATCAGGTGTTTCTCAACGACACGCAGTACGATCTGGAAGGCATCTACATCTTCCCGTTGCCAGAGGAGGCAGCCATCTCGGAGTTTGCCATGTACGTGGATGGCGAGCGCTGGGAGGGAGAGATCCTGCCCCGGGACGAGGCACGCGCGATCTACGAGGAGATTGTACGCCGCAGCCTGGACCCCGCCCTGCTGGAGTACGTGGGCCGGGACACCTTCAAGGCGAGTATCTTCCCGATTGAGCCCCGCGATGAGCGAAGGGTCGAGCTGGCGTACACGCAGATACTGGAGAACGAGGGCGGCCTCGTGAAGTACGTCTATCCGCTGGACACCGAACGATTCTCGGCTAGCCCGCTGGAGGAGGTGATCATCTCGGTGCGGGTGGAATCGGACCAGCCTATCAGGGCCATCTACTCGCCGAGCCACGATGTGGCTGTGGATCGTGTGGATGAGCACACGGTGAACGTCAGCTACGAAGCCTCCGACGTGCTGCCGGACCGCGATTTCGAGCTGTACTACACCTTATCCGACGACGAATTCGGGCTCAACCTGCTGAGTTTCCGCGAGAGCGGAGAGGATGGTTTCTTCCTGCTCCTGGTGGCACCGCAGGTGGACGTGGACGAGGAAGAGGTCGTGGCCAAGGACGTGATCTTCGTGCTCGACACCTCGGGGAGTATGGCGGACGAAAAGATCGAACAGGCCAAGGACGCATTGGAGTACATCCTCGATAGTCTGAACCCCGAGGACCGCTTCAACATCGTGGCGTTCAGCACCGGGGTGAGGGTCTACGCTCGGGAGCCAGAGCCGGCGACGGCGGCTGACGAGGCCTGGAGGTTCATAGACGATCTGAGAGCGGTGGGGGGCACCAACATCGACCTGGCCCTGGCCGAGGCGCTGGCTATGGCCGATGGCGAGCGCCCGCAGCTCATCATCTTTCTAACGGACGGGTTGCCCACCGAGGGCGTTACCGAGGCGGACAGGATCATCGCCAACGTCAGTCGCCAGGTTTCGGAGAACGTGCGGATCTTCACCTTCGGTGTGGGCGACGACGTGAACACCTTCCTTCTGGATACCATCGCCCAGGACAATCGGGGCGCTAGCTCTTACGTCCGTCCGTACGAGAACATCGAGGAAGAGGTTTCCACCTTCTATGCCAAGATCAGCACGCCTCTCCTGTCCGACATTGAGCTGGACTTCGGGGACCTGCGAGTCGAGGAGAGTTATCCCTATCCGCTGCCCGATCTCTTCGCCGGGACACAACTCGTGGTGGTGGGACGCTACCGGGAAGGCGGACGCACGGACGTGATACTGAGCGGGCAGGTGAACGGTGAGGAGCAGGAGTTCGAGTACGAGAACCTCCACTTCTCCGATAGGGGAGGTGACGAGTTCATCCCCAGGCTGTGGGCCACCCGCAAGATCGGCTACCTGCTCAACGAGATCCGGCTCCACGGCGAGGGTCGCGAGATGATAGATGAGATCGTGGACCTGAGCGTCCGCTACGGGATCATGACCCCGTACACGTCTTTCCTGGTGGAGGAGGAGCAGGACATCTTCACCCCTGAAGGCAGGGAGGAGGCCGCTCAGGAGATGTGGATGGAAGCCACAGCCGTTCCCGCGCCCGCGAGCGGCGCTGGCGCAGTCGACGATGCGGAGAACCGCGAGGCGCTGCGCTCCACGGACAAGGCGGCGGACAGTACGGAGGAGATCAAGTACGCCAGAGACAAGGTCTTCGTGCTCAGTGATGGTATCTGGACCGATACCACCTACGACAGCTCCATGGAGACGGTCAACGTCGGCTTCGGCAGCGAGGACTACTTCGCGCTCATCACGGCGAACCCGGAGTGGGGGTACTACTTCTCGGTGGGCCAGGAGGTGATCGTGGTGCTGGATGGGACGGCCTACCAGGTGTCGGAGGGCGACTTCCCGTCGATAGACATCGCGGCGAGTGCGCCATCGCCCGAGGCTTCCGTGAGTCCCTGGGACTTCCTGGCGCAGTTCGTGGAGTGGGTGATGAGTCTGTTGCCGATCTAGACAGTCGATCGATCAGTTGCGAAGCGACGAAGAGGCTGGCTCAGCCAGCCTCTTCTCGTTTCTTGCCTCGGTGGGGTGCTCCCTCTCGGCGACGCAAGGAAGCCTTGGCGTAGGGGCACGCCATGCCGTGCCCGGTGTTCACGCGGATGACTGCCCGTCTAGGTGTCCTCGGGCGTTGGGCAGGGACTGGGGTCGGGCATCACGGCATCAGTGGGTATGGAACTGCCCTGCACAGTGGGCGTGCTTTCCCCGGTGAGGGTCGCGGTTGCCGTGATTGTTGACGTGGGAGTCATGGTGCTCGCAGGCATGGGGCTGGTGGTGGCTGTGGGGGTGATGACGACGGTGGGCGTGATTGTGGGTGTGGGCGTCATCGTCGGCGTCGGCGTGGATGTGCAGGTGGCGGTGGCCGTGGATGTGGCGTCAGTCTCCGTCCAGACGTCCTCGGCAAGCCTGAGCTCCATGGCCCCGGTCTCGACCAGCAGTGTATCCGGAGGCGCGAAGGACACGCCCTCCCCAGCCAGTGATGCTGGGGCTCCACCGATGCCGACCAGCTTGCGCAGGACGATGTCGTCCAGGAACGCGCCCTGGAAGACGTTTGTGTCTGAGTCGCTGCGGAGAACCAAGGCGATCCACACTTCGGACTGGCCTGTGAGGTCGCCCAAGCTGGGTACATCCGTCAGGTCGAGGCTGCGGCGTCGCCAGCCGTCGCTGTTCCCGGAGATCTTGGTGCCCCAGAAGGAGATCCCATCCGTGGCCGCTCCGTAGAACAGGTAGTCGTCGCTCAGCTCG
>Ga0307421_1001853_pt1 | contig 12361 bp, 11 predicted proteins | sample SalMarWE160270MG_FD_202163 | JGI IMG/M metagenome (GOLD analysis project Ga0307421, IMG submission 202163) | Salt marsh sediment microbial communities from the Plum Island Ecosystem LTER, Massachusetts, United States - WE1602-70 | ecosystem: Environmental > Aquatic > Marine > Intertidal zone >...
TTGGGATTTACAAACAATATTGAAGAAGTTCCCGTTGTGACAAACATTGCTCCCTCTCTTTCAACGTATGCCCTTGCTGAGATACCGATACTCAGGTTGCTGTACCCTTCTATTTCTTCTGTCGTGACGCCGTATGGTTCTACTGCAACCTTTGAAAAGAGAGTGTATATAATGGTTTTGCGAGTTGGCGATGGTCCATCTGATCCGCTCAGCGTGACCTGGTCGAGGTCTACGGGAACATTTTTAATGAAGCTGTCTATCCTGGGGCTATAAAAAGTGACAGAGCCAAAGGTTGCGATATTGCCTACCGGGGAACTCTCATAATAGAAGTTCAGGGGCACATCATCTAGCCTGATAACACTTACTGGGAACGAATTAGCCGAGGTGTATGTCCAGACCAGGAAGGAACGCTGTTCCGGCTCGGCGTAGTTATTTATCCGAAAACCATAGATGGTGGAAATATCACCATTGCCTTCTACTCGTGCAACACATACTCCCTGTTTCACCCCAAGCTCATATGCTTTCGGGCAACTACTTGCACAGTATTCCAGCTCGTCACATTGACTAACAGTGCCAGGCAAGTCTGCTAGAGTCAAGTCTATCGACGCAAGCAATTCATGATCAGGAAAGTACTCCCATGGCTTGTAAAGATCAAAAGTAACGACCTCGGGCTCCCTCATATATCTGTGCTTGGCCTTGACTTGCAGCTGCTCGAGGGGCACGTCAGGGGCAAGGCAGCTGACCCACCCTTCCCGGGCTTCGCCTGGCTGCAGCATACTCGCTTCGCCATAGTACCAGGGCCTGGGTGGTGCGTAAGCAGAAGGATCATAAAGCCCATCCTCCCCTACCCCCCTACCCCCGTCGATCCCCGCTGGAAGCTGATAAGGTTCTGTTCCGTCTGCGTACTCCACTGAAGCGCAGGGATATTGTGAGATCCCTTCCAGCTCCACATTTAACGGACTGACATAAAGTGCCGGCCAACCTGTGTCCGCATATTCTGAAGAAAGAAGAGGATCAGGAATAGGCTGGCTGCTGAAGTTCTGTGTTTTGACATAAACGTTGATCGTTTTAAGGCTGTGTCCGGCCAGCAACTCCATATCTGAAGTAGGAAGGACCACGCCATCCTCACTGTTGTAGGCATAGCGGGCCAGAGGTACTTCGCGGGGATCCTCAAGCACGTAGAGCACCTGCAGATACGGTCGGGTCAATTCTTCTTCCGAGTGCCACGCGACAGCTGTCGCCAGGGTATCGAGCGAATGATCAGCAGGAAGTGGATTGCCATCAGGATCATATGATGGGCGACGTATGGGTTCACCTGAGGTCAACTCAACTACCGGGTTATAGACCTGGTCCTCGGGCAGTGCCGGCAGATCCTCAAGAGGCACGCGAATCTCTGTGTAGGGGCCTATCTCAGCCCCAGAGGAGGCTCCAGCTGAGCGTACAGCATAAAACCCTACTCCAACCACTATCACGAGCAGAATGATTCTTAGAATGAGATATTTCTTACCCACAAGTTAACCCCTCTCTTTTGAGCTGAAGCAAACAAGCAACCGACCTCTTCTTGGAAAAACTTTCTATCAAGTAAATATTAGACTAATCCACCTGGTTTTCTGGTCCTATTGTGATGGTTTAGAAAGATCCACTAAACGTGAAATGATCAGAACCCCTCCAGGCTCTAGTCCAACTATTCCATAAGAGTTATTCAGAAGGCCAATGCTTTCACTGTCTAGATCATACAAGAGCATTAGCGATAGGCTTAGGTCCTCTTTTACCCATTCGCTCCTCAGGTATCTGTATCGAGCTTCCCAGTCGGATATGTTCTTCCAATTATCATCGGTGAGCGTTTCGCCATACATTACAAGCACATCTGCAATTGTGTCCTCAGTCCACGAGATTTTGGTTTGCGAAACATATTGTAGATAATCTTCCCCTGGTAAATCAATGACGATTTGTTCCAGAACATCTGGTTCTATTTCTATTTTCTGAGTGGATGGGTACTGTGGAATAGCAGATCTCAGGTTGCTGCCAGGAACCAGTAATTCAGATCCAAAACTGGAAAATAAGCAAGATGAAAAAAAGAAAAAGGATGATGCGGAAATAATTAGACGAAGTATCTTTTTTTCCCTGAGTTCGTTCATGTCTTCCGCCTAGAAGAACCCGATTCCCATGAACATGCTCACAGCTGGTACTCCGATAATGATCAGCGAGGCCAGCACGATGATCATGGTGTTGACCAGGACTGCCTTTACCTTTGCCCTACCGCCGATCTCGAGGATCCGGTTAGAAAGCCTCTGACGCAGCATTCTGGCCATAGTTTGCATGGCGTGTACCTGCACCTCGCCGCCGATCTGGCTCTGTTTGATCAAGCCGAGAAACTCTTTCAGCTGCACTGGAGCCGGCACAGATTGAAGCACATCAAGAACAATATTGTCGATCTCTTTGTTAGTCTGTAACCCAGATGACACGGTGTCGCAGATCTTCCCGAACAGGCCAAAATCCCGCATCTGCGATAGGCTGTCTGAAAGACTGGTGCCTGTATTGAGCAGGTTCACTATTTGTTCCAGACCGAACCCCATTTCATCCTGGATGCGCTCGCGCCTTTTCTTGATCGCGTTCTGTACAGCCCGGGACGGCATGGAGAAACCATAAAGCAGCCCGCCTGTGACCATGCTGGCAGTCAGCAAGAAGCCCAGGTCCAAAAAGTAGCCGAGAACTCCACCCAAGGCCGCGGTGATCAGGGATGTGTAGATCCTGCGGGCATAATATTCCTGGGGAGACTGATAGATATATCCGGATTTTCTGAGTAATTCGTCCAGGTCACCTTTTTCCCTTCCGATTGAACGCCCCAGGTCAGCCACCATAGCTGATAGCACTTGGGCTTCGGCAACCGATCCGATTCGCTTGGATCCATCTGGATCTTCAATGAAGCGGTTGCTCATCACGCGCGGGACAGCAAATGCGGCGAAGATAATAAAGATACCCAGTCCAAAAAGGCCGGACAGAATGGCCAGGATAGTTGTGTTTAGCAGCATGTTATTTATCTCCTCCCAGGGTCATGACCTGGTTGACCTCGTTGAGCATTCGTTCTCCGATCAACACACCTGCAGCCGAAAGTAGGAAAGATCCCATCATTGTGACCTCACCTGTCAAGCTTGAATAGAAGTTGGCATAATCAACGGACGTAAAGCGCATCAAGGCGGCCAGAATAAAGGGGGCTACAGCCAGGACCTGCATTTGGACCCGGATACCAGACAGGTCTGCAGTGACCTTTTTTCTAGTGGCAGCATTCTCCCTGATGGTCTCTGTTAAGGGTTCCAGAATCTGTCCCAGCGGCCGGTTCGCGCCGTGCCTCTCCCACCCCACAAGCGTGCTGACCAGGATATTGAGCATAGGCGACTGCCTGCGTTCCTGGATGGGAAAGAAGGCTTTCTGCAGATCTTCACCTTGTACCAGGCTTCTGGATACTTGTTCCAAGTCAAGCGCCACCATGGGTGGAGCGTACTGGGCCGCATTGGATATCGCGCCGTGCGCGGTGCCTCCGCCCATTTGAGCACCAACGGCCATAGATGCGGCAGCATCAGCCAGGGCCTCTTCATATTCTATTGAAACCTGGTCCCGCCTGGCAAACAGCCATCGCAAATAGAGAATAAATACCACCAGGCTGGCAAATACTGAGGTCAGGATCCCTCCCAACACCAGGTAGGTGAGCGCAAAGCCACCGGCAGCGCCTAAAAGACCCACCCTGATAAATCCGGATTTCGTGACCTGCAGGTCCGCTTGTTTCAGCGCTAGGTCAAGCCCTCCTGCCTGCCAGGTATCTGCAAATGATCTTATGTTCATATCTGGGCGAGGGGTGACAGCTCCGGATTCTTGATCAGCTTTTGCCAGATTTCTCAGACGCTGGATCCCTGTGCGGTGGGAGCCAACATTGGCAATAGCAACGAAGATGATGAATATCCCTATCGCTGCGCCTGACGCCAGAAGTAAATAAGTTAGATGTTGTGGTGTCATTAATTTATCCTTGTCCAGCTTTGTGAATCCATTCAGGAATCCCTGCGTTGTCAAAACGTCGGGCATGGCGGGAGTCCATTAGTGGTCCTTTCAGTTTTGGGGAGCGCCCCCCCGAATACTCAAAAATTAGATCGATCTTTGGTTCCGGATCTCCTCCGTCAGAGATAACGCTTCCATCCATTTCCCCGACAGCCCTTACCCGGCGATTATCCCCTTCTTTCTCAAGCACAACCACGATGTCAATCGCAGTTGAGATGATCTGGGCTATTTGACTCATACGCAGGTGACGTCCACGTTCGCTCTGGCTGATCATCATTGCCAGCCGGCTTTGCATTTCCTGCAGGCCGTAGGCGTGGAAGGTGGTCAATCCATTTTTGTGCCCGGTATAGAGCGCATTCAAAAGGTCAAACACCTCCCCTCCCCTTGCCTCAGAAAGGGTCAGTGCGTCTGGGCGTTGGCGCAGGGCCAGTTTGACCAGGTCGGCTTGTGAGATCTCTGGCACATCTTCCAGGGATGGTGGGCGGGTTTGCAGCGTGAGGACATTGTTGGGAACAGCCGAATCAGGAAATAGCCTGATCTCCGGAGTGTCTTCAATGATCAGGACCCTGTAATCAATGGGAAGGCAGCGCCCCAATGCGGTGATCAACGCGGTTTTGCCTACACCCGTTGGTCCGATCACGGCAATGGACAGGCCGGCCAGCACTGCTCCGTGCAGGTAATATGTCAGTTCTTTGGAAAGGATGTTGGTCAATTCCAGGTCCGGGTAATCCGGCATGGCGGAATTTTTTATCTCGTTTGCTACAGCCTGGGTATTTGGTGTGTTCTTTTTAACTCGCCAGGGCTTGTAAAGATCGATCAGTTCGATGCCGGCGTGGCGCGGGATGCGGATCACGGCAGTAGGATCAGGGTTGGCTATTGGCTGCGTCACCACGCTGTAGCGGTTGTATTCGATGGCAGCATCTACAATAGGCTTGATGCGGTTGACAGTTCTTTCGGCCTTAGCTAGAGCGGTATTGAGTATGTTCAGTAGGACCGATTTATTGGGGAAAGTGATATCGGTCCGTTCCCACTCGCTCCTGTAGATCATGACTTCATTGGGTCCATTGATGGCGATGTCTTCGATCGTCTCATCTTCCAAAAGGTGATCGATCGGTCCCAGGCCGAAGGTGTATGAGATGGCCTGGGAAACAAATTCATCTCTGTTGTAGGTCAAAGGGGGTAGATTGTCTTTGATGGCCCTTCCCTGGTAACTTTCGTGCACCTCGGTAGCGATCTTGCGGGCTTGATCGCGGACTTTTCCCCCACCCTGCTGAAGTTCCGATGAAGAAAACTTTTCCCCTAACTTGGTCCTCACTTCACCCAGAGCAACATCAAAGCCGCGCGCGCCTTCGGCTCCTGTGGGAAGATCTCCATCAAAAGTCATATTTTCCCACTTGATCTTGGGTTCATCATTGGTGTTGTTATTTGATGCCACTAAATCCACCTTTATGTAATTCTTATTGCAATCTATTGTCTTTTACCAAACAGACCTCTTTTCTTACCCTGTTCGGATTTGCGCTGGTTCCAGGCGAAGCCGATCGGGGGATAGAAACGGGCTGCGACATCGATGATCCCGTCCAGGGTCTTCTGGGTATGAGACGGCAGCTTGGACATAGATGCATGTTTGGCCACATAAGAGATTCCTTCGTTTTCAGCCCGGGTCACATTACCCGTTGCATCGAAGGGGATCAGTCCGGCCACAGAAAGGTTCGCGCTGATACTAGCCTCTTTCAAGCTCAAGCCTACATCCGGAAGCCATTTATTGATCACTAATTTGATATCGTTTCTAGGGACCCCGATCTTTTCCAGAAGATTAGCGCCCGTCCTGGAATCGTTGATACTGGTGAGTCCTGGCTCAGCTACAATCAGGACTGTGTCCAATTTGATCAACACGCCGCGGTGTACGCCCACATTAGTACTTGACCCGAGATCGACGATCACAAACTCATAATGGCGCCTGAGGTGGTCCATCATGGACTGGGCGAACGTATAGCCGGATTCTGTGGACAGGGCATCATGTTGGGCTTCGATCATGCTGTCCACACCGGCCAGAAGGTCAAGGTTCCCCTGGCCGCCTACCTTCAGAAACATTTCTTCAGTGAGTGCTTTTTTGATTGCTTCCGGCCTACCGTTCCCTCCTTCTAATTTGTAGATATTGGCAGCGTCCACAATATTGCGATTGGTACCTGCAGTGTCAAAACCAAGACGGAGCTTGACGTGGCCGCCATTCATATTGGCATCCACCAGGACGCAGTTTCTCCCTCCGATCGCGGACAACGCTACACCCAATTCCGTGGCCAGGAAGGTCTTGCCCACACCGCCTTTCGGGGACCAAACCCCGATCTTGTGGCGCTCCCAGGGAGCTCCTCCTGCTTGTTGGGCAGCTTTTCGGATCATATCGGGTGCGACGTTCCAGGCACCCTTTCCCCAGTTGGCCTGGGTGTTCTTGATAACCGCGGGCAATTCTCTTTTCATTGTGTGAACAATGGCTGGAGTGAAGGGGATGTTGTAGACCTTCTCAAGGCCTGCGTCTTTGATCACACTTTCTTTGTTTGAATTGGCTTCAACCAAACCAATCAAGACGAATGGGTAATCGACCTTTTCGCGGATCCGGAAGAGCTTTTCAATGGTGATGCCTTCCGTGTGAAAATCTACCATCAGGAAAGAGGCGCCGGTAGACGGCAGGATATTGGCCAGCTGCTCTTCGTCAAACGAACTTATAGTTAAAGTTGCGACCAGGGGTGTATCTTTCCCACGGGTAAAAGGCTCTGCGATCTGTTCGATCGTGGTAGCCCGGGCGACGATAATTCCCTCAAATACCTCCTGGTTCTCTGGTGTAAGGTTATCTGTCATGTAAGGTTACTCCGTTAATAGATAACGATCAGATTTGAAGAGGTCAAGAAGATCCTCAAAGTGAGCACCCAGTGTGGGAGACTGGTCCGTTTCACCTTCCACCATGGGGGACAGTAAAGAAAGGCCCAGCTGGCCAGCTGCGTCAGCCATCATCACGAACTCTACTGCTGCACGCGGGATGACCACATCGATGGCTGTGATCTCACCCAATTCAATTCCGTCGCCAGATCCGCGTTCATCGCGCTGCACCGCGGCTACACCCGCATATTGGACGATCACTTTTGCGAGAGGGTAATCTGGTGCAATCGTTGGTGTTGGGGTTATAGTCGGCGTGGGTGTAAACTCAGGCGTAGGAGTTGGAGTGAAATCAGGATTGACTTCTTCAAACACCTCAAGCGTGGCCTGGGGAGAAGATAATTCAAAGCGTTCATCGCGCTGCACAACAGCCACGACCAGGTCTACCCGATCTCCGGGTCTGATCGCGTTAGGAACGCCGGCGTTTTTGAGCGATACAACGACTAGGTTGGGGTCGGTGAGTCCCAGTTCGGGGATATCAGAAACCCGCGGGTTCCCTTCAGAAGCTATGGAAGAGAGCGGTATAGCCTCATACTGGTAGACGTTGCGGACGATAACACCACCCGCAGACTGGATGCTCAGCCAGGAAGCTTCGGTCAGGTATGAGTTGAGTAGTAAGCTGTCACCAGAAAGCGGGATTTTGGCTAGACTTTCTTCCGGGATCTGGTCGACCCTCATGCCAGCATGGATGTCTTCCTTAGCGGCGATCACAAGGACAGGTGCTTTGGGACCCATAGCGAAGGCCATGTAGAAGATCGCTGCACCAAAAGCAATGGCGATGACTACACCGATGATGAGAAGGCGTTTATTAATCATGATTTCAAATCTCCTTGTTCATTGGATTGAGAATAGATTTCGTTATTTGCCTGCTGCTTGGACAACTTCAAAATATTTCGTCCCAGCGCATGAAGTGTAATTTGGATGGTGTGCTGCTGATTGAGAGTAAGACTGGTGCCATTGAGTTCTTGGCTGATTGTGTGATATCCGGTGATCAGCTCCTTTAATCCCTGAGCAGCTGAATTATTCCGGGAAAGATCAAAAGCACGGGAAGCGGCTAGAGCGCTATCGAGATCCCCCAGTTCCTGGAGCATACTGGCTAGATCAACCAGCCACGTCTCAGGGCTGGTCTTTAGCATACTTGCCAAATGCTCTTCGATTGTGAATTGTGCCATTTCTTATCCTAGATCATTTGAAAATACAAACCTCTATTTATACCTACCAATAAGAACTATAAATATGGTGTACCACAATGAAAACGAAAGCGAAATAGCCAAATTCCTGAAATATGTTTAAGCAGTTTTCAGGATTTATTTATGATGCTTCGATCACGTTGCTAAATGTAATAATCGCCGCTTAATTAGAACATATGTTCTAATACCCAAAACAGAACCTGGGTGAAAAATTAGATCCCGGGAAAATACTTTTTTAAAAATGGCGCCACGCTCTTGTCTTTCGATTTAATTTTTTTCAGATTCGCAGCGGCTTTTTTCATCAACCGAATCTCTTTGTTGATCAAACTCCTGGCACCGGGGATCTGCATGGTAGCCGAAGCCAGTTCAATGGCCTTCTTTTGATCGCCACCTTTAGCAATGTATCCCGCCGCAGCCCAAAGCGTGTCAGCATCATTCACCGATTGGGATATTGCGATGTTGAATAAGTCCTCAGCCTTATCTTGATCGATCTTGGAGAACACATCCTGGACTGCAGCGATGAAGGACTCCTTGTAAGCCTTGTTGTTTTCGAAGATTTCACGCTTGGTCGATTTTTTGTAAGGCCCTCGTTTGCTTCCAGTCTCAGCCCCCTGTTCTTTCTGAAATGACGGCGAACTCATGGAAGACAGTGCGTCAGCCAGGTCAGTGCCGGCATCAAGCTGGTCCCGCAGGCTATTTGCACCAGCTTGTGAGAGGTTATTTATTTTTCCTAGCAGAGCTTTGTCTTTCAGCTGTTCAAAAGCATTCCAGTGGCTCTTGAGATTGACAACAGCTTTTGTTGGAATAGCTCCTTCCATCCAGGGAACACGAAGGGCGTCTGGAGCGGAGAGTGCGCTGAAGAGTTCGCTTGCCAGAGCGGGCGAAACACCGGCAGTGTCAGCCACCTTGCGAACGCTCAGATCTCTTCTTTCCTGGAGAGACTTGAGGGCAAGGGCCTTTTCATAGCTGGTGAGTTCCCTCCTGCCCATATTCTCAGCCAGGGTGATCAGTTCATGATCATCATCTGACCTGGCGATCATACCTTCAGTACCCTTTATACCGGCAGCCTTTCCCGCGGCAACGCGTCTGTGGCCGGCAACAATGGCAAACTTTCGGTCTCCTTCTTTTATCCCAAAACCCAAATTGTCATCGCTGTCCTCTAAAGACCTAACAACGATTGGCTGAACAATCCCATTTACCTTGATAGACTCCAGCAGCTCTTTATCTTTTGAGGACTTGTTTGGATCAAACACAGTAGCACGGCTCTGGACCGGACTGTCTTCCAAAATCTCAGAAAACAGAATAAAAGAAAGCTTACGGATGCCCCTGGATATATCTGGAGAATATAAAACGTCGACATTTGGATCAGGATCATTAATGTCGTCGCCAGCCCACCGGACCTGTTTGAACGCCTTAGCTTTGTTTGTAGAAGTTGATTTAGAAGAGGCCATAACTATACTCCTGGAAGGTGTGTATTCCCTTTTCTACTCTTTGTATTCCTAAAGTGTTCACTAGGTGAACACTTGCTCCTGGTTATCAAATTTATGCTTTTTGTACGGCATCAGCCAGCATCTTGGCAAATGTATAAAAATCCTTGCGTAAGCCCCAATCAAGATAGGCGCCACTCCTGATTAACCTGGAAGTCTTCAAGAAAAAGAACTGGTCTTCGGACACACAGCGCAAATTGGATTCCTTTCTGTATTCATCAAGGGTAAGCTTGTATGTATTTATGTATTCCTCTTCCCATTGGGTATCACCTGGCTGGTTGATGATAAAACCACCCATTACTGGTTTATTGTTTTCGCTTTTCCTTTGCATGATCTGGATGGTTCTCAGTGTTTCAAACACCGGCAAGATATCCTGCTTGCTCATAATCAGGGGCACAAATACAACATCGGCTGCTCCAACGCCGGCCAGCACACTATCACTACTGGACCCGGTATCGATTAATATCAATACATTGTCGGGAAGGCGCGTCTCGCGAATTATTGCTCCCAGCAAGGCGTAATGAGCATTGGCAAGAACTTTGTCCAGGTTGGGCTTGGAAGGTAGAAGGAAAAGCCTTCCTCCATTATCCACCCAGTTCTTATTTTTGTTTAGACCTGTATCAAAAATAGCCTTATTGAATATATCCTGGAAGTTATCATTATTGCTGGCTGCCAGAATGACTTCAGCGATACTCAGGTCTTCCTCGCCAAGGACCACGTCGGTGAATAACGATGTAACGCCCCCCCTGGCATCCAGGTCGATCACAACTACATTCTTTCCTTCAACCTCAGCAAAATATCTGGCCAGCAATCCGGTGCAGGCAGTTTTTCCAACGCCGCCCTTTCTTGATGTGAGGGTAATTACCTTTGTCCCAACTGACATTAAATTCAACCTTTGTCTAAAAAAAGCGATAATTGAAAAATTTGCTGTACTTTGAGTGTTATAACATAGAAAAATTAAAAAGTAAACTTTGTTTAGAAGGGAAATAGAAAAACACCCAAAATAATTGGCTAAACCAACGGGTCTTCCTTGTTCAATAAAACAGGATAGGGGAAAGTTTACGGATATCCTTAGTATATTGATGTGAATATAAAACGTCGACATTTGGATCAGGATCAATAATGTCATCGCTAGCCCGCCGGACTTGCTTGAACGCCTTAGCCTTGTTTGTCGAAGTTGATTTTGAAGATGCCATAACTATACTCCTGGAAGGTGTGTATTCCCTTTTCTACTCTTTGTATTCCTAAAGTGTTCACTTAGTGAACACTTGCTCCTGGTTATCAAATTTATGCTTTATGTACGGTATCAGCCAGCATCTTGGCAAATATATAAAAATCCTTGCGTAAGCCCCAATCAAGATAGGCACCACTCCTGATTAACCTGGAAGTCTTCTCCCAACAGGGAGTAATGAGCACTAGCATGAATAAGGGATCTACGAACGTTCTGGCGTATAATACGTCGATAGACCATGCCAGGAAGGGCGACGGCACACTGCGGAGGCAAATATGGACATTACACCTTATGTAGAGTCAGCAAAGAAAGTCATTCTGCTTGTTTTCCCCTTCCTGGGGCCCGATGAATGGGAATGGGGGGTTGGTATCGTATTCACGCTTGTGCTGGCGATCGGGATGGCAATTAGGTATCTAAACAACCTGAGAATGCGGCGCTGATACAGGGTTTCCAGAATACCGGAAGGACCGCCTGCCAGTATCATGAAGAAGTGTTCACCTGGTGAACACTTCTGTGTGAAAAGAAGAGTAGGGATTTCTGCGTAAATAACTCATCCAAAAAGCAATATAATAAGCGGCGCCTTGCACATCCTGAAGGGTACTATTCAGGCGAGTGTCTGTGCTTCGGGCAGGACGTTCGGGGGAGGGCTAGCGTCAGGCCGGCAGTCCACACGCGGGGTGTCCAGGATGCCAAACCCTGCCGGGCTGGAGCGGCAGAGGAGGGGGGCAGTGAGGCGGAGCGAGCGTTTATTGCGTTGTTCCGCCTCGCGCCCCCCGACAGAGGAACAACAAGACAATAAACTAAACCATAGATCAGAGTATATGAACGCGTGTGAGCTGACAGGAAGATCTGTCTGTAGATCCTGGGCAAATAGATCAAGCAAGGAAGGGGGAAAAGAGATGTCAGTTGAAGGGAATAAACTGATAATAACTAGAACTAAAGAAAAAGAACTTAGTTTAGAAAAGGACAATAGGAGAAGAGAAACAAGAGATAAGAAACTATATATCCAGGAGAATAGCAAACACAAAACAGGGTAGGGGGGTAATAGAAAATCAATGGCTAGATAGTAAAAATTGATGGTATTAGATTAGGGGAATATTTACTATTAGTAAGCTATTATTTTTAGCAGTCGCTATAATGAAGGGAGTGATCAGGAGAGAATAAAGAGCCCCGACCAATTTCCAGATATTATTTTCTAAGCGTTTTGCGGGCCGGTTCCAGGTATATCGTGAGAACAGGATTAGGCTACAAAAGGCTGCTAGGGGGGAGGCGAGACTTCTGATCAGAACCCTGGGACGATCTCTGGCCATGAGGCCGGGGCAGGGGCTCGGTGTTGGAAACAGGAATCATCTTCTTGACAAGGAAAACAACATAGTTTAGTATTCAGTTACTATATATTTGTTTGACCAACAACCTTTCAGCAAGAAAGCAACATACCAGAAGCAAAAACCCCCGGCCCTCGTGGGTTTTATTAG
>Ga0307421_1001857_pt1 | contig 12341 bp, 15 predicted proteins | sample SalMarWE160270MG_FD_202163 | JGI IMG/M metagenome (GOLD analysis project Ga0307421, IMG submission 202163) | Salt marsh sediment microbial communities from the Plum Island Ecosystem LTER, Massachusetts, United States - WE1602-70 | ecosystem: Environmental > Aquatic > Marine > Intertidal zone >...
AAACACCCCGCTGTCAAGGCAAATCTCGCTCATTTGCATAATATTTTGTAATAAATATATCTATTATTATGGACGCCAGGAGGGGTGCAGAGGGGAAAATACCCCTTTAAAAGTATCCTATTTCCTGGTATAGTGCTGTGCTGATGGGCCGTTAACTCAGGCGGTAGAGTATCTGCCTTTTAAGCAGAGAGTCGCTGGTTCGAATCCAGCACGGCCCACCATAGGAAATGACGAGGCGTCCTTTCACTGGTAGCTTATAAGCCAATGGCTTTTAGCTAAGGGCTACAGGCTAATAGCTAACGGTAAAAGCGATGCTTTTTCAGACCAAGGGTCATTTGCTACTAGCTACAAGCTAATAGCTAACAGTAAAAGCGCAGCTTTTCTCGTCCCCATCGTCTAGCCTGGCCCAGGACACCGGCCTTTCACGCCGGCAACAGGGGTTCGAATCCCCTTGGGGACGCCATAGATAAACAAAGGGTTAATCTGCTTTGGATTAACCCTTTATTTATACGCTTAAGCTAGTAGCTTTTAGCAAAAGCGACAGCCCCAGGACATCCCGATCTTCATCAAGACAACAGGGGTTCCCTTGTCCTGAGTCTCGCGAAGGCTTAGTCCCGAGCAAAGTCGAGGGGACTGGTCCCGAGCAAAGTCGAGGGGAAATCCCCTTGGGGACGCCAGAGATTATAAGGAGCTAGATTAATCGGCTAGCTCCTTTTTTTATTGACGGTGTCCTGGCCCAGGACATCCCGATCTTCATCAGGACAACAGGGGTTCCCTTGTCCTGAGTCTCGCGAAGGCTTAGTCCCGAGCAAAGTCGAGGGGACTGATCCCGAGCAAAGTCGAGGGGAAATCCCCTTGGGGACGCCAAAGAATTGATGAAAAGCCCTGTTAATTGCAAGGGCTTTTCTGTTTTAATGGCCCAGGACATCCCACTTACGCGGGACAGCAGGGGTGAACGGGTCCTGAGTATAGTCAGTCGAAATTTATTATTGACATTCAAGATTAATTTCCGTATGTTTGCGTACAGGGGGTTGTTTTCAGTCAAAGACAGAGCGACGTACATCTTCAAAAGCGAATAAGAACAGAGGTTTTGAAGCTTACAGTTCCGGCTCAACGCCCGATCAAGCGTTCTACTCTTGCTCATATTCTGAAGCAGACCCGCTTGTCGCTGGAAGACTTTCAGGAGCTGCTGTGAAAAGAGACCGGAAGCGGGAAGGGGCAATACCTTGACTGACTCCCCCACGCAAGCGTCTGTTGCCGCGTTCTGTTGTTAATTAAATACAAAGGAAGGAGAAAAAATGCAGCATTCGAGAAAAATTCTGGTAATTACTTTAGTTCTGTTCTGTGTAGCTCTCTGGGCGACTATCTCCGCAGCTCAGACGGTAAAAGTCAACATTAACACGGCCACGGCGGAGGAACTGACGGTCCTGAAGTACGTGGGAGAGACCCTGTCTCAGCGGATCGTCGAATACAGAAAGGAACACGGCGCTTTCGAGTCCCCCGCGGACATTGTGAAGGTACCCGGTGTGGGCCAGCGGGTATACGATGCGAATAAGGATATCATAACGGTGAAATGAAGATAGAATAACACTGGCGCGCGGCAGCAGACTTGGTTCCGGGCCGGGCCGTTTCCGGCATCACCGGGAGCGGTCCGGCCTTCCCATTTCTTGCGGGCTCTTGCCTGTCAGGTGGTCCGGTAAGAGGGTTCGGGTAACTCAGAGAATGAAGTAAAATCATTGAAAACATTTGGGTCAGACTTGATTATCAAGCGAGTCGAGTGAAGTTGGGGTTGCGCTCGACATTTAAATTATGGGAGTTATAGATAGGTTACTTTAATCTCTGTTAGCCCCACAAATTTCCAGATAGAATATGATATGAATGTATGCTATACTGTTGGTGGCAAGAAACGGGATAGGGAGGGTTTAGATGACCCGGATTAAGGCATTAAAAGAAGCAATTGAGGCACTGCCTGAAGTCGAGTACGTGCGGTTGAGGCAGTGGTTTGCGGAAAAAGACTGGCTGAGCTGGGACAACCAGATCAAAAAAGACTCGGCGCAGGGGAAATTAGACTTTCTGGTAAAAGAAGCATTCGACCAGAAAAATAAGGGGAAACTTCGGGACCTTTAGATGCATCGAACGACTGAGCGATTTTGGAGATGTTTCAACAAACTCCCCGAAGCCATTCAGGAACTCGCAAACCGCAATTTTCAAACCTTAAAAGCAGATCCGAAGCACCCATCTCTTCATTTCAAGAAAGTAGGCACTTTTTGGTCAGTTCGTATTGGGCTTGATCATAGAGCCCTTGCAGTTGCAGACGGTACTGACTTCATATGGGTATGGATAGGCACTCACGATGAATACGAACGAATGATTAGAGATAAGGGCTAACACGTAGATGTATCGGACGTGATAGAATGATATAACACGCCGTAACCCATCGTGTAACTGATAGTAATTTTGGTGGAGAATCTGTTAACCCTGTTAAATGAGTTTTAAAGGGGTTAAAAAGGTTTAAAAAATGGCGGAACAAGACTTTTCACCCGCGCTTTCACGCCGGCAACAGGGGTCCCCTTGTCCTGAGTCTCGCGAAGGCTTAGTCCCGAGCAAAGTCGAGGGGAAATCCCCTTGGGGACGCCAGAGAATCTATGAGAAGCCCTGCCAATTGCGAGGGCTTTTCTGTTTTAATGGCCCAGGACATCCACCCTTGCGCGGGACAGCAGGGGTACAGTTCTCGTTGGGGACGTCAATTATTTTAGAGGGGGTGGCCAATGGGCTAGCTCCTTTTCTGTTTCCGGTGCCCTGCCCCAGGACATCCCACTTCTCCTCCCTGAACAGACTTCCTAATACGAATTGCGCTTTGAGTCCCTATTACCGAAAAATACGACATCATATGCTTTTACAAACTCGATTTTTAAAGGATATTTATCTTTTTTACATCTTTTAACATGTGGTATATTAGAGCATATCAAGAGTAAAGTTGAATGTCGTATATGAAATGTTTGACGTAAAAGAAAATGCATAATTTCCCCTTGTTGCCCCATAGGTTTTCCGGAAGAACAATCGTGTCTGTTTTTTCATTCCCCTTATAAGAAGGCATTGCTTTCGGGGAGGTTCCCATGCATGTCGTTGTCATCCATGGCTGGAAGGAAGAAACACCGGAGTTAGTGCAAGCGATCTCCGGCGCACTTGGAATCACGGCCTACGAGGCGCGGCAACTGATGCTCGGCGGCGGGCCGACAGTGGCGGCCGGTTTCGCCGATCCGCAGCAGGCCCTGGTGTTGGCACAAAAGCTGAACCAGAGCGGAATCGCAACGATGGTCGTCGACGCCACGGCGGCCAGCAGCAGGGCCGGCTATTTCATCGTCCGCCGTTTTGAGCTCGACGAATCGTCACTGCGCGTCGAGCAGGGCGACGGGCAACGAACAGAGATTCCCTACGGAGAGATCGACGTGCTCCTGCCGGCGACGGGCATCGTCGAGTATTCCGAGACAAAAACGGTTACCGAGCACAAGTTCAGCCTCGGCAAGACCATCCTTTACGGAGGGATACCGCTGTCCAAGAAGGTCAAACACCAGGAGAAGGTCTCAACCGAAGAGCGCAGGAAGGTCCTCTATCTCTATGCCGGCAGGCGGCAGCAGCCGGTCGTCTTCAGCCAGGACGGTATGATCTACGATGGACTCGGTGCAGCTATGCAACTGTCGCGGGAGCTGAACTTCACCTACGTGATAAGCGAGCTGCGCCGGCTCAGCCCCGGGGCCGCCTATGACGACCGCCTGCTTAAGCGGGTTGGTCAGGTCCGGCTGCTCGGCCCCGCCCTGGACCCGGAAACCAACCTCGACCTTGCGGCCGAGATCCTCGCCCGGAGTCTGCGGCCTTTACCGACGGGGAACAATACATCCGTTCCGTGAACTTCGTCGCTTTAAACTATTCCGTTTTCCTGCTCTTATTTTGAGTTTTCCGTGCTGGTGTGTGGTTAGGACTTTCTGCTGGAAAGGATTTCCAGGGCAGGCTTGCCTGACCCAGGACATCCACACTTACGCGGGACAGCAGGGACACAGCTCTCGTTGGGGACACCAGAGATTATAAGGAGCTAGATTAATCGGCTAGCTTTTTTTCTTCGCGCTTCGATATCTCTTTAACTATTTTTTAGTATATATTGACAATTTATAATAGCTATTCTAATATTGTGTTAATTATTTTTAGAATCTAGTCAAGAAGTATATTTGGTCAACTATTTAAGGAATGATAGAGAAGATATGAAAGTAAGAAGGTTTGGTCTCTTTACTCTTTTGGGGCTCATACTCGCGGCGATTGGAATAGTTGCGCCCATAGCATGGGATTGGTACAAAACGAAATCGGCAATAGAGCTTCATCACATAGCTAACGTTAGGCTAGTGGAAAGCTCTAATCTTTCCAAAAATATCCAGATAAGCTATAAAGGACGACCAACACCTGTACTTTCACGTCATACTTTTTCAATAATTAATGTTGGACGAGCTCCAATACTAAAAAAAGACTTGGTTCAACCCCCAACAATAACATTTCCTAATGGCATTAAAATCCTAGAAATAATTGAAGATGCAAAAAAACCAAAGAATTTGAAAGTTGATTATGCACTCAGTACCAAAGGGGATTCTGTCTCTATTTCTTTTCCTCTCTTAAATCCAGGGGATCAATCGCAATTTGGCCTATTACTTTCAGGCTTCACTTCGGATTACTCAGCCCATGCTCGGATTGTTGGGATTAGCAATTTGACAATTGTTGATAACGTAGAGGAACTCAGGCAGGTAAAAAGAGAGCTTCCAATCTCAGTCTGGATTGTTTTATTTATTGTTATAACTCTAACGATGGCTTTGGCCACAGGTATATTCCAACTCATCGAAGAAAATACAATTAAGGCCGCTATTGCAAGTAATAAGTTCGAAGTACCTTTATATAAAGCTAGAAGCGACTATTTAAATTTTATTCGTGCAACATTCAAAGAGCAAACGAAGAGCGACCTTAAACCCATCATTGAGCCTATCGAAGCGATCCCTCCAAACCAAACCCTTGATGAATCCAATCACAAGCAGATTTCCCAGATGATTATTGACTATGCTATGAAAATGAATGCCGGTCGTGTTGTGCTCTTTGTATCGATTTTATGCATAATTGGCTGGGGATATGTGATTATCAGTGCTATAAAATATAGGTAATTACCCCCTCGGGCAGGTAAATTATTTTTAGTCGGGAATCTGGTCGGGACTTAATATATCTAAGTAAAAGGGGTTGCTAATAAAAAGGGGAATTGTCGCATAAACAGGAAGGGGTTTTATATGGGTCAGTATGAGCCCTGTTGGGCTGCACTTGTTTTATTAATGGAGGAGCGCTATGACACTTAAAAAACCGAATGATGAAGACAAAAGGAAGTTACATAACGAGATAAACCAAATTGTAAATCAGCGATTTCTCCTTTCAACTCTTGCAGTCACTATCTTTGCTGTTATAGTTGCATGGATTATGAGAGAACCTTCAACCACAAGTTGCGAGCTTGGATGGTTTCGCTACTTTGCATCAATCGTTCTCCTTATTGTTCTATTTGGTTTGTTCTGTTTAATGCACAGGTTGAGAGCAATGCTACGAATTATCTCATCCTATCTGATTGAAACTAAATCGTCAGGTTGGGAGATAGACTGGAAAAAATACAGGGAAAAACCCTACAACTCATACACGAAAGCACAGACTTTGCTATTCCTTGTACTAGGCATTCTCGCTATCAGTGTTCCATTTACAATTGCTTTTGCCTACCACTTGAGTCTTGCACCCTACTCTGGAGCTATTGTTTTTGGATTGATTGGTGTAGCGTACATTATCTTTCTATGTGAAATGGGCTTTGGTAAATGGTTTGATAGCGAAGCCAATGCTGAGCGACGATGGCAAGAGTTAAATAAAATCAAAAAGCGTACACAGAAGAAGAGGAGATAGGGACGTTGTTCACTTCATAGATGAGTTGAGTTTTGATAATTTTGGACAATGCTCCTCTCCTTCTTCCTAGATATTGCTGGAGCCGTAAATGCATTCTGGCACTAAGAGCTTGAATCATTAAAGACCTAACTAGTCGCTGGTGGTGATGCTCGCAGCGCCCCTCAGCTCTAAAGTTAAATAGCCAGAGTCTTCGCATGGAGAAGAAAAAGCAAGTCCCCAACGTCAAGCTTTTCCGCCGTCCTCGTAGCAGAGTAATCCGGGAGTTGAACAACATCGTTGTCGTCACTGGAATCGCTCGAAATGCCGTCGAGGACGCTCGCCAGACACTTCAGTCGGGGACTCGCACCAAACTACGCTTTCAGGTTCCAAGTGTTAAGGGTGAACAAGTCGTAGCCGCTCGAAAGCGCTCAAAGATCCTCTCTCTCCTTGAGCAAGCGGTAAGCCGCGATCTATTCTCGCAGGCGCTCATCCCAGCGGTGGCCGTCACCGAAGGTTACCTTGCACACATGTTGAGGTTGGTGTTGCGGGCATTTCCAAAGAAGATCGGCGTCAGCGAGAAGAAAGTTGACCTGGCGGTGATCCTCGAAGCAGAGGATCTCGACAATCTCCTTGATGCGATCATCTTGAAACAGATCAACTCAGCCTTCTATGCCTCTCCTAGCAAGTACTTCGAGTACATAGAGAGCGTGCTCTCAATTTCGATCCCAGCGAGCCATAAAGCCGCCTATTCGGAAGTTAAGGCAACGCGGGATATCTACGTGCACAACGGGGGCATCGTCAACCAACTCTATCTCCAGAAGGCGGGGGGACTCGCTCGAGCGGGAGACGGTGATCCTCTACCACTAGACGAGGAATATTTCTCCAAAGCGATCACTTGCATGAAAGGTGTTGTTAAGTCAGTCTATCAGGGCTTACTCAAAAAATATGGCACGTCGAAGGAACTAGCTGTTTAACAAGACACTCTAGGTGGATAGACAAGGGAGGACGTTGTTCACTTTGTTCACTTCACAGACATCGGGGTCAGACTTGCTTATTGAGTTTCAATAGAGAAGACAGGGGACGTTGTTCACTTCACATAAATAATAGGGAAGTCTACATGAACCTTACGGCGACTCATTATATAATTCTAGCAATAGCTTACTTCGGCGTGCTTGTTCTATTAGGCATATTGTCGGTAAAACGGAAAGAAAAAATAAGAAGCGTCGAAGAAGAAAATAGAGCCTATCGAAGGGGCCTCCTGGTTATGACAGCCCCGATATTATTACTTGCACTTATCTGGGTGATCGGTGGTGTAGGAGTTTTATTCTTATATGTGTTAGTAGAATTAATACCTGATCCAAACCCAATCTTGCTAACGATACTTCTAATTTTATATGCAGTACTATCAATATTTTTCGGAATTAAAGCGTACATATCAATTTATAAATCAATTTCTCACATGTATGACAATGATAAAAATAAACCTAATTAAAGGAAGGTAGAGGGGGACGTTGTTCACTTTGTTCACTTCACAAATGAGTTGATTTTAGAACACACCAAAATGTCGTATATGAGATGTTAAGTGGGGGTGAATATGAATTATACGATAGTGCTCATAATCATGCTGTTGTTCACAGCCGCGTTGATCGCTATGAAGTTCATAGTCAATTCAAAACAGATGAAGAATAATTATAGGAACATCGATGATCGTAAACTCATAGAGATAAATGTTGGTGTAAGACATTTAAAGACGCGGTTACTTATTAGTCAATATGGGATTTTTGTACTTCTTCTTGTGCTGATGGTGCTTATGCGATTATGGGAGCTCTTTTACCCTGCCATAATTCTTTTCCTTTGCTTGTTCTTACTCCGAGAGTTCTTTGCCGGCTTGTATATTCTCACGACAACAGAAATAGAATACAGAAAATTCAAAAAGGATAAAGCTAATAGCCAATAACTACTAGAGTAAGAGAGCAACATAATCTAATTTTTTCACTTCATAGATGAGGTGAGTGTTTGATAATTTTGGACAGCGTTCCTATGCCCTCTCCGAAAGGCTAAAATGAAAAATAAAACGAGTCAGTTGATGCTAATTTTTTCCCTGATCGGATGCTTGGTGCTGGCCACCATGTTGATACCGTACTGCCGGGGGGAGAAAGATCTGTACGATGCGGCTCGTACAGGTGACCTCGCACGCGTCAAGGCCCTCATTGCAGCCAAGGAGGATGTGAATGCCAAGTACATTTATGGCCGCACGGCCCTCATGTATGCATCAAGAAAAGGCCACGTCGAGGTAGTACGGGCGCTGCTGGCGGCCAAGGCCGATGTGAACGCCAAAGACAAGGGTGGTCGCACAGCGCTAATGGAGGCGTCGTCGGGCGGCAACGCCGAGGTGGTGCGGATATTGCTCGCAGCCAAGGCGGAGGTAAATGCCAAGGACAAAGAAGGCGCCACGGTGCTGATGTGGGCGTCGTTGCGCTGCAACGCCGAGGTGGTGCGGTCGCTGCTGGCAGCCAAAGCAGATGTGGACACCAGGAACAACGATGGCTTCACGGCGCTGATCTTGGCGTCGGCGAGAGGTGATGTCGAGGTAGTGAAGGCGCTACTGGCAGCCAAAGCAGATGTAAATGCCAAGGCCAACAATGGCCTTACGGCGCTGATGAATGCGCAAAAAAGCAAGGGCATCATGGGGCTGATATGGGGCTGGCTGATATGGGGCCGGATGGGAGATCATGCCGAGGTGATGAAGCTCCTCAAGCAGGCGGGGGCCAAAGAATAGCCGTGTAGCATTGAATTTTGGGGACATTGATGCTCAGCGTGCTTTTCTCTTGACGCGGAAATTCGTATATTGATTTTTAGAGGGAGGAATTAAAATGACCTCAAATGATATCGCAAAATTATGCTTCAAATTGCTAGCTGTTTACCTTGTAATTCAGCTATTTTATCAAGCTGAAAATATTGTCACTTACCTTCTTTACAGTAATGAAATGCTGGAATATGTAAAAGCCAATTATATTGCGGCGATTTCGCCTTCAATACTATTTCTCCTATTTGGCTTGATTCTGTGGTTTATAGCGCCATATTTAGCGAACTCCGTTTTTAAACCCAAACCGGCCGAAAAAAAGCGTCGGGTGACCGTTGAAAATTTCCATAGCGTGGTATTTTCAGTAGCTGGATTGTTTCTGTTTGCCATGTCTTTGTCTGGAATTGTTGAGTATATTGTTTATGACATACAATCTGCTAATCTTACAGGAAAGCACCCTTTAAGTCATCTCATTATCATAGCTATTATAAAAATGGTACTCGGTGTTTGGTTAATTCTTGGTTCCAAAGGTATTGTTAACGGAATCCGTTCACTTAGACGTGCCTAACGGATAGCACCGAAAGAAGATGGAGGAGCATAGGGGACGTTGTTCACTTTGTTCACTTCACAGATGAGTTGAGGTTTTGATAATTTTGGACAACGTCCCCTATGTTAGTATGTCTAGGGAACCTTACAAGTGGGCTCAAGCATAAAACCTATCCTGTTGGCCAATATCATTTTCTCGTCGTGCTTTCAGCCGGATACGATACTTTGGAAATTCCCGCACAATCTCCTCAACGGCATCCAAAATCGATTTACGGATTTTCATCCTATTAAGGAGTTCCGATGCGATATAAATCGCTTGGCATGCGTCCACCTTTTCCTCGAAGGCCCAGACAGCGTTCGCCCCAGCCGTCTTGAAGGCTTGTTGAAGCGAGAGACTGGCATCGCTCTTGCCACCGGGCTTTCCACCTTCACAACAGAAGAGGAACACATTTGGCTTATTGCGGTGCAAGTCTAGCCTAGATACCTCTTCCGACGTTAGTATCTTCCCATCCGGCGTACGAAGCAGATTGGGCTCTGTGTGGGCAAAGAATATCAAAACGTTTTTCTTTTTCTTTAAAGCCTTAAGAAGCTTCTCATGTATCGACTTCTTGTTTAACTTCTCAAGGGCCCTTTCCAGAAGACCACCGTGGTTCACAATATCAATACCAGAGTTCTTGTTGATAAAATTCTCAGCAGCCTCCCAAACCCGTTTGCGGTTGTCATCACTCCAGGTCAATCCGAGGAGTTCTTGTTGACTCTCGTTACGCGGCAACAAGAGAACCGCTGTAGAGTCCCTCAAGGAAAACTTCTGTTTTGAAAGTGCATCTATGGTTTTCACTGCTTCTTCCAGGCTCGGGTCCCGCCAAACTGCCTTGTCGGGGAACGCCCTTGTACAGTCCACGTCTCCCATCTTTTTTTCCACATTAGGTGTTAACAGTATCCTCTGCACGTCCTGTAACGCTTTCTGAAAGATCTTGCTCCTTGGCAGCACTTCGATTTTCTCACTTTTCATTAGCAAGTCTGTGGTCTTTGTCGCTATGTGTATTATTCCCAGTTCGTTTGTTTTCATCAAGACATCAATAACCATTTCGCGACCTGGCATTTTATAGACAGCATCGAGGTTATCAATGCGTTTTAACCTTTCATAAGCTTCCAGTCTGTTGACTTCGCTTGCATACTTGTCGTTCATCAAGGTTTCATAGGGGACGCGCGCATCCGCCCAACTTCCGTCTTCGCGGGCTTTTCGATAAGAATCCTTACCCCAAGTGAGTAAATTGCGTTCGAGGAGTTGCATGGCTTCCTTCATCCTCTGCTCCATGGTGTCGCTCGTACGGGCCAAGGGGGAAACGATGTTCTCATCGAACAAAAATAGTGCACCAAGCACCTCGAGCAGTTGGCTGAGTTTTTGGTGACAGCTCTGCCATTTTCTATTTTTATAATCATTGCGGGCATGCCGTATAAGAGTGCCGCTTATTTCTTCAATACGGGTGCGGGCTCTTGTCGCACCGAATGTCAGTGATTTGGAATAAAGTATCAGGGCTTCCTCGAGTTTTCCCGCTTTCTCAGAATCCTCCGCAGCGCGATAAGGATCTACCTTCTGCATCCCTATACTAGGCACCTCGATGAGCTTCCTTCGCTTTATGGGCTTGACAATATCCCGGTCTATTTCTATTTTTAATTCCTTCTTCCTAAGCGCCTCGATGAGCTTCCTTCGCTTCATGGCCTCGAGCTCATCTTGGAATGTTTTTATTCCAAATTCCTTCCTGAATTCTTTTAGGACCTCCTCTCTCACTCTCGGTGGGAGATGCCGTATCCTTTCTTCAAAAATTCGCCTCTCTACCCTTGGTCCTATTTTCCTGACGCGTGATCGCTGGGTAATAGCGCCCACGCCCACAGCGGTGTCGATAGCTATAGGGAGTAACAGGATGCCAAGAAGAGGAAATGATATGTATCTGATCATTCTGCAATATTTGTTTTTGTCCATGGAAATCCTTACAGTTAACTGTCCTCCAAGAAGCGCGCGGCGATTCTTTGCGCATCCTCGCGCTTGAGCAGGGGTAAGAACTCAGGTACAAGGCTCAGCTTTAGATTCTCGCTTCTCAGACGAATGAGTTTAATAATAGGCCACGCAGCCGTTACGCCAAGACCCGGGATAGTTGCACTGGCTTTCCATAACGACCCCTGAACACCTGCGAGGACTGTGAGCGCTATCGCCGTAGCGAATAAGACTGCCAGAAGCACATAGATGAACCACTCGGTGGTTCGACTTTTCTTGAGGTCTGCGGCGATGCTGGGACGCAATATATCTGCATAACGTGCCAGACTGTCCGGAGAATCAAGCTGTAATTTGCTTTCGGACGAAGAGCCCAACAGAGCCGTCTCAACATAACCCTTTGACAAATCGCTGTATATGCGTTCGAGCGTATTTCGTGCGGCAGACATTTTAGGTCTCCTTTCGTGCTGGGATATGAGACAGGGACATTATTCATGTTGTCCCCTACATTGAACCACGTCCCTCTTTTCCCCCTTCCCCCCTAAAACACTCGCTCCAAACCCTCGACGTAGCCCTTATTTTCTTTATGTGATTTTTTACCCTATTTTTCGCCTTGATGTCTTGACCTATCTTGCCTTTTTTTTTGACATATTTCGGCTTTTTTGGAGTATGGGTGCGGAGGGGAGTTCTTTAGTAGTATTTTCTCATATAAATCTCCCCCGCAACCCTTCTGTTGACATACCTCATACGACTGACATACACTTTGCCAAGAGGGGAAGTGTATGAAGCAGATCATCTTAGGCACAGCCGGCCATATCGACCACGGCAAGACCGCCCTGGTGCGGGCCCTCACCGGCATAGACACCGATAGGCTCAAAGAGGAAAAGGCGCGCGGCATCACCATCGAGCTGGGCTTTGCCCATTTCGATCTGCCCGGCGGCGGCAGGATCGGGATCGTGGATGTGCCGGGGCATGAGCGGTTTGTCAAGCATATGGTGGCCGGTGCCGGGGGCATCGATATCGTGGCCCTGATCATCGCGGCAGACGAGGGGGTCA
>Ga0307421_1001859_pt1 | contig 12337 bp, 10 predicted proteins | sample SalMarWE160270MG_FD_202163 | JGI IMG/M metagenome (GOLD analysis project Ga0307421, IMG submission 202163) | Salt marsh sediment microbial communities from the Plum Island Ecosystem LTER, Massachusetts, United States - WE1602-70 | ecosystem: Environmental > Aquatic > Marine > Intertidal zone >...
AGTGCCAAACCAAGATTGCCCATGCCTGTGCTGATCGCCCCCGCTAGAGCGCCTAGATGGGAGCTAATCGGTTCCGGATGCGCTCCTCCAAATCCCGGGTTCATTTCACCCCGAATTTCCTTAACCTCGCAGCCAGTCCCGGTCAAAATCCCCTTAATCATACCCCGTCCAGATCCGTGCATAGAATCCACTACTACCTGGGGAGGATTTGCTGCAATCGCATCAAAATCGATCAGGGTTCTCAGGTGCTGATAATAATCCGGAACGGGATTAAAGTTCACAATCAACCCATCTTCCACGGCTTGGTCCCACTCCATTGAATTCGGACCCCGTCCGCGTTCCTGGTTGTCATTTAAGTAGATTTCCACCCGCCTGGATTGTTCTAACGAAGCTGAACAGCCATTGGCAGCCTTTAACTTGACTCCGTTGTAGCGGGGAGCGTTATGCGATGCAGTAATGACAATGCCGGCAATCGCACTCAAGTTTTTCACTGCATAGGATATAGATGGTGTGGATGCATCGGCTTGTGCTATATACACTGTGTACCCATTGGCAGCCATCACCCGGGCAACTTCCCGGGCATATCGATCTGATAAAAACCTGGTGTCAAAACCCACCACAATCCGGTCAGCGTCGGGATTGATATCTCCAGCAGATTTACTGTGCCAGTGACCAGAATGAATAGCATCTGCAATCGCTTGGGTGACCAGACGCAGATTGTGGAAAGTGAAAGTGTCAGAGATTACAGCCCGCCAGCCATCAGTGCCAAAATTAATAGGCATACTTCTTGCTCCTAGATCTGTACAAATTTTGAATGTACACTATTCTATCATTGATAGTCCTGATCGACAGGTTCATCTCTCCCTATCGAGCAGGAATTGATTCTGTTCCTTGAATTTCACAGATTGGACTGGAGGATCGATCGCATTCATTGAAAACTTGAGTTGTGTTAAAATCTTTTTATAGGGTGCTTATGGATTCCAAAACGATTTACTCATTTCTCCACGAACATTTTCTCTTTAATTGCCTGACCGATGAAGAATTAGGTCAGATCATGCCATTATTTAAACCCATCGTATTGGAAAAAGGAGAAGTGCTATACCGGACAGGATTCCCGGGGAGGAATTTTTTCCTCATTGTGTCCGGAAAAATCATCCTCCAGGATGATAATCAGAACTCATCTGTGATCAACGCCAAAGGTCATTTTGGAGAACAAGCGATATTTAAAGAGGGGCTACGGATCGAAACGGCTCAAGCACTAGAAAAATCAGTCATCCTGGCAGTAAATAAACGCGGGTTTATGGCCATCCTCTCTGCATACCCATCCATAAAATCCAGAATTTCAGGCATGAAAAATAGTGCTACCATTCTTCAAAACCATGAGTTTCCCTGGATCGGCACTAATGAAACGGTCCGTTTCGTAGACCGAAAACACATCAACGTTTTTTATACTCAAATGATGCTGCCGCTGGTTTTCTTGATTCTAACCGGGATCGGCGCAGTTCTTCTTAAATTAAATTTAGGGCTATTTCTGCCAATTACATTTCTAATTTTCTGTTCATGGAGCATATGGTTGTGGCTTGATTGGCGGAATGATTTTTACTTTGTCACCAGTGAACGGGCAGCCTGGGTGGAAAAAGTGCTCTGGCTTCACGATCAGCGGAGAGAGGTTCCCCTGCAGTCAATTCTATCGGTCAATATCTCAACAAACCAGATGCAGCGCCTATTTGGGTATGGAGATGTCATTGTCCGCACATATACGGGAAATATCCCAATGCGGAACACTGCCCATCCAAAAATACTGCTGGACCTGATTTCCGAAGCGCAGGAAATTGCAAAAACGAGAGCCCAAAGAATAGAAACCGCGAACATCAACCAAACCATCCGCACACGACTGGGTCTATCAGGGAATTCAACCTCCCCAGAAACCGATCCCGAGTTTACTGATTTGGAAATGGAGGGAGGTCCCCAACTAACGGAGACAATCACTCCTCTCCAGGAATTCATTAATCTCTTTCGCGCCAGATATGAGTTAAACGGAGTAATCAATTATCGGAAACACGCATTTGTCCTGATCCGGAATTCCTGGTGGCTTTTGTTGGCTTTTGCCGGCCTTGGAGTTTCCTTTTTTGCCCGTTTAGTTGGGCTCTTGACCTATCCATCTCTACTTCTGATCTTAATCCTTATTGCTGTGAATTTGACCTCCCTAGGCTATGTGTTTGCTGACTGGGCAAATGACCGTTTTCAGATTACAGATAAATATATCATTGACCTGGATAGAAAACCATTTGGGCGAGAAACCAAACGATCTGCGTTGCTGGAAAATGTTCTCAGCCTGGATTATAAAAGGGAGAATATAATCCAAAGGCTGTTTGACTTTGGCACAGTCGCGATCAATGTTGGAGATATTCAATTGGACTTTGAACATGTTGCTCATCCCATAACTGTCCAAAATGAAATATTTGAACGATATAATACTGCAGTAAAACAAAAAGAGCTGAAAGATGCTCACCATCGGCGGGATGATATGGTAGAATTTTTAGCGGCTTATCACAAAGAAAGCACTAATGAACCGCCAGATCCTGAAAGTGAGGATCCCAGCATTGAGTATTAGCAGTAGATCAATGGAGCAGTCTTCTTATGGCAGCACGAAAAATTATTATTGTCCCCCATCCAACGTTAAGAAAGAAATCCGCAAAAGTATCTAATTTTGGTCCTGACCTTCAGCAATTAATCGAGGACATGATTATAACACTGCATGAGAACTACGGAGCCGGATTGGCAGCTCCTCAGGTTAACGTCTCGCAGCGGGTGATCTTGGTAGAATTTGGAAATGAAGAGAATGAGGAAATTCCGCCAACATTGTATGTCGCGATCAATCCCAAAGTGACCCGTTTTTCCCAGAAGATTGTGCGCGGGGCAGAAGGCTGCCTGTCAATTCCAGGACTAATGGGAGAAGTCGATCGCGCAAATGAAATTGTTATAGAGGGTCGGGACCGCTTCGGCAAACCATTAAAAATGCGCTTGCGGGGGTGGGTCGCACGGATTTTCCAGCACGAAATCGATCATGTCAATGGTATCCTCTATACTGATCGGGCGACGAGTGTCTGGGAAACCGATGAAAATTACAACCCCATTTAGCCTTCATGTATCTTACGCATCTATCTCTGACGGATTTTCGAATATTCGCCCGGTTTGACCAGGACGTTCCTCAAAACGCTCTAATATTAGTCGGTGATAACGCTCAAGGCAAAACAAGCCTTCTGGAGGCAGTCTACTACCTGTCAGCTTTAGATTCCTTTCAAGCATCCAATACGTCGGAATTGATCAATTTTTCCGCTCTTCAAAACGACCTGGCGGTTTGCAGGATCACAGCTGATTACCGGAAAGGGGGGGGAAACCATCACCTGGAAATCCGGATTATCCGGGATATGATGTCCAATGGAAACGCCAGCATTCGAAAAGAAGTTATGCTGGATGGAAGCCAGACTAAAATCAATTCTGTTATCGGACATTTTAATGCGGTTCTGTTCCTCCCGCACATGCTTCAAATAGCCACAGGCTCTCCTCAGCGCCGCCGTCATTATCTCAACTTAACCATATTCCAAGTGGATCCGCGTTATAACAAAGCCCTGTCAGAATATAATAAAGCCCTTACTCAACGGAACGCCTTATTAAAACAACTTAATGAGCGCTCCGGTGACCCGGATCAATTGTCCTATTGGGATGAAAGAATCACCCAGGCAGGGTCCTATATTATGCACGCCCGGATCCAGGCGATACGGGATCTCGGACATTTATCTGCCTCAATCCATCAGGAAATCACCAGGGGGGAAGAAATCCTGCGCCTGAACTATCTGCCCTCGTATGAACCGATGCCATCTCCTCCCGGGCAAATTGAATTACCGCTGGACAATCCGATAGATAGGTCCGGCTTGGAATTAAAGGAAATTCAAGGAGGTTTTCGGGAAAGACTTCTTGCCCAGCGGAAAGAGGAAATCAGCCGCGGTGTGACCACTCTTGGGCCACATCGAGACGATCTTCGTTTTATCAGCAACGGTATTGATCTTGGTAATTTTGGTTCCCGAGGGCAGCTGCGGACTGCCTTATTGTCAATCAAATTAGCAGAAGTTGCCTGGTTAAAAGAGAAAACCGGACATTGGCCGGTTTTATTGCTTGATGAAGTGCTGGCTGAATTGGATGATTCCCGCCGACAGGATTTACTGGAACGCCTGGCAAAAACCGAACAATTGCTGTTGACAACGACTGATCTGGATTTGTTTTCTGATGAGTTTCGGAAAACCGCAACCAGATGGAAAATTCGAAACGGGCAGCTAACGGTTTAATCAGAGGGGTTTTTTACTGGGCAATCCCACCCGCCTGGGATACTTCTCGGGGGTTGAAACTTTCTTTTCTATCGTAATCAAGAACCTGTCTTCAGTTACTCCAGGAAGCGTTATTTTCTTTACCTGGGTTAATTCACCCCCCAATAACCCTAATGCCTCTTGGGCTTGTTGGGCTTCAGATGGACCCTGATCCCCTTTCATCGCCAGCATATTTCCTCCGATTTTAACAAAGGGAAGCATGTACTCACTGAGCGTGGAAAGCTTAGCCACTGCTCTAGCTATTGCCCAGTCAAATTTTTCCCTGAATTCCACTTCCCGAGCAAGGCGCTCTACTCGTTCCTGGATTACCTGAATCCCCTTCAAATTCAAACTGTCTATGATATGCTGGCAAAACTCGGTTTTTTTATTTACAGAATCTACTAGAACCACTTCAGTATCTGGCAACAGTATCTTTAACGGTATACCGGGGAAACCCGCTCCGGAACCGATATCAATTATCCGGTTAATAGATGTATTTTTGATGACCAGATAGGGACTGAAGGAATCTAAGAAATGCTTCACCCGGATCTTTTCCGGTTCACGAATCGCAGTGAGATTAAACCTATCATTCCATTCATCCAGCTCCTGTCTATACCGGTCAAGGAGGGATAATTGGTAAGAACTGAGAGCAATCCCGATTAAGTTCTGAGTTTCCTTCTTTAAAGTTTCCATCTGGGGTAAATTATACAGGATTCTTGACCGCAAGAATAATAAAAGTCTGATTTCTGGATCAGAAATCAGACTTTTATTTATTGACTTTTTCAGAGACTATTTTTCTTTTTCTGCAGAAGTCTTATCCTGATTCTTTTTCTTTTTCCTCCGGGCAAATAACCCTTTCAACCCTTTCCAAATCCAGCGGACAGGGAAATACAAAACTATAACAACCGGGAGGATGTACAACCCAATCCAGATCAAAAGGTTAGCAATAAATTCCAGGGTATTGATAAGCGCCTGGATCGCCCGTTTCGCCACACCCACTGGCTGCCAATTCCCGATTTTGAGAGGTTGTACTGCCTCATTTGCCTGAATGTTCACAGATATGGCGGACAAATCGGCAGACTGCTCGTAGTATTGCATTTGTCCTTTAATCAATTCTATTTGTTCCTGTACTTCAACCAGGCGGTTGTAGACGCTTAACACATCCTCTGTCTCATAGGCTTGTTCCATAATCTCGGTTAGTTGCTGTTCCGCATTCTCTAGATTTCTCAACCTGGATTCCAAGTCAGTATATTCCTGCGTTACATCCTGCCCTGAGATGTTTTCACTCAGAATCTGACCTGCACCTGATTTTATTTCAGCCAAGGCTTGATCCAATTTCTCAGCAGGTACCCGGATAGTTATATTGGCCTGAGGTACTTCCAGACCACCATTGATCTCCATCCGGTACAGGTTGGAGGTAACTACAAATCCCCCCAAATCAGCAGCGAGATCGCTGATGGCATCAAGGGTTGTTCCCGGCTCTTCAACAACAATTGACAGGGATGCATTCTTAATTACCATTCTGGTTTGGGGTGCTCGAGTCTCGATCCCCTGATCCGGGTAGGATGCTGAGGTAATTGAATCTTCAGCCTCGCCAAAATAGGAGTTACCAGAGAAATCCATATTCTTGGCCATGGGAGCCACGCTTTCCATTAAAACTTCAGAGTCGTATCGGGCGCTGCCCACAGCACAAGAGGATAAGAGAATGGCTAGAACGGACAAGAAAATTAGTTGTTTCTTCATGAATGTATCTCCTTTCTTGTGTATACTTTTCATCCTTAAGACGCTAAATCTATTGGAAAAGTTCCCTACCATCCCAATTCCAACCGCTGAATGTATTCAATTGGCAATCCAGCCAATCTCATCCTTTCCTGGACATCTGCGACATCGTACGAAACCCGATGCTGCGCCCAGGTCTTTTCCTCGGTATCAAATATTGTGTATGCTGCCCGGGGATCATGATCCCTTGGCTGTCCAACTGATCCAGGATTCACTATGGTTCTTTTTGGGAGCCGGGTTTGTTCCCCTGGATAAACAAAGTTCACAGTTGCCAGTTCTTTCTCATTCTTCATATAGTACATTACGGGAAGATGAGAATGTCCCACAAAACAATATGGTGTTAAAAAATAATCGAAGTTTGCTGTAGCAGTGTAGACATCCATGATGTATTCCCAAATCGGGTCTCGGGGGCTTCCATGTACCAGTGTTACATCATCAACTTCAGCCTGCGGAGAAAGACTCTGTAAATACTGTCGGTGGATTGGATTGAGTTGTTCATCTGTCCACTCCAGCACTCTTTGGGCTGAGTTGTTAAATTTTACCTTTTCGGTCAGCCCAATCACCGCACTATCATGATTGCCCCGCAGGCAGATCAAATTAGGAAGATCCCGGACAATCGATACACAATCATTTGGATCTGGACCGTAACCGATGATATCGCCCAAACACCAAACAGCATCTACCGTGTTGGCGTCTTCTAATACAGCTTCCAGAGCCGTGCGATTCCCATGTATATCAGATATGATTAATGCTTTCATTTATGGCTGGTTCCTCCCAGACATAATAAATTTTCTGTAACTAATCACAATAATTTTTCTAATCATAAGCGAAACCTTGTTTCCAGTAAAGTAATTATTAGCAGTATCTTGTTTGAATACTGCTAATAAATTAAAAATACTATTAACTTCAATTCGACATAATATCATATTCTTCTATAACCAGATGAGCCTGATCGCTGGCTGCTTCGAGTGGCATTGTTCTTGCAATCTTAACACAGCAGCTGGTTTTTAGGCCGGTAAATCCTCACTTAAAGGTAAAATATACCCATTGAAATGGTTACTTCAAGGCGGTTCTTCCTCAGTTTACTGGTTTTATTGATAAGTGCCTGCACCAAACAAGCACATACAGCGCCCTATATTAATTTTTCCAAAGTAGAATCAGATTCAGAACCTGAAGCCACCAATGATCCTTACATACCTCCAACTAGAATTCCAAATCAGCCGATATATACACCCACACCAAGCGATCCTAAACCACTTCCCACATTGCGCTCAGAAGATATCACCTATGCTGTTCAGTGGGGAGATACAATACGGTCCATTGCTAACCAATATAATTTACTCCCCAAACAAATTATTAACGTAAACGGGATTACCAATCCTAGTCTGATCTATACCGGACAGGAACTGCTACTACCAGCGCCTGATGTCAGGGATACGGGACCTGGTTTTAAATTAATACCGGACTCTGAATTGGTAAATGGTCCTTATACCATCCGTTTTCGTACAATTTCATTTATCAACAACCAGGTGGGGTATTTAAAAGATTATCAGGAAGAAGTAGATGGAGAACCTCAGACTGGATCTGAAATTATCCAGCGTATCTCCGAGGATTATTCCATAAATCCCCGCCTTCTGATTGCCCTGATCGAATATCAAAGTAAGTGGGTAACAACGAGGAGCAATAAAAACAATCCCTACCCGTTATCTCATAATGAAGCAGGCTATGAGGGGCTGTACCGTCAGTTAGCCTGGGCAGCGGATGAATTGAATCGGGGGTATTACCTCTGGAAAGTTAGAGGGATCGGGGCCTGGACAATGACTGATGGGATCAACGTTCCCATTAATGCCACCATCAATGCCGGATCTGCAGGCGTCCAGCATTTGTTTTCGCGGCTCCTTCCATACAAAAACTGGTTAACTGCCGTATCCGAGGAAGGTTTCTTTTCTACGTATTCTAGCTTGTTCGGGTATCCCTTTGATTACACATATTCTCCTCTTCTTCCAGAAAATCTAACCCAACCCCAGCTCCAACTGCCATTTGAAGACGGCGTGACTTGGCTATTCTCCGGAGGGCCCCACGGTGGATGGGATACCGGTTCTGCCTGGGCGGCACTTGATTTTGCACCAATTCCCGGTGATTTGGGCTGCAGTACCAGCAATGCCTGGGTAGTTGCGGTAGCAGACGGCATCATCGTCCGGTCTGATCACGGTGCCGTTGTCCAAAGTCTGGATGGAGATCCATTCGGTCAGACCGGGTGGTCTATCCTTTATATGCATATTGAAACCCGAGACCGGGTTGAAATTGGATCCCGCTTAAAGGCAGGAGACAGAATTGGACATCCTTCTTGTGAAGGAGGAATCTCTACCGGCACTCATCTTCACATTGCCCGGCGTTATAATGGGGAATGGATTCCCGCTGATCAGGATATCTCTTTTATCATGGACGGCTGGGTCTCCCAGGGTCTGGGATTTGCTTATCAAGGCATAATGACTCGCGGAGAACAAGTAGTTCGGGCCGAAGATACCAAAACTGATTACAATCGCATTCAACGGTAAAAACCAGTGAAACGTATTGTCATTTTAACTCTTATGCTCTCCCTGACAGGATGCAGTTTATATCAAAGAACTCCTCCGATTTTTGTCCCTCCCGTGGGGTCCACACCAACGCCAGTGACACCCAATCCAGATCCGTCTCCAACTCAAGCGGCCACCCTTATAAATTCAGCAACTCCTACCGCTGAATTTAATCCGACCCCGACTGTATTCATTCCTCCTACAGAAACATTAGTGCCTACGCCCAATGTCGAGCGGGAACCCATTGTCTACCATGCCCAAGCCGGGGATACACTGGCTGTTGTTGCCACCCATTTTGGCGTGGGGAAAGATCAGATCCAATCCAACGTAACTTTGCCTGAAACTTCCTTTATTAACCCGGGAACTTTACTGGTTATTCCTCAGGTATTAATCAATACAACTTCTGACGCACATCTGCTGCCAGATAGTGAGTTTGTTTACTCCCGGGCGATCACAGATTCCGATTTTCCATCCGATGTGGTCAGTTTTGTGGAACAGGCCGGGGGCTATTTAAGTAAACCGCGAGAATATGAACACTCGAACTTAACAAATGGTGGAGAGATTGTTAAACAGCTAGCGCAAAACAATTCCATCAATCCTTTTCTCCTGCTTGCCCTGCTGGAATACCAAAGTAATTGGGTGTTTGGTCAACCTCAAAACCTTGTCCAGCTGAAATATCCCCTAGGGCATATAGATTACGATGATAAGGGTCTGGTACATCAACTTCGGTGGGCGGTCAACCAGCTCTCGATAGGTTATTATGGCTGGCGAGAAGGACGCTTGACTGAGATTATAATAAAGAATTCACAAAACCCCTCCAGTGATGTAACTGCCCGTATTGAACCCAGCCTGAACGCTGGAACAGTCGCTCTCCAGTATTTTTTCTCTCAGATTCATGAAAGTGATGAATGGATCCAGGCGCTGGATGACGATACGGGTTTTATTACAACCTATGCAGATATGTTCGGTTCTTCAGAAAACCGAACTCAGTATGAACCCCTTTTTTCCCATAATCTGGTCCAGCCCCAGCTCAGACTGCCTTTCACCCCGGGTACTATATGGAACTATACAGGGGGACCCCATGGAGCCTGGGAACGGGAAGGTTCCTGGTCTGCAATTGATTTTGCCCCTTCTGGATTTGAAGGTGGGTGTTCACGATCCTACGCCTACGTAACAGCATCCGCGCCAGGACTGGTCGTCAGGGCGGAAGATGGCATAGTGATCATTAATTTGGATTACAACAACAATGAGCATTCCGGCTGGGTGCTGTTATACCTCCATATAGCTACTGATGGACGGCTTGTAGACGCGGGTGATGAGGTCAATACCGGAGACAAACTGGGGCATCCCTCCTGTGAAGGTGGTATTTCAACCGGTACCCATGTCCACATGGCACGGAAATACAATGGGGAATGGATGACAGCCGATGGCCCTATTCCTTTTCTATTAAGTGGCTGGACAGTGCATAATGGTGTTTCGGCTTATAAAGGAACCCTCACCAAACCCGGTGAGGGTATCATCACTGCCAGCCCTTACAGTGCTCCGGGGAGCCAGATTAAGCGGTAAAATAGAAGGCCTATGTCCCGCTTTCAGGGTTTCACTCAAATTCGTGTTAAGTTCCTGATTCCATGGTTTTGGATTCTGGGTATTCTGCTCTCTGCTTGCTTACTGCAAATTCAAGAACCGGAAGAAAGCCAGTTCCCCACGTTAACCCCAACCCCAACCATTTCCCCCAGGACAGTGTCAGAACGCCCGATATATACACCCGGAGAACTCGTAGATTATATTGCGCAGTCGGGTGATACGTTACCTAATCTTGCTTTCAGGTTTAACACCACAGTAGAGGAAATCCTGGCAGAAAATCCGATCATCCCGGAAAGCGCGACAACCCTCCCCCCAGGTTTGCCTATGCAGATACCAATCTATTATGAAGCGCTCTGGGGATCTCATTTTCAAATCCTCCCAAACTGCGCCTTTATCAATGGACCTGCCCAAACTGGATTTAACGTAACAGAGTTTGTAGAGTCTCAACCCGGTTGGTTAAAAAATTACCAACAGTATGCCGCAGAACAGCAACGAAGCGGGGCAGAGATCGTCTCCTATATTTCTTCTAGTTTCAGCATCAGTCCCCGGGTGCTGTTGACCTTATTGGAATATCAAACTGGCGCACTAAGCAACCCCATACCTCCTGAAAATTTAGGGGGTTACCCATTAGGTTACGTTAAAACTGGTTACCATGGTTTATATATCCAGTTAGTTTGGGCTGCAAATTCTCTGAACCAGGGATATTACGGGTGGTTGGTCAACCATCTGGATACTCTGGAATACCTTGATCAAACCATAGAGCATCCGGATCCTTGGCAAAATGCGGCAACGGTTGCCCTGCAGTATTACTTCTCCCAGCTCGAACCTAAAGAAGTATATGACTACACAATAAGCCCGGATGGATTCTTCAATATATATCAGTCCTATTTTGAGGATCCATGGAATTGCGAACCTCTTATTCCCGGTAGTCTAAGGCAGCCTATTCTGCGGCTTCCATTCGAAAGCGGAAAAACTTGGGCTTTCACGGGAGGTCCCCATACCGGTTGGGGGCAGGGATATCCCTGGGCTGCACTGGATTTTGCCCCTCCAAGTGAAGTCGGCGGGTGTGAAGTGACCAGTGAATGGGCTGTAGCAGCTGCACCTGGTATTATCGCCAGATCAGACACCGGCTTGATTGAGCTTGACCTGGATGGCGACGGTGATCCACTCACTGGATGGGTGATTTTATATCTCCACCTAGGAACCCAGCATAAAGTCCGTGAGGGAGATTTGGTTGAAGCAGGAGATCACCTTGGCCATCCTTCCTGCGAGGGCGGTGAAAGCACCGGCTCTCACATTCATATTGCCCGCAAATACAACGGGGAATGGATACCCGCTTCAGGTACTATACCCTTTAATCTGGACGGGTGGATTGCTCATGAGGGAGCAGCTGCTTATCTGGGCACCCTGACCCGATTTACCGAGACTGTTATTGCCAGTATGAAAGCAGAAGAAAAAAGTCTGCTTAGCGCCCGGAAGATCACCCCCTAGGGTCGTTTTTTCTATTTTCATTCAAAGAAATTTAAAATATATCGAGCAGGCTCTTTAAAGGGGAGAATTTATCATTTTAGCCAGTCAGGAAACTAAGTTTATCTAGATAATTCAATATATTAATATTGTATTCAATATTTCTTATTTTTTCCCTTGACATACTGAAGTTTTTTGATATACTGTAAGCATTGTTCATATTCCCACACGGGAGGCAGTTATGTTTACGGTAACTTTAATCGAATTCAAAACCAATCAAGCGGAGCTTCACAGGCGAGCCGCCTATTTCCGGCTGGTGAAATCGCTGGAAAAACCGGATCCGTGGAATGCCCGGGTATTAACTACGGTTGGTAAATTATTAATCGAGTCTGGAACAGGGATTATCAACCGTTATCAAACAGCCCAATATAAATATTAATTCCAAAAAGGAGATTTAATCATGCATGCATTACCCTCACAATGCCCTATCTGTGGTGGAGAAGTTGTTGTAACCCGGATTAATTGCCGCGATTGCAATACAACCATTGACGGCCGTTTTACTTCCCG
>Ga0307421_1001864_pt1 | contig 12315 bp, 11 predicted proteins | sample SalMarWE160270MG_FD_202163 | JGI IMG/M metagenome (GOLD analysis project Ga0307421, IMG submission 202163) | Salt marsh sediment microbial communities from the Plum Island Ecosystem LTER, Massachusetts, United States - WE1602-70 | ecosystem: Environmental > Aquatic > Marine > Intertidal zone >...
GCCCAACAAGCCGGCTGCATGAACCAGCCCTCCGGCGGTCAGGCGCCGCGCAGCACAAGCGGTACGTAGACAGTGTAGGGGCAGAACAGCGTCACTCTATCGTCGAGCGGACGTCCCACGACGAGCCGGTTGCCCGATAGAGCCGCCGGGCTCTGCGCCTGGATTGGAGGTCAGGTGGCCAGGTTATGCGATCAACGACCCGTGGCCAGGATATGGTTCCAAACCCCGCAGGTGGCCGTTCGCCCGGCCCGGGCAGCCACGACTAGGGTCGTACGTTTGATCACCACGTGTCAGGGCAGCCAGCGTTGCCGGAATGAGCCCCTTAGGGCACCCCTCCCCGTCGCCGTCAAGGGAATTTCGCCCTCAACTGAAGCTTCGGCTCCAGCCTGCTTTGCGCTTGAGACGGAACTCTCACCCTCCACTGCAGTGAACCCGCTGATCCGATGAAGGATAGTCGACCAGAAGTCATCCTCGTTCGAAACGGCGCCACAGTCTACCCACACTGATGTGGGTCGTGGGCTAATCCTGTTAACAAGGACGGTCTTGCCCGACTTCGTAGATCCTGTGACGGTAATGAGCTTGTGTGCCTGGCCGATAGCAGCCTCCAACTTGCTTTCCAAGTTCAACTCGGATCTCGCAACGTACGTCTCGTTGGGCATTCCGCCCGGGATGAAGATGCCATCCACATCGTACCGTCTCGTGTCTTGCCCCCAGACTCGTTCGTAGTAGGATAGCTGTAAGTCGGCCGCCCAACGCTTCGCGGATCACCTGCGGGCGGGCCCAGCGACACCCCCAACTATAGCCTACAACCCACAGAAGCGAAGCCTACTTCGATGCGAAGCTTGATAGACCGTCAGCTCCATCCGCGTGTGGGATAGCAGCCCTATTCGTCAGTGAAGTGGTCAGAGTCGACTCGCTTCAACTCGTACGACGCAACCGGTGTCACGCCGATACCGAAGTCAATCATGAGCTGCGCAAGAGTATCTCCATCAATCAGCACAATCTTGCTGTCGATTCTGGACACATAGTCGATAGCCGTCTTGGAGAAGGTCGAGGTTGTGATGAATATGCCCCTTCTCGCACGCTGGCCTTGAAGAGCCCCTGCGAACTTCTGAATCTCGGGACGTCCGACAGAGTGATCCCATCGCTTTGCCTGGATGTAGACTATGTCGAGCCCCAGGCGATCTTCATTGATGATACCGTCTATTCCACCGTCATTGGTGCTGCCAATCGCCCTGCCGGCTTCTCTGCTGGTGCCGCCATAGCCCATCTTCACCAGGAGATCAACGACCAGACGTTCGAAGAAAGCTGGAGAGCAGTTCTTGATAGTCTGGAGCAGCTCTGCAGCCAGACCCTGCTGGATCGCCTGATAGGCTGCTTCAATGGCTTCTTCCGGCGTCTGATCCTCCTCGGGTTCGGCCTCCCCGGACTGGTCAGGTTTCTCTCGTCGCGTCTTGAACTCGACGAACTCGGGAAACCGGCGCAGGAAGTCGCTGTTGATCTCTGGAGGACTCTGATCGAGGACAGTTGAACCGCGCTCCGTGATCCGGTAGTAGCCGCGCCTGGTGGATTCAAGTAGGCCGGCCTTCTTCATATAGGTGCGAGCCCATCCGACTCGGTTGTCGAAAGTAGCTTGCTGTCCACTGGGCAGGAGGTGTCTTCTTTCCTGATCAGCTAAGTCGAACTCGTCTGCCAGGGCGTGGATTGTCTCGCGAAGAGAGTGTTCCCTTTGGTCGCCAGCGAACTTGAGCGAGGGAAGCATAATGGATTAATAGTCCGGTATTGACATAGTGGACGTTCCTCCTGCGCTTCTCGCTGCTGCCCGCCGTGCCAGAGGATCGCACTCCTGCCATGTTCACCGCTGATCTGGAACCGTAGCAGGACCACCCGCCAGATTGGGCAATCCCCCGCCATGCCACCCTGCGACTAGTATACGGCAGCGGTGGCCTGCCGTCAACACCCGAGCTGGGCTGGCGCTTCGTGCCACCCCGCGGATCCAGCGGGTTCCCTGATCATCCCAGGCCGCCGCAGCAGCGCTGGGCTCGAGCTATGGACGACGAGACTAAGGCAACGCAGCTCCGCCTGAAGGCACTGATGCTGGAGCGCACCAACCCAGGGGAAGGGCTGGCGAAGCTGAAGCAGGTCGTGAAGGGGTTCCCGAAATCATCGACGGTGGGCCACCTTGTGCTGGATGACATCATCAGGATCGCTCCGGAGAGCGGGTCGTGGCGGGACGCCATCGAAGCGTGCGCTCGTGGCCAAAAGCTGAGGCCAGACCGGGCCGACGACTTCGCCGCTGAGGCGGAGGCGTGCGAGCTGGACAAGCAGGGTAAGCACATCGAGGCTACGGAAGTGCGACTGAAGAGCGCGACCAGGCAGGGAGAACGTGGTACGATTCTTCGCCAGTATGGCGACGCGTTCGCCCGTCTTGGAGCTGGCGATCGAGCCGGGGAACTCTATAAGAGAGGGCTCGAGCTAACCGCGCAGGAGCAGGCTCCCACTCATGCATTTCGGCAGAGGATGGCAGATCTACTGATCGAGGAGGAGAAACCTCGAGAGGCTGTAGAGATGTTGATCACGGGAGTCCGCGAGTCGGCCGACCAGAGCGATGAGATCCCGCGTGTGCTGGTGGTAGCCATGAGAAAATGCCTAAAGGCAATCGGGTTTGACAAAGAATCAGGCGAACGCAACGAGCTGGCTGATGACCTGGTTGCTCTATGCAGAGACAAGGGCGAAAAGCAAGCACTAGAGAGGTTCTCTCAGGCGGCGGAAGGGCTGAAGACGGACAAGACCTCGTAGCGCTAAGGCGAGGGCTCGCGATACAGACGATTCTACTCACCGTAGTAGCAAAGTAGCGTCAAAGACCCCAAACGTCTAGTAGACCTTTGGGGTCTTTGCTTTCCATCGCTACTTCAGCCGGAACCTGCCCGTCAGGTGGATGTCGCGCGAGGAGCTGCCGACGAGGACTTCGAACTCGCCCGCCTCGGCGATCCACTTCTTCTGGGCTGGATCGTAGAAGGAAAGGGCCTCCTGGTCGAGCGTGAGTGTGACCGTCGTCCTCTCCCCCGGCTCCAGCGCCACCTTGGCGAAGGCCTTCAGCTCCTTCTCGGGGCGCACCAGACTGGACGATACGTCGCGTACGTACAGCTGCGCGATCTCCTTGCCGGCGCGTGATCCGGTGTTCTGAACGTCAAGGCTGACCTGGATGTCCCCGTCTGGCTCCATCTCCTGGGCGCTCAACGCAAGGTTGCTGTAGGCAAAGGCCGTGTAGGAGAGACCGTAGCCGAAGGGGAACAGCGGCTCGATACCCTTCTTGTCGTAGTAGCGATAGCCCACGAAGATCCCCTCGCCGTAGTGGACCTGTCCGTTCTCTCCCGGGTAGTTGATGTAGGCCGGGTTGTCCTGCAGGCGCCTGGGAAAGCTCGTCGGCAGTTTGCCGGAGGGATTGGCGTCGCCGAACAGCACGTCCGCAATGGCGTTGCCCGTCTCCTGGCCCAGGTACCAGGCCTGCACCACGGCCGCCACCTTGTCCAGCCAGTCCATTCGGACGGGAGAGCCCGCGTTGAGCACGACTACGGTGTTCGGATTGGCGGCGGCTACTCTCTCGATCAGTTCGTTCTGGGCGCCGGGCAGGTCCATGTCGACCCGGTCGAAGCCCTCGCTTTCCCACTCGGTCGTCAGACCCGCGACGATGATGGCCGCGTCCGACCCCGCCGCCAGCGCTGCCGCCCTGTCCATCGAGTCCGGCGGGACCGTCCGTATGCAGCCCAGGCGCAGCCTGCGCCAGCTCTCCTCCCCCTGCCAGCTGTACTCGACCCTGAGGCTATATGACTGGCCAGCAGCCATCTCGATCCCATTCGTTGCTTCCCTGTATTCCTCTGATGCATCCCAATTGTCGATGAGCAACTCGTCGTCGATGAACAGACGGCTTGACCCGGTGCTCGATAGACCAAAGGTGTAGCGTCCCGACTCCGGCGGCCTGAGCGTGCCCGCAGCTCGCATGGAGAACCGGTTGGCGTCGACGTAGGGTAGGGTGTAGCCAGACCAGTAGAGCGCTGTTACTGCGGTGACGTCGCTATGGACTGGTTCCCCGGATAGGTCCGGAGCATCGAAGTACTGGACAGTCAGTCCGTGCTGCTGCGTGCCGCCTGCACCCGCTTCGCCGGTTGTGAGCCAGCCCGGGTCGATGAGCGGCGGCAACTTATGTATCGGGCAGCCGATCTCATAGGTGACCTTACAGCCGTCTCCGAGCCTGTTCCTGATCCCATCAAGCGGCGTGATCACGTAGTGGGGGTTGACCCGCACGCTGCCGCCGCCAAGGGGCTGGGCCCACCTGGCGTTGGCGCCGATGACGGCCAGTGTTGCGATCTTCTCCGGGTCGAGCGGCAGGACAGAGTTCGAGTTCTTCAGCAGCACGATCGCCTCGGTCGCCGCCTCGCGGGCCAGGAGGCGATGCTCTGGCTTGTCCACCGCACGCTCGGGCTGTTCGTCGGGATGCTCGAACGCGCCAGCTCTGGCAATGGTACGCAGCAGGCGGCGCGCTTTGTCGTCGAGCAGTTCTTCGCCGATCTCTCCTGTATTGAGTGCCTCCAGTACCTTCGCGTCCAGGAAGCGCGCGGGACCGGGCATCTCCAGATCGAGGCCGCCGGCGGCGGCGCTGGGGCTGTAGGTGCCGCCCCAATCGGACATGACGATGCCCTCGAACCCCCACTCGCCTTTCAGGACATCGAGCAGCAGGTATTCGTTCTCACTGCAGTAGATGCCGTTGACTTTGTTGTAGGCCGACATCACGGCCCACGGCTTGCCATCCCGTATGGCCATCCTGAAGGGGGCCAGGTAGATCTCGCGCAGGGGCCGCTCGGCTATCTCAGAGCTGATCGTCTTCCGCTCGAATTCGGAATCGTTGCAGACGAAGTGCTTGATGCACGCACCCACCCCCCGGCTCTGCACCCCCTGGATATAGGCGGTGGCCATTCTTGCGGTGAGACATGGGTCCTCAGAATAGGCCTCGAAGCTGCGGCCTGCCAGCGGCGAGCGGTGGATGTTCACGGTGGGGGCCAGGAGGACATGGGCGCCTTTTGCCTTGGTCTCTTCTCCCAGGGCCTGACCCACACGGTACACCAGCCCGGTGTTCCACGTGGCTGCCAGTGCGCTCCCTGTCGGAAAGCAGGCTGATGTCACGCCGCCGTACTGTTGGCTGCCCCGGGCACCGATCGGTCCATCGGTGACTTTGATGGCCGGAATGCCCAATCGCTCGATGGGCACGGTGGTCCACATCGACGCCCCTCCAATCATGGCGACCTTCTCTTCGGGGGTCATCTGCCGAATCAGTGCCTCGATCTTGTCGCTCATTGTTCGACCACCTCTGCGTTGTCGACTACTCGGCTCGAGTGGCTGCCGGAACTCGACGTCACCGTTCGCGTCGTCGCCTTCCGTGACTATAGGCGACACGAAACGAGTTGTCAAGACGGCCTATCGCTTGCGCCCGCGTTCCGCTTGGGATAGAATCCATTCACGTCTGGAAGCGGACCCCGCACATGGATCGACTGGACCGCATCGGCATGGTTGCCCGCTGGCAGCCCGTACACCGGGGCCACGTGCCCGTCCTGCGTGCCCTCTGCGATCTGGCTCGCCAGGTGATCATCGGCATCGGCAGCTCCAACCGGTACGACTTCCGGAATCCATTCACGCTCGATGAGAGGATCGATATGATCCGCCTCGCGCTTCCCGGCCGCGACAACTACACACTCACTCCGGTCCCCGATCTCGACGACGGCCCCCGCTGGCGCTTGATGGTCGTCGCCCTGTTCGGACCGCTCGATCTGTTCGTCACCGCCAACCCCTACGTCTCCAGCCTGCTGGCCCCGGACTACAGCGTGATCAAGCCGGTGGAGCTTGTTCCGGAGGACCAGCGCATTGCGGTAGACGGGAGCGCGGTGCGCCGGGAGATGGCCCAGGGCGGTGGCTGGCGAGCCTTGGTGCCGGAGGCGATAGCGAACTACATCGCTGCCAATCAGCTCGACGAGCGCTTTCATCGTGAGTTCGGACTGCAGACGCTTGCTCTAGACAGCGTCGTTCAATGAGGAGGATCGATGTATTCCTGGGACGAAGATACCAGCACCTGGTACGGCGACGGCAAGTACGCGTATGGCCCCGGGGGAGCAAAAGAGCGAGCCGCGGCAGCCAAGCGGGCCCGGGCCAGAGGGCCGCGCACCTACGAGAAGAAGAGCGGCCCCAACGAGAAGATCGTCGACCCCAAGAAGCACATCAGCACCGAGTCGGCCAATCCGCTGGTCATCGCCGTCGACGTGACCGGCTCGATGGCCGACTGGCCGTTCGAGATCTTCGACCGCCTACCCCTTCTATACAACACGCTGTCCCAGTACCGGGAGGACCTGGAGATCTGTTTCGCCGCCATCGGCGACGCGGCCGTCGATCAGTGGCCGCTGCAGGTGACCGATTTCGCAAGCGGCTTCGACCTGGAACAGCTGCTGGGCGCCCTCTATGGCGAGGGCGGCGGCGGCGACGCGCCGGAGAGCTACGGCCTTTTCGCTCACTGGATCAACACCCACGTGCAGATACCGAACGCGAAGGAGGTGCCATTCCTGATCGTGTTCGGCGACGTGACCATGCACCCCAAGGTACCCAGCAAGCAAGTGACCCACTACCTGGGTGATGGAAGAAAGAGCGACGTTGACGCCATCAAGGCCTGGCAGGGAGTGTCCAAGATCTGGAACACCTGGTTCCTGCGCCGGCCAACGGGCAGGCCTGGGGATATAGTCGATCAGCAGTGGGGCCGGGCTATTGGCGAGCAGAAGATCCTCCAGATCAGGGACGAGCAGCGGGCCGTCGACTACGCCATGGGCCTGGTCGCCCGCGCCTGGGGACGGTTTGCCGATTTCCAGGACAACATGCGCGCCCGGCAGAGCGAGGATAAGGTGGCCAGCGTCAGCGAGCCGATCGCCATGAAGTGCCCCCGCTGCGGCGCGCCGGTCCCGGTCGACGCGGCAGGCATGTTCACCTGCAGCTACTGCGCCACTACTCTGCGGCTATGATCGTCCGCGCCATAGTCACTGCGCCGCCCTATGCGGACTACCTGGCCGAGGTGGCCAAACACTCGCTCGTGTGCGGGTTTCGGCTCAACACTGTGATGCCCGTCAAGGGCGGTCCCGCAGAAGCCCTCACGCGCCTACGGGCCTTTGGCCAGCCGCTGTGGGTCGATCTCAAAGGGCGCCAGCTGAGGGTGGTCGGCGCCGCCGTCCCGCCTTACACCGAGGTTCATCTGAGCCACCCGATTGAGGTGGACACGCCGGTCGACGCCTTCTTCTCCGGCGGCAAGGAGTGCGTGCGCATCGTGGCCGTCGACGGCAACCGGCTCATCCTCGCCGACGGCCCCCAGCGCCTGGTCGGGCCCGGCGAATCGGTCGATATCGTCCATCCCTCGCTCAAGATCGAGGGAACGCTGACCGAGACGGACCGCGCCTACCTGGCGGCGATGGGCGAGATAGGACTCACCCGGGTCATGCTCTCCTACGTCGAGCATCCCTCTGACGTCGAAGAGGTGGAGAGCCTGCTCCCCGGCGCAGAGGTCATGCTGAAGATAGAGTCCCAGAGAGGGCTTGACTACGCCCGGGAGCACGGCGCCTCACAGGGCCGGCTCATGGCCGCCAGGGGCGATCTGTACATCGAGGTTCTGCGCCCGCACCGGATCATCAGTGCGGTGCGCGAGATCATCGAGGCCGATCCACAGGCGGTGGTCGCCAGCCGCATCCTGGACTCGATGGCCCATCATCCGATTCCCGAATGCGCAGACATAGGCGACGTCGCCTTCCTCCTCTCCCTTGGATATCGAACCTTCCTGATCGGCGACATCGTCTGCTTCCGGCGCGAAGCGCTGCTGGAGACGCTCAACCTGCTGCAGGCGATTGCGGAACAATTCCCATGAGGGTGGCCCTGGCCCAGATCAACACCTGTGTGGGCGACCTGGAGGGCAACGTCGCCCGCTGCCAGGCAGCTGTGGAGACCGCCCGCAGAGGGGCAGCGGAGCTGGTCGTCCTGCCGGAGATGGCCGTCCCCGGAAACCCGCCGCGAGACATCCTCTTCGATTCCAGCTTCGTCTCGGCGGTTGAGGATGCCACGGCCGATCTCGCCCACAGGGTGGCTGACGGGCCGCCGACCGTGGTCGGCACGCTCATCCGCGCCGATCGTCAGCCACCACGTCACCCAGGGCTGTACAACGGCGCCGTCCTTCTGCACAGCGGCGCGGTACAGCTCGTCGCCGCGAAGCGCCTGCTCCCAGCCTACGACGTCTTCTTCGAGCCGCGCTGGTTCCTGGCCGGGCCCACGCTCCCCCCTATTACAATCGCCGGCCGGCAGGTCGGCTTCCTCGTAGGTCAGGACCTATGGGATGAAGGGCAGGAAGTCCAGCCCTCGTCCGAGCTTCTCGCTGCCGGTGCGGAACTGCTGATCTGTATCGCCGCCTCGCCCTACCGCCGGGGCGTCTTCCGCCAGCGCCTGAACAACGCGCGGCGCCACGGATGTCCCCTGGTATACGTCAACCTCTGCGGGGGAAACGACGAGCTGATCTTCGACGGGGCAGCCTTCGCCCTCGACGGTGCAGGCGACCTGATCGCCTGCCTGCCGTCGTTCGAAGAGTGCATCCAGACCATTGATCCAGATGAGAACAGCCCGATCGAACTCCCGGACGAGAATCCGGAGGAGGAGGTCTATCGGGCGCTCGTCCTGGGCGTGCGCGACTTCGTCCGCAAGAACGAGGTGGAGCGGGTCTTCCTGGGGCTGTCCGGCGGGATCGACTCGGCGGTCGTGGCCACGATAGCGGCGGAGGCGCTGGGGCCGGAGTACGTCACTGCAATCGCCATCCCCTCCCGCTACACCGACCCCCGATCCACGACCTCCGCTCAGGAGCTTGCCCGGACGCTGGGGGTCGGCTTCGAGATCGCCCAATTGGAGCCTCTCCACGTCGCCGCCGAGGAAATGCTCGGAGAGCTGCTTGGCGAGGGTACCGCCGCGGAGAACGTCCAGGCCAGGATCAGAACGATGATCCTGATGGCCTTTGTCAATAGGTACGGCGGAATACTGCTCAACACGAGCAACAAGACGGAGCTGGCTCTGGGCTACGGCACGATGTACGGCGATCTGAGCGGCACGCTGTGCCCGATCGCCGATCTGACCAAGCCGCAGGTCTGCGCGCTGGCTGATTGGATACACAGCCAGCGCGGCTTGATCCCGCAGTTCACAATGGAGCGACCGCCGTCCGCCGAGCTGAAGGCCGACCAGGTCGACCCCTTCGACTACGACGAGGTTGGGCCCTTAATGGAGCGCCTCGTCCAGACGAACCGGGCCAACGCCGCGCTGCGCCGCTCCGAGCACAAGCGCTGGCACATGGGCGTCATCCTGAAGGTGAGCGAGAAAGCCTTCGGCGCCGGCCGTCTGATCCCGATCACGCGGCGGTAGCATATGGGAAGACGCCAAAGGTCTGCTGGGCCTTTAGGGTCACATGTCAGTTCGGCTGCAACCTGGCGGCCGCACTCCCGTATCAATGCAGTTGACCCTGCCCTCTGTGTACGCTACACTGTTCAGCGCGATCTGAAGATATGATGCCCTCCTACTAAGAGAGCATCGTTGTGACCCGGAGAGACAGGCCCGCAGTCCTGCAGGTTGTCGGGAAGGAGCCGTGGAATGGAGAACGTGGGAGCTGCTGCCATTGTCACCGCGCTGTTCTTTGTGGTCATCTACGTGACCGGCTTCTGGCTCAGCCGCTCGCCCAGGCCCCTAGGCGGGGGAAGGCTGAACGGTCACAAGCTTATCGCGCTCGCGGCGGGCGTATTCGTAGTCGTCACCGTCTACCGCGCCAGCCAGGTGGCTGCCTTGAGCGCGGTCGAGACGGCCGTCGTGGTGGTCGCCGGTCTGCTCTTCCTGGGCACCGGCATCACCGGCGGTCTGGTCAGCATCGACAGGCCAATGCCGCCAATCGTCAAGACGCTGCATCACCTTACGCCCCATCTGACAGTGCTTGCCAGCGCCGCAGCGCTGTGCCTCCTGCTGGGCCGCAAATAGCCCGGGCTGCACAGGCAATGGCCCCGCCGCCACGCCGGTCGCACGACAGGGTTCCCCCGTCACCAGAGATGAAGCGCAGGACAGCGGACGAGAATGAGGGCCTGGCTCGTACCAGCTCCAGACTTCTGGCTGCGATACGCCGTCTCCAGGAGGAGCAGGGTTCTCCGATCGTCGTCGCTCTGGATGGACGCAGCGCCTCGGGCAAGTCGACGCTGGCGGCGCTCGTCGAGAAGAGCGTCCGTGCGGCTCTGATCCCTTCTGACGACTTCTTCGCCGCCGCGATTCCGGACGGCGAATGGGATGGTCTTCCTATCGAGGAAAGATACAGGCAGGTGATCGATATCGACCGGCTGCGTACCGAGGCGCTCGAGCCGCTCATCGCCGGAAAGCCCGCCAGGTGGCATCCGTTCGACTTCGAGGCGGGTCTACGGCCGGACGGCACCTATGGTATCAGCGCGGATTGCGTCGAGCGGCAGCCGGCGGACATCATCATCGTCGACGGAGCCTACTCAGCCCGCCCGGAACTAGCCGATCTGGTGGACCTGGCGGTGCTGGTCGAAGCGCCTGAGGGCGAGCGGCATCTCCGGCTCGAGGCCCGCGAGGAGAGCGGCTTCCTCGCGCGCTGGCACAGGAGATGGGACCCGGTCGAGGACTACTACTTCACTATCGTCCGGCCCACAGAATCATTCGACCTGATCGTGAGCTTCCGCGATGAGTCCTAGGTGCGCCAGGCACCGCGGTCAGGCAGCCCCGGCTCCGCCTATTACCAGCCCTCGATGATCGTCCAATGACAGCAGAACCCGAGATGTCATCCTCCGACCTGGTCGCGCTGCTCGACCTCTTTGAGCAGGCCTCCGTCGAGGTGTGGCTCGACGGTGGATGGGGCGTCGATGCCCTGCTGCGCAGGCAGACCCGCCGCCACAAGGACGTCGACGTCGTCGTCGCTGTCTCGGACGTGCCGCGCCTGCAGGAGATCCTGGCCGGCCGGGGCTTCGCCGTCAAAGAGGGCTCGCCGCCCCACTCTTTCGTCCTCTCCAATGGGCTGGGGCTTGAGGTCGACGTCCATGCGGTCTCCTTCGACGCTGATGGCAGCGGCGTCTACAGGATGGAGAACGGGCAGGATTGGACCTATCCAGCTGAGGGATTCGGCGGCTCTGGCCTTGTGGAGGACAAGGACGTGCGCTGCCTATCGGCCGCGACCCAGGTGCTCTGTCACGCCCACGGCTACCAGCCTGTGGAGAAGGACCTACAAGACATGGAGCTCCTGGCGGAGAGCTTCGGCATCGACCTGCCGCCCCAGCTGCGGCGGGCAGCCTGAGGCAGGCCCCGGCCGCAGACTCTTGCCCCTTCCCGATTGTGCGCCCTCCGCCCTTCCTGCCACTTGCGCCTCCCGGCCGCGATGGTAAACTGCCCCTGGGCTGAGCAAGCGCGGCGAGTGCTGCCGCAGCCAGGCCGTGCTGCCCCAGTGGCCACCAACCAGGGCAGGGCTGCTTCAGCCCAAAGGGTTGCTAACCACTGTGGACGACCTGCTGCAACAGGGAATCGCCGCCCTGAAGGCGGGGCACAAGCCGGCAGCCCGTGCGCTTCTGGCGCGGGCCCTGCGGCGCGACGGCCAGAACGAGACCGCCTGGCTGTGGTTGAGCGGTGCTGTGGAGACGGACGAAGAGCGGCGCCGCTGCCTGCTCCGTGTGCTGGAGATCAATCCGGACAACGAGTTGGCCAGGCGCGGACTCGAAGCCTTGCCGGGCCAACCCGCCGGCCCCCGGGCGGCCGCTGCTGCACCGCCTGCAGCCGCGGCGGCCGACGGCGGCACCCAGGATCGGCAGAGCCGCATGCTGATCACCATCGGCGCGGTGATGGTGGTCGCCGCCTGCATCCTGGCCATCTTCATCCTGGCGGCCGGCGTCGGCCAGGAAGTGCCCAACGTGGGGCCGCTCTACGAGACGCCCTACGTCATCGTGTACGGGCGCCAGGACTGCGCCATATGCCGCGGGTTGATGGACGATCTTGAATCTCGCGGCATACCCTACACATCCAAATCAGTGGATCTGAATGCTGTCCAGCAGGAACTGCACCCCAGAATGCGCCAAGCAGGGCTGGACACCAGCTCATACGGCCTGCCGGTGGTTGACGTCAGCGGCGCTCTGATGATCCAACCCAGCGCCTCCACCGTCGCCAGACTCTACGGCTCCTCGTAGGACGATAGAGACGATACGGGGCAGCGCCCGACCGGCGCTG
>Ga0307421_1001869_pt1 | contig 12305 bp, 10 predicted proteins | sample SalMarWE160270MG_FD_202163 | JGI IMG/M metagenome (GOLD analysis project Ga0307421, IMG submission 202163) | Salt marsh sediment microbial communities from the Plum Island Ecosystem LTER, Massachusetts, United States - WE1602-70 | ecosystem: Environmental > Aquatic > Marine > Intertidal zone >...
GCTGTATATACTATAGATGGACTTTTTAATCTTTCTGCTAAAATTGGACTGAATAGATTCGGAGGATTTGAAAGGCTTAAGTGTAAAGGGATAAATTGGGTCTCAAACGGAACGGGGATTATAAAGGCCCTTGGCCGGAAATGAGTTAAATGGTTAAATTGAAAAATAGTCAAATAGGAAAAACAAAAACTACAGGTCTCTACATGTCCTACATGTGAGAAGAATAGCTGACAGCTGACCGCCGACGGCAAAGAAAACCACAAATAATTTTTTAAAAGTAAATCGACTCAAGTTTACGAAAATGAAAACCTGAGCCGATCTTTTTTCCTCTCCTTGTTTTTTCTTTCTAACTTCCTAACATTCTAACTCTTTAACTTTTTTACTTAACCATTACCATCTTACGGTGTTTTGTGTAATCCCCTGCCTTGAAGACGTAGAAATATATTCCTTGAGGTACTTGTTTTCCGCTGCTGCTCTTTCCGTCCCATCTAACCTGTTTAAATCCTGCCGGTTCGTTTTTATCTGCCAAAGTTCGAACAGCCTGCCCTGCAAGGTTAAAGATGGTGAGTTTTACGTGTGAATTCTTAGGGAGACCGTATTTTATGGTGGTATTATCCCCGAAAGGGTTAGGAGAATTTTGCGCGCAGCTGAAGACTTTCGGGATCTTTTCTTTTATTTCTTTTGATGAAAGCTCGACAGAAGGTTTGGTGGTTTTAGTGGAATCTTTCTTGGGTTTAGGGATGAGAGACATGGATTCTGTTTCTAAGCTGGTTGAAGGGTTCCATCTTATTGATGGATCAGCGAAGGCATGAAAATAACAACCTTCCTGGGCTTGGAATCCTGTTTTTAGATAAACGGTCTCTCCAGCACCCATTGTAACATTAGCTCCGCCTTTTACAGCAGCTTGAATTGTGAAGTCTGAAGCCGTAATCGTATTATATGCTCGGTATGTTCTGTTTTCGTAATACATAACTGCAATATCTTCGAGAACGACATCCCCGGGTGCGGTAAAAGTTTCGCTTTCATCACTAATGAATGTTATATCATCAATACTCTCGACGACTTTTATTTTACATTGATCCGATGCCACTGCTGGGAGTCTCCAACCAAGAAAGAAATCCCCTCTCACCCAAGTGGTTCCGTTTCCTCTGCTTCCAAGGCTGCCTATTTCGGTATAAGTGTTACCTCCATCGGTCGAAAAGTAAACCTTTCTTGAAAGCACATTTTCGTTCGAGACCCATTTAATCTCCAATGTATTTCCTGGTATTTTCGATCCGGCTACGGGTTCCGTAACATCAACAAACGACCCTGTAATTTTTTCGCCGTTGTATTCTTGGAAGTTACTGGGCTTATCTATAAAAAATGTTAGTTTTTCCCTTTCCACTTCTCCGTTTTCTATATCATTAACATACAGATAAATTGTGCAGGCTAATTTCCAATCATTTCCCTCAAAATATGTATTTATTAATTTACCCGGTTCTAAGAGTATGCTTACATATTCTCCGGTACCTGATTTAGTACCTTCGTAGAGCGGAATGCTTTTGACGGAAATGGTAGCCCCTTCGGCTTCAAGTTCGTTCCCCTTAGCCCTAGCCTGGGCCCAAGCAGCATATGTATTTACTTTTATCTTGGCAACAACATTTAGTACATCCTGATAGTCGGTTACCGGGATTTTGATCCGGATTGAACCGCAATATCTGTCATTATTGTTCGGCCAATTTGTATTATCGTATAGAACTTGGAACGATCCGTCTACCTGTGCGTCCATGTCCATCTCATCATCATCTATAATCCATCTTTTTATAATTTCGTTTGTGTAAGTAGAGGTGATTTCAGCCTCTTCATCCCAACTTGTATTGCTCCGAGCGTGGGTAGCATAAATTGTAGGCCCAAATTCTTCATAATCTAAATGGGCTTTTTCTACTTGTATAACTCCATCATTTTCTTCAAAAAATTGCGTAAGAGTTGTAGGTTTTTTTCCTGCAATGCAAGCGGTTGTAACTGGAGGACTATTTTTTAGCATCCATCCATAGTAATCGTCTACATTAGCTGGATCATCTGGATCACCTGGACCTACGAATAAATAAGGTTCCAACAATCCCATTTCGCGAAGTTCTCCATATCCTTGCCATTCTATCCAGGTAAGGCCGGCTATAAGATTGGCCAAAGGTTGATTTTCTTCAAACTTATTGTTTGGAGTTCCTATAGTAAGTAATTTGTTTACTCGAGATGCGCAACCGTAAAATGCTATTGCTGCTCTTGAAACCACTCCACCCATAGAATGAGTTACTAGATTAACCTTCGGTGATCCTGTTGCGTCACAAACATCTTCAATAAAATCTGCCAAATGCTCAGACCAGTTTGCATCCATCGATTGTGAAATGTACTCAAACCTATAGTTAATCTCATCTACCATAGGGTCAAATCCGTGATCATAAAGTATGTATTTGCTATTAGTACCTATTACACCGCACGAGCCATCAGGATTGTAATAGGAAAAATGATATATTCTTTTTCTATCTCCTCCCATTCCCTGTAGAGTAGTATTCTTATCACATTGATCTGCATCGTTTCCATCTGATTTTTTCCCCCATCTATATCCGTCATATCCTTCGTTTATAATCTTTTTCATTGCTGAGTTGGGATCATTCCAAGTGCCCCAAGCTATTGTTGGCCGTGGGTCGCCTTCAATACCATGCACAAAGATAATCGGATAGTCAGCAGCGAATATGACTATTGGAAAGAGCAGAAGCAATAGTAAGATAAGGTAACTTGATTTTTTTGTAATCATTTGTCCTCCTTTAAGGTTCAAGTTCTTAATAGATAACACATTATCAAGTTTACCTTTCTAATATAGATATTCGGTTCTCTAAATCTTCATTTGTTTTCTTCAATTCGATATTCTCTTTCTTCAGTTCAATCACATACAATGTTAATTCTTCGACCTTCTCTAAAAGTTTTGCCTGCATATCTCCAAGTTTTGCTCCGTTTTCGAGTACTTCTTTTTCTGTCGGAATACCCGGGAGGCTTTTTTCTTTCTTGATGTGATTTTCAAGTTTATCTAAAGGCATAAGTTTATAATTGTTCTCAAAAACAAAATCGGACCATCCGTCTGCTGTAACTATGACTTCTTTGGCGGTAATTGTTCCGTTGACCGCAAGTTTGGATTGTGGATCGTCTGTTCCGATACCTACTTCGCCGTCATTTGTTATAACCAAAATGTCTTCTCCGAAATCGTAGCTGTGAAAGCGAAAACGTGAATCATAATCATCATAGCTGATTATCCATTTTGCATCTTCGCCTTCAAATATTTTGATTCCCGCATCTTTGCCGGAAGCCGCTCTGAGTGTCATATAGGCATGATTACTATTATTGCCTTCTAACTCTAATAACCCGATCCCGGGGACGTGACTTCCTTTAATGTGCAACTTTGTTTCCGGGTCCGTTGTCCCGATGCCGACGCTACCATAATTTGTTATGGTCAGAATATCTTCTCCGAAATCATCGCTACGAAAACGGAAACGTGAATCATAATTTTCATATCCCACTAACCATTTCCGCTCCTCTCCTTCCCATATACAGAATCCTGCGTCATATCCACTGCGTGCCTTAAATGACATGTAGGCATGATTATAACCTTCTAACATCATCATTCCAATGCCACTGACATGGCTTCCCTTGATGTAGCATTTTATGTTTCCAGGGTCGGATGTTCCGATACCGACATTTGTCGAGATAGGAGAAGCAAACAATTTAGTCCCGTCCGATTCCCATCCTGCAGCATAGGCTACCATATTGACCAACAACGATACGAGTACTACAACACTTAGTTTTTTCATACTTACCCCCTTTTTGGTTTATGTATGAATTTGGTTTGACTATAAAAAACAATACTTTTAGGAATTAAATTCAATTGCCCCCCAATAAAATAAAACAATTTTGCATATAAAAAATTCTTAACGACAGTATATATGCGTATAGCATACTTTTTCATTGTAAGCATAATAAATAAAATGTCAAGATAAAAAATCATTATTACTATCATCATCGTTATTATTATATAAAAACCCTATGTTTTGAAGGAGTGGAATTGTTAGAGCGCGGTTTATGATTTTGGGAATATAGTCACCAGTTATTAGTCGCTGGTCACTAGTCAAAGAAAAGATATAAAGATGACCGAAAAAGGAAAATTCTGTGCGCTCAGTGTCTTCGTGTGAGTTTGGGTTTCGGGTTTCGAGTTAGGAGTTCCTAGTAAAAAAACAACAAAAAATAAACTTTGTGCTCTTTGTGTCCTTTGTGGTTCAATGTTTTTTGGTTGGGATGGGATTCTGACTTCTGTCTTCTGGCTTCTAGATTCTGTTTTATTCTATTTCAATAACTACCGGGAGTTTGATACGTTTGAAATATGTTGATTTAATAAGGTTAATTGTTTTTTCGATATGTTCTTCTTTAAAACCAGCATCTATAATTTCTTCTTTACTTTTACCTTTATCGATATAGAGTTTAAGGATCGGATCGAGTATTTTATAGGGTAGGAGTTCTTCCTCGTCTTTTTGGTTTCTGTTTAATTCCGCCGAAGGAGCTTTTCTTATAACCGATTCAGGAATCAAATCGCCCTTGTTTTTGTTTATCCATTCCGCCAATTCATAAACCTCGGTTTTGTAAAGATTTCCAATCGGGGCAATAGCGCCTACTGTATCACCATAGAGAGTACAATAACCGGTCAAGATTTCCGAACGATTCCCGGTCGCAATCACGAGCGCGTTTTTTTTGTTCGCTACGTACATCAGCAGGTTTGCTCTGATTCTTGCCTGGAGATTTTCTTCGGGGATATTAATTCCTTTAATAATAAATTTTTTGGCGAGTGTTTCCATATAAATATCGAAAATCTTAGTTATGTCGAATTCACTAAGAATAATAGAAAGATTCTTACAGAGTTTTTGAGCATCTTTTTTGCTGGCTTCTGAGGTGAATTCCGTCGGCATAGAAATACAATCGATGTTTTCTTTTTCTATTGCTTGACTTGTAAGTAAAGCTGTAAGACTCGAGTCTATACCTCCGCTCATCCCTATTACCGCCCGCGTAAGATTATTTTCTTTGAAATATTTTTTTATTTCTTCAATGATTTTGTTGTATATCTTTTCCATATTCATTATTTTTAATTTTGTCATTATTTGTTATTTGTCAATACCTGTTTTTTGCCACAAAGACACAAAGGGCGCATTTTTTTTTGTTTTTTTAATAACAGCTAAAGGCGAAGAAGTAGAATCTAAGTTCAACAACGAATCACACAAATTACACGAATGCTATAAGAGAATATTTCATTTTTTAAATTAACAAATAATTCTTTTAATTTATTTGTGTTATTCGTGCTATTTGTTGTTAATAATTTAGTTGATTTTTTAGTGGCTGGGTGTGTTGGTGGATTTTAGACAACACTATATTTTTTCTCTGTGTCCTCTGTGTTTTATCTTTTCTCTGTGTGCTCTGTGGTAAATGTTTTTTTGGGTCTTTCGTTTGTTTCATGGTTAAACGAGGAGCTTGACAAATCTACAGGCAGATTTATACTAAACTGAGGTTAAAATATGGGAAATAAAAAATCAATGTATAAAACGTTTGTAGATACGAACTTCTCGGCGGCTCATCAATTAAGAAATTATAAGGGTTTATGCGGAGAGTTACATGGACATACCTGGAAGGTGAGGGTGGAAGTCGAAACTGACTGGCTCGATGAAATAGGTATGACTATAGACTTTAAGGACTTAAAGAAAAAAGCAGATTCCGTGATAGGGAGGTTCGATCACCGATGTCTTAATCAGATAAGCCCTTTTGATAAGGAAAATCCGACCGCGGAAAATATCGCCAAATACGTTTATGTTGAAATGAAAGAACTTTTGCCTGATAAAATTGATATGATCGAGGTAATAGTATGGGAATCCGCAAATTACGGTGTAAAGTATTCGGAGAGATGAATTGCTTAAAGTTAATGAAATCTTTTATTCCATTCAGGGCGAATCTTCTTTTTCCGGGATTCCTTTCGTTTTTGTAAGATTAACAGGTTGCAACCTTAGATGTACTTATTGCGATACTAAGTACGCTTACGAAGAAGGTAGAGAAATATCTGTTGAACAAATCCTTAAGGGAGTAAAAAAATATAAATGCCCTTACGTTGAAATTACAGGAGGAGAACCTCTTATTCAAAATAAGACCCCTTTTCTTGTTGATTTCCTTGTTAATAAAGGTTTTAGCGTTCTGCTCGAGACAAATGGAACTAAAGATATAAGTGTCATATCAAATAAAGCTACAATAATTATGGATATAAAATGTCCATCAAGCGGTGAAAGCGGTAAAATTGATTGGGACAATCTAAACAGGTTAGAGCCAAAGGACGAGGTTAAATTTGTAATTGCTGAAAAGTCGGATTATGATTGGGCGAAGAGTGTTATAACTGATAAAAAGTTAAAAGATAAAGTCAAAATGCTTATGTCTCCGGTTAAAGAAAAAATGAATCCGGCAGAACTGGCGCAGTGGATTTTAAAAGACAAATTAAAGGTTCGTCTTCAACTTCAACTGCATAAGATTCTATGGCCTCTGGCTATACGGGGGAAGTAAGTTGAGTAAGAAAGCAGTAGTCTTGTTGAGTGGTGGTATTGATTCTTCAACTACTCTCGCGATTGCAAAAGATTTAGGATATGAGGTTTACGCGATTAGCTTTCGGTATGGGCAAAGGCATCATTTTGAGATTGATGCGGCAAAGAAGATCGCTGGCAAGATGGGTGTAAAAGAACACCTTATTTTAGATATTGATCTATCTTCTTTTGGGGGTTCGGCATTGACCGATGATATTCCTGTTCCAAAAAGGGGAAAAGTAGAAGATATAGGAGAAGAAATTCCCGTTACCTACGTTCCTGCCCGTAATATTATTTTTTTGAGTCTTGCTCTCGGTTGGGCTGAGGTTTTGAGTGCAATCGATATATTTATTGGTGTTAACGCAATCGACTATTCGGGTTATCCTGATTGCAGGCCCGAATTTATAGAAGCTTTCGAAAAAGCGGTTAATCTGGGAACGAAGAGTGGGGTAGAGGGGAATAGAATAAAAATTCATACTCCGCTTATATCGTTGTCGAAAGCTGAAATAATAAAGAAGGGAATAAAGTTAGGTGTTGATTACAGTCTAACTCACAGTTGTTATGACCCGGATCAAGAAGGACGAGCCTGCGGTGAGTGTGATAGTTGTATTTTGCGGAAGAAAGGTTTTGAGGAGGCAGGGGTAGAAGACCCGACCGTTTATAGTTTATAATAAGTTATAAATTTAAGAGGTATTTTAAAAGAATTAAATAATAAATGACGATAAGGATAATATAAATGTTTAATTCAAGAATAAGGCGGTTTTACTCAAAAATACCAGATACGCAAAAAAAGTTTATAGAAAATTTTGAAAAATATCATTCTCAAAAAAGTGTACTTATAAATAATACTAAATGGAAGTATTTTGACTCGGAAAAAGGCAAGGAAGTTTTGTTGTTGCTTCACGGTGGTTATGCTGATTTCGATATGTGGATACATCAAATTGTGGAATTTGAAAAAGATTATCGGGTAATAGCGCCCACGTGCCCGGTTTTGAATATTCCGGAAATGAAAAAATCTTCAGATGCGCTTTACAAAATATTAACAACGGAAAATATAGACAGAGTAAATGTCATGGGATACAGCGAAGGTGGATTGATTGCGCAGTGTTTCTTAAGGGATTATTTTACTATTATCGATAAAGCAATACTGGCTCACACCTTTTACCCTTCGCGTGAGATTTCTTATTACCATAATGATTTCACATTATTCAGAATTTTGCCTTCCTTCTTAACCGAGCTAATATTCAAATTATTGGCTAAACCGGATAAAGAAGAATTGCATCACAATTCAACTGAATGGCTTGAATGGTATAAGGGCTATTTCAAAGAGTTAAAAGCAAGGCTTACAAAAGGAAAGATAATAACGCACATAGATCTTATGATAGACTTTGTGAGAAATTATGATTTCAAATCAAATGATTTATCTGGCTGGAAAGGGGATATACTCCTTACTGTTGCCGAAGATGATATTATGATGAAGTATTTTAACGGAATGAAAAAATTATACCCGGATGCCGAATATCATATTTTTGAAAAAGGTTTGGGTGCTCATTCGATTGCTCTAATTTCTCCGGATATATTCAATCGACGTATAAGAGAATTTTTAGAGAAATAATTCTCTATTAAATATATATTATTAAAACTTCTCCTTTTTCATAGTCCTCGTTGTTTTTTGTGTTGTTTATTGTTTCTCTCAGGGTTCTCCTGCTCTTCCTGTGTGTTTTAAATCGTGATGGAACATTGGCCAGGGAGTATTGGCGAGACTTCCTGAAGAACCCAAAAAGGCATATATATAATTATCCCAGGATCCCACATATATAGTCCCATCATTTTCTATAGTGGGAGCTGATATTATAACACCATTTGTTAGGAATATCTTCTTTTGTGTTCCATCTGGATTTATCGCGTGAAGATTATAATCATAGGAACCCACATAGATGGTGCCGTCATTTCCGATGGCAGGGGACGAAAGTACAGAACTTCCGGCAGAGAATATCCATTTCTCGGTTCCATCCGGGTTTATCGCGTATAACCCGTGATCCCAGCAACCTACGTAGATTGTTCCATCGTAGCCTATAGCAGGAGAGGAGTTTATGCGATTTCCTGTTGGAAACGTCCATCTCTCGGTTCCGTCCAAATTTATTGCATAGAGATTATGATCCCAGGATCCCACATAGATAGTGCTGTCATTTCCGATAGCAGGGGACGAAATAACACTACCGTTAGTTAAAAAAGCCCATTTCTGGGTTCCGTCCGGGTTTATAGCGTAGAGATTGTTATCCTGGGAACCCACATAGATGGTGCTATCTGAACCTATTGCGGGAGAGGAGTGGCTCAAAGAGCCGTCGGTTAAAAAAGCCCATTTCTGGGTTCCGTCCGGGTTTATTGCGTAGAGATTGCCATCTGTTGAACCTACATAGATGGTTCCATCGTAGCCTATAGCAGGAGAAGACCACACTTCATCGTCGGTTAAAAAAGCCCATTTCTGGGTTCCATCCGGGTTTATTGCATAGAGGTTTTTGTCATCGGAGCCCACGTAAATGGTGCCATCGCTGCCTATTGCAGGAGAGGAGACCACATCACCTCCGGTTGCAAAACTCCATTTTTCTATTCCATTTGGGTATGTTGCATATAAATTGTTGTCTTTAGATCCTACATAGATTGTTCCATCTGAGCCTATAGCCGGGGAAGATTGCACCTGGTCTCCGGTTGCGAAAGCCCATTTCATCCTTATGATTGTTATAGAGTGTTCGGTTGACCAACCCGGTTCTATCTCATACTTATCCTTTGCCTTTACTCTTACTTCGTATCTTCCTTCTGAAGACCAGGAATAATTCATTTGAACCGAATCACCACTTGGTATGTAAGGGCTCCACGGTGATAAACTATCATCCCCCCAGTCGAACTGGTAAGATATGCTATCTCCATCCGGGTCAGTCGTAGAGGTGAAGAAAGTGTATGTGCTGTCTTCATGTCCCATTGAGGGTCCAGTTGGTTCCGCTGGTATATTGGGAGGGTTGTTGTTAATCGATATTGTGATTTGATGTCCGTCCGACCAATCTGATTCCGCATCATCCTTATCTTTTGCCCTTGCTTTGAGAGAATATATTCCTGCGGACAAATAGGAATGATTCAAAGAAACAGATTGCCCACTTGATACATAATTACTCCATGCAGATAAATTAGTATCCCCCCAGTCGAACTGATAGGATATACTGTCTCCATCCGGATCAGTGGTAACAGCAGAAAAATTATAGGTACTGTCTTCATATCCATTTGATGGTCCGGAGGGTATCACGGGTATGTTGGGAGGATTATTGGGGATGTTCGATATTGTGATTTGATACCCGTCCGACCAATCTGATTCCGCACCATCTACATCTTTTGCCTTTGCAGTAACGGAATATATACCCGGGGATGAATAAGCATGGCCTATGGAAACAGATTGTCCGTTTGATACATAACTACTCCATCCCGAACTAAAACTGTTCCCCCAGTCGAACTGGTAAGATATGCTATCCTCATTCGGGTCAGTTGTTGCTGTTGTGAACATATAAATGCTTGCTACGTAACCATTCGATGGTCCTGAAGGAGTATCTGGTACCTCTGGAGGTAAATTTGGTGCGATCGATATGGTTATTGAGTGTTCGGGGGACCAGCCCGATTCTAATCCATACTTATCCTTTGCTTTCACTTTCACTTCATATGTCCCTTCGGATGACCAGGAATGATCCATTCGAACTGAATCCCCACTTGGGACATAAGAAGTCCAGTCAGATAAACTGCCGTCTCCCCAGTCGAACTGGTAAGATATACTATCTCCATCCGGGTCAGTCGCTGTTGCACTAAAAGTATAAAAATAATTAACATATCCGCTGTTAGGTCCTGAAAAGATTGAGGGAATATTCGGAGCAATACTGATTACGATAGTCAACAAATGTGGGTCAGACCACCTCGACACTTTTTCTTTTATATCTATGGCTCTGACGCGTAGATTATAGTGCCCTGTATCCTGCCAGCAGTGCGTTACAGTGATTGAATCTCCTGAATTAAGGAAATCACTCCAGTTTGAATCGATTTCTGTTCCCCAGTCAAATTGGTAAGCAATATCATCTCCGTCCGGATCAGTCGTTGAGGCTATGAAGAGTAGTGTATCCTTGATGGTGCCGAGGGAAGTACCAGAAGGAGGAGATGGTGTTCTGGGCCAGCTGTTTTTATGGCAGTTAGGTATAGCAATAGAAATTATTAGAATAACAATTAAAAATTTATAAAACTTTTCCATAAATATTTCCCTGATTTTTTATGTTTAAATTATATGTTAAAAATTAACGAAAACTTTAAGCTTGTCAAGGTTTTTGGCGAGGTTTTGTGTTTAGAGTGCAGCGTTTTGAGTTAAAAAAACAAAAATAAAATCCTTGAAATCTGCGTTTATCCGCGTCCATATTTTGGGATTTTGGATTTGGGGGTTGGGATTTGGTAAAAACAACATTAAAAATTTCTGTGTTCTCTGTGGTTCAACTTTTTAGTTTATAGTTGTTTTTCCAGTTTTTTGATAAATTTCTTTTTTTCGATATCAAATTCGATTGTTTTGTTTTCCGAGGTAAGTCCCGAAACTATTTTAACCTTAATTCCTGTAATTTTCTTCAAGTATTTTTGTAGTTCTTTATTGGCTTTACCCTTTTCGGGCGCGCTCTTTATCCAGATTTTAAAAGTGCCGTTTCCCATTTTTAAGATTTTGTTTTTATTCGATGATGGTTTTACTTTTATTTTTAATTTGGACATGAATTAAATATATAGAAACCACGAGATTACACAAGATTAACAAAACAAATTTCTCACACAGAGTCACAGAGATAATAGTAGGATTAGAAGTAGGGCAAGTTAGTCGTTCAAGGATTAGGGATAAAGCGGTAAGTGTTTCTTCTTAATCCTTGCTGTTCTTCATAGCTATAATACTAATCCTTAATCCCTGCTCATTTTACTTCTTTGCTACTAATCCTAAAAGGGTCTATTTTATAAAAGTAACTTTACTGCTTTCGTTTATCCCATCTAATTCTAAATTATAGAAATATATACCGGCAGGTATTTTTTCGGTGTTCCATGTTACCTCATTTCTTCCTGAGGGTCTTTGTCCATTTAATATCTCTGCCACTTGTCTTCCCATGATATCATACAAATTCAAAGATACCATACCGGCTTTTGGTAGATTGAAGTGAATAAGAGTTGACGTACCGGAGAGTTCAAAAGAGGATTTCTGTAAAAATGAGAACTCATCTTCTTTCTTCTGTTCGGTAATTCCTGAAAGTTCAGGATGGATATAATAAACCCCTGAGCCATAGGTTCCCGCAACAAGCAAAACACTATCGCCTAGGGCGATATCCAGTGAATAAACAAGAGGGTAAAAAATCCCATCGCTGTAGTCATGCCATGTTTCGCCGCCATCTGTAGAACGTAATACTCCGTAGCCCTCTGTAGCGGCATAGACGAACTGAGGGTCTCTGGGATCATATTTAATGTCAAAAACGCAGGCAATCTCGGAATCTTTTTTAACCCAGTTTTCTCCCCCGTCTGTAGATTTGTAGATATTCCCGCCGGAGTAACCTTCGCTTCCGACTAGAATTTCGTTGCTGTTATTGGGATTAATAGCTATACAATCGACCATGTCTTCACCAGTTA
>Ga0307421_1001870_pt1 | contig 12301 bp, 11 predicted proteins | sample SalMarWE160270MG_FD_202163 | JGI IMG/M metagenome (GOLD analysis project Ga0307421, IMG submission 202163) | Salt marsh sediment microbial communities from the Plum Island Ecosystem LTER, Massachusetts, United States - WE1602-70 | ecosystem: Environmental > Aquatic > Marine > Intertidal zone >...
CTCGCGGCTGCCGGCCTGGCCAGCTGGCTGGACAAGGGGAAGGATCATTGGAGACCAAACGTGATCAATTTCGCTCGCAACTATGTGGGCGAGGGACTACAGGGCAGGCCCATCACGCGCGACCTGGAATGGGGAGTGCCTGTGCCGCTGCCAGAGTGGAAAGGCAAATGCCTCTACGTATGGTTCGAGGCGGTCATTGGCTACTTCTCCGCGTCGATCGAATGGTCTCACGACCTGGGTAGGCCGGAGGCGTGGAAGGACTGGTGGTACGATCCTGAAGCAAAGACAAAGTACTTCATCGGCAAGGACAATATCCCCTTCCACGCTGTGATCTGGCCGGCGGAGCTGATGGGCGTGGAACGGATCTACGAGGAGAATGAGTCCAAGAGCCTCAACCTGCCCTACGACGTGCCGGCCAACGAGTTCATGAATCTGGAAGGGCGGGGGATGTCCGGCAGTCGCAACTGGGCAGTCTGGGTGGCGGACGCGCTGGATAGGTACAGTCCAGACGCGCTGCGCTACTACCTCACTGTGGCCATGCCGGAATCGCGAGACACGGATTGGCTGTGGGACGAGTTCGTGCGCCGCAACAACGACGAGCTGGTCGCCACCTGGGGCAACCTGGTCAACCGGGCGTTGACCTTCGCCTTCCGCCGACTGGGGGGCAAGGTTCCCGCTCCGGGCGATCTCCAGGAAGTGGATACCCAGCTGCTGAACCAGATCGAGGGCGCCTTCCAGCCAATCGGCAAGCTGATCGGGGCCTGCAAGTTCCGTGCCGCGCTGGCCGAGGTGATGGCTCTGTCGCGCGAAGCGAACAAGTACCTGGACGCCAAGGGGCCCTGGTTCCAGATCAAGGACGACCCCGCCGCAGCGGGTACGTCGATATACGTAGCCCTGAAAGCGATCGACTCGCTGAAGACGCTGTTCGCCCCCTTCCTGCCGTTCTCGTCCGAGCTGGTGCACGAGTTCCTCGGGTATGAAGGCCACCTCTTCGGCAGGCAGTACACCCAGACCGTCGAAGAGAAGGGAGGGCGCGTCCACGAGGCGCTCTTCTACGACGACGGCGGGGCGGTCGGCGAATGGAAGGCCAGCTCGCTACCCGCGGGGCAGACCCTGCGCGAGCCGGAGCCGCTCTTCGCCAAGCTAGAGGACAGTGTCGCCGAGGAAGAGCGAGCCCGGCTGGAGCAAACCCGGTCGCCCTAGCAGGAGCCCTGCGGTACGAGAGCGCTATTGACAGGCTGTCGGCGGTACTCTACGATGGTAACACTGGGCAAGCCGCCGCCAGAAACAAGAAAGGAGATCGGACATGAGCAGCTCTGCTCGTAGAATCATATGCTTGGTGGTGGTGCTACTTGTCTTCTCTCTAGCCTGCAGCTGTGACTTCACCTCGCTGCTGGGAGGGGAGACCGCTACCCCGACCAGGCAACAGACGCGCGTGCTGTTCGAGGACGATTTCAGCAGCGACTCCTCAGGCTGGGAGGAAGGTGACTATTCCGAGGAAAGCGTCCAGGGCGGCGTCGGCTACGGGCCTGGCTACTACTACGTCGTGGCAGAAGGGGAAAGCCTGATGTGGGGCCTGGCCTACCGTTCTTTCGACGACCTCGTGATTGAAGTAGAGGCAACGCAGGTGGAAGGCGGGCCGGAGAACAACAATGGCTACGGCGTGGGGTGCCGCGTCCAGGATGGTCGCTCGGGCTACTTCATGTACATCTCCGGCGACGGCTTCTATTCCATTCGGCGCGACTCCGAGGATGGATTCGAGTTTCTTGTAGACTGGGAGCGGTCGGATGCCATCAGGCAGGGCGATGCCACCAATAGCATCCGCGCGGTTTGTGATGGATCGACGTTGATTCTGTTCGTCAACGGTGAGCGGCTGGCCGCCGTCGAGGACGACACTTACTCAAGCGGGGACATCGCCCTGGTTGCAGAGAACTACGAGGGCGGAGCAACGGAAGTACACTTCGACAATCTCATCGTGCGCGAGCCCTAGCCTAGGTGGCGGCTCTCATCCCCGAGCGACCCCGCAGTAGCAGGGTCGCTCGTTGCTGCCCTGCACGCTCCGCTGCCAGCGGGGACAATGGCTCCCGCTGCGGTGCCAGCAATAAGCACGACAGCAGTTTGCCAAAAGGCGGCCCTGGTACTACAATTACCGCGCGACTTAGCAGGCCTGGGGGCAACACCATGCAGCCGACGCGCGAGCACATTCTCACCATCCTGAAGGAGAAGCACGAGGCGACGGTCGATGAGCTGAGCGAGGAGCTCAGCCTGACGCCGGTCACCGTTCGCCACCACCTGGACATCCTGCGAGGAGATGGACTGGTGGACATACCCCGCGCCCGCAGACGCAAGGCCCCCGGCAGGCCCCAGTACCTCTACGCGCTGACGACGCAGGGGGCGGCACTCTTTCCCAGAAGGTACGATCAGCTGGCGAACCACGTCCTGATCGAGCTCTCATCCCGGCTCGCCTCCGCCGAGGAGGTCCAGGAAGTGATGGAGAGCATCGCCGAGCGTATCGCCAGCCAAGCGCAATTACCATCCGGTGACTTCGAGGCCCGGCTGCTAGCAGTAGTGGCCTTCCTCGAGGAGCTAGGATACATGGCCAGGCTCGATAGAGGCGACGGCCCTGACTGCCGCATTCGCATCGTCAACTGCCCCTACGAGTCAGTGGCCCGCAGCCACGACGTGGTCTGCGCGATGGACCTGGCCCTCCTCACCCGGCTGCTGGGAACAGCCCCGGAGAGAGTGGCCTGCGCGGCGCGCGAGGGGCGCGAGTGCGTCTATCTCGTCAGGCTGGAAGCAGAGTAGCCGCGGTCTGGCCCGCAAGAGGAGGCGTGCCATCAAGACGACGCTGATATACGCCGGTATTGCCGGCCGCGGCTTCAGCTCACTGAAGCAGGGCATGGACTCGGGCTGGATCTCCCATGGCCTGGCCTCGCTCAGTGCTGCAGCGCAGGCCCGGGGGTACCGTGCCGACCTGATCGACCTGCGAGCCCTCTCCGGCTGGGATCAGTTCCGGGACGTAGTGGCAGAGCGCGATCCGGATGTGATCGGCGTCACGATGATGAGCGTGGACTACAACCCAGCCGGCCGGGCAGTCAGCATCGCCAAACAGGTCAAGCCGGAGCTGATATCAGTCGTCGGCGGCCCGCACGTCACTATCGCTCTGGAGGACTCGCTCCGGATGCCCGATGTGGACTACCTGGTAACGGGAGAGGGGGAGGTCACGTGGCCCTCCCTGCTGGAGAGCATAGCAGCCGGCAGCCGTCCATCTCAGAGAGTCCTGCGCGGCGAGCCGCCCGTACTGGACGAGCTGCCATACGCGGACCGGGCCCTCTTCCTCGACGAATGGCACAGGTGGGGATACGACCTGGACTCACCCGAGGTGCCGTTCGTGGAGGAGCTCCCTCCGCCCTTCGCGACTGTCATCGCCGGGCGCGGTTGCATCTACAACTGCGCCTTCTGCAAACCTGGAGAGGACTATCTCTTCGGCAAGCGGCTGCGACGGCGCAGTGTGGACAACGTTCTGGGAGAGCTGCGGATGCTCGTCGAACGCCACAACATAGCCTCCTTCATGTTCCACGACGACTGCCTCACCGAGGACCGCGACTGGGTTATGGATTTCACCGAGAAGTACGCCGCCCAGGGTTTCACCATGCCCTTCTTCTGCCAGACCCGGGCGGACATCATCGTCAAGCACGAGGATATGGCCAAGCGGATGGCCCAGGTCGGGTTGCGCGGCTACTTCATCGGCTTCGAGAGCGGCAACGACCGCGTCCTCCGCTTCATCCGCAAAGGGACCACCGTGGAGCAAAACAGGCAGGCAGCGCGCATTTGCCGGAAATACGGCATATCGATCTGGGCCAACTACATGATGGGCCTGCCCACCGAGACCGCCGAAGAGGTGATGGACACCGTGCGGCTGATGAAGCAGATCGACCCGGACTACTACAGCCCGGCCTTCTTCACCCCCCACCCGGGAACCGACCTCTACGACTATGTGGTCGAGCACGATCTGAGCCGCATCACAGACTACGATTCCTACCGCCGCAATCCCACCGAGCCCAAGATCAAGGGGCAGGACTACGAACTGCTGACCTGGGCCATGGCGGAGAGCCAGCGCCGCAAGGGGCTCAACTCCTTCAAGCGCTGGGTACGCTCTCAGTGGCGGAGAGCCCGGCGTATCACGCCAGCAAAGGTGCTCCGCAAGCTGGGCTTGGCACCGGCGGCGTCCGGATAGACCGGGCGCACAACTCGATTGCAGGGATCATACATGAAACTGACTCTTGATGAGGTAGAGCATATCGCGGAGTTGGCCAGGCTGGACCTCAGCCAGGCAGAGACAGCAATGTACCAGGAGCAGCTCTCGGCGATACTCGAGTACTTCGAGCGACTTCGGCAGTTGAGCACCGAGGATATACCACCAACCGCGACGGCCCTGCCGCTTCGCAGTGTGATGCGCGAGGACGTGGCCGGGCAGCCCACCAGCAGGGAAGACATACTCCACAACGCCCCGGCGGACGAAGAGGGGTGCTTCGAGGTACCCGCAGTCCTGGAGTGACGACATCCTGCAGAGCAGGCGAAGCTGGCTGGCCCTGTCGCCGGAGGGGGCACCGGCCGGGCGCAGGTCGCGAACTGAGGCGATTACACTGTGAGTCTCCATCAGCTGACCATCCACGAAGCGAGCCGCGGTCTCGCGGCTAGGGAGTTCTCGGCAACGGAGCTTGTCGAGGCGATACTCGAGCGCATCACCTCCGTCGACAACGAAACGAAGGCCTATCTCACGCTGACGCCGGAGGCAGCGCTCGAGTGTGCCCGTTCTGTGGACGCCAGCATAGCGGCAGGCGAGAGTGGGCCACTTCTTGGCATACCCCTGGCCATAAAGGACGTGCTGTGCACCAAGGGCCTTGCCACCACCTGTGGCTCGCGCATCCTGGAGGGGTTCGTACCCCCCTACAACGCCACGGCCGTCGCTCGCCTGAGAGCAGCCGGCGCCATCATCCTGGGCAAGACGAACACCGACGAGTTCGCCATGGGCTCGTCTACGGAGAACTCCGCCTTCTTCACCACCCACAATCCCTGGGATCTGGACCGGGTTCCGGGCGGCAGCAGCGGTGGGAGCGCTGCCGCCGTCGCAGCAGACGAATGCCTGGGAGCGCTGGGCACCGATACCGGAGGCAGCGTGCGCCAGCCGGCGAGCCTCTGCGGCGTGGTAGGCCTGAAGCCGACCTACGGCAGGGTCAGCCGCTACGGTCTGATCGCCTACGCCTCCTCGCTGGACCAGGTGGGCGTGCTGGCCAAGGACGTGACGGACGCTGCCATCATGCTAGAGGCCGTCTCCGGACATGACCCACGGGATTCGACCTCACTCGACGCACCCGTCCCGCAGTACGAGGCCGCGCTGGCGCAGGGCGACGGCCTCAAGTGCCTGCGAATCGGCGTGCCCAAGGAGTACTTCGTCGAGGGTGTGGATCCGGAGGTACAGACATCCGTTCGCGCGGCCATAGACAAGCTGGTGGAGCTTGGCGCCACAGCGCACGAGATCAGCCTGCCCCACACAGACTACGCCCTGCCGGTCTACTACCTGATTGCTCCAGCAGAGGCTAGCGCGAACCTGGCCCGCTACGATGGAGTGCGCTACGGCCTGCGGGTGGACGCAGACTCGCCCATCGAAATGTACCGGGCCACCCGCGGCCAGGGCTTCGGCGCCGAGGTCAAGCGGCGTATCATGCTGGGCACGTACGCGCTTTCTGCCGGATACTACGACGCCTACTACCTGAAGGCTCAGAAGGTGCGGACGCTGATCAAGGCCGACTTCGACGCCGCGTTCGACGAGGTCGAAGTGATCGCCACACCAGTCAGCCCAACTACCGCGTTCCACATCGGCGCGAAAACGGACGACCCACTGCAGATGTACCTTTCGGACGTACTCACGATGAGCGTGAACCTGGCAGGCAACTGCGGGATAAGCTTGCCCTGCGGATTCGACCAGGCAGGCCTGCCGGTTGGACTCCAGCTGATCGGACCGGCCCTGGCGGAGGAGCGCATCCTACGGACAGCCTTCGCCTACGAGCAGGCGACCGACTGGCATAGCCGACGGCCAGCTCTCTGAGCACGCGGGGCAGAGGCGACGGCATTGTCCGCAGCCTCGCCCTCCACGGACAGCGACGAGCTTGAGCGGAGGCAAGTTCCCGCCCCGCACTCGAACCGACAATCGAAAGTGAGGAGCGATCGTGAAGGCTGTTGTCACCATCGCCGGCTTCGGCACACGATTCCTGCCCGCCTCGAAGGCCGTCCCCAAGGAGATGTTCCCCATCGCCGGGATTCCCCTCATACAGCACCACGTCGAGGACCTGGTGGAGTCCGGCATCACCGACATAGCGATTGTCGTCCGCGATGGGGCCGAAGTGGTCGAGCGGCACTTCTCCCCGGCGCCCGAGCTGGAAGCCCATCTGGCAGCCCGGGGCAAGAAGGCACTCCTCAAGGATGTGCGGAGAGTATCGGCGCTGGCCAACATCATGTTCGTCCGTCAGGGTGATGACCTGCCATACGGAAACGCGTCGCCCGTCCTGGCTGCCCGCGAGTGGCTGGAGGACGATCCGTTCTACTACCAGTTCGGCGACGACTTCGTCCTCTCGGACACCCCAGTGCCCAGGCAGATGCTGGATAAGTACGCGGAGTACGACCCTGCCGCCATGGTCGCTGCCCAGGAGGTCGCCGAGGAGGAGACCTCTCTCTATGGCATCCTGGAGCTGAAGAAGGGCTCACTGCGGCAGATCGCGCGCATCGTGGAGAAGCCGGCGCCCGGCGCTGCCCCGTCCAACCTGGCGCAGATCGGACACTTCGTCTTCTCGCCCGAGATCTTCGACGTGCTGGATACGCTGGCCCCCGGAAAGCAGGGCGAGCTGTGGCTCGCCGATGCCGTCGACCGGCTCTCCGCTCGGTCAACGGTAATCGCCCACACGATCGATGGCCTGTGGCTTGCGGCAGGCGACCCTCTCCGCCAGCTCAAGGCAAATGTCGAGGCCTGCCTGCGGCGCGATGATCTGCGCGATTGGATTCTGGACTACCTGCGCTCGCTAGATCTGGGGGCATAGGAGATCTCGCATGGACGCGCTGTCCGCAGTAGTCCTTGCCTTGGCAGCCGGCGTTCTGCCGATGGTCGTCTACGCCTTCGTCCTCGGCTGGTTCGACCGGTACGAGAAGGAGCCCGGAGGCCTGCTGGTAGCAGCCTTCGCCTGGGGCGCCGTCCCCGCCATCCTATTCTCGCTGGGCACACAGCTGCTGCTGGATATCCCGATCTCCTACTTCATCGAGCCGGCCGCAGACCTGGTGGGCATAGCCGTCATCGCTCCGGTGACAGAGGAGGTCTTCAAGGGAGCTGCCGTGCTGCTCCTGCTGCTCCTTTACCGCAAAGAGCTGGATAGCCCCATCGACGGCATTGTATACGGAGGCCTGGTCGGCTTCGGCTTCGCCGCCGTCGAGAACGTTCTCTACTTCTTCTCCGAGGCGGTTGAGTCTGGCGTAGGGGCACTACTGTGGCTTGCCGTTCTCCGCGCCTTCGTCTTCGGCCTCAACCACGCCCTCTTCACAGGGCTGACCGGCCTTGGTCTGGCATTGAGGCGAACGTCGGCCAACCGAGCGGTCCGGTACGTTGCTCCCGTTGCGGGACTGCTGCTGGCAATCACCGCCCACGCCATACACAACACAGGAGTGACGCTGGCAGCGGAGCTCGTCTGGCCTTGCTTTGTAGCAGTGATCTCGGACTGGGGAGGCGTGATCCTCCTCCTGGTCATTGTCATCGCGGTCTCGGTGCGAGAGCGGCGCTGGATAGTCACCTACCTGCGGGAGGAGGTGGATCGGGGCATCCTGAGCGCCCGCCTATTCACGCAGACCGCCTCCTATGGCGGCCGGCTCGCGGAGCGGGCCGCCGCCCTATTCAGCGGAGACGTGAGGCGCTGGTGGGAGCTGGGGCTCTGCTACCGGCTGGCAACAGAGCTTGCCTTCGCCAAGCGCCACTTGGCCGAGTGCCCTGGCGAGCATGGGACGGCGGAACGCGTCGAGCAGCTGCGGCGCGAAGTCAGCGAGTCCTGCCAGAGACTGGGAGCACCAAGGGCGGAGTAGTCGGCGGGGCCGCCGTATCGGTCCGGCAGCCCCGCGCTTGCTGGTGCGGGAGTGGATGGGAGTCGAACCCACCGCGGCCCGCTCTGCGCGGCCCGCCAGCGGTTTTGAAGACCGAGGAGGCCACCGGGCCCCAACCACCCCCAGGGATTGATATGGAACGGATTATAGCACAGCGGCGATCCGTCGACAACGGGACAGGCCCGGGCCCCCACCCTGCACAGACGCCTGCCCGAGTCCGGCTTCGGAACTGGCTGCGCGGCGCCCACGGGGCCGTCTGCGCAGGCGTACTTGCCGTATCGCTCCTTCTTGCAAGCGCCTGCAGCGCCGGAACCCCTCTCCCCTGGACGGATGACTTCTCCGATCCGGCCGGCGGCTGGCGGGCCCGGCCGGATGATTCCGCACTTGTCGCCTACGAGGGTGGAGTCATGCGCGTTCTCGTGCGCGAGCCAAACCGCCTGGCCTGGGCATCCGCCGGGCGCGATCTTCGCGACATGCGGCTCACGGTCGAGGCCACACAGGTCGCTGGACCAGACGACAACGAGTACGGCCTGCTGGCGCGGATGGAAGACAGCGAACGCTTCTACTGCTTCGCAATCAGCGGCGACGGCTACTTCCGGGTCACCCTCTACGACCAGGGTGATCGGGAGCTGCTGAGCGGTGATTGGCTCCCGTCAAATGCAATCCACCGGGGAGAAGCGACCAACAGGCTGGAACTCGTCTGCGACGGCAGCGAACTCACCTTCCTGGTCAACGGCACCCAGCTGGCCCAGGTGGTGGACACTACGCTGCGCCACGGCGATGTGGGCCTGTACGCCGGAGCCTTCTTCCAGCCGGGTGTGGAGATCCATTTCGACAACCTGGTCGCCGCCGCGCCCTGACAGACGGCCCCGGGGGACGATTGCCGCTCCCTCTCCCAGCGCCTGCGGGGCACCCGTGGAGTGTGCACCCGCCTCCCGGTTCCTTACTCGGCCAAACAGTGCTTGACAAGCCCCAAGCGGAGGGTATAATCATCGCGGTCGCACCAGCCCAAGCCAGAGAGGGGTGAGACTGAGTGACCCGTGTGGTAATCGAGCAGGGGGAATCGTTCGATTCCTTGCTGAAGCGCTTCAACAAGAAAGTGCAACGAGACCGGGTACTGCCGGAGGTCCGCCGGCGCCGCTTCTTCGAGAAGCCGAGCGTCATCCGCAAGCGGAAGAAGGCGGCCAAGCTGCGCAAGAGCAGGCGGCAGACCCGCAAGCAGCGGCGCTCCCGCTACTAGAGCGAACGTCTCTGGGGCCGATCTGCCCATGGCTCTCAAGGAAAAGCTGCAGCAGGACCTCAAGAGTGCGCTTCGCGCGCGCGACGAGCGCCGCAAGTCGGTCATCCGGCTTTCTCTGGCCGCGATAACCAACGCTGAGGTCAGAACGGGGGAGCTGGACGATACTGAGGTCGTGGCGGTCCTGCAGACCCAGGCGAACCGGCGCCGCGATACGATCGCGGAGCTGAAGGAGTTCGAACGAAACGATCTGTTGGCAGAAGAAGAGGCAGAGCTGGCCATCCTTGAGGAGTACCTGCCAGATCTGCTGTCGAGAGAGGAGATCACCGAGGAAGCCCGGAAGGTGATCGAGGCCGTCGGTGCCGCCGGACCGAAGCAGATGGGCATTGTCATGGGGCAGCTGATGCCTCAGTTGAAGGGCCGGGCTGATGGCCGTCTGGTGAACGAGGTCGTGCGCGAGCTGCTTGCTGGATGAAGCGCGCGGCCGGACAACTGGAGAGAGTAGCCAGAGAGAGGGAGCATAGCTACTGCTCCCTCTTGCTGGCTACGGAGAGAAGAAGTGGATAGCGGGACCAGATCTCAACGCGAGCGCGCCATCGCTCGCGCCAAGCCGGGCTGGACAGCTTGGCTGCGGCTGGTGCTGCTGGGCCTGCTCCTGGCCAGCGTTACCGGCCTGGCCCTCGAGCTGCCCCTGCTGCCGACCGAGCGCGTTGTGCTGGACGAGGGGGAGCTTGCGCCCTACGACATCCGAGCCCCGCGCAGCATCACCTACGAGAGCGCGGTGCTGGAGCAGGAGGCGGGGGAGCAGGCCGCCGCGCAGGTGGATCCCGTATTCACCGCGCCCGGGCCGGCCACCGCCCGCCAGCAGGTCGACCGCGCGCGCCAGGTGCTGGACTACGTGGACACCGTCCGCGCCGACGGCCTCGCTTCGCTAGACACTAAGCGAGAGTGGATTGCCGCGGTGCCTGAGTTCGGCGATCTACCTGTGGAAGAGATCGACCTGATGCTCAGCCTTACAGAGGAGAGCTGGGAGAAGGTACGTTGGGAAGCGCTCGACGTCACCGACCAGGCGATGCGGGCCGAGATCCGGGAGGACCAGCTGCACGAAGCGCAAGAAGGCATTCTGGCGCTGGTCAGCCTCGATCTCTCCGAGGAAGAGACTGCCGCCACTGTAGCCCTGGTCCGGTGCCTGCTGGTGCCCAACTCGTTCCCGGACCCTGTCGCAACCGAGGAAGCACGGGCGCTCGCGCGGGACGAAGTCGGGCCAGTGCTGCGCAGCTTCCAGGAAGGTGAGGTAATCGTCCGTGAGGGAGCACGCGTGTCCGCCAGGGACCTGGAGGCACTGGAGCAGCTCGGTCTGCGCCAGATGCAGGTCAAGTGGCAGGACATCACTCGAGCTATACTGCTGGCCCTCTCCTTAACCGCGGTGATGTTCCTCTACCTGGCCCGATTCCAGCCAGACGTGATCTGGGACGGGCAGCGCCTTCTGCTACTCGTCCTGCTGACCACCGTGTTTGTCGTCGTAGCCGCGCTGATGGGGTCCGAGGGCGAACTGCTCCGGTACCTGACGCCGGCCCCCGCTCTGACGATTCTTGCGGCCGCCCTACTCGGACCGCACGCCGGCGCAGCCACAGCCGTCTACATCGGCGTTGTTATGGGCACGGTGGCCGACGGTTCACTGGAGATGCTCTCGTTCGCTATGCTGGGTGGGCTGGTGGGGACATTGACGCTGGGCAATGTCGAGCGAATCGGCTCTCCTTTCCGAGCCGGAGCCTTCGCCGCCGCGGCCCAGGTGGTCGCGGTCGTCATCTTCTGGCTTTCCGACGGATCTGCGGACATAGGAAACCTCTTGGAGAGAGCTTCGGCCAGCCTGGCCGGGGCGGGCATCTCTGCCAGCCTGGCCCTCGGCGGCTTGTTCGCGATCGGTCCTTTGTTCGACATCACAACCACGATGAGGCTCATCGAGCTGAGTCGGCCCGACAATCCGCTCCTACAACGTCTCCTGAGGGAGGCGCCGGCGACTTACCATCACGCCCTGCTGGTAGCAAACCTGGCAGAGCAGGCCGCGGAGCGGATCGGCGCCGATGCGCTTCTCACACGGGTCGGCGCCTACTACCACGACGTGGGCAAGATCACCCGCCCCTACTTCTTCGTCGAGAATCAGGCGGAGGGAGTGAACCCGCACGATCGGCTCGACCCGCGGACTAGCGCCGAGGTGATAATCAGCCATGTCAGTGACGGTGTGGAGCTGGCCCGTCGCCACCGACTGCCCCGGCGGGTCCGGGCCTTCATACCCGAGCATCACGGAACCACCTGGATAAGCTTCCTGTACGACAAGGCAGTGGAGCAGGCAGAGAGCCCTGACCTGGTCAATGAGGACGACTTCCGCCACCGGGGCCCCAAGCCTCAAAGCAAGGAGACAGCTCTGGTGATGCTCGCTGATGGCTGCGAGGCCGCCGTGAGAGCAGCCCGCCCGGCCAGCGGTGAGGAGGTGGCAGAGATCGTCAACCGGGTAATCGCGGATCGCGTCGAGGACGGCCAGCTAGATGAATGCGACCTGACGCTGCGCGATCTGGAGCTGCTGCGAGATACCTTCATCACCGCTCTGCGGGGCAGCCTACACCCGCGGATCGAGTATCCTGAACGGAACGGGCAGGAGTAGACCGGATTGCAGCTGCCGATGGCCAAGCACACCATTGAGGTCCAGTTCGATGAGCAGCACCAGGACCAGATAGCCGAGGATGCCTTGCGGCAGGCCGCGCTGGCCACGCTGGAGTACACCGGGCAGAGCGAGCCCTGCGAGCTGACGTTGGTTGTGACCACCGACGACGCTCTCCAGGAGCTCAACTCCCGCTTCCTCGGTATCGACCGGCCGACCGACGTGCTCGCCTTCCCAGACGATACGCGGGGCCCTTTCGTATGTGC
>Ga0307421_1001871_pt1 | contig 12298 bp, 9 predicted proteins | sample SalMarWE160270MG_FD_202163 | JGI IMG/M metagenome (GOLD analysis project Ga0307421, IMG submission 202163) | Salt marsh sediment microbial communities from the Plum Island Ecosystem LTER, Massachusetts, United States - WE1602-70 | ecosystem: Environmental > Aquatic > Marine > Intertidal zone >...
CATATCCGCTTAATTTTTTATAAAAATAATGAAAATAATTTATCAGACCAGAATATTTAAAAAAAAGGAACAGTTGCATATAGCTTCCGTTCCTTCGAGTGTGCTAACTAATAGATATTGCCCCTAACTAGTGTCTGTCCATAATGTCCGATATCTGCGTTGTTGCAAAAATTTTAAATCCTCGAATACCTTTGTATACTGCAGTTTAAAATTTTTGCACGCCTTGATCTCGAACATTCTGAACAAACACTACGAGTTTATAGACAAACCCTAACTAAAATCATAAAAATCTTACTCGTTAACACTAAATCAATATTAATCATATCTTTCATTCTGATATGTCTTTTTTTCCGAATCAGTCAGGAATCTTCCTTTTCTCTGAATAAGGTAAAGATGAGACCGCGGCAGCGTTTGCAATCTGTGATATTAGTGCATTGCTCCTGCATTCCTGGTATCATCATTGAATTCTCACCTTATTGATAAACTTAACTACCGCATCATATTCACCCAGCCGGCCATGAGCTTTAGCCGCTATTAAATATGATTCTCCCAGGCGTGCTAGAAAATAATCACGGGTAACGTAATTAGTTGATCGAGATGGATCCTTATTCGGTTCTGCTACACGGCAATGAAAACCTACTGTGTTATCTCTTCAGCATCCTGCCGGTTATTCAATAATTGTTTACAAAAATTGTATACTTTTTTATTATGCTTTTCAAACAAAAAGTCAAACGCTGCTATATCATCCTTCTGCAATCTACGAATAATCTGATATGCATCCGCTTTCAGAAGGGTGAAAATGTAAAAATCATCCCGATTTGCAAGTATTAAAGACAGTCAATTTTTTTAAAAAATTTTTTGATAAGCTGAATGACCAGGCTTAGCAGGATACTTATCAGGATCATGGTAGTAACAGGAAAATAAAATATAAAATTTTCCCTTTCTATCCTGATATCTCCCGGTAATCTCCAGGTAAAGCTTAGTTTGTCACCGGTGAAGTATAATATTATCCCGGTGATCACTATAATGATCCCGATTATTATTAGTATTTTGCCCGCATTTATCATGAATTATAAAAGTATTATCTCAAAGTTATAAAAATGCGGTTTAATAACATAATTTTTGACCTTGACGGTACGCTGACCGATCCTGAAAAAGGAATATCGAATTCATACAGGTATGCTTGTGAAAAGCTTGATATTCCTATACCTTCAAAAACAGAGTTACATTCATTCATAGGTCCGCCACTTCAGGAAGTTTTTTTAAAAAGGTTGAATATCCCTGATGAAAAGCTGAACTTTGCCGTTACATCTTTCCGTGATTATTTTAGTAACAGGGGCATATATGAAAATGAGATCTATCCCGGCATCATTCCGCTTTTACGCGAGTTAAAACAAAAGGGAAGCAGTTTATATGTAGCCACATCAAAACTTGAAGAATTTGCAGTAACCATACTTGATCATTTTAAGCTTTCGCTTTATATCAAAGGTCTTAAAGGTGCCGATTACATTGGAAGGTTTGCAGAAAAAACTTCTCTGATCAGTTCCTTAATGTCTGAACACGGAATAAAGCCGGGGAATGATGCTGTCATGACAGGTGACAGAAACTTTGATATTCAGGGTGGTCGTGAAAATGGTATATGTACAATGGCAGTCACCTATGGATTTGGCAATATGGACGAAATCAGGAAAATCAAACCTGATTATATCGTAAATAATGTGAATGAAATGAGGGAAATATTATTGAGAAACGGGGGTAAGGAAGATTAATTTTATGGCATTCGGTAATTGACATTCAACAGAAAACAGAGAATAAAATTATGCGCGTCTTAAACCTGATGTATGAAATTAATACAGGCTAAAAATTATTATATTTGGAAATATTTAAGAAACCGTTCGGCTTACACCAATTTATAAAAAAGTAAAATAAAATTATTAAAATGAAACACCTGAGAATCCTTTTTACCGCAAGCTTTATTCTTTCGTTAATAGTTGCACAGTCCCTGCTTTCACAACAAACAGGCCTGGATAAAAAACTTCCCGTACATAATAAGATCAGGAAAGGTACATTGCAAAACGGGCTGACTTATTATATCCGGCATAATAAAAGGCCGGAAAACCGTGTTGAAATGCGACTGGTAGTCAATGCAGGTTCCGTACTGGAGGATGACGGACAGGAAGGGCTTGCTCATTTTGTTGAACATATGGCATTTAACGGGACTAAAAATTTTGAAAAAAATGAGCTTACCAGTTATCTTCAATCAGTAGGCGTACGTTTTGGACCCGATATCAATGCATATACCTCTTTTGATGAGACAGTTTATAAACTATCTCTTCCTTCCGATTCAACGGAAATCATTAACAATGCATACCGGGTAATGGAAGACTGGGCACATAACCTTTTATTTGATCATGAAGAGATCGATAAGGAAAGGGGAGTGATCATGGAAGAATGGCGTCGTGACAGGGGAGCTATGCAACGAATGCGGGATAAATTCATCCCGGTACTTTTAAAAGGTTCACGTTATGCCGTACGACTTCCAATGGGTGATACTTCTGTAATAAAGAATTTTGAATACGAAACTATTAAAAATTTTTATACTGACTGGTACAGGCCGGATCTGATGGCGTTCATCGTGGTAGGTGATATTGATCCTGATGAAAGCGAACAAAAAATAAGGGAACATTTCGGAAATATTCCAGTGACAAAAAATCCCAAGGAACGTAAATTATACCCCGTGCCGGATCATGAGAAAACCCTGGCAGTTGTAACTACAGATAAAGAGGCAGGGGCATCGCGGGTTGTTATTTATCACAAACATGAACCGGAGGAAGAAAAAACTTATGCTGATTACCTGAAAATGGTCACTGTACAGCTTATCTCGGGTATGATTAACGAACGTTTAAGTGAATATAAGAATCAGGCTGAACCACCATTTATAATGGCAGAAAGCATGTATGGCGGATTTGGAATAAGGACGAAAGAAGCGTATCTGAGTGTGGCAATAGTTGCACCCGATAATATAACAAATGGGCTGAAAACCCTGCTAACTGAAAACCAGCGGGCAAAATTGCACGGGTTTACGCAGACTGAACTTGACAGGCAAAAGAAAAAATTAATTAATTTTTATGAACGGGCATATAATGAACGTGACAAATCCGAATCAGCAAATTTTGCAGATGAATATGCACGCAATTATCTTACAGATGAACCTATTCCCGGTATAGAGATTGAGTATGAAATCGTTAAGAATTATTTACCTGATGTAACATTGGAAGAAGTTAATGATTTAGTCAAAGACTATATCACAACTCAAAACAGGGTAGTATCAGTTATGGCACCTGATAAAGAAAATGTATACATTCCCGGGGAAGACAGGATCCTTGAAATTACAGACAGCATCGATCATACCACTCCCGATCCTTATGCAGATAAAATTTCCGGAACCACACTTATGGAAAGCATTCCTGATGAAGGACGTCTTCTTTTTCGTAAAAACCTTGATAAAGTCGATGCACTGCAACTAAAACTGGGAAATGGAATGAAAGTAGTGCTGAAAAAAACCGATTTTAAAAATGATGAGATTTTGGTATCTGCATTCAGTGAAGGTGGCCATTCAGTTTATCCTGAAGAAGATCATCAGTCTGCCATAAATGCAGCAAATATCATAACAGAAAGCGGACTTGGAAAATATTCCAGAACGGAATTAAACAAATTGTTAACGGGAAAGACCGTAAGTATAAGCCCTTCAATAGATTATTATTCCGAAGGTTTTAAGGGACAGGCTGCCCCGAAAGACCTGGAAACCCTGTTTCAGCTTATATACCTGTATTTTAATGATATACGTAAGGACTCCATTGCATTCCTTTCCTATATTAACAGGCAGAAAGCATTATTGGAAAACAAGCTTGATGATCCTGAAAGTTATTTCATTGACAGGTACATACATATTGTGACAAATGATCATCCCCGGGCAAATTATTATCCTTCTGAAGAAGATTTGAACAGGGTAGACCTGGACAGAAGTATTGAAATCTTTAAGGACAGGTTTGCAGATCCTGCTGGTTTTACATTTTATTTTACTGGTGCTTTTGATATGGATACAATCCAGAAGTATATAAAAACTTACCTTGCAAGCCTGGGTGGCATTAAGCGCGATGAGACATGGAAAGATCTGAATATCAGACCCCCTTCGGAAACAGTTGACAAAAATGTTTATAAAGGTACTGATCCCAAAAGCATTGTTTTATATTATTATGAGCAGGAAAAAATGTGGGATGTTGATACGGCATTTCTGCTAACCACACTGGGAAAAATCATCAGACGAAAGTATATAGATATCATTCGTGAAGAAATGAGCGGGGCCTATACATTAAATGCAAATGCAGGCCTTAATAAAATACCCTATTCTCATGCATATATCCAGATCTATATCCCGTGCTCACCTCATAATGCTGACAGTCTTTCTTATGCCTCAATTAATATAATTGAAAAGATCAAGGAAAACGGCGTTGAGGATGAAGATATTACCAAAGCCATGGAAATCAACAGACGGGAAAGGGAAAAGGCCCTGAAAACAAACGGTTTCTGGATTAATCGCTTTAAAACTCTCGACAAACTGGGTCTTTCTTATGATGAGATAAACCGGTTCGATAAAAAGCAGGAGATGATCACATCTGAAAACCTTCAGCATGTAGCAAATAATTACCTGAAACTGGATGCTTATATCAGGGTTGTACTTTATCCTGAGGACATGAAAGAATAATAGATTTTCCCGCATTATTGATTTCACCGGGCTATATGCTCATAATAGAATAATGAATAGGAATTATTTAGAGTCTGTCAATAAACTCATAGTGTTTATTCAGAATGTTCGAAATCAAGGCGTGTGAACATTTTAAACCGCGGTATACTAAAGTATTCGAGGATTAAAATTTTGGCAGCAACGAAGATATCGGACATTATGGACAGATACTATTTAGAGTCTGTTTATAAAGTAGTCAAAATGTTTAACCGGACATGTGTGTGTTCAGAAGGTTCCATTTGCAAGGCTCGCGTAGTCCGGAAACGCGGAGTTTGCCAGTCGTAAATGAGCAATTTTTTGAACAAGCGTAACGTAGCAAATGGGACTTTATGGACAGACACTATTTAGAGTTTGTCAATAAACTCGCAGTTGTTTGTTCAGAATGTTCGGGATCAAGGCACGTGAGCATTTTAAACCGCGGTATACTAAAGTATTTGAGGATTTAAAATGTGAGCAGCAACGCGGATATCGGACATTATGGACAGACACTATTTAATTATTTTGAAATAAATTATTAGTTATATATGGAACCCGTAAACTGTTTTTTCAACGAACGATTCATTGCTGATGGAAAACCTGTAATTGTGAATTTGCACAAAAAGCATGAAAAAGATGGTGTAAAGTATCCGGGAAACACACCGGTATCTAATATAAAAATAGGTATTCCGCGAAGCAAATATGCTAAAAAAGTTCATTCCGTAGGCAGGGCGATAAAAATTGTTGCCCTGATCATGAGTATATTTTTTTTTTTATATGGATATACATCCAGGATAAACTACATTGTTGTCATGCTATTGATCGCGGGAACCATCCTGCTTGGGGGTATCCTCTGCTATGTTTTTTACCGTTACCTGGAGGTTAAATCCAAATATTCAGGTACAAATCAGTTTCCCGGGATAAAGGAATATGAAAGTAAAGGTTACCACATAGGATTTCATCCCTTGTTTTCGACCGGCCCGTTTGAATATCTTTATAAGTTTTACAGGTTGATATTTTAACCTCATAATAACGTCTTGTCCATAAAGTCCTATTTGCCGCGTTAAGCTTGCGAATGTGTATTATAATAAATATTGCTTTATCCTGCTTTTAAAAATGCCGGGATCTTCTACTGTTATTTTATTAACCAATTCAATTGCACTTATATTATGCTTTGCCATATATTTATTAATATCAACCAGCAGATTATTGAGATAAAAATCTCCTGTTTCTTTTTTAATTCCATTTTTTCGCAGGCTTTCCTGAAAAGAAAATAAATCATGTCCGGCCCCTAACAGATCGGAAACCTTTTCCAGTTGCCTGTTTAATAAACCAAAATAAGCGGGGTAATAATTATGAAGTAACTGGCTCTGATACCAGAAATATTTTGCTTTTTTTCGAAGCTCATGTTTTATATGTGGTTCATTTTCTTGCAATACTTTAATTAATACTTCACATGTTTGCCTGTATGTTTTTGTATATGAGTCTATAATTAAATTAATATCTATGCCGGCTGATAATAGTTGAGAAAACCGTTTCTTTCCTTTTTCCAAAAGAATGCTCACTTTTTCAACAATGAGGTGGTCACCTGTAAGTTTGTTGATTTGCCGGCAGTGGGCCTGGCTATAACGTTCGGCTATTGACTGTAATGCTTCCATGTTTGCTCCCCTGAAACGCTTGTTACTGTATTTTTCAGCCAGGTCACTGATCACTTTTTTGTCGCGAAATGGAGATAGCATTCGGCCTATATCACGGTAATAATAGTTTTCCTGGACATAGCCGGTCCTTCCGAGTGAATATTGCAGCAATTTTATTATTGCCCTGACCCTCTTCATATTCTTTCTTATCTCATGAACAGTCTCATCCGGATCTGATCTGATAAACGATAAGAAATACAGTGCAATATCAATCTGCCCATAAAAATTCCTGATAATCCCCTCATAAACAGGCTCATCACGAAGAATTTCAAGTTTATTCATTTCCGGATGCTATTAAAAACAAAAGTTAACAAGAATTTATGAATCGAACAGTACTATATAATTATTTCATAAAAAAGACATTAAGGATCGTTTCGCGATATGCGATAGTATCTTTATCGGAATGGAGGTGATTGTAAATTATTAAGAATACTATTCTTCTAATAGCCATTTGTTTGGATCAAACTCTGCTTCAACCTGGTTTTCAATTTCATCAGGTAAATCCGGAAAAAAATCTATTCCTGTTATTTCTTCAATTTTATCAACAGACATGGCGGATTTCATTAAACCCCTGGAAGACATACTGTTATCAAAAATAAATCCTATGGCCTTGCTGTTTTTCAGATCCAGAATTATTTTGTAGTAACGATCGGGAAGGCTCACTTTATTTTTTCCTATGGTTCCAAAAGGACCATCTTTAAAAACAGGTCCGGCAACAATATACAGCTTATCTGTTGTATTCAGCCACTGATGTGTCGCTTTCATAAGTTCAATCCACATGTAATTATGAAAAGCCGGCTTTTGCGGAACAATATTAGACATATAAAAAGTTTCACTTATTGCCTGTTCACTATGCATCATGTCCTGGTATGGAACCAGCTGGCCCATAATATAGCTAGTTTTCCTATAATCTTTTTCTTCAGCAGAACGGTAGGTGATCTTAGGATCGGAAGTGTATTTTTCTTTCACCTTTACATCACCTTCTATCATTTCACTTGTTAATTTGTATGCAATCCAGGAGGGTAAAACATATCCGGTGTTATAGGATAATACAAATGAGCTGTGCTTAATGATTAGTTCACGCGGCATTTCAGCAGGCAAAAGGATGGAATCCTGACAATATCCCATGGCGGGAATTATCAGAAATAAAAAAAGATAAAGTTTCCTCATAAAAAAAAATATTATTTATATTAACAGATACGAATAGTAGCTATTTTTGTTAGCATGAAATAAAGAAATATTACACCCCATATTTCTATTTACGCGTTTAATCTGTGGCAGATGCAATGAATCGAATTTATACTAAATCCGGCGAAACTAATAACGAAGGCAGAATAGTAATTGTATACCTGTGAAACCCTCACCTAACTCATATCAGGTATAGTGATCTTTATATCCTGTATTAATAAGAAAGATAATAGTGCTATGAATCAGAAATATATAAACGACCAATTAAAGCAAAGAGTGATTACCGGACTGGAGTCAGAACATGGTATGAGCCATTCTAACAGAATTCATCGGGGTGTAAACCGTCTGGCTACTCTCTGGCAAAAGTCTGATGGAGAAGAAAAAGAATTTCATCAATTCTGTATGGACCATTTTATAGCTGCCGAAGAAGAGCTTAACATGGTTTTCAACAGAATATCGCGTTATCTTGAAGTTCTGGACGGGAATATGAATCAGATCAGTCTGGGACTAAGAGAAATACTGGATCTGGACAAAGGTAATATATCAGATATCGACATGCTTTTTGGAAGCTACTTGCCTGACAGTCACTTAAATGAAGATTTCTTTAAAAATAAGATAGCATTTTATATTAATTTGAATTTTCCCCTGCATTCATTGAATGAGAAATCATCACAGGGATTGAAATGGACAGACAGGGAGTGGGCAATGGCAAGACTTGGAGAAAAATTTACCGGAAGAGTGCCCTCTTCAATTTGGCAGGAGTATAATAAACACCTGACAATGGCTGATGCTTACATTGCCGGTTATAATATCTCCATGGGAAATCTGGTAAACAACAATAAAAGATCGGTTTTCCCCAAAGATCTTAAATTGATATCACACTGGGGTTTACGTGATGAGATTAAAGCTCAATATCAAAATAACAGTGAAGGCCTGGAAAAACAGGAAATAATATACCAGGTAATGAAAAGGATCATTTCACAGGAAATACCTGAAAAAATCATTGATAATGATCAAATTCAATGGAATCCGATTTCAAATACCCTGTATGAAAATGATAAGGAGATAGAATATACTGCAGAACCGGACACACGATATCAACATCTGCTGGAACATTTTAAGGTAAACAGGAAGATTGACGGGTTTTATCCTGATTATCCCACATATATCCAACGGGTATTTGAAGTAAATATGGAAATCCCGGAAGAAGTTATCAAGGAGATGTTTATCAATTTACTGTCATCGTCCGAAGTCAGTAAGGTGGCTTCTGTTATTGAAAAACGCCTGGGCCGCAGGCTCAGAGCTTTTGATATATGGTATCCTGGTTTTAAATCCGGAATGAATGCTAAAGCCCATAAACTTGATCGGATTGTAAGACAAAATTATCCTGATAAGGAAAGTTTTGAAAGAGAACTTCCGGTAATATTGAAAAAACTTGGATTCAGTAAGAAAGATGCTGCATTTATTGCTTCAAAGGTTACAGTGGATCCTGCACGCGGTGCTGGTCATGCATGGGGTGCGGAAATGCAGGGCAACCAATCACATCTGCGTACCAGGATAAATGAAAAGGGTATGGATTATAAAGCTTACAATATTGCAATTCATGAATTTGGTCACAATGTTGAGCAAACTCTTTCACTTTATCGTGTAAATGAATATTTAATGCATGGCATTCCTAATACAGCTTTTACAGAAGCACTGGCTTTTATTTTTCAGCATCGGGATATAGAATTGCTGGGAATTGAGAAAGTTTCACAAAACGTATCTGATGAACTGGCACTTGACGTATTCTGGTCATGTTATGAAATAATGGGAGTATCACTTGTTGACATGAAAGTCTGGAACTGGTTGTACGACCATCCCGATGCAACTGCCGAAGAGTTAAAAGCCGCTGTAATGACTTATGCCAAAGAAATATGGAACACCTATTATGCTCCGGTATTCGGCACGAAAGATGAGATTCTGCTTGCCGTTTACTCTCATATGATCAGTTATCCGCTGTATCTGCCTGCATATCCTCTTGGTCATATTATCATGTATCAGCTTGAAAATCATCTTGATAACAAGGACTTTGCTTCAGAGATCATACGCGTATTCAGCCAGGGCAGGTATACGCCCGATATATGGATGAAAAAATCAACAGGTACCGGAATTTCTATAGAGCCTTTGCTTGAAGCTGTAAGGAAAGCAATTAATTAGTGTCTGTCCATAAAGTCCCATTTGCCGCGTTACGCTTATCCGAAAATTGCTCATTTACGACTATAGTAAACTCCGCGTTTTCGGACCGCGCGAACCTTGCAAATGGAACTTTCTGAACAGACACATGGCCAAAAAGACATTTTGTCGACTTTATTGACAGACTATATATAGAGTTTGTCAATAAACTCATAGTGTTTGTTCAGAATGTTCGAGATCAAGGCGCGTGAGCATTTTAAACCGCGGTATACTAAAGTATTTGAGGATTTAAAATGTGAGCAGCAACGCGGATATCGGACATTATGGACAGACACTAAATAAACTTATAATCAGCATGATACGGTTATTACATTTATGTGAATGTGCAAGGTTTTTGCCTATCAAATAACCGTTTTGAAATGAATTTCTAATGCTTCTTCTTGTTGTCGTTACTGAGCCCGTTTACCTCTAAATAGGTGTATATTCTTTCAATTGAGGCATGAAGATCTTCCCTCATCTTTTTTGTATAAGGATTATATCGCTGCAGGTCTGTAAATAACTGCCAGCTATCATTGCAGGTTTGTTGGATAATTTCCAGTATCTTAATGTAACCCAGTGTATTTATCTTTGTCGGTTCCAGATTAAGGTCCGCCAGCACACGTCCGATATAATGAGTTATTCCCTGTGAGTATGCAACCATTTCATCATGCTTTTCCGGTGTCATAATCTCAACACGCATAAATTTTTCATTGAAATAGCTTACCCATTCACTGAATGTTTCTTCTGCCGCGCGGACGTTGGACATTACGATTGGCAGGGGGTCTTTGGAATAATGGAATGAATCAGGTCCAAACATCGGATGTGTTGCAATGATCTCCGAATTATCGGGCAGATTATCCACCATCCAGCAGGCAGGGTATACTTTAACCGAACAAGTATCGAAATATAAAGTATCCGGTTTAAAATTATCTCTTGAATTATTCAGTAATTCCTCAAATGCAGATATAGCAACACAAAAGAAAAGCGCATCACAATTATATATATCAAATTCATCAGTGATCTTAATATTCCCTGAGACCTCATCAGGTGTTAATCCCCTCCGGGAATACACCTTAACATCATGATCCTTTGCAAGTATATTTGCCCAGAATTTACCAAAACGGCCGTATCCGTATACCGAAACAACTTTTTTATCCATTAATGTTTTAACTTTTTCGGGTAGTGTAAATTAAAACCGCAAAAATATTCAGTATTATCGAATCTACCCAACATTTCCATAAACAAAAATACTATTCATACGTAAAAATCATTTACTATGAGATATCTTACGTTTATTCTGATCATTTTTTTCTTAACTATTCAGCATGAAGGTACAGTGGTTCTTGCTCAGCGAAGCTCTACCAGTTACAGTATTGATAAACCAAAAGTACCGCTTAAGGTTAGGATCAAGACAAAATTAACAAAGATATCCGCAAAGAGGGCAAATAATAAGGAAATAAGGCAAGTCAGGAGAGAAGAAAGAAAACAGGCTCGTGAAGCTGAAATAATACGAAGAAAAATTGCAAGGGAAAATAAAAAAACAGAACGAGGGAAACAAAAGGCAGAAAAACGACGGCTCGCCGAAAATGAAAAACAAAACAAGAAGATTGAAAGACAAAATCAAAAGCTGACAGCAGACCAGGAAGAAAAGGACAGTGAAAAAGAGAAGTCAAGTGAGGAAATAAGAAAAGAGAATAATAAATTATTGAAAGATCTTGAAAAGAAGCGAAAAAAATTATTAAAAGAAATTGAGAAGGAAAATAAAAGAATCACCGATTATAACACACAAAAAATAAAAGAGCAACAATTGGCTCGTCAGAAAGCCCTTGAAGAGCTGGAGACAAACATTACCGAGGTCAACCGTAAGATACTTGAAGAACGGGAAAAGGAGCGGGAGAGACTGATGGAGCGTCACCGCAAGCTCAGCGAAGAAACCCGTAACTATAATGAGCAGGTACTTCGTTCGCGGGAGAAGGAAAGGCAGCAGTGGCAGGAGCAAAGTGATAAGGAAAGCCTGGAGATACAGAAGTACAATGAACAGGTTCTGCGCGGGCAGGCTGCTGAAAGGGAAAAGGCCCTTGAAGAGCTGGAGACAAACATTACCGAGATCAACCGTAAGATACTTGAAGAACGGGAAAAGGAGCGGGAGAGACTGATGGAGCGTCACCGCAAGCTCAGCGAAGAAACCCGTAACTATAATGAGCAGGTACTTCGTTCGCGGGAGAAGGAAAGGCAGCAGTGGCAGGAGCAAAGTGATAAGGAAAGCCTGGAGATACAGAAGTACAATGAACAGGTTCTGCGCGGGCAGGCTGCTGAAAGAGAAAAGGCCCTTGAAGAGCTGGAGACAAACATTACCGGGGTCAACCGTAAGATACTTGAAGAACGGGAAAAGGAGCGGGAGAGACTGATGGAGCGTCAC
>Ga0307421_1001875_pt1 | contig 12290 bp, 6 predicted proteins | sample SalMarWE160270MG_FD_202163 | JGI IMG/M metagenome (GOLD analysis project Ga0307421, IMG submission 202163) | Salt marsh sediment microbial communities from the Plum Island Ecosystem LTER, Massachusetts, United States - WE1602-70 | ecosystem: Environmental > Aquatic > Marine > Intertidal zone >...
GCCCCCTTAAGTAGTCTTGGCAGCCTATTGAGTCAATTAAAATCAAAAAAATAGAGTTGGAGGTAAAAATGGCTAAAGAACAGACCAAACAATCTAGTGATCCTAATAAGGGAAAAAAGGAGACAGAAAAAAAAGCTGAAAAGTCAAAGTTGACTAAAGAGCAGTTTTTTGAACATCTTGATAATCTCACTGTATTAGAGCTTGCTGATTATATCAAGGAATTCGAAGAAAGGTATGATGTAAGCGCGTCTGCTGCTGCTATACCCATGGTTGCTGCAGGAGCCCAGGCCGCAGGAGAAGCTCCGGCAGAGGAAGAAAAGACCGAGTTCAATATTATTTTAAAAGAAATAGGCGACAAAAAAATAAATGTGATTAAGACAGTCAGAGAAGTGACAAGTTTAGGATTAAAAGAGGCAAAAGATCTAGTTGATAGCGCCCCGAAGCCAGTCAAAGAAGGAGTTTCCAAAGAGGAAGCCGAGGAAATGAAGAAAAAATTTGAAGAAGTCGGGGCGGTTATAGAATTACAATAGCTTTAAATAGAGAAAAAGTCTCTTTTGAGAGAGAAAAATATGCATACGGAATTGAAAAATATTTATCGGGAAAGGGTTGATTTCTCAAAAATCAAAAGTACTTTTCCTATACCAGACATGCTGGCTATTCAGAAAGAATCCTATGCACAGTTTCTGCAGATGGAACTTCTTCCGGAAGAAAGGGAGGATACCGGTCTGCAGGGTGCGTTCAAGGATATTTTTCCCATTTCTGATTTTAAGGAAACGACCCAATTAGAGTTTATTAGTTATTCAATCGGTGACTGGGAGTGCAAGTGCGGAAAGCTCAAGGGCGTTGAGAATTCGCGGCGCAAGTGTACGGCGTGCGGTACTCTGCTGCCTGGAAATATAGAGCTTACTGACAAGGAGATCTGTCCTTACTGTGGAACTGCTGGGAAAATCGAACTCCCCATTTGTGAACACTGTGGAGATCGGGTCAGGCTTAAAATGAAATACAGCCCTATGGAATGTCTTCAAAAAGGGTACTCATACAGCGTGCCTTTGAGGATAAAGATTAGGCTGGTATCTTGGGAAAAAGACCCTGAAACAAAAGCGAAACGCCTCAAACATATCAAAGAGCAGGAATCCTATTTTGGTGACATTCCTTTAATGACCGATAAGGGCACCTTTATTTTTAACGGGATCGAACGGGTCATTGTCAGCCAGCTTCAGAGGTCACCTGGAGTGTTCTTCAGGCCTGACAAAAGGAAAAAGGATTACTTTGTTGGAAAGGTGATTCCTTACAGAGGTGCCTGGGTTGAGTTTGAATACACAAAGAATAATGTGCTTTATGTGAGGCTAGACAGAAAGAAAAAATTTCCCGCAAGTGTCTTTTTAAGGGCACTCGGATTTGGTTCAGATGAAGAGATATTAAAGCTTTTTTATAAGTCTTATAAAGTAACTCCAAAAAATGGGATTCTTTACTGGGAATTAACAGAAGACCTTATAGGCAAAGTATTAACAGCAGATATTGTAGATCCTGATTCAAAGACTAAAAAGGTTCTTGCCCCAGCAAAGAAGAAGCTGACAAAGGAGTTATACAGTAAGCTGAAAAGCCGCGGTGTGAACATGATCCCGGTCGCAAAGACCCAATTGAAGGGGGCTTATATAATAGACACGGTTCCAGAAGTCATAAAATCCAATGAAGAGATCGGAGACTCACAATTAGAAAAGCTTATTGAATCTGGAAAGACCTTTGAAGTCTTTTATCCTTCCAAAGAAAAAATAGGTAAAATTATATCCAATACCCTGAAAAAGGATAAGAAGAAGGACACGAATCAGGCTCTGGGTGAAATTTATAAAAAATTGAGGCCGGGTGAACCGCACACTATGGAAAGCGCTCAAAATCTTTTTCACAGCCTTTTCTTTAATCCTCAGAAGTACAATTTCTCCCGTATTGGCCGGCTTAAAATGAATATAAAATTAGGCCTTGAGAGGCCTCTTGACGAGAAGATTCTATCTCCCCTGGATTTTGTGGAAGTCATGATGTATCTGTTAAAACTGAGGATGGGAGAGGGGGAGATAGATAATATCGACCATTTGGGAAACCGGCGTGTCCGGTCTGTTGGAGAGCTGGTAGAGAATGCGTTTCGTATCGGGCTGACACGTATGGAAAGAACCATTAGAGAGAAAATGACTGTTGCTACGGATTTAGCATCGTCCATGCCTCAGGATCTCATAAACTCAAAACCTGTTATAGCCGCCCTCAAGGAATTTTTTGGCAGTTCTCAGTTGTCGCAGTTCATGGATCAGATAAACAGTCTTGCGGAGGTGACCCACAAGCGCAGATTGAGCGCTTTGGGACCGGGGGGATTGAGTAGGGAGCGTGCAGGCTTTGAGGTGAGAGATATTCAATCCTCTCACTATGGGAGAATATGTCCCATTGAGACTCCGGAGGGACCTAATATAGGACTTATCTCCTCTCTCAGCAGCTATGCGAGAGTCAATGAATTCGGGTTTATTGAGACTCCTTATAGGAAAGTCAAGAACGGAAGGGTTCTGGATTATTACAAGATCATTCATCCCGGAGGCAGCAGTTACAAAATAGGTGATACGGTTGAAAAGCAAGAGATGGAAAAGGAGATTGAAAGAATAAAGAAAACAAAAAACAAGAGTCTTCCGGTTTTTGAGCCTTACTGCTTTTATTTAACGGCCTGGGAAGAAGAAAATTATATCATTGCCCAGGCTAACTCTCCTGTTGATGAAAAGGGAAATCTTCAAAGAGACCTTATCAATGCAAGACAAAAAGGAGAATATAGGGTCATTCCAAAAGAAAAAGTAGATTACATCGACGTTTCACCAAAGCAGCTGGTTTCTCTTTCCACTTCGTTGATTCCCTTTCTTGAGCATGATGATGCGAACCGTGCCTTAATGGGTTCTAACATGCAGAGGCAGGCTGTTCCTTTGCTAAAGCCGGAAGCGCCAAGAGTAGGAACAGGGATCGAGCATCTTATTGCCAAAGGCTCCGGGGATGTGGTGATATGCAAACGCTCCGGAGTGGTAGAGTTTGTGGATGCAGAGAGAATCTTGGTCCGTATTGATGAACAGTCTGACGGAAAGACATATGATGTGGGCACGGACCTTTATTTGCTGACGAAAAGTCTGAGGACCAACCAAAACACATGTTTAAACCACCGCCCTATAGTAAGAAAGGGAGACAGGGTTCAGGCAGGACAGATACTGGCTGACAGCTCATGTACGGATAAAGGAGAACTGGCTTTGGGCAGAAATGTTCTTTGCGCGTTCATACCATGGAGGGGATACAATTTCGAGGATGCCATTATTGTCAGTGAGAAGTTGATAAAGGAAGATATATTTACGTCTTTACACATAGCCGAAGAAACCCTGGACGCACGCGATACAAAACTAGGTCCCGAGGAAATTACAAGGGACATCCCTAATGTCCCGGAAAAACTGCTCCGGAATCTCGATGAAAACGGAATTGTTCGGATAGGAGCCAAAGTAAAGCCAGGAGATATCTTGGTGGGAAAGGTTGCTCCCAAAGGAGAGACTCAACTCTCTCCGGAAGAAAAACTCCTGAAAGCCATATTCGGGGAGAAAGCTCTGGATGTGAAGGACGCTTCTTTGTACTGTTCACCAGGAATAGAAGGGACTGTGATAGATGTAAAGATATTTTCAAGGCGGGGGATAGAAAAGGGTCCCAGAGCCAAAGTGATTGAAAAAGAAGAAATCGAGAGAATGAAAAGAAACCTTGATGATGAGATAAGCATATTGAATGCTGCAAAACTGCGGAGGATCAAATCAATCTTAAAAAATTCTGTGCTTCAAAATGGGGTTAAAATAGGCGATACAAAGGTCAAAAAAGGGGATAAACTGACTGCTTCCCTTTTAAAGAAAATGACGCTTGAACAAACAGCCAAGATAAAAGTCAAAAAAGCCCATGAGAAGGAAATTTCAGATATCAAGAAAAAGGTAAACCGCCAAATAGAGGCCTTAAAGTCTGTCTTCAAAGAAAAATGCGATGCTCTGAAGAAAGGCGATGAGCTGTCTCCGGGTGTTATCCAGACCATAAAAGTTTACATAGCCATGAAAAGGAAGCTATCCGTAGGAGACAAGGTCTCAGGAAGGCATGGAAATAAAGGAATCATTGCAAAGATTGTGTCTGAAGAAGATATGCCTCATATGCCGGATGGGAGGACTGTTGAGGTTATTCTAAATCCGCTGGGAGTTCCGTCCAGAATGAACGTCGGACAGATTTTAGAGACACACCTGGGAGGGGCTGCTGCGGAGCTTGGAATGTGGGTGTCAACTCCCGTGTTTGACGGAATATCCGAAAGAGAGATTAAAGAGCTTTTAAAGGAAGCCGGGCTTCCTGAGAGCGGAAAACATCCTTTATATGACGGAATAACAGGTGAATTACTGGACAGTGAAGTAACTGTTGGCTATATGTACATAATGAAACTGTACCATTTGGTTGAGGATAAGATCCATGCCCGCTCAACAGGACCTTATTCTTTGATCACCCAGCAGCCATTGGGAGGAAAAGCACAGTTTGGAGGCCAGAGATTTGGAGAGATGGAAGTGTGGGCTCTGGAAGCATATGGAGCTGCTTTCACACTACAGGAATTATTAACGGCCAAATCAGATGATGTGGAAGGAAGAGCAAAAATATATGAGGCGATTGTAAAAGGCGACCTTGATTTTAAACCCGGGCTTCCCGAATCAGTCAATGTTCTCATCAGAGAGCTTCAAAGCCTGTGTTTGAATGTGGAGCTGGAAAAAATTGAAGAAGAGGAAGTCCTTCCTTGGGGCATTGATGTTCCCAAAATCCTTAAAGGAGAAAAATAATGGAGACAAGGCATTCAATGGGAGGAAGACCTAAAGTAGATTTTGATCAGGTAAGAATAAGCATTGCCTCTCCAGAAAAGATACTGAGCTGGTCTTGGGGAGAGGTGACCAAACCGGAGACCATTAACTACAGGACCTTTAAGCCGGAAAAAGACGGGCTGTTTTGTGCGAAAATATTCGGACCCATAAATGACTACGAATGCCTTTGTGGAAAATACAAACGCATGAAATACAGGGGAATCATTTGTGAAAGATGCGGAGTTGAAGTCACCCGTTCTAACGTAAGACGGGAACGTATGGGGCATATAAAACTCGCTTCTCCAGTGGCTCATATTTGGTTTTCCAAAAGTCTTCCAAGCCGGATAGGTCTCCTGCTTGACTTGAAAATAAAGGATCTGGAAAAAGTGCTTTACTTTGAATCCTATATCGTGATCGATGCCGGTGATACGCCTCTTAAAGAAAGGCAGATACTAACCGAGGATGAATACAAGGAGGCACAGTCAAAGTATGGGGACGGGTTTAAGGCATCCATTGGAGCCGAGGCGATCAAGGCTCTGCTGGAACAAATTGATATTGATAAGGAAAGCGCTTCTTTAAGAAAAAAGATGAAAACAGAGACTTCAAAGCAGAGAAGGCTTCGGGCAGCTAAGCGTCTTAGAGTCTTCAAAGCGCTGAAGGATTCCGGAAACAGGCCGGAGTGGATGATACTTGATGTGATTCCTGTTATTCCTCCTGATTTACGGCCCCTGGTCAGACTGGATGGAGGTCGTTTTGCTACTTCTGACCTTAATGACCTTTACAGAAGGGTGATCAACAGAAACAACCGGCTGAAAAAGTTGATCGAGCTCAGAGCACCTGAACTGATTATCCGGAATGAAAAAAGAATGCTTCAGGAAGCGGTCGATGCCCTCTTTGATAATGGAAGAAGAGGAAGGGTTCACTTAGGTCCTAACAGACGGCCTTTAAAATCTTTGAGCGAATCTTTACGGGGGAAACAAGGGAGATTCAGACAAAACCTCCTCGGGAAAAGAGTCGATTATTCCGGCAGGTCTGTTATTGTGGTGGGACCGGAACTCAAGCTGTATCAATGCGGGCTTCCCAAAAAGATGGCCCTGGAGCTTTTCAAGCCTTTTATTTTTCATAAATTAGAAAAAGAAGGCTTGGTTCCCAGCGTCAAAGTCGCCCGGGAGTGGCATGAACAGGAAAGACCCGAAGTATGGGATTATCTGGAACAGGTTGTAAAAGAACATCCCATCCTTTTAAACCGAGCACCGACACTTCATCGCCTTGGAATACAGGCCTTCCAGCCCATTCTGGTAGAGGGGAAAGCGATCCAGATACATCCTCTGGTCTGTGCTGCGTTCAATGCGGATTTTGACGGTGACCAAATGGCCGTGCATGTGCCTCTTTCTGTTGAGGCTCAGGTCGAAGCCAGAAATTTGATGCTGTCCAGCAGAAATATTTTATCCCCTGCTCATGGTCGTCCTCTGGCTATTCCCAGTCAAGATATGGTTTTGGGCTGCTACTATCTCACTCTTTCCAAGAAAGACCAAAAAGGAGAGGGGAGAATTTTCTTTTCCAAGGAAGAAGCACTGGTTGCCCTGGAAAACAAGGAAGTCGACCTTCATGCGCTCATAAAAGTGAGGTTGAGAGGGACTTTCATGAACCTGTCAACTTATTATGATGACCAGGACGTTCTGACATGTCCTGTGAAAAAAATCAATAATGAACTTATAGAAACAACTCCGGGTCGTATCATATTTAATGATATTTTTACGGCTGAAATACCTTTTGTGAACGGTAAATTGAAAAAGAAGGGGATCGAGAATCTCATTTATTTTATTTATCTCAAACTGGGCCGGGAAGGAACCATAAAAGTCTTGGATGACATGAAAGAGATTGGATTCAAGTATGCAAGCAGTGCCGGATTTTCCTTAGGAATAGATGACTTTATCACTCCTCCGGAGAAGTCTATGTTGGTTGATAAAGCTCAGAAACAGGTGCAGAAAATTGAAGGTCTTTATAAGGAAGGGATTATTTCCGCAAGAGAAAGATTCAACAGAGTCGTGGGTGTTTGGGGCAGCGTTACGGATAAAGTGTCTCAAGTTATGATCGAAGATATGAAAAAAATCAGCTTTGAAAGCAACAAGCTCAATCCGCTCTTCGTGATGGCTGATTCGGGTTCCAGGGGAAACAAACAGCAGATCCGTCAGCTTGCCGGAATGCGCGGCCTTATGAGTAAACCCTCAGGCGAAATCATTGAGACCCCTATTATTTCAAATCTGAGGGAAGGTTTGGACGTGCTGCAGTATTTTATTTCAACTAATGGAGCACGAAAGGGTTTGGCCGATACCGCCTTAAAAACGGCGAATTCGGGATATTTAACCAGAAAACTTGTGGATGTCTCCCAGGAAGTCATAGTGGACGAATATGACTGCGGCACTATGAAGGGAGTTCAGGTGTCAGCCATTGTTGAAAACGGGGAACTTATAGAGCCGTTTATTGACAGAATCGTTGGAAGGATTTCCTTAGAGAAAGTAACTCATCCTGATACGAATGAAGTCATTGTTGATGTGAATGAGGAAATAACAGAGGATGTGGCGCAGAGACTGGAAAGCATGGGAATTGAAAAGATTAAAATCCGGTCTGTTTTAACCTGTGAGTCAAAAAGAGGCGTGTGCCAGCTTTGCTACGGCCGTGATATGACAAGCGGGAAGCTGGTTGAAATGGGAGAGGCCGCAGGAGTCCAAGCAGCACAGTCTATCGGAGAACCGGGCACACAATTGACTATGAGAACTTTTCATGTGGGCGGAATAGCCATGGGAGGAGCGGAGAAGTCAAGACTTGAAGCAAAAAACGACGGGATTGTTAAATTCGATAATTTAAAGTATGTGATAAATAAGGAAAAAAAGATCATAGTCGTCAATCGAACAGCCCGGATTGCCATTCTTGACCACCGGGGTCGTGAGGTAGAACACTATCAGGTACCTTACGGAGCTCAAGTCCTTATAAAAGACGGAGAGGATGTCAAAGAAAGACAGCAGTTCGCCGAGTGGGATCCATACAATACTTATATAATAAGCGAAGAAACCGGTGGGGTTCATTTCCATGATGTGGTGCTGGGGTTGACAATGGAAGAGGTCCAGGATGAATTCACCGGATTGATCACTCAAGTTATAACAGATCCGAAAGACGATAAAATGCAGCCTCAGATTTTGATACTTGACGAAAAGAAGAAGGATGATAAAGGGAAATCGGTATTACTAAAGAAATATTTTCTTCCCTCAGGAGCTAATCTTGAAATCAAAGATGATGACAAAATATTTGCTGGCGACGTTCTCGCAAAGATTCCAAGAGAGGCAACCAGAACCAAAGATATCACAGGGGGTCTGCCAAGAGCTGAGGAGCTGTTTGAAGCGAGAAGACCAAAATCTCCGGCCACCATATCTGAAATTGATGGCGTGGTGAGTTACGGAGGCTTGGTCAGAGGCAACAGAAAGATAACGGTCGAAAATGAGCGCGGGGGCGAGAAGGAATATTTCATTCCAAAAGAATCACATGTCATCGTTGGAGAAAAAGAGAGGGTCAGAGCAGGTACTCCATTGATGGACGGGCCTGTGAATCCCCATGATATCCTGCGGGTTTTGGGAGAAAAGGAACTTGCAGAATACTTATTGAGAGAGGTACAGGGAGTCTACAGGCTTCAGGGAGTGGCCATAAACGACAAGCATATGGAAACCATAATCAGGCAGATGTTGAGATGGATTAAAGTGGAGGAAGTAGGGGATACGGATTTTCTTATTGATGAGAAAGTTGATAAGTTTGTTTTTCAGGAAGAGAATAGAAAAGTCATAGAAAAAGGCGGCAAGCCGGCTAAGGCACGTCCGCTGCTTCTCGGAATAACCAAAAGTGCTTTGAGTACAAGCAGCTTTATCGCTGCCGCATCATTCCAGGAGACAACACGTGTTTTAACAGAGGCGAGCCTTTATGGAAAGGTTGATCATCTGCGGCGACTTAAGGAAAATATAATTATGGGAAGATTGATTCCAGCTGGCACTGGATACAAAGCTCACCAGTGTGTAGAATTGGTGGAAGAGAAAGAGGAAAAAAAGCAGGAGGAAGTCGACCTTCAAATCAGCCAGTAAAAATCTTTCTAAATATATTAAAAACCTTGACATAACAGACTAGGTTTGCTATCATCCGAACATTCGTTTTAGCGGATTTTAGCCGAATTTAATGACAACATAATTATTAAAAGAGGAGTAATCTATTGCCCACTGTAAACCAGTTAGTGAGAAAAGGACGTAAAAGCAAAAAAAGCAAGACGAAGTCTCCTGCTTTGGAGAAATGCCCTCAGAAAAGAGGAGTGTGCACAAGAGTTTTTACGACCACGCCAAAAAAGCCTAATTCTGCTATGAGAAAGGTCGCACGAATCAGACTGACCAACAATAAGGAAGTGACCGGATATATTCCGGGAATCGGTCATGACCTGCAGGAACACTCGATTGTTGTTATTAGGGGAGGCCGGGTCAAGGATTTGCCGGGAGTTCGCTATCATGTTATAAGGGGAGCCCTTGACTGCGAAGGCGTACAGAACAGAGGACAAGGACGTTCAAAGTATGGGGCTAAAATGCCGAAACAGAAAAAGGTTGGAGAATAAGGGAGTGAAAGATGCCCAGAAAAGGCAAAGTTAAAAAAAGAAGTAAAGCACCGGATCAGTTCTATAACAGTACCCTTGTGTCTCAGCTCATTAATGGTGTTATGATCGACGGCAAAAAAAGCCTTGCCGCGCGTATCGTGTATGAATCATTGGAAAAAGTAAAAAAAACCACAAAAGAAGATCCGTTAAAGACCTATGAAAAGGCTATTAATAACATAAAGCCTCTTTTGGAAACAAAATCAAGGAGAGTGGGAGGGGCCACCTATCAGGTCCCGGTAGAAGTCGATGAAAAAAGAGCCATTTCGCTGGCAATCAGATGGCTTCTGTCCCATTCAAAACAAAGGCCCGGAAAATCTTTTGTGGACAAATTATCTGGAGAGATAATGGAAGCTGCCGATAATAAAGGCGGAGCCATTAAAAAAAGAGAAGATACCCATCGAATGGCAAAGGCTAATAGAGCTTTTGCTCATTATAAATGGTAGTCTGATTCGCATTGAGTTTAGGATTTAAGAAAGTAAAAATGGAGTCCAAATTTGAAGAGAAGAGACCCGATAGAGAGAGTCAGAAACATTGGGATCATGGCCCATATCGATGCGGGGAAGACTACCACTACAGAGCGTATCCTGTTCTACACTGGCATTACCCACAAGATGGGAGAAGTTGATGAGGGGACTGCGGTTATGGACTGGATGGCTCAGGAGCAGGAACGCGGTATAACAATCACATCTGCAGCAACCGCATGCAGGTGGAAGAATTGCAGAATCAACATTATTGATACTCCTGGGCATGTGGATTTCACGGTAGAGGTTGAACGTTCTCTCAGGGTTCTGGATGGAGCCATAATAATACTGTGCGGAGTCGGGGGAGTGGAAGCCCAGTCTGAGACAGTTTGGAGGCAGGCAGACCGGTATAAGATACCGAGGATAGCTTACATAAATAAGATGGATAGAATCGGAGTGAACCCTGAAAAGGCGATCAAACAGATGGAAGAGAGATTCAATATAAGGCCTCTGGCTGTACAGATCCCCGTAGGAAGAGAGGAAGACTTCCAGGGAGTCATTGATTTGGTCCATATGAAAGAGATTCAATATGGTGACGACGTCCTTGGAGTGAAATATAAAGTCATAGAAATAACTCCGGAATACAGAGAAAAGGCGGAACAAAAAAGAATGGAGATGCTTGAAGATTTGAGCGATATGAGTGACTCCATCATGGAGAAGTATCTGGAAGGTCAGGATCTGTCAGAAGAGGAAATTTTAAGTGCGATCAGAAAGGCAACACTCTCACTTCAGACCGTCCCTGTTCTGTTCGGTTCTTCGTTTAAAAACAAAGGAGTCCATCCCCTTTTGGATGCGGTCGTCGATTATCTGCCTTCTCCTGCTGATGTTCCTCCGGTAACAGGATACCATCCCAAAACCAAATCTGTGGAACAGAGAGGACCTTCAGATGACGAGCCTTTTTCAGCGTTTGTTTTTAAAGTAATGAATGACCCCTATACAGGAACCCTGGCGTTTTTCAGGGTGTATTCAGGTAAGACCAAGGTCGGGTCTTCTGTATATAACTGTACGAGTGAGGAGGAAGAACGGATCAATCGTCTTTTAGAGATGCATTCTAACAAAAGAAAGGATATTGAAGAGGTCTTCACAGGTGACATAGCCGCTTTGACATCAACTAAAGTCATTTCAACTGGGGATACCCTAAGCGTGAGAAACAGGCCCATCATTTTTTCTTCCATAGAGTTCCCTGAACCCGTTGTGTCTGCCTTTATCGAGCCAAGATCCAGGAGCGAGCACTTGAAATTGAGCGAATCTCTGAACAAACTGGCCAAAGAGGATCCAACTTTCAAGATCAAGAAAGATCCTATGACCGGACAAACTCTGGTTTATGGAATGGGGGAGCTGCATCTAGAGATATTAATGGAACGCATGGCAAGAGAGTTCGGAGTGAAAGCAAACCTCGGGAATCCTCAGGTTGCGTATAAGGAAACCATTACTGAGGAGGCAGAGGGAGAAGGGAAATATATCCGACAGAGCGGAGGACGGGGTCAGTACGGGCAATGCAGGATAAGGATCGAACCTTATAAAGAGGGAACGGATTTTGAATTTACGGACGAAACAAAAGGCGGCGTTATCCCAAAGGAATTTATTTCTCCCATTGAAGACGGGGTTAGAGAGGCTATGGAATCAGGCGTGCTGGCAGGTTTCCCCATGACTCATATCAAAGCTGTTTTGACCGGAGGTTCGTTTCACGAGGAAGATTCCACTTCTATTGCTTTTAAAATCGCCGGATCCATGGCATTTAAGGATGCGGCAAAAAGGGCCCTGCCCACACTGCTCGAGCCCATAATGAGTCTGGAAGTGCTTACGCCCGAGGAATATTTGGGAGATGTTGTCGGAGACCTTAATTCGAGAAGGGCCAAAATAGCAAGCATGGAATCAGCCGGAAGGACCCGGATTGTAAGAGCTTTTATCCCGATATCAGAAATGTTTGGATATGCAACTGACCTTAGGACCATGACTCAGGGAAGAGGGCTGTTTACAATGGAATTTTTTGAGTATAGGCCCACAGCGCCGTCGATAATGGAAAAAATAGTGGCAAGAATAGAGGGAAAGATATCTTATTAGTATTAAGATGAATAATAAAGGAGAATGAGCTAGGAGGTAAATCAATGGCGAAGGCAAAATTTGAGAGGAAGAAGCCGCATTTAAACGTAGGGACGATAGGGCACGTGGATCATGGGAAGACGACATTAACAGCAGCGATCACGAAGGTAC
>Ga0307421_1001876_pt1 | contig 12286 bp, 9 predicted proteins | sample SalMarWE160270MG_FD_202163 | JGI IMG/M metagenome (GOLD analysis project Ga0307421, IMG submission 202163) | Salt marsh sediment microbial communities from the Plum Island Ecosystem LTER, Massachusetts, United States - WE1602-70 | ecosystem: Environmental > Aquatic > Marine > Intertidal zone >...
AGCCGATAGAGTTCCAAGGCCTTCTTAACCGTTTGTTTTAGTTCCTCATTTCGAAAGGGCTTGGTGATGTAATCATAGGCCCTCTTTTTCATGGCCTCTACTGCCATTTCTATAGTGCCGTAAGCCGACATGATGATAACAGGCACCTCGGGATCGATTTTTTTAACCTCATCCAAGAGCTCGATCCCGTCCATTTTGGGCATTTTCATATCAGTGATCACTAAATCAAAATCCGTCTCCTTAACGAGACGGAGGGCATTGATGGGATTGTGCTCGGTAATTACCTCATAGCCCTCAGGGGCAAGAAGGGCCTCGAGGATTACGAGATAGTTCTTCTCATCATCGACGATTAAGATAGTTTCCATATTTCTTTATTTGATACGTGAGAGATCCCTACGTCTCAGTTTTTGATTGAAAATTGGGCACTCCCCCGGGTATGTATTCTGCTCTGTCTTGCCTTTTGGGCAACTCAACGAAAACCCTCGTGCCAACTCCTTCCTCGCTTTCAATCCAGGCCTTCCCTTTGTGTGCCTCGATTATCTTTGTCACAATAGCCAGCCCGAGGCCGCTTCCCCTCTCCTTGGTGGTAAAGAAGGGATTAAATACCTTTCCCAGGTTTTCAGGGCCTATTCCCACTCCCGTATCCAGGATTGCAACCCGATAGAGTGCTTTCTCCTCCCTCACCTCAACGCTCAATGTTCCGCCGTCCTTGATGGATTGTATGGCATTGATAAAGATATTGAGGAATGCCCTATAAAGCTGATCGGGGTCTGCCTCAATGTCGAAGGAGTTGGCATTAAGGTTACCACTGTTGGCAACAATACCCTTTTTATCTAATTCGGATTTCAGAAAAGCGAGGTTTCGCTGGATAATATCCTCGAGGCGACAATCCTGGAAGTTCGGCTTCTGGGGCCTCGCGAAGTCGAGGAATTCCGTTACCACATCGTTCAAACGTCCTGACTCCTCAAAAATAATATTGGATAGCTTTGACTGTGCCTCGTCTGACGATGATGCTTGCGAGAGCAACTCAGCGGTACTCCGTATTATGCCGAGGGGGTTTTTTATCTCATGGGAAACGCTGGCGACCATCTGACCAAGAGCAGCGAGGCGCTCCGCATGGTGCAGTTGATCCTCCAATAGTCTCTGCTCCTGTGCCCTCTTTCTAAGGGTAATCTCAGCTTTTCTCACTACCAGTAAGAGGGCTAGGAATATGAGAAACATAATGGTCAGGGACACGCCAAAGATGAGATACCTGAATTTGACGATAGATTCATATTCCCTGGTGAGGTCTTGGACCAACTCAAAGACGCCCAGTATCCCTATATAGGAATAGGGTGGTTCGGCCTTGAACGGGATGAAGGTCCTTAACTTTGCTTCCTCGGCAAAATCCATAAACCATGTTCCGAACAATGCCGGCTCGCGGGATAGCAACCTGGAGCTATGCTTGCCCTCCAGGGCAGTGCTATATCCCATACCTCCTCTACCGGTTAATCCGATCAAGCCTTTATCCGTGCTATAGGCAATTTGCCCTTTTTCGGTGTCGTATATATTGACTGTTTCTATGTGAAAAGAGTGGATCGTGGTCCTGACTATCTTATCCATGAGTTCAGCCTGCTGCTTTTCCCTCAGGCTTATCGGCCTTCCGTATATCTGAGTAATCGGAAGAGTAAAATAATGAAATACTTGATGATTCAAATTTTTCGCTATAAGGAGGGCATTATTTTCATAAGTCTTCCTTAGGACCACTGTGGCCCGCTGGGAGATAACCATCGTGAGTATGAAGGTGGATATAATGAGTATCGCAAAACTCATGTAAGCGAAAAATTTGACGAGCCTGAACCGTGTTGTATCGGGTCGGGTATGTTCTACACGTTGATCCATATCATTGAAGCGTTACCCCTTCAAGGTAATTGCTGATCGCCCTGTCATAGTGCCAGGTGAGGTGAAAGACCTTCTTGGCCAACTCGAAGCGAGTCCCTAGGGTTGTACATCCGGATTCGGCTATCTCCTGTAATACCCGGGGATAATCGGATGGGTCGACGATCACAGTCACGTACTTGAAGTTCTTTGCTGCTGACCTCAGCATTGATGGGCCTCCTATATCGATATTCTCAACGGCCTCATCAATGGTGCAGCCTGCCTTGGCCACCGTGTTTTCAAATTGATATAGGTTAACGACTACAAGGCCTATGTCTTTTATGCTATAAGTCTTCATCATTTGGATATCCAGTTGGTTGTCTCTTCTGGCCAATAATCCACCATGTACCTTTGGGTGGAGCGTTTTAACTCGACCATCCATCATCTCCGGAAATCCGGTATACTCGGATATGTCCATGACCTGTATCCCCACATCCCTTATCGTTTTTGCTGTGCCTCCTGTTGAGAGTATTTCTATCCCTGCTTTTTCCAGTGACCTTGCGAATTCCACAATCCCACTCTTGTCGGTGACACTTACAAGAGCCGTTGATATCCTGTCCATACAATCTCCTCCTCTTCCTTGTTTTTAACGGGTCGCCCAGCACATTCTCGATAGCGGAATTAGTTGAGAGCGTAAAAGGAGCATCTGGTTTTGTCAAGCTAAATAAGGGCTTGCCTTTTTCGAATCTCAGTGACATGGTGCAGGGGTAAGATTGAGGGAAACAGAGCCAAAAAATACAAGGTGTGTTCCACGCTGATCTACCATTGGTTTGCGCCATGTTTGAGAGGGGAGGCATCCATGACAAGGATATATCTCGTGAGGCACGGGCAGACGGAATGGAACAGGGAACTACGCTTTAGGGGAAGGGCGGACGTTGCCCTGGATGAAAACGGTCGCAGGCAGGCGAGTGCGATCGCTGATGCACTTATGGGTAAGGACATCAGCGCGATCTATACAAGTCCCCTAAAGCGGTCCATTGAGACAGCTCGACCGGCAGCAACAGCTTTTCACCTCAACATAGTGACCCTTCAGGGATTCATCGATATAAACTATGGGGAATGGGAGGGTTTAGCATACGACGAGGTCAGACAGCGATACGCTAATCTCTGCCGTAAATGGGAGGGACGGCCGCATTTGGTGAAGTTTCCAAACGGAGAAAGCCTCGAGGAGGTCAAAAGGAGATCCTTTTCCGCATTCATGAAGGTCGTGGCAGAGAATTCAGGCAAATCCATTCTCATTATTCCCCACAGGGTGATCAATAAGGTTTTGCTGTGCGCGGTTTTGGGGCTCAGCAACGCCCATTTCTGGAGTATTCGACAGGATACAGGCTGCATCAATGTGATCGAATACTCGAATAGCCGATTTGTTCTCGTGAGGATGAACGATACATGCCACCTGAGAGGGATAGGCCTGGAGAGGGCTCAGGTCGATTTTTGATGTGCGGTTCAATGCTCCCTGGGCACTATTGAAGATACTAGGCTATCGGTACATCGAGACTCGTCTGGAGCACGACCATGGAAACTGGGAGAAATCAGATGGCATGCTCTTTATCGGTTACCAGCTAACATTTTAGTACTTCAGGTAATCGCTTCTTGTCCATCATTCAAGTCAAATCCCTTCTCCTTTCATCCATAATCGCCCCAACGCTTACCTCTTCTCGGGGCGCAGCAAAATTGGCGAAACATGTGATCCCAATACAGGCAATTCTTTCAATTCCCATCCCCTGAGATTATCCTACACTATGGGAGATGCATATAGTGATTGACAAAAAATAATATTTATTTCTATATGTTATATGGAGTGATTTTAAAAAGTAGTGAAATTACTATGGATTAAAAAGCCTTTGTTAAGCAATACCTATATTTTAATCCATAAGTCTTTAAATAAATGCCTGTTACGCGTATACACTAAACCAGGTACCCACGTGTTTACCAAGCTATCTTCGGCAGAAGGAGCTTTTTCGAAGTGCACATTTTAACGTGCATAGATGCACAATATTCTGTGCATTTTCATGGATACTCGCAGAAAAAGTTGGGGTAAGATAGCCATAGGCAGGTCTGAGATAGGTATGGGCTATAAATGTGGAGTCCTGAAAGCCTCAGAAAAGCGGGTCTTCCGCGTTGCCTTGGAGCATGTTGCTCTCATTGGGGGAGATATCGATTTAATGTGATACTTGCTCGCAGATTGGCACGGATATTGATGGTGAATCCAGTAAAGACAAGGAGATCATGGTCAAATCAGTAAATCGCTCAAGGTAACGGGCTAGGGTACACATTAAAACCGTGCTTACAGGGGAGGGAGTTATGGATAAGGACGGATCAGTAAGGAGCCTTTCGAAAAAGATAGAGCCTATTTACGGATTCTCTGGAACAGAACATCGATTGCCCCCGTGGCTGTTCCAACACCGGGATTTGGTCTATGCCCTCGATAACGCCAAGACAATCAAAAGGGAGGAACTCGCCAACACGATTAACTACCTGCATTTCATGGATGGATATGCCCTTGTTCATTTGGGCCATCCCAAATTCGATGAGAGCATCCTTGTCCGCGTGTATCCCGAGCCCTGCCTCGGAGAAAAACTCACCTGCAGATGGTCAGAGGAATACCCATCAGAACTCGATTTGGGGAGTTATCACTTCATGCATCTCATCATCGATGATGGGCAGTCAATGATCCTCGTGCCTGGTCTCTTGGAGGAGATGAATAAGAAGGCGATTACCGTTCGATTACCTGATATAAGCTATGCAACCGGGCAAAGGAGCATGAGACGATACATCTGTCGGGATATCGATGTGGAATTGATCCAAGGCCCGTTTACCGCAAAAGGGCAATTGCTTGATTTCAACTCGAATGGATTCAGGACCAAGGTGAGATCAGAATCATATTGTTCCTTCCATTGGTTTAATCCTGATGCGCCGGTTACTGTGGCCTTACGACAAAACAACAAGATTCTATTCTCCGGCGCTTGCCGGTGCATTCGGCAGCAGGGCGGCCATGAACTGAGGGAGATTGTGCTCGAACCAACCCAAAAGAGAATAGATCTCTTCAAGAAAAGGTTGATTCGAAATCCACGCCAGCGCCTTACTCCCTCGCCTACGGTTATCTTTAATCACCCTTTTTTAAACAAGCAGATCCAACGCGAAGTTCTAAATATCTCCACCTCAGGGTTTTCCCTCTATGAGAAGGGGGATGAGAGCGTTTTATTGCCGGGCATGATTATTCCGGAACTGACAATCGATTTTGCCGGTTCATTAAAAATGAGGTGCACCGCGCAGGTGATCTATTGTTCCAAAAATAAAGGCAAGGAGAACGAGATTTGCTGTGGGCTTTCCATACTGGACATGGATATCGAAACTTACACACGGCTGACCCACCTCATCAGCAATGCACTAGAGCCGCACTCTTATATTTCGAACCAGGTGGATATGGAGGCCTTGTGGGAATTTTTCTTTGATACGGGCTTCATATACCCCACAAAATACCGCCTGATACAATCTCATCGAGAAGATTTCAAGGAAACCTACAGGAAGCTTTATCAGGAGAGCCCTGAAATTGCGCGGCATTTTACCTACCAGAAGAACGGCCACATCTATGGCCATATTTCCATGGTAAGGGCCTATCAAAGGGCTTGGATGATCCACCACCACGCCGCCAAGGCCGTTGATAACAAGAAGAGCGGCTTCATAGTACTGAAACAGATCATGCACTACCTGAATGATATGTATCGTCTCCCTTCAGCAAAAATGGACTATGTAATGTGCTATTTTCGACCAGAGAACAGGTTTCCCAATATCGTATTCGGCGGATTTGCGAGACACCTTAAGAACCCCCGGGGCTGTTCCATGGATCTGTTCTCCTATCTTCCCTATACGAGCCTTTCCATCGGAACACCACTTGCAAAGGAGTGGTCCCTTGAGGAGTGCTCATCAATGGATCTATGGGATCTTAGCAGGTTTTACAGATATTATTCAGGAGGCCTTCTCCTTGATGCCCTTGGTTTGGACCAGGAGGTATTTGATGACGAGTCCCTTGAAGCACTCTATAGCCGACTTGGGTTTGTGCGGAAATGGAAGGCGTACTCCTTGAAGCATAAGGGAGCGTTGAATGCAGTTCTGATTGTGAATCAGTCGGACCTGGGACTGAATCTATCCGAGCTTCTCAATGGGATCAAGGTGCTGGTGACAAACCCGGATGACATGCCATGGAGCGTTTTATCCGTTGCCATCGCCCAGTTGACGGGTGCCTATTATAAGGAAAGGGTTCCGGTTATGTTCTTTCCTTCTGAATACGTGAAGGCCCATAAGATTCCCCACGAGAAGCACTACCAGCTGTGGATTCTGAATGTCCAGCACGGAAATGAATATATCGAATACATGCAGAGAAAATTCAGGATAAGCTATCAATAACTTGATTTATCATTCCGTCTTGCCACCGTGCTGATCTCATGACTTTATCCATATGACCGATCTGTCCTCCTGAAGGCGCAAGACCGCCATGGAGAAGTAAGACGTTACGTTGCTCCATTGGCCCATTCACTCGACCCTCCACACTATAATAAAAATTGATTCCATTAGCGTTATTCTGTATCTCGGGGTTTAGACCAGTATGCTCCCTCCCGCATGTCCTGCTTTATAGGATTCAAGAAGGATCATGAGGATGCGACAGGAGTGGGCATGATACGTAATTTATTGACATATGTTATATTTTGATTTAAAAATTAAATAATTGTATTTTTATTACTATAAGTTATGCATTAATGTAAAAGTCAGATTGCTTAGTATGAGCCTAAATAATCCCTCTAAGAAGATTGACGATCCCCTTTATAACAGCCGTCTCATAAAAAATTATATAGAATATACAGCAAAGAAGTATCCTGATGTGGACGTTAATTTACTGTTAAGCTATGCAGGGATTACCACCTATGAACTGGAGGATCAAGGTCACTGGTTCACCCAGCGGCAGGTGGATCGGTTCCATGACACGCTGGTCAAAAAAACAGGCAATCCGAATATCTCGAGAGAAGTAGGACGTTATGCAGCCTCCTCCAAGGCATCCACGGTAGTCAAGCAATATGCCTTGGGATTCATGACCCCGGCTGCTGCCTACTGGGTAGTAAAGAACATTGCCTCCCGTTTAACCAGAGCTCACACATTCAAGAGCAGAAGACTCGGGCCGGAGAGGGTAGAAATCACTTCAACCCCTAACCCAGGGGTTGCTGAAAAGCCATATCAATGCGATGCCCGGATGGGGCTATTTGAGGCCCTTTCCAAGCTGTTCACCAATAAATTTGCCAAGATAGGGCATCCCACGTGCATACACAGGGGAGACGATGCTTGTCGGTACATAATCACGTGGGAGAAGACGCATTCGTCAATGTGGAGAAGGGCACGAAACTACTTTTCATTATTTGTCATCTTGGCATGTGGCGCGTTGTTTTTCTTCCTACCTCTCATTTCGTGGATCGCCGTTATTTTCTTCTTAGCCTCAATCATTTTGGGCCTAGCCTTGCACTCTGAGCATCTTGAAAAGACGGATCTGGCCAGGAATTTGGATGTTCAGGGCGATGTGGCCAAGGATCTTCTCGACGAGATCAACATCCGCTATAATGATGCCTTGCTGGTGAAGGAGATTGGCCAAGCTACCTCCAAGCTTATGGATATCCAGAGGCTCCTTAAATCAGTTATGGATGCTATGCAGAGGAGATTGGATTTTGATAGGGGTGGTATATGGCTTATCAGTCCCGATCAAACCAAGATTTGTTATAAAGTTGGCTATGGATATAATCGGGAAGTTGAAGAGATTCTCAGGAAATCGGATTTTCATCTGGAACATCCTCACTCCAGAGGTCCCGCTGTACAGGCATTTAAACAGCAACAGCCTCAACTGGTGAGTGATGTGGCTGAGATCGAAGAGGAGATTTCCAGAAGAAGCCTTGAATTTATTAAGGAGATCGGCGCCCAATCCTTTATCTGCGTGCCCATTGTGTATGAAAAGGAATCCTTAGGGGTGTTGTTCGTTGATAATATCAAATCAAAGAAATCCCTCAGCCAGACAGACCTATCGCTCTTAACGGGGATAGCGCCTCAGATTGCCATCAGTATCCATAACGCGATATCCTACCAGAGAATCCAGGAGGGCAAGGAGCGCGAGGAGAGCCTCAGAAAACTATTCGAAAAGTATTTGCCGGCGCCTATCATCAAGCAATACTTGGATTCGGGCGAGATGGATCTCTTTCGGGGGGATGAGCTCGCAATTACTGCCATATTCCTGGACATAAGGGGGTTTACCTCATGCTCTGAAACAATGGAAGTGCGGGAAACGGTCTCCTTTTTGAATGACTATTTTGAGAGATGCTCGCATATTATCAGCGAGGGAAATGGCCATATCAATAAGTACACCGGGGATGGGTTTTTAGCCATCTTCGGGGCCCCTGAGCCGCTGGAGAATCATCCGGCCATGGCATTTAATGCAGCGGGCAAGATCCTGGATATGTCGGGCAAGTTCATCTTAGGTGGAAACCCTATGAGTATCGGGATTGGCATTCATACGGGAATGGCTATTGTGGGCAATATAGGATCTCAGTCAAAGATGGAGTATACGGCCGTTGGCGACACTGTCAATACTGCTGCCCGTCTCCAGGAGCTCACGAAATTATTCCATGACTTCCCAATTATTATGAGCAGGAATGCCTGGGAGGCACTGGAAGAGCACCCATGCCACGGGGCGATCACCAATCTGGGAATGCAGCAGATACGGGGGAAGAAGGACAAGCTGGAGGCCTTTGGATTTAGGCCGTTGAGAGATCATCCTCTTTCGCCGTTTCAAACAGATCGAAACTACATGCACTCCTAGATAACCCCTCCATATCCGTTTTTGGGCAAGACGCTATTCCTCGGGTCCAAGCAACCGGTTGAGCCGGTGAGCCCACTTTATATTCAAAGCCCGAACCTTCATGGTGCTGCGTAGTTGCTACTCAATAAGGAGGCAGCACCCTCGTTGCCTTGATGCCGATTGCCGTTGAAGGCCGTCCAGCTATCCTTGGATACACTTACGCGACTCTCATCTGTGACATTCCATAAGGGGCGAGCAGTAGTTCAATATTGGGTGAAGGCCTGATGGTTGGATCCCCAATCCAGCGCCTGAGATGGCGTCCTTGCTTGTGATCTCGAAGCAGGCATTTTGCCAGGTGTCCTCGAATAGCAGGGCGGATGCTCCCTCAAAGAACACGAGGTTTGGGGTGGTCAATGCGAAGGCTCTCCCGGCAGCCCTTAATAGTTCCGTTTCTCCCACATGGGCGCCCATCTGGCAGGGTATGTTATGGGATTGAGCGTACTGAGCGATTCGCTTGGATCTTAAGAGACCGCCGCATTTTGAGATCTTTATATTGAGGATATCGCAGGCTCCTTTTTCTATCAATTCTCTCGCATCGATTAGGCTGCACATAGACTCATCTACGATAATGGGTGTTCCGATGACCTTCCTGAGGCTCTGGAGACCCTCGATATCGTCCTTCACGAGGGGTTGTTCGGCCGCTGAAATATTAAACTCCTTTAACCTCTCGAGATTAGAGATGGCCTCATCAAGCGTCCATATACCGTTATTTTCCACTCGAATATCCACCTGATCGCCAAACAGCGATCTCACGAGGCCAACCCTTTCTGCGTTTTCATTTTCCTGCTTACCCACTAAGACCTTTATGAACTTCACCCTTTCCTTTGGTAGTTCATAAGATAGCTCCCGTATCTTTTGAAGGGGCAGGAACGGCACTGAAATAGAATAAGGCGCGCTCTCTCTCACGATTGGACCGAGAAAGTGGGTGAGGGATACCCCTCGGTATTTCCCAAGGGCATCTAGCAGAGCGATATCAACTGCGCCCAGGGCGGTGTTATAATAGAGACGGTGATGCTTGATACATTCCCCTTCCAGCTCATCTAACAGGGGCTCAATGTCATCTGCTTCTCGTATTGTCTGTGAGAGCAGTATAGGTGAAAAGCAATCCTTTATTATGGTTTCAACGGTGGAAGTAGTTTCACCAGTTACATATTTCTTCGGAACACTTTCACCGTACCCACAGATTCCGTTTTCAAATTCCAGTTGCAGTATGAGGGATTCTGCGCCTGTTGCGAAGGCCTGGGTTGAGTGGAACTCAAACCTGAATTGCTTTTTATATTGTCGAATGCTGATCTTTTCTATCTTCATCTTTTGAGATTACCTTGACCACTCGGCCTGCCAGTTAATCTCTTCCCTTGATACCCCAAGCTCACGGAGAAAGCTGTCGAGAATTTTCGGCTCGGTCGTCTGTTCCAGAGACATTCGTTCCATTGCTTCATCGCGCGTCATGAGTCCTTCGCGTATGAGGCTGCTGTTCTTTACAGTCTCCTGCGTGAGGCCGTATTTTTTGAACTTGAGATATTCCTTGATGGGAAAGAGGGTGCAGTCAAAGTGGCTCTCATGGGCATCTGGAGGGTATCTCCATCCTAATTTTTCGGAGAGTATACGATAAATCTCTTTGAGGTTCCATTCAATATAGTCCGGTAGCTGGATGAAGTCCATTGCATAATCACCTAGTTTATTGTGTGAGGCCGTATCAATCCCAGCCTGGCGTGGATCCTCAAGGATCATGTACCGGGAGATGATTTCCTCCTCGATGAACGGCTGTGCGTTCAGTTCATCGAGTAATTCCGGGGTGAGATTATCAAAGAAGTACTGCATTGAGGTTACGGAAATGCCTGGCTGATACTCGTATTGCTTTGACCACCCACCAACCATCAAGGGAGCGAAACCAAGGGTGTGTTGTTGACTCCACGAGAAACTGGCCCCGAAAAGGTAGCCGAGGTTGTTACACACCGAGCAAAACTCACCCCGTTCCCGCAAGAAGTGGGCGAATAGTTTTCTCAAAAAATTTACCCGTGGTCGTATGGAGAAAAGGTCTATATCCAACTTACCAACAACGTTCTCGAGGTTTTGAATGGCGCATAAGGAGCTGTAGCCAATGTTGTAGTGAAGCCCTAATATCTTGAGACCATATTCCTTCTTCAGATAGTAGGCGACATAGCTGCTATCCTTACCACCGCTCAAGCCTACGATCACATCGTATTTTTCGTTTTTCCCCTTATACTTCTCCACTAACCTGTCCAGCTGGCTTTTTGATTTTCTTGAGGGTTTGCCTTTTCCGCGAGCGGCTTCAAGACAAAAGTTGCAGACGCCATGCTCGTCGAAGGTGATAGAAGGATAGATGTCCGGAAGAACACACCTTGTGCACCTCTTTGTCCCGACCATTAGGCCTCCCCTTAGGTTTGCGAGAGCAATTGGAGATATGAATGAATTCTATCACTTGATATATCAACCCTTGTTTATCAGAGAGCGAAAATAGTGTCAAAAGGAAAAGAACTAAATCATAGATGTAATAGCTTGTAATAGCACTTACCTTGACATATTATCAACAATATATTAGAAAGTGCGCTGGGATATGAGGAAAAGAGAGGCGGGAAATTATGAAATTTAAACGCCTTTTAAATATCTTAGGGTCCTCGATCTTAGGGTCCCGGAGGATGATTATTGATGCCATCGGAAATAATGCTACTCCTCGAGAAGAACAAAAGACTGGTGTCGGGCATCGCCTACTCACCGCTTTAACAGATCCTCTATGCCGAATGTGGTCCAGAATTCAAGGTTTGAGAATCCCTATTTTCATAAAGCTCGCCGCATTGTTTACGCTACTCATATTTTTGGTTATCTCTACTATTAGCTTTTCGATGCTGAACAGACAAAAGGAACAATTCATCGGGCAATTAATAAACCTTGGGGAGACCATGGCCCACATCGCAGCTCGTAATGCCTCTGATAAACTTTTAGGGGAAGAAGAGCTGAGTTTGTTTCAATTGCTCAATGATATTGCACAAAATGAGCAGGTCATATATGCGCTTATTACAGATGGTAAAGGAATCATTAAAGCCCATAGTACTATGGAGGAAGTAAACAAGGCCTATGTATCCCCAAAGAATAGTACCTTCCTTAAAGAAGCCGATATGGTACGTGTGAGTTCCTTTATGCACGATGGAGAGGAGATTCTCTTTTTTGAGAAGCCGATTACCTATCAGAAATTCAAGGTCGGAGAAGTACGCCTGGCTATCTCACAGAAAAAGATCTTCCAAAATATTCGTAATGCGAAGATCTTTATTATCCTGCTCACCGCGATAATTACTGTTTTTGGTATAGTGCTCAGCCTTGGGCTGAGCAGATATTTTTCAAGCCCTATCAGGAAACTAGGGGAAAGCACAAAGGCCCTGGGTATGGGCGATTTTGATCATCAGGTGATGATAAAGCGCAACGATGAACTCGGAGATCTAGGCACAGCATTTAACAAGA
>Ga0307421_1001878_pt1 | contig 12273 bp, 11 predicted proteins | sample SalMarWE160270MG_FD_202163 | JGI IMG/M metagenome (GOLD analysis project Ga0307421, IMG submission 202163) | Salt marsh sediment microbial communities from the Plum Island Ecosystem LTER, Massachusetts, United States - WE1602-70 | ecosystem: Environmental > Aquatic > Marine > Intertidal zone >...
CCTACCGACCCCTTGCCGTTCGTCCCAGCGATATGGATATAGCGCTGCCCACGGTGGGGGTCTCCAAATGCCCTCAGAAGGTTAGAGGTTTTCGAGAGCCCGAATTTTATTCCGTACTTTTCGAGATTGTAAAGCCTGGAGAGTTCCTCTTCGTATGCGGAATTCCGACCTTCAGCGCCTTTAGCTTGACTTACCACCAGCCACCTTTACTATAATATTATCTCATCCCTCTCTGCCTCTGAAAAATCGAGGCATAAAATCGCTGTACGATTTTATGTAGCGTCCCGCAAGCGGGACTTAAAGAAAAACCCATAACAACATCAACTTAAGAAGTTGACATGCTAGGTGGATACGTGAAGCACGAGGCATGATACTAAAAATAGTATACAGGCACAATCTATATATTTCCCGTAAAGAAACAAACAGGAGAAGAATAATGGCGAGGATTTATACTGGTTTGGATCGCTTCAAGAATGAATGCCGGAAACGGCTAAAAGGACAATCCTTGGCGCTTCTCGCGAATCAGGCGTCGGTAGATGGAAATCTCATAAACGCCAAGGAGGTGATCTCTTCCCTGCTTCCCGGACAGCTCAAATTCCTCTTAGGGCCGCAACACGGATTTTGGGGTGAGGATCAGGATAACATGATCGAAACAGAGGACAGCCTCGATCCCGAATTACACACTCCCGTGGTAAGCCTTTACGGGAGCAAACTCAAAAGGCTGCCGCATATCCTCGAAAGCGTGGACCTTCTGATCATCGACCTTCAGGATGTGGGCACAAGGGTCTATACCTTTCTCAGTACCATGCTGCAATGCCTCAAGGATGCCGCTAAAGCGGGGAAAGGGGTGCTTATCCTGGACAGGCCGAACCCCTTGGGCGGCGCAGTCGTTGAGGGCAACATCTTGCGAATGGAGTTCGCCTCCCTTGTGGGCCCGTTCACCCTTCCTATGCGTCATGGGATGACCATTGGAGAACTCGCGTATTTCCTTAATGATACCCTGAAGATAGGCTGCGATCTTACCGTATTGTCCCTCAAGGGGTGGCGACGGCACATGCTATGGAAGGGCTTAAGACGACGCTGGATTATGCCATCTCCCAACATGCCGCTCTTTGATACGGCCCTAGTTTATCCGGGTCAGGTCCTGTGGGAGGGCACGAATATCTCAGAGGGAAGGGGAACTTGTCGACCATTCGAGATATTCGGGGCCCCCTTTATAGAGCCCGCTACCTTGAAAAAGATGCTTCCCTCTGGGCATCTCGCTGGATGTTATCTACGAGAATGCTGGTTTCGGCCGACTTTCAATAAGTGGGTAGGACAGCGCTGCGGCGGCCTCATGATAGATGTGCTGAAACCCTCTGTGTATCGGCCTATCCAGACATCGCTCGCTTTGCTCAAGGCTGTACTGGAGACCTTTGGCGAGTGTTTTTCATGGCGGGAGCCGCCCTATGAATACGAGTTCGACCAGCTACCCATAGACCTCATCTTCGGGGATTCCTCTCTGCGGATAGCCCTTGAGAGCGGAATGGGGGTAGAGGCCCTACTTGAGAGCTTCTCTCAAGGAATTGAGGAATTCCTGGAAATCAGGAGGCCGTTTCTCCTTTATGAAGAGTAGCTCCTTAGATGGCTGGTAACAAGCCTCGGTTTTCTATTGAGTCCCCTGAAGTCTCTTCCGTGCGATCTCCGCCTCGCTAGTCTTCGGAAAATTCTTCACCAGCTTCTTGAAGACGAGCTCGGCGGTTGTGGTATCCCCTATCGTATCAAAGGCAAAACCCTGCTGTAACAGCGCAGCCGGAACCTTATTTCCCCCTGGATAGCCGTTAATGACCTTTTGATAGGCCAGGATAGCCTCCTCATGCTTGCCCTGGCCTCGATAACCTTCGCCTATCCAGAATTGGGCGTTATCGGCAAGCTCGGATTTCGGATATAACGTAAGAAAGGCGTTGAAATCCGTCATTGCTTCCTGGTGCCGGCCATCCCTATGGTATCCAAGGGCGCGATCATAGAGCTCTGATTCGGTGAGATCTCTTTGCTGAGGAGCGAGGGCCCCTGTCTCTGCTCTTTGTTCTACGGGAGAGCTCTTCTCCAGAAAAGCTCTCTGCTTCTTTTCCTCTATCTCAGAGCTGACATAATTCTCCAGGATCTCAAGCCTCGATCGAAAATCCTCGGTAATGAGAGAGAGCTCATTCAACTGAGATACCATGGCATCGGTTTTCGCAGTATCTCTCTCTATAACGCCCCGTATCAGGTAATTACTCTCGTCTATTTGGCCCGTTAAAACCTGGATATTCTCCTTCGCTCCCAAAAGATCTGCCTGTAGTTGAGCGATAGCCGCACGAAGGGAGTCCAGATCCTCCATGACCGCCCCTAAGCTTTTCCGCTGTTCTGCCTCCTGCTCCGCATCCCTTACCTTGAGCGCTTCCCTCAGTTGTGTTTGTGCTGACTCCTGTACCTCTTCAATTGTCTTGAGCTGGCGTTCTAACTCGCTCTGCTTAAATTCTAGTTCATCAATTGCCCTGCTGATCTTCTCCCCTCTCTCCCCATCTTGCTTGACTTGTCGGTAAAGGGCGTTAACCTGGTTATTGAGGTGCACCATGTCCTTCTGGGAAGCGCAGGAAGCGAGGCACGCGAAAAGAAAGGGGATCAAAAGAAACGCCCCTATAGAAACAGATGTTGTCCCTTTACCTACCACTTTACACACTACGGCCTCTCCACGTTTATCGGGGCCTCTCTTCATCGATGCGAGGGTGGATACATTGATTGTTGGCATGAACAATCGGCTTTTACAAAAAGGCTCTGCCTTTCGGATACCTGCGTGAGGGCTACTTCTTCATAAGCACAAAATCATCGCGCCTGTTTTGCGCCCATGATTCCTCGTTATGCCCCAAAGCGAGCGGCCTTTCCTCCCCATAGCTGAGGGTTTCTATTCTATCAGCGCTGATTCCACAGGATATCAGGTAGTTCTTCGCGCTGTCAGCTCGTCTATCCCCCAAGGCAAGGTTATACTCATTCGTGCTCCTCTCATCGCAGTTGCCCTCGATCCTTAGGCTGTATTCCTGAAACTCCTTCAGGAATTCCACCTTCTTTTCGAGAATAGTCCTATACTCTGGGCTAATAAAGGATCGGTCGAAATCAAAATAGATGGGCTCGGCCTCAACTTGTGCTGCTATCCTCTCTCTATACGCTCCTTTTTCATCAAACCCAAGCGCCGCTGCCTTTTCCTCAATGGCCTTTTCCTCTATGGCCGGCTTTCCCCTGATAGCCTCCGCTCTCCTAGCCTCTTCTAATTCCTTAAGCCTCTCGAGCTTAAGCTCTTCTTCCTTGGCAAGTTTTGCCTTTTCCGCCTCAGTGAGTGCTGGTTTCTCCTTCTCGAGCTCAGCCTTCTCTTTCGGGGCCGCCTTCAACTCCTCCTCATGTGTTACCACCTGTTTTTTCGCGCATGAGGAAAGAATAAAGACTGATGAAAACGCAAATGCCACGAGTGTCACAATGATTAAATTCCTCTTCATAACCCCTACCTCCTTTTCTTTTGGTTAGTATAACCAATAATTTCCCAATGCATAATATTTACTGTTTATCACGTATCAATTAGCATTTCAAGCAGTTAGTCTCAAAATATTCGTTTCTATATGCCCAATACAAATCATCTCTTCCCGCCATCACCCCATGAAGGGGAGAGTTGATCTCGTTGCATAAAGGTCACCTGTTTCTGGTTTTCCCCGTTGGCATTGGCGATGAAGATGTGGCAGGTTCCATCAACCCTATCCGAACTAAAGGCCATGTACCGCCCGTCCGGAGACCAGCAAGGGTCCTCGTTGTTACCCTGATTGTGGGTTACCTTCTGAAGATCCTTTCCGTCTGGAGAAATGGTATAGATATCAAACCGGCCGTCCGCTGATCCGGCAAAGGCGATCCGATTGAGCTTTGACCAAGCCGGTGATGTATTGTACCTGCCCTCAAAGGTAAGCCTCTCGATCTGGTTGGTAACCAGGTCAAGCACATAGATCTGTGGCGATCCAGATCTATTGGAGACAAATGCCATCTTTTTGCCGTCAGGTGAAAATGATGGGGAGACATCGATTCCCCAATTCTTGGTGAGCCTCTTCAATATCTTGCCGTCTGTATCTATCAGAAAGATATCCGGATTTCCGCTAATCGTGAGTGTCAGGGCAATCTCCTGTTCGCTTGGCGTCCAGGCAGCAGCGATGTTAAGGCCTTTCCGTTCGGAGAGTTTAGTAACTGCTCCTTTCCGTATATCATGCATGAAAAGCGCCGTCGCTGAATCGAGAAAGGAGGTGTAGATCATCCTGTCTCCGGAGGGGGACCACCGTGGCGAGAGGGTTATCGTATTATAATGGGTTACTTGCTGAACGCCATGACCATCGTAATCCGATATATATACCTCCTTCTTACCGGTGGAAGTCCCAACAAAGGCAAGCCTCGTGGAAAAAGGCCCGGGATGGCCGGTCAAGGTTAGGATAATATCATCTGCAATACGATGCATGATATGTCTCTTGTGCTCGATGCTTCCTACAAATCGCTTTCCATAAAGCCGTTTGGTAGACATTGCGTCAAAGAGCCGTACCTCTACGCTGAGCTGGCTGCCGATAGACTCATAGCCTCCTTTTAGGAGAAGGTCCGCACCAATGAGAGACCAGTCTTTGAACTGGATGCGTTCACGGGTGATCCCAGCCTCAGGTCCCTCGATAAAGGAGTTCCTGTCCAGTGCTCTAAAATAGCCACTGAGATGGAAATCATTCGTTATAATATCGGAAAGCGTACGTCTTAAATCCGGATGCCCCCCGTTCCCTCCCGTATCTTTAAACTCCGGTATTGCAATGGGTATCTTTCTCATCGATGGTGAGGTTACATCGATATAAAGCTTACCCACAGCATCCCCTGCTGGAAAAAGGGTTAAAAGATTAATCAGCAATATCCATGCCAGTATCCTGAACATGCCCCTCCTATTGAATGAGGTCTTTGAGGCTAAAGCGGATTTCTACCTCATCACTGCTCTTGTTGTAGCCCGGCGGAAACCTCGGCAGGGGATCTGATCTCTCCAAGGCCTTCAGCACAGAATCGTTGAACAAGGGATCCCGGGATCTTTTTTTAAACTCACTCTTTACGATCTTTCCGTCGCTTCGTAGTGTCAACAATATGATTGCCTCGGGAGTTTTTCCTTCCCTCGCGTTGATAAGTGCACTCGGATACGACCAATTGTCTTTAATAGTGGTTTCTATCTGCACTTGATAGAGCTGAATGCCCTTACCGATACCCGAAGAGCCTATGGGCAGCCCGCCTTCACTCCTCTTTGGAATTGGTGCGCCATCCCCTTGAGCCTTTTCTGCTCCCTCTTGAGATTGTGCCTGTTTCTTGCTCTCCAGCCTCTTTTCTATACGGGATATGGTCTCCTCCAGCTGATTTCCCTGCTGCGTTACATCTCTCTCTACCCTCGATATGGCCCCATCAATGAGCTCTGAGGGAAAAGCGGCCTCCTTCCTGGATTGAGGGAGCGGCTTCGGAGAAACCCTCTTTGCAATCACAGTCGTGGGCGGTTCCTTCTTCACATCAATACGCCGCGTCCTGGTTTTCATGACAGGGGTTTTGTCCTTTCCTGCAGCCACACTTACCCCTTTTACCCCGTCTCCAGTGCTTGGAGCAGGAGGCGCAACTAATTCAACGTGGTATACGTGTTCCTCAAGAGGAGGGTAGTATATCGGGCTTTTTGAAATAACAATGGAGCCAAAGAAGATTACGAGATGGAAAACAAACGAAAGGATCATCATCTGGGCCCATCTCTCTTCTTTCGGGCCAAGATTAAACTGTAAGCATGTGGCTATCATTTATTCAAAGGCTTGGTTATCATTCCCACCTTGGTGATCCCAGCCTCTTTAACCTGAGCCATAATCCTCATTACCAGACCATAGGGCACCTCCTTATCGGCCTCCAGTAAGATCTCCTTCCCTGCCCTATTGGCGAATATCCTCTCAAGCTTCCCCCTGAGATCCTTATACTCAACCTTGTAATCCTCGACAAAGATCTCCCCTTTTTTCGTTATCGTTAAAAGTAAAGGGTCCTCCTCTGTTTTGATATTCCTGCTTTCCGTTCTGGGAAGGTCCACTTTGACCCCGTGCATCATCATCGGTGCAGTCACCATGAATATGATGAGCAGCACCAACATCACATCGACTAAAGGAGTTACGTTGATATCTGCCATCAATCGGGATTGGCCTTCCTCCAAATCCACCGCTACTCACCTCTTCTTCTCTCTGTCAAGGTCACCCTCATTAATCCCCTCTCGAGAACCCCTATGAGGTCAGAGTTAAAATTGCCCATTTCTACCTGAAAGGCCCTCACCCTGCGGGAAAAGTAATTGAATGCCACTACCGCGGGTATTGCCGCTGCGAGCCCTGCTGCCGTGGCAATAAGGGCTTCGGCGATGCCAGGCGCTACAACAGCCAGTGTTGCCGAGCCCTTCATGCCGATGGATCTGAACGAGGTCATAATGCCCCACACGGTTCCAAACAGGCCGATAAAGGGTGAGGCATTTCCAGTAGTTGCAAGGAAGGTGAGACCTTTCTCGAGACGGGAAGTCTGGGAGGCGAGGATCTTTTTTACCGCCCTCTTTATGCTTTCCATGCTTGTGTCTAGGGAGTGATAGGCCTTATCCTCAGCTGGGTTAGTCTGAAATGTCTTAGATCTAATGAACTCTGCATACCCGGCCCTAAAGCTCTTGGCCAAGGAGCTTAAGGAAAAGGTCTTGCTCTCCGCGTATACCTTTTGTATCTCACGATTGGAGGAGAATAACTCCATGAACTTGTCGTTCTCATCGGTAAGCCTTCTAAACAATCTCAGCTTCATGAAGATTATGGCCCACGAGTACAGTGAAAGAAAGAACAGAAGCAATAGGACGAACTTCACCATCGTTCCGGCATGAAATATCATCTGTACAATATCGCTTGCAAGTATATCCATTCCAGCTTTTACCCCTGATCTATAATGATTGACCGCTACTAGCATACTTACATTGCGCCATTAAAGTCAACTGAAATGCTGAAATAGGCACGTGAACATTTTTCCTTTTACTGTCAAACCTCCTTGTGTTATCCTGTTTTACGCTAGGGAATATTGGACAGATCTTCGATGGTTACAATGAACCAACAGGCGCCCCAAAGAAACGAAACGATAAAGGATCTACGAACTTTCTCCAGAGAACCAGAGAGTAAGGAAAGAAGGTGTCTTGCTTGCGGAAACAGGGACCTTAAACCTGGAAGGCGTTATTGTTCAAGGTACTGTAAGCAGAAATTGATGTGGTCCCTCTCGTTATCGAAGGGATTATTGCAAACCCTTAATGCACGGTATGCGGCGTTCTCGTTTAACGATACATGCGTAGCTCTTGATATAATTCCCACATGGTCTAACAGCATATCAAGGTTCGTACATGAGAGAAAATCAGGGCATACCCCTGCCCATGCTCTTAAGGAGCTAGTGCTCGAAACAGGAAAGCAGTGGTATCAACAAAGAGACCGGCGTTTTTCTCATAGCTTTGCATCCCAGTCCCTTCTCGAGGAAAAGATAGAGCACAGCATCAATCCAGATGTCATTAAACCGAATGCGAATCGAGTTCCACGGCTATCCCTTGACCAGAAAAAAGGGCTCAAACATCTTAATATTTCATCAGATAGCCTGATTATCGGGGATTGCGCCACCGTGATAAAGAGGGCCTACCGGGGCATGGCAAAGCTTTACCATCCGGATAAAGGCGGTGATGGCGAGAAATTTAAGGAATTAATAGAGGCCCATGAAATAATGCAAGAGTGGGCCAAGAGCCCCAAGTTCCGATCAAATCATTCATTGCCTGGTGCCTGGTCCTATAATGGGTACAAGAACAGGTGGTCACCTCCCTTATGCCGATAACCCTTCCATTCATGCCTTTTCGATGATGAGAGGGGGGAATTCAAGCCTGGAGCCACCGGGCGGAGTCGAACCGCCGACATCCTCATTACGAGTGAGGTGCTCTGCCATCTGAGCTACGGTGGCCTTTGTATTCTCTATGTATACTTTTATTCAGCGCGTGTCCAATTTTTTATATCTCCTTACTGGCTCCAGCTCAGGGAACTCCATCATCGCGAAACACCATTCAGACAGGGAGAAGGTTACATGAAAAACCCCAAGGACTGCCTCATATTTCCCCTTGACGTTGCCACCTATGATGAAGCAATCGGATATGTGGACCTTTTAAAGGATCACGTGGGTGTCTTCAAGGTCGGACTGGAGTTGTTCGTGGGTGTAGGACCGAAGATCTTCAATGCCATCAAGGACAGGAGCGAGGCCGGGATATTTCTTGATCTAAAGTTCCACGACATCCCAGCCACGGTAAAAGGCGCATTCCTCGCGGCGAGCACCTACGGGATTACCTTCACCACCGTCCATTGTGATGAGGGAGGGGGCCTGCTACGCACCGTTGTAAAGAACAATCCCTCGGGCACCAAGATACTGGCAGTCACGGTGCTCACAAGTCTCGACAGCGAAGCCCTCAAGGAATTAGGTTATCAAGAGAAATACGTTTCTCATATCACCGAGCTGGTCCTGCTGAAGGCACACATAGCCAAGGAGGCCGGATGTGCGGGTGTCGTGTGCTCAGGCCTAGAGGTGGAAGCAGTGAAGGCTGCATTGGGGAAGGATTTCATCGCCGTTACCCCTGGAATACGGCCCTCCTGGTCTGTCCTGAGCAAGGACGATCAAAAGAGGATTATTACACCGTATCAGGCGATAAAGCGTGGCGCTGATTACCTAGTAGTAGGCAGGCCTATCAGGGCTTCCAAGGACCCGATTGAGGCGGCACAGAAGGTGTTGGATGAGATCGAAACGGCGATCTCCGACTAGATATTCGCCTACAAGATGCGCTACGCTACCTATACAGACAAGGGAATCGATGACAGGAATCAAAACCCCGATTCACCTTATGATACATTGTCCGACATACCCATCCATCTGATCCCGAATGGGGCCTAATTCATCATCGGAGTATGTGTCTGCATCCAGAAAGCTATCGTCGAGCACCTTGGATGGGACAAACCTCTGAAGAACGTATAAACGAGAGCCCTGTATCATCTTGCCAATCTCAACGAAATCATCCTTCTCCAACAAGGGCTTCACCACCGTGGTTCTAAACTCGTACTCCGACCCGCAATTCATGATCAGCTTTACGCTCCTGAGAATCTGCTCCTTATCAATTCTGCTCCTCACCACCTGTTCGTACTTGTCGATAGGCGCCTTTATGTCCATGGCGATGTAATCCACGGCATTGGTTTTTAGTACCGTCTCCAGTCGTGAGGGAAAACTCCCGTTGGTATCCAATTTTACCAGATAGCCAAGCGCCTTCACCGAGGACAGGAAATCGCCTATATCGGATTGCAGAAGGGGCTCGCCGCCTGTTATCGTGACTGCGTCGAGCTTACCCTTCCTCGCCTCCAGAAATGACAATATTTCATCCTGCGCTATTTCCTCGCGCCCTGAGGGGTTTGTATCAACGAGCTCTGGGTTGTGGCAGTAAGGGCACCGAAAGTTGCACCCTTGGGTGAAGACAATAGCGCATATCCTTCCCGGGTAATCGATAAGGGAAAATCTCTGGAACCCCCCTATAATCATACCTTGAACGTCTTCCTCATCCTGAATTCCTCTTGCTTGCCCTTGTTCCACTGCTTCAACGGCCTGAGGTACCCAACGATTCGTGAGTACACCTCACACTCCGCACCACATTTCGGACAGAATTCATGTTCTCCGTGCAGATACCCATGGGTGGGGCAGACGCTAAAGGTGGGCGAAAAGGTGAAGTAAGGAATATGATAGTTTTCACATACCCTCTTCACCAAGGACTTTATGGCATTTGGGTTAGTGATCTTCTCGCCCGCGTAGATATGAAAAACTGTTCCTCCTGTGTATTTCTGCTGGATGCTGTCCTGCAGATCAAGGGCCTCGAAAACGTCATCGGTAAAATTAACGGGCAGATGAGTGGAATTGGTATAGTAAGACTGGTCCTTGTTTCCGTTTCCAGCCGTGATAATATCAGGGAACTTTTCCCTATCAATCCTGGCCAAACTGTACGAGGTGCCCTCCGCAGGGGTGGCCTCAAGGTTATAGTTATTCCCTGTCTCTGCCTGAAACTCCAGGAGTCGCTCTCTCATGCAATCCATGACCCTCAGGGCGAATTCCCTTCCATCTCTCTCGCCGATCGTGTTGCCAAGGAAGTTCCTGCAGGCCTCATTCATTCCAACAAGCCCGATGGTGGAAAAATGGTTCTTCCAATACTCGCCGAACCGCTCCTTTACATCCCTCAAGTAGTACTTCGTATAGGGATAGAGGCCCCCATCTGTAAACCTTTCCAGGACCTTCCTTTTTATCTCCAGGCTCTCCTTTGCTAGGGACATCAGATCCATCAGCCTTGTCAGAAATTCTTCTTCGTTGTTGCTGAGGTACCCAATCCTCGGCATATTAATCGTGACCACCCCGATCGAGCCGGTTAAGGGATTTGAGCCAAACAGCCCTCCTCCTCTCTTTTCCAGCTCCCTATTGTCTATCCGTAACCGGCAGCACATGCTCCTCGCATCCTCAGGCTTCATGTCCGAGTTGACGAAGTTGGAAAAGTAGGGGACCCCATACTTGGCTGTCATCGCCCAGAGGTCTGTTAGTAGTGGGTTTCCCCACTCAAACTCCCTGGTGATGTTGTACGTGGGAATAGGAAAGGTAAATACCCTTCCGCCTGCATCGCCCTCTGCCATCACCTCCAAGAAGGCCTTGTTAAACAAATCCATCTCCTTCTGAAAGTCCGAATAGGGAGCATCCTGTGGCTCACCACCGATAATGACGGGTTGATCCGCGTAGTACCCTGGCACGGCAAGGTCGAGGGTGATGTTGGTAAAGGGTGTCTGAAAGCCCACCCTTGTCGGCACGTTGATATTGAAGATAAATTCCTGCAAGGCCTGCTTCACACCCCTGTAGTCCAAGCCGTCGAACCGTATAAAGGGGGCGAGCAGGGTGTCGAAATTGGAGAATGCCTGGGCGCCTGCGGCCTCCCCCTGGAGCGTGTAGAAAAAATTCACGATCTGCCCGAGTGCGCTCCGCAGGTGTCTGGCAGGCCCGCTTTCCACCTTCCCCCACACACCCCTGAATCCCTCTGCCAACAAGTCATGCAAATCCCATCCCACGCAATACACCGAGAGGATATTAAGGTCATGAATATGGAAGTCTCCCTGTATGTGGGCCTCCCTGATCTCAGGGGTATAGATCTCGCTGAGCCAATAGACCTTGCTCACCTCCGAGGAAACATAGTTATTCAATCCCTGGAGGGAAAACGCCATATTGCTGTTCTCGTTTACGCGCCAGTCCGTCTTGTTGAGGTATTGATCTACCAGGTCAACGGTTGCCTTATTGGCGATATCCCTGATCCTCGCATGCTGCTCCCTGTAGAGAATATAGGCCTTGGCCGTCTTGCGATAGGTGGAGGCAAGCAATATCTCCTCCACGATATCCTGAATCTCCTCCACCGAAGGGGCCTTGTCGCCAAGCGCCTGCTGGGCGAGATTTAAGGCCCGTATAGTGAGTCGTTTGGCCACCTTTTCGTCAAATTCTCCCGTTGCCTTGCCTGCCTTGGCAATCGCATCGGTGATCTTTCCGGCCTCAAAGGGCACAATGGTTCCGTCTCTCTTTTCTATCTCCGTAAACATGACCTCATCCCTTCCTTAGAAACCTCTGCATATTCCACAATATGTAGTATTAAACTATAATCAAAAACCTATATAATGTTTATCTTGAACTTATACCACAGAGAAGTCAAATAGATTTTTTTGTTGACTTTTGCCGGTCGTTTCATTAGATATCCAGCATGCGTTTAGGTGCTCGAGAGGAGCCTAAGAGGGAACCCCGTTTAAATCGGGGACGGGCCCGCCGCTGTATTCGGGGACGAAGACCGCACAATGCCACTGTAACGCTGTGAGCAGTATGGGAAGGCGCGGTTAGTAGGGTAATCCGAGAGTCAGAAGACCTGCCTGAGCGCAAGGGTGCAACCCTCGCGGACGGGGTGTAGCCATCAGATCTTGAGGATAAAAAAGGGTAATCCCCGGATCGATTTATTCGGTCCGGGGATTTTTTTATGCCCTGGGCCCAACTCTTAGTGCCAATAAAAGGAGGATACAAGGATGAAAACATTGAAGATTATGCTTTTCTTTGGACTGATCTCTCTCGGTTTGATGATCAATCGTTCTTACGCGGAAG
>Ga0307421_1001880_pt1 | contig 12259 bp, 12 predicted proteins | sample SalMarWE160270MG_FD_202163 | JGI IMG/M metagenome (GOLD analysis project Ga0307421, IMG submission 202163) | Salt marsh sediment microbial communities from the Plum Island Ecosystem LTER, Massachusetts, United States - WE1602-70 | ecosystem: Environmental > Aquatic > Marine > Intertidal zone >...
TGAAATACTTAGCCACCCCAACTCCTGTTAATATGGAGAATTGGCAAATCTGGTGGGATTTATTTTTTGAGTGATTAGCTGAAGGAAAAAATAGGTTAGAATGTGGTTAATTCCGAGAGCGAATTTCTGAAATGATTTGAAAAGGAAAAGGTAAAAAATGCTTGGAAGACAATCCCCTCAAAATTTATTAAATGCTTATAAAAAAAAGCGTAGGTTTTTCCCCATTTTCATCGCAATTCTGGCTGTTTTATTGGTAATTATTGGGGTTGTGATTATTGTGCTGTGGATTACAGGTGGAGGTTTCTCTTTCAATCTATTTACAAAAGAACCTACTCCAACAAGCACCATGCCGCCAACGCCGGTTATTTCACCGACACCCTCATTGATTCCTACAGAAACACCGACCCCAACGTTGACGGTTTCCCCAACTCCTTCTGGCCCATTCGAATATGAAGTACAGGAATTTGACACTTGTTGGGATATCAAAGAAAAATTTGAGGTTGATCTTCAGACCTTATTGGCGATTAATAATTTTGAAGATGGAACCTGTCCAATTTATCCGGGATATAAACTCAAAGTACCCGCGCCTGGGCAAACTTTACCAACGCCAACTCCAGTGCCCCCTGATTTAGCAAAAGGCACGCGTATTGATTACACTGTTCAGGCGGGTGACTCAATTGCTTCCATCGCCAGCCAATTTAATTCCACAGTCGAAGATATTCTCTCGCTTAATAAAGATAAGATCGATGATGAGAACAATATTCCTGTGGGTGTTGTCTTAGTTGTACGGGTGAATCTGGTTACTCCAACACCAACTTTTGCTCCCACGAGTACTTTGGCAAGTTAAATAAATTATGCTCCTGCCAATGTGTGGGAGCATATTTCAATGACGCGAAAATATTTGCTTATTTTCATTGTGTTGTTTTTTATTACGGGATTCCTATCTGGTTGCAGCAACGCAAATGATAATGATAACAGTCCAATTGATATTGGATCAATAGGACCAATTTTGATTGATAAAGGAAAAACACCTTTTAATATTGATCAGGATATTACCGTTCAGATTTTCCCATTAATCGAATTTAACTTAGATAGTGCAGATGGAGCCTTGGTTGTAATTCCATCTGAACCTCTTGAGGTTGGGAAAGAATATGACGTAACAATAACTAAGGATGAGTTAGATTATATCTATAAGATCATGGTTCGTCATCCTTATCTTGTTTACCTCGGTAATGTGAATAATGAACCGGAAATCTGGCAATTTTGTGGGCAGGAAAACATTCCTCTAACACAAACCGAAGGGCGGGTGATGGATTTTGCAGTATCGAGAAACGGCAATTGGGTAGTGAACGCAGTGAAGAATGAAAAAGGTGGGGCGGATATCTGGAAAATGGATAGGGAGGGGAAAAACAAAGAAAAGATTCATACGTGTGGTGAGGTTATTTGTAATAATTTGGCAATTGATTCTTTGGGTTCAAAAATCGCTTTTTATTCACAAGGATCTGATACCGAGTTAATCCTTCTATCTTTATATGATGACCAAGAAATACTTATTGAAAGGGGAAACATATCGAATGTAGATTTCTCTCCAAATGACCAATTCCTTCGATATTTTGTGAACAATAAGGGATATTTGAGAATTCTTGACGTTGAAAACCTGAATCTTATTCAAACGATAGAAAGTGATTCGGATTTAATAGGTTCATGGAGAAATGATAGTAGCAGCTTTCTGGTTGGAATGCAGAATTACTTGGGAGGAATCGCTGGCATTGAGGTATTTGAAGTTGATGTAAGAAAGGGATCGTTGACTAGATTGTTTGATGGCCAAGAATTGTCTTTAAATTATTTCCAGCCCACCTTTTTTGAGAGTGAGAATCTGATAGTTCTTGTTAGGGCAGGATATAACGGTAACAGCAAACAAATCTGGGTTATTAATAAAGAAGGGGAAAAGATATTTGCATTAACAAATGATCACCAATATGATCATTCTGCGCTTTCATGGAATTCAGCAGAGGAAAAGTTAGCTTTCCAGAGGTATTTGCTTACAAGTTCAGATTCACAACCCGAGGTGTGGATCTGGGAAAAACAAGGAAACAAATTTCAATTGGTAGCAAATAACGCAGCACATGCAATTTGGATACCATAGATTTGTCTATCTAAGTGCAAATAGAATCTCATCTTTCACAAGATCGTTTTTTTCGGAAGTTAGGTGTGATTGGAGAATTAAGAAACATTCCTCTAAACCGATTTTTCCCAAAGCCCATACAGTATGGGCTCTAATTATTTCCGAATCACTGGCAAGTAATTTTTTGAGAGGTTTTATAAATTTATAATTCCGGCTGTTGCCGGCAGCAATGATAATGTTGCGTAGATGGCGTTCGTAGGGAACCCTCAAAATCGGGGTATTTATATATTTTTCTTTAAAAGTTTCCTCTGTAAGGCTCATTTCTTTTAGCAAATCTAATGGATGATAGTTCTTTTTCTTTAAGTTAAAAAATATCTCGTTTTGATTCTCTGTAACCCTTGTATTGTATGGGCAAACATCCTGGCAGATATCACAACCAAAAACACGGTTACCAATTAACGATCGTAAGTTCCTTGGAATAGTTCCTTTATGTTCAATCGTTAGATAAGAGATACATCGGCTTGCGTTAATTGTATAATCTCCACTGATGCATTGAGTAGGACATGCTTGCTCACAATGGTGGCAATTTTTACATAGGTCATTGGAAAGTTGAGAATTTTCATTCAGGTTTTTATCGACCATTATGCAGCAAAGGAAGGTGAATGAGCCAAGCTCTGGGTGTATAAACAGTGAATTTCTCCCTATCCAGCCTAACCCCGCGGCATAAGCAAAATCCTTTTCCATGAGAGGTCCTGAATCAATGAAGATCCTGTAATTGAATTTCTCGGATCGTTCACTATTGATGGATTCCATCAATTCAACGGCTTTATTTTTTACTACGTGATGATAGTCCTCATACTGAGCGTAAGCTGCGATCAACCCTTTATCGGAGGATTCAGCTTGTTTTTCACTAGGGGTAGAGCCGTACTTTACTCCAAGGACAATGATTGATTTTGCGTCCTTCAGTAACTGTCCCGGTTCTCTTCTGGATCCAATTACATAGTGTTTATTGAGAAATTCTAGATGCCCAAATTGCTCTCTCTCTATCCATTTCAGGTAATCTTGAAAATGAGGTGATTGTTGAACTTCTGTAAAACCGGTAAATGAAAAGCCAAGGGTTTTTGCCTTGGCTTTAATCGATTCGATATCAGATATCATAAATGAATGGAATTTATTTAACTATTTCGCTGTGCGTTTTTTTCTTCCCATGTACCAACTACGATTTCTACCCATAAATTATCTCCAAATACTTCCCCTTTATCATTTATCATTCGGAAATGGTTTACATAAGTTCCATGGGGATCTGGTGCGGTCATTCGCACACTTAATGTGATCTGGTTATGTGGATCAACTGACTGCTCTAGATAGATATCCATGTCTGCTTCATCACACATAATAGGTTCGCCACCGTAGTAAATCAATCGATAACCTGTGTTCCATATTGTTGTACCTGTATTTTCAATCTTCCAGATTCTTGTGAATCGGTCACCAGGTTCGAAAATTGTACCGTCTGGCGTTTCTACATCCTCAATCCAAATTGCGTTATCAGGGGATTCCACAGGAAAAGCAGGCGTTGGTCCTGATGTGCTTGCTGGGCTTGTAGGAGCCCCGGGTAGGAGTTGTGTTGGAATGGGTAGGGGTGTGGCTATTGGAGGAGGTGTAAGTGTGGCGGATGGGGTCAGTAAAGCGGCCTGAGTAATTTCCGCCTGGACTGTGCCGGCTACTTCTGTCATCACAACTAGTGGGTCAATTGTCGGCGTTGCTGCAGGTGAGGACCCACACCCAGCAATCAGAGCTGAAATGCACACTAATAAACAAGTCTTAATATTTTTATTTTTATTCATGATCATATACCTTTTTTTATCACTTTATAGAAAGAAGTACCATTGGATCAAATAATTGGAACAGATTACTTACTCTCCATACAACATAATTATACCGTTCAGATTGTGTGGATTGAGCTGAGTAGTATGCCATACTTTCAAACCTTGCGCCAGATGGTCCAACGCGGGTTTCGAAGTGTAAATGCGGATTAGAGGAATCCCCTGTGTTTCCAACCTGACCAATTTGCTGCCCGCATGTGACTTTATCTCCTATATTGACATCAGCAGGATATTTCAAGTGCGCATAACAAATATATAGAGATCTACTGATCTTACTCAATTGAAAAGGGAGTTCTTCAGGCGCCCAATTAAATTTAGGATCCGGTACAACTGTCGGCTGAATTGAAGGAAGATTGAGCTGCTCTAATAGAATGGGTGAGATCGAGTCCAGAGGTGTTTCAATAATGATTGCATTGCCATAAGGGTATTTATCATTGATGATAGTAACAACTTCGCCATCCAAGGCGGAATGAATTGGCAGTCCATCAATGCTTAATAGACCCTTCCGCCGATAAAAAGCAAAATCAACTCCGTGGTGATCATCATTTTCAACATCCTGGCCTGCCCGCGGAGGTTTGAACGGTTGCGTGATGATCTCGGTTAATTCACTAAGGGTCTCTCCTTCAAGGGGTGAACAGATTTGCATTTGCAGGGAAGGGGTTTCAGTAGGGGGAATGGGAGTGTCAGTTGGTTCAGTCGTGAAAGTTAGTTGTGCAGTGAAAGTTGGTGATTCTAAATCTGAATTAAATGTTGATGACTCTAATCCTTTGTGTGTACATGCTGATGTGATAATTAAACATGCAACTAGCAAGGTAATTCTTTTTTTCATCAAAGGCATGTTACTTAATTTTCCTGCACTCCAGATAAAAACGCTTTTGGTGTGCTTCTCCCATCGAAAAAGTCTTTCGGGGAAGTGCACCATCTTTTATCACAGATCGAAATAAGGAATCTTTCGGCATAGCTGGCAGATAAATCCCAGCATTTTCTGGTGCAGTACCCAATTCGAGAATTATTTCATCTCCGTGAATATAATCCACATCCTTGATCTGACCATTTAAGATCAGATTATCAATACAATTCTGTGTGCTTCCCACTGATAATGTATGGTTGGGTTCCTTTATGCTGACTAACCAAAAGTTGGATTTATCAAAAGCGCCAAATAATTGATCCTCTGATAGATTTTTTGAGACTGCTGATTCTAATGCTTTAAAATTGGAAATTTTTTGAATATTTAGTTTATGGTTGAAATAGTTCTTCACGGAAAGAAACCAGTCTTCCTTAATACCTTTCAATAAGCGGTGGATCGGTTCAAACACAATGCCTTCATCATGGATATTCACGATCTCCACTAGTGCATAGCGAGCCGGGTGATTTTCTGGAGCATCGTGTTTTATCTTATCCCAAACAGCTTTTGCAGTTGCTAATGAGTGGTTTCCATCACCTATAGCAAAAAGCAATGGAGGGGCATTTTTGTTAATGCCATATTTTTTTGATTGGTTCGCTGGGAAAATCAATGTTTCAAGAGCTTGGATTATCTTTTCTTCAAGGTCAGAGGAAACGATATGGTAACCTCTCAAGTGGCCGCCATTTTGCATTAGGTCAAAATCATATATTAATTCTTTACCATTGGAAGATTTCGAAATTGGTTCAATGACAGACATTTTTGGATCATCGATCAGGGCTAGAATGTGCGGAATTTCTATTAGTGCATCCTGGCGAATTTTTATTCGGGGTGGTAAACGAGCAATGATCGTACCTTCTGTAGCTCTAATCAGTGAGCAAGAACCATCAGTAAAATCATATTGCTCAAGATCAAGGGCGGCGATGAGTCCCTTTCTAACTGAATTGTCAAAGTACCGTTCGATATAAATCATGCCATCAATTATTTTGAAATAATTCATTTTGAGATATTTTTCCATGAGTAAGTTGATTTGGGAAGCATGAATTTGTTCTTTTTCAGTCCCTAAATATACTTCAGGAAGAATTAGATGGTATGTGGAGGGTGATTGACCGACTATTTTTTCTACAGTGTTCCAATATTCTGGCTGGGATGTGTATTGATCGCATGCAGCCACCGCCCATTTTTCTAAATCTATTTGATCATTAGGAATTAATATCTCTGGAGCCTGGATTCCAACACTTGAGAAATTCTTCATGTTATTAATATTTCCTTTACATATGTAGTCATTTTATCAAATAAAATTATTGGATAATTAATAAAATTTATTAAATAAAATTATTTTTTTAAATTATTACATAAAACTCCGTTTTATACACCTTGACTGTACCTTCCATATCTAATAAAATTCGTTTTTGGTTTTATGGATTTGGATTTCTTATTACATAAATGTATAATACTTCCAGGTTCAAACAATTAATATGGTTTGCGGAAATAGCGTATCCTTTCACGCTCCTTATATTTCTGAGATCAAAATAATTGAAACATAAATATAATGAATTAATCAGGAGAATTGTTCATGGTACGTATTCGTTTAAGAAGAACAGGATTAAGAAATCAACCGAGTTTTCGTATTGTTGCTGCAGAAAAAGAGAGTCCTCGGGACGGAAAGTTTTTAGAAAACTTGGGGTCTTACAATCCCCGCACAGACCCGTTCACCATAAAAGTTAATGAAGACCGTGTATTTCATTGGCTCAGTAATGGGGCGCAACCAAGTGAATCTATAACACAAATATTCAACGCTATCGGACTCTTAGATCGGTATAAAAGATTCAAAGATGGCGAACCTGTTGAGAAAATATTAGAGGAAGCCAAGGTTTACTATGAATCACGGTCTGTTGACCAAAAAACCCGTAAAGATAAACCTAAGGCAAAATAAGAAGTTTAAACAAAAAAGGAGTCCACGTGAAAGATTTAGTTGAATCTATCGCAAAGCAATTGGTGGATGATCCATCGCAAGTATCAGTATCTGAAATTGAGGAAGGCGGTCGTGTTCGAGTTGAATTAAAAGTAGCTAAGGAGGACATGGGCCGTGTTATTGGAAAAGGTGGACGGGTAGCTAATTCAATCCGTGTTCTCTTACGTGTTGCGGCTGCACGCGAAGGGAAGCGCGCATCTCTGGATATTGTAGAACCTTAGTTATATGCAGAATAAAAAAAATGAAGGACAGGACCAATCAGGCTTGCTAAATAAGAGTAAGCCTGTTTTTTTAGCAGTTGCAAAAATTCATAAACAGCATGGTTTGAATGGTGAAGTAACGGCAGAATTGCTAACAGATTTTCCTGAAAGATTAATAAAAGGGAAGCAAGTGTATATTGGTGAAAACCATATTCCATCCCAAATAGATACTATTAGAAAGATGGATAAAAAACATCTTATAACCTTTATAGATTACTATTCAAGGGATTCTGTAAGATCTTTTTGTAATGAGATAGTATATATACAAGATAAGGATTTACCTTTACTTTCAGATAACGAATATTATCTTCATGATCTCATCGGAATGAGGGTTTTTTCAATGGAAGATCATGAAATTGGCGTTCTTATTGAAATAATTCATACTGGTGCAAACGATGTATATGTGATTAAACATAATAACCGGGATATGAAGGAAATCTTGATACCTGCAATAAAATCTGTTGTAAAAAAAGTGGATATAAAAAATAAAAAAATGACTGTGAAACTCCAAGAGTGGCGCTGATGGATGATCAACGATATTGGATCGGATTTGACCAGATTCGCGGGATAGGCTCTGTACGGACAAAAATGCTGTTAGATTTTTTCGGTGATCTTTCCGAAGCGTGGCAAGCGAAACCGTTATCATTGCGAGAAGCGGGATTACCAGAAAAAATTGTCAATACATTTGTGAAATTGCGCCGTGAAATTGACCTTGAAAAGGAATGGGATCTGATTCGGCAATTAGGTATATCAGTAATTACATATAATCAAAGTAATTATCCACGATTACTTCAATCCATAAAGCATCCTCCTCCTGTACTTTATATCAAAGGGTCATTTATTGATGAAGATGATTGCCCTGTTGCTGTCGTTGGCACTCGCAGAAAAACATCGTATGGGAAGCAAGTTGCAATTGAGCTTTCACGATTTTTAGCATCTAATGGGATAACTGTGGTTAGTGGCATGGCTCGTGGGATTGACACAATTGCCCATCAATCCGCCTTAGATACTGGCGGAAGGACCATCGCGGTTTTTGGAAGCGGATTAGATATTATTTATCCTCCGGAAAATAGAGATTTAGCAGAGAATATAAGAACCCATGGTGTACTGGTAAGTGAATTATATCCGGGTACTCAACCTGAGGCAGTGAATTTTCCACCGCGCAACCGAATCATTTCCGGTCTTTCAAAGGTGGTTGTGGTTGTGGAAGCTGATGAGAAAAGTGGCGCATTGATAACTGCTAAATTTGCGGTGGAACAATCAAGAGATGTTTTCGCTGTCCCAGGTTCAATTTATGCTCCTAGAAGCCGAGGAACAAATAGGTTGATCAATGATGGCGCTATTCCGCTTCTAGATTTTAATGAATTACTTTTAGCATTAAATCTGGAACAATCTGCGGAATTCAGATATGTGCAAAACGTTCTGCCAAAAAATGATATAGAATTGCTTCTTTTGAATACGATTCGGGATGAACCTCTTCATATTGATGAAATAAAATCAATCACGGGTTTATCAACTGATAAAGTCTCCGCGAGTTTGGTTATGATGGAATTAAAGGGTTTTGTTCGAAAAGTAGGAAATATGATGTACCAATCTGTTTCTGATGGATCAGAAAAGTATGAGGTATGATGGACACACATTTTTATGCGGTTATCATGGCTGGTGGGGGAGGAACAAGATTATGGCCACTTTCACGAAGAAGTACCCCTAAGCAGTTATTAAAAATCTTTGGGGATAAATCACTTTTTCGTATAGCTATAGATCGGTTAAAGGGATTATTTGATTTTGATCATATTTATGTGGTTACCGTTAAGGAACAGATTGCAAAACTCAGAGAAGAAGCGCCAGAACTACCATTACAAAGTTACTTGATCGAACCGATGCCAAAAGGAACAGCCTCTGTTGTAGGAATGGCAGCAACTTATTTGCAGAAAATCGATCCAGATGCAGTAATGGCGGTTCTAACTGCAGATCACATAATTAAAAATGGGCCGTATTTCCAGAATTTATTGGTTGAAGCGAAAACTGCGGCAAAGAAAGGTTTTTTAGTTACATTGGGCATTGAACCAACATTTCCGGCTACCGGATATGGTTATATCGAAGCTGGAGAAAAAATTTGTGAATTGAATACTTTTAGAGTAAGAAGGTTTAAAGAAAAACCTGATCTGGATACAGCGAAAGAATATTTAAATTCTGGCTCTTATTATTGGAATTCCGGAATGTTCATTTGGTCAGTCACAGCAATTCTAGATGAATTTAGTAAACAAATGCCTGAGTTGTATGGAAAATTGATACTAATCCAGACTCGCATTCAGAAGAACCATCAAATTGGTGGAATTACTGATATATGGAAGACAATTCAACCACAGACAATTGATTATGGTATTATGGAGGGCGCTTCGAATGTAGCTGTGATGCCCGTACAGGGTTTGGGTTGGAATGATGTGGGAAGTTGGGATTCGCTTTTCAAAATTTTAGAAGCGGATCAGGAAGGAAATATCCAATTGGCACACCATGTGGTAAATGTGGATTCAACGGATATTTTTATCCAATCAACTGACGATGAGAAGATGATAGCAGTTGTGGGATTGAAAGATCTTGTAATAGTAGATCATGAAAATACCTTGTTGATATGTAAGAGAGGTGAAACTCAAAAGATCCGCCAGGTTATTAGGAAGATAAAAGAAAAGGGTTTAAATAATTATCTTTAGGAGTTATTTTGGAAGCTTATTGTGTAAAATGTAAAGAAAAGCGAGAAATTCAAAATCCACAAGCGGGATTTAATTCTCGATCAACACCAGTAACAACCGGTACATGCAAAGTGTGCGGTACGAAACTATATCGGATAGGCCGAACAGAGATGCACGAGGGTATGGTTGCTCCGCCACGTGTAAAAAAGGAAATTAAGAGAAAGGGTAAGATGGTGATCGTAGAATCACCAGCAAAAGCCCGAACCGTTGGTAATTTTTTAGGGAAAGAATATACTGTTCGCGCATCTGTTGGACATGTACGAGACCTTCTTCGTTCTCAGTTGTCGGTGGATGTTGAAAATAATTTCCAACCAAAATACCGGATTCCCAATGAAAAGCGGCCGATTGTAAAAGAGTTAAGAGCAGAAGCAAAAAAAGCCAAAGAGATTTATCTGGCAACAGACCCGGATAGAGAAGGTGAAGCAATTGCTTGGCATCTGATGGAAGCTGCAGAGCTTGATGAGAAGCGTGTAAAACGGGTTGTTTTTCATGAGATTACAAAACCGGCAATTGAAGCAGCTTTTGCAAATCCCCGGGAAATTGACTCTGATCTTGTTAATGCACAGCAGGCGAGGCGAATCCTGGATCGTTTGGTCGGATATAACCTGACACCCCTTTTATGGGAAAAAGTGCGCGGTCGTCTTTCAGCCGGGCGGGTTCAGTCTGTTGCGTTGCGTTTAATTGTGGAACGAGAACGAGAAATTGAGGTCTTTGTTCCGCGGGAATATTGGTCCATAGATGCTGAATTCAAACCCTTGGATGTAGTTGAGTCATTCAGAGCAAAATTATCCAAGGTTAATGGAAAAGACCCGGATTTATCAAATCAAGTGGTTGTAGAAAAACTCATTTCGAGACTAAAAGAAGCAAAATATACGATCGGAGATATTAAAAAAGGGAAAAGAACTAGAAAACCCTATGCTCCATTTATCACTAGTACTCTACAGCAGCAAGCTTCACGGCAGCTGGCTTTTACTGCAAAAAGAACAATGCGAATTGCCCAGCAGTTATATGAAGGTATTGACATCGGTAATGGCGGCCAAACAGGTTTGATTACATATATGAGAACCGATTCAACAAATATCTCGCCGGTTGCCCTCAATGAGGTTCGAAAATACATAAAAGATACACATGGGGAGGAGTATCTTCCCGATAAGGAAAATACATATAAAACCAGGGTTGCTAAAGCGCAGGAGGCGCATGAAGCGATTCGACCGACGTCTGTAATGCAATTGCCGGTAAAAGTCAAACCGTTTTTAAAAACCGACCAGTATAAACTTTATCAGATAATTTGGCGGCGTTTCGTTGCCTCACAAATGCGTGCGGCAATTTATACAACAGTCTCAATTCTTGTAAATGGTGAAAGTGTAGAAAGTAAATACCAGTTTCGTGCATCTGGTTCCGAATTAAAATTTCCAGGATTTCTTGTTCTTTATGAAGAAGCAAAAGATGAGGATTTGGATGAAAAAAAGAACGGAAAATTGAAACTGCCTAAAGGATTGGCAAAGGGAAATGTACTGAAATTGCTTGAACTTTCACCTATTCAGCATTTTACTCAACCACCACCGAGGTTTACTGAAGCTTCATTGATACAAGCGTTAGAGGAATACGGAATTGGCAGACCTTCCACATATGCACCAACGATTTCGACGATACAGGTTCGTGGGTATGTGGAGCGAGAAAATAAGCGACTGCTTCCAACGGAAACTGGATTTGTAGTGAATGATCTTTTGATCGAATATTTTCCTGATATTCTTGGTGTAAATTTCACTGCCCAGATGGAAGAAGATTTAGATGAAATTGCAAGTGGCAGGAGAAAATGGAATGATTTGATTGCAGATTTCTATAAAGACTTTGAACCGCAATTAAAACATGCTCAGGAAGAAATGCCTGAAACAAAAAACGAACCCGAAAAAATTGGTCGGAACTGCCCAAAATGCGGAAGTGAGTTGATTGTCAAATGGGGTAGGTTTGGTAAATTTATTAGCTGCAGTAATTATCCTGAGTGTAAATATACAGAACCATTTCTAGAAAAGATTGGTATCGCTTGTCCAAAGGATGGTGGAGATATTGTTGTACGCAGGACCAGAAAAGGTCGTATTTTCTATGGGTGTGAAAATTATCCAAATTGCGATTTTACGTCATGGAAAAAACCCATAAAAATCAGTTGCCCTGCTTGTGGTGGTGTATTGGTTATTAAGAACAAAAAAGAATTCCAATGTCTTAATTGCGGAGAAGTATTTTCATCAGCAAGTATCGTCAAAGAAGAAACGGCATAAAACTTGCATCCTACAAAGTGTATTGATCTTGTCAAATAACAGGAGAGATGGCTATGGATAAAATAAAAGAATTTTTCAAAAATCAGATC
>Ga0307421_1001881_pt1 | contig 12256 bp, 10 predicted proteins | sample SalMarWE160270MG_FD_202163 | JGI IMG/M metagenome (GOLD analysis project Ga0307421, IMG submission 202163) | Salt marsh sediment microbial communities from the Plum Island Ecosystem LTER, Massachusetts, United States - WE1602-70 | ecosystem: Environmental > Aquatic > Marine > Intertidal zone >...
CGAGCGAACATTATCCGTTATATCTAATCTCGCTTGGATTTGCAGAATAGATCGGTTGATTGCCTGCTGCATAGTAAGTTAAAATCAAGAGCAGTTAGTACAATTCACTGCTGACCTTAAGGAGTTCCTTCCCTGGTAAGTTAAGGACTATCAACCTATAAATATACTTGCGCAATTTAGAGTCTCCATATTGCTATAATGAAGCAATCGCAGGAAGCGAGTTAATGTCAAAAAAAGAATTCAAAAACGTAATTAAACGGAGCAACGCCATCGTTCCCTTCAAGAAGAAGCGTATCGAGAACGCAATCTATCGTGCAGCAGTCTCAGTCGGTGGACGTGATCGGGAACGCGCCATATGGCTTGCCGAGAAAGTTGTCGAGTATCTTCACGATAAATTTCCAGATGAGCACACTCCGCACATCGAGGAGATCCAGGACGCAGTTGAAAAAACATTAATCGAAAATGGTCATGCTCAAGTCTCCAAGGCGTATATCCTGTACCGTGAAGAACGGAATAGAGCTCGACGGGAGGCTGGCAAACGAGCTTCAACGCACGGAGATAACATACCCTGGCGCAAGATCTGGTATGTCCTCGATTGGGCAGTAAAACACAACCTTCACACTGTATCCGCATTGAACAAGCGAATTCTGGGCGGCGAGTTCCCTCAGATCGTTCATGAGTCTGAGTCCGCTTACAATGATAATGTCGAAACCGCCGCTCAGATGATCAACGAACGCAAAGATGGGTTGAAGCTGGTAATTGTCAGCGGCCCATCATCTTCTGGAAAAACCACAACAACAATCAAGATTGAACAACGTTTAATAAAGCAGGGGCTGCGATTTCGGGCCTTGAACGTTGACAATTATTTTTTCGACCTTGAAGAGCACCCACAGGATGAGTTCGGCGATTACGATTTTGAAACACCGCAAGCACTCGACCTGCCACTGATAAACGAACACTTGCAAGCGTTCACCCGCGGCGAGGAAGTGCTGATCCCCTATTACGACTTCAAAGCGGGCCGCCGTATCCTCGACCAGACACCGATGAAGCTGGAAGAGAATGAAATTCTCCTGTTAGACAGCCTCCATGGTCTATACCCACCCATGACAAAAGGCATCCCAAGTGAACAGAAATTCGCCATTTACCTCGAACCGCTGCTACAGATCCGGGGTGCCGACGACGAGTATGTGCGTTGGGCTGATTTACGCCTCATCCGCAGAATGTTAAGAGATGCTGTACATCGCGCCTATGATCCGGAGCGGACACTTCTGCATTGGCACTACGTCCGCTCTAGTGAACTGCGCAATATCATTCCCAACATTGGCAGCGTCGACGTGATCATCAACAGCGCAATGCCATATGAGTTGGCGATTTATCGAGCGCGCCTTTTAGGGAAATTCGAGGAGTGGGAGGCAAAATACCGCGATGATCCACTTCGCGAGGACGCGTATAAGCGAGCCTCTAGAATTCTGCGCACGCTAAATGAAGTTGAGCCAGTGGAAGATGAGTCCCCCATACCTCCTGACTCGGTCTTACGCGAATTTATCGGCGGGAGCAGCCTATCCTACTAATCACTCACAGACAACGTAGGGTAGGGAAAAACCAAATCTAGCGACATCTCCCTATAAGATTCCGCTTTTCATTTTTAGCCCTGATGAAGCTAGTCCTGCGTTCGCCCTACTTAAAAATGAAAAAGGCGGAATAGATACTTCCACCTTTTTCGTAGAAATAATCAAACCAGCACTAGATCACCCAGACCGGCTTACGTTCGCCCCTCTACCCGATCCCCCTGCCCATAGAGGACGACCGCTATCCTGACGAACCATGGTAAGTGACTGTGTAGTCATGTCCTCGAACCCACCAACCTCGAACTCGGCATCTTCAAGGAAACCGTACAGTGTTAGTTCGTGACCGATGTCGGTTGTAAATCCCAGCTCGAGGGCATGGGTCCAAGCTTTACCTTCGACGACCATCTCCTGACCGTCATGAAGCTGCAAGATCAGCGCTTCTTCATTCGCGGATACAACCGTGCCGACGACTTCCAACCATTCATCAACGGATGCTAATCCCTCGCCACCCCTGATGGCATCTTCCGGCTGACTGCCCTTGGACATATCACTAAATCGTCCCTGGCCTCCACCGTTCTGTCCACTCCCCACCAAGTCGGTTTCAGTAGAGACCACACGATTTCCCTGACGCTGCTGACCTTGGTTTTGCTTTATTGGCTCTTGAGCTGCTTCTCGAGTCCGCGCACCAGATCTTTCTTCTTGTCCCTGTGCTATTCTTTCGTTTTTGGCATCCGTCCGATTGATTGCGCCAACGATCAATACACCCGATAGAGCAGCTACTAGCGTCCCCACAATTATTTTCTGTAACATGATTGATTCTCCTTGTTTTGAATTGTTTTTTACCTTCTAGGAACTCAGATTCTCATCCCCACTCATGCTCTGTTACGAACGACGGGCTGTTCTCGTCTAATTGGAAATAGGAAAAAACAATAGGTAACCTTCTTTATCCACTTCCAATGGATGAGGAAATGGAAACCAGCGGCAATGATCAGGGCAACGCCCGACCATGTATGAATGAGATCCCAGGTTGTCCGGCTGAAAAGGAACCCAACATCCCAGTTCACATTAGCGCCACCCTGATAACCTCCTGTAGGGCTGAAGAGGAAATAAACTCCCGAGATCGCAGTAAGCAAGAAACTCGTGGCGATAACCAGGTTGATGACCAAATTGGTCTTTGCGCCACGGGACATATTTGACTTCCCTGATCGAATTTGATTCCACACCTTCTTAGTCATCATCACGACCCAATCCCAGTGATAAAGGAGATGGATCGTAACAATCAAGATCATTGCAACCCCACCCCACGAATGAAGGTCATCCCATGTGCTGCGGCTGAACAAAATCGTAATGTCATACCATGGATTCTTTCCCCCTTGGTAGCCGCCAACTGGGACGTAGATAAAATATAGAGCTGAGAAGCCTGCTACCAATGCAGAGAAAAATACACTCGCATCCAATACCCAATTTAAGCGTGTTGTTCTTGATAATCCCATTATTTCACCTCATGAATTATTTGAGTTAGTGTGTAAATATTAGAAGGACGATGCGAAGAAGTTATGAAGATTTTCAATGAAGCTTATGAAGATTTTGAAGCGGGGAGCTCTTATCTACGGTCTTTTTAGGTTGAGCATTGGATGGAAGGATCGCTTTTCAAAGAGGATTATTCAGGAACTGACTCGATGCGTATCCAGCCCCACTCAACCACCGGTCTATCAAAAAATAATAAGAAACGCCGGTCTCAACTGAAGCGAGACCGGCGCTCATGGTCAGGGCTCCAGGCGGTGCAAACCACATTGCCCTGACTTTGCGGCGTTTATTGTATTGATAATTAAAAAGGTGTCAAATCGAAAAATAGTACTCCAAAACGCATCCGTGAGTGAAAAGAAGTTTATCCAATTCTCAAATCCAGGTGCGTAGAGAAATCTTAAACATACTACCCTAGAGACAATGCGCACATATTCTTCATCTCATTCAGGAGGGTGAACAAAGAAGGGCAAGACCGGGGACGCCCGATCAATGCTATTCGGTCAATCTGCTGGATATCCTACTACTGTTAGGGTTAGACTGTCGATTCGCCCGGGATAAGCGTGATCCCTTGAACCCTCTTGCGATTGAAGAGAAGAGCCGGGGCATCCGCCTGCGTTTTCGGGAACAGGATGGATTGGATCCTTGCATCATACAACGGGGTAAAGATGCTGTCCCCTTCAAATATCACCGTACCGAATTCAAACCTGCCAGCACTGTGAATCTTCCCATAAAGCTCGTACCCTTCCAGGAGAACTCGCACCAAATGAGGGAAAGGTTTCGTGTAACCGGCTCGTAACACGCTGGAGGGACCTAGTCCGGCGCGATTCCCAACCAATATTGCGACAATCTCTCGCTTGACCAGCCACATCCTACTGAAACGTTCCGCTGATTGCGAGCGCTTGAAAAGAGTACTCAGTTCACCTGCCTCGATCTCAATTGAGGATTCTGTAGGCATGTTCATGTAACTGAATAAGCCCCGTGCCTCCGGGTAAATCATTCCTGTGATCCAATGTGAAGATGTTACGACCTCCACTTCAACCGAATTTCTTGTTGCCATCGCTAACTCCAGACCTGGAATGAATTGAGCCGACAACCTGGTGAAACGATTCACAATCCCAATATCATTCTAGGTCACTTAAGCGTCGGATTCAACTGCTACCGCACGATTAGTTATCGGGTTATGATTCATGAGAGAGGCATGGATCTGGACAATAGGCGGGGAAAAGCGAATGTGCGCTTAGGATTTCTCAGTGGGGTAGCTTTGCTTATCCTCGTTGCTGTAATTTTCTTCACCAAGCTGCAGATCGGAAAACATGCTGCAGATCCCGATCGCGACCCTCAACTCAATGCACAGGAAGTGCCACGCACAGGGCTTGTGAAAGCTCATAAAACCTGGTCTGGTGGGTCAGCGCTCTTCCTCGATCTTCGCCCTAATTCTGCGTTCGCCAGGACGCATATCCCTGGAGCGATCTCGATTCCCTCGGAAGAGCTAGAAAGTCGTTACTTAGACCTCCCCAATGACCGGACGATCATCGCCTATTGCGATTGCCCGTTAGAAGAGGCCAGCGCACAAGCTGTCTTGTTCTTGCGTACGCATGGATTCCCAAATGCATCCGCGCTGCGCGGTGGGATAGATGGATGGATACAGTCAGGCTATCCCATCGAGCCATGAAAAGCATGCACAAAATCAACGTGCTGCCTTCAGGAATCGATACAATTCTTAACTAAAATTCATCAACGATATTTAAAAACGTAACAGGCGACTCAATGCAGGCAGTCGGGGAGGGGATGAACATATGAGGTGATCAATTTAGCGATCTGGTCTCACCCCCTTTTTCACATAACTCTGCAACTCGGATACAGTCAGTCTTTCTATTCCCAATTTTTTAATAGTCCTTCCCCTAATCCAATAATCCGTGCCATCCAGAATAACAGCCAAGCGGACGATGCTCTCGATGCCACGTACAGAGACGCCAAAACGCTTCCCTAGTGAAGCGATGGGCACCAAACTCATGGGGATGTCTTCAAAGATGTAGCGATGTTTCAGCGTATTGGGCGCTAGGATACCAAAATAGCCAGTTTGATTCTGAATAGCCTCGTAGAGATTCTCGCCCTGAACGTTATATGCGAGCCGCAGCCACTCTATCGCTGTGCGTGCACGGACATTCATCGAAGCCGCTACCGTGACGCGCTCCCGATCGAGAACTTCTAAAATACGCGCCGTCGATGGCGTGACCCCATCGATATAAAACTGAAAATCGCCCTTTGTTGATTCAATCCGGCCCATGTTCAAGATTACCAGCGCCGGGTGGAATATCGCACCCATATTATTCAATCCTGTGTGCATGACATCGATGCCATCGATAAATTCCGGATAGGCACCCTCGAGCGCTTCTAGTACAGCTGGTGTATCGATCGCCGGAAGAGCTGCCAGCGGAACGGAGTGCTTCACGCGAAATATTCGTGCTTCCGCCGGACCTTCTGAGCGACTGGCATAGATGAAGGTTTCCGCCTCCGCAATCTTTACATCGGCAGCAATCTCCGAATCGTTGATGATCTTTCTAAACTCGATGGCACCCCCCGTCCTGCCAGGGTGAAGGATGACGATCTGACCATCTTTCAGGTGAGATGCACTTAGGCGAGCGATACCGGCATGAGCGCTGGATGGGACCACGACCATGATCACATTGGCATCCTCTATAGCTTCACCGATATCTGAGGTTACGACCTCCATCTTCCCAAAGCCATGTGGGCCCCCTTCATAGCTCTCTAGATGGATCCCGCCCAACTCGGCAATCGCACTGATGCGACTGAAGGTGCGGTTGTACAGGTTAACCGGAAAGCCTTTCAATGCCAGGTGGGCAGCCATTGCTTTGCCGCCATTTCCAGCTCCAATCACGGTGAAACGTTTCTTCTTCGCCACGTTTTTCTCCTCAACTTATTGAGCGTAATCAGACTGGCAGTGATCAGAGCAGAGACGCAATTCGCTCTTCTTCCGAAAGTGCATTACCTGATTGCGGATCTATCGCCTTACAAGCCCCGCGCTCATCGACTTGCGTCGTCATTCGGGCGGGTGCGTACTCATTATTCGCCAAATGCGGGGCGTCAAGAATTCCTTTTTTGACTGCCAGAGCAAGAGTTTCCGGGTCTATCAATGGGTCTGCATCTTTAACTGCCAATAAGGATCGAATAGCATCGAGTGTTACCCTGGCTTCCCGGCATAATTCCTCAACGCGTTCCTGTACTTGGGAATCCGCTGTCATGTCTGGCGCACCTTGTATGGCATTTTCAACAACCCGTTGAGCTGCTTTACTTGCCTCGATGACATCCTCTGGCAAAGCCGCATGCTGCGCTTCGGTATGACCGACGATATGCAAGATATGCGGATCTAAGGCCATCTGTAAATAGATGCTCGCCGCTAAATGGGCACGCGCCGCTGAAGGATCTAGAGGATAGCTCAACAATCCTGTTCGGGTCTGTCGCCAAACCCGGAAGTTGGCGTCTTCCAGATGCGCAATCATCTTCAGGCAAGCCAGCATTTTCGCCAAATCCATGGCGTCCGAAAGCCCTGGGGGGCTATTGAACATCATCTGGGCAATGTAGTCCTTCACGCCAAAAGAGCGCGCGTTGTAAGCGGACAGATAGGCGGAAACGACGAAAATAACATCCGCCGCGTCTCTCATCCCCCAATGGTGGGGTTCATTCAACTCAACCGGGATCCCTCTTTCGCCACACCAAGTCATGAGCTTTTGATGCTCGTGGATTGAGCCCTGTAAATCCCACGGACCCCTCCCATCCATACGGTTGAACCAGAAGATCGGGATCGCACACCAGGCATTATTGATCGTTTCGACATACATCTCAGCCAGCTGGATGAAGTCATCTGTTCCAGAATACGTTCGCATGAGCGGGAAATTGCCGCAGCGGCTGGCTTTATAAATTGCCCGGAAATCCTCCGGGGTGCGAACCGGAACCCCGCCCGCCCCACGTGCCCGCGGGTTTTGGTGTTCGGGAGAGAAGAAGTGCTCCTGAGCATCCTGGTCCGTCCCTAGCGAGATAACATCCAATGCGCCCGCTTGCGCAATCGTTTCAACGCCTTTGATAGTCGCATCCAGAGTAGGCAAGCCAAAATGATGTCGTAGGATTGGATATGGAGACTTCCAGCGGATCCGGTCAACCAGTGTTTGCGGGTATTCCTGCTCGACTCGCCCCCCCTCCGCACTTCCCTTTAAGTATGCAAGAACCTCATACGATGCTTGATTTCCATCGAATACCCTCTCGAAGAATCCCATTGCCCCAGCTCGTTCGGCGATGGGCGGAGTTCCGCCGAAGGCGAATCTCACCCCCTGCTCGCGGAAACCATCGACCTGCTCGGCGAACTCAGCCAACAATCGCTCCCCGGTCTCGGGGGTAAGACGGTAGGATACGCCCACGAGGTCCGGATTTTCTTCACGAATAACCTCCACGAATTTGTTAACCGGCACCGCCGGTCCAAGAAAAACGGTGCGCCATCCAGCCGATTCTGCTAAACGCAGGAAGTTGATCACTCCGGCCACGTGGACGCACTCACCCAGTGCTCCGGCAACAACTGTTCTTTGAAGATCCTTTCTCATCGATGCCATGTGCTCCTCAGACAAGTAAACGAAGCCCAGCTACGCGGTTGCATGAGCTTATGCTCCTTCATCATCTAATCTGGTTTGATGCTTCTCAGGTTGGGATGAATGCTGAGATCTTCCCCGCAGCAATTGAATAACCTATGCATTCGCGGGTTTATTTGTCAAATCCTTCACTTTCATTATACAGGACTATTGAGATGATTCTCGCATGACCTCACTGGATGTCCTATCGCGAGTGGGAGATATTCCTGAAGCGATAGCGTGTGGTTAAAAAAAACTCCCTCGTGTGGGAAATCATGTGAGTTCAAATTAGGCCAGACGGTCTAGCGCTAAGTCATAGTGATTTTGGTGGGTTGTCATTCTGAGCCGAAGGGAACCTCAGAATGACATCGTATCATTTTAATCGGGTTGACTTACATCTAGCTTAAGGAGAAATTTGTAGCCACAGGTAAGACAGTGCTTGAAGCGTTTGAATAATCATGCTAACCTGACATACCAAATCTAGGATCTTGAACATACGCAATCCAATCCAAAGGGGTAAATATTGAACACGATCGAAGTAAGAGACCTGAGACGAATCTTTAAGACAACCATCGGTGTTGTCCGTAGGAAGATAAAAGAAGTAGTCGCCGTTGATGGCATAACCTTTGACGTTAATCGGGGTGAACTCTTCGGTTTGCTCGGTCCTAATGGCGCCGGTAAAACCACGACAATCAAGATGCTCACAACCCTTCTCATTCCTACTGGCGGCACGGCGAAAATTCTTGGTTACGACGTCGTTGACCAAGCAAACGCGATCCGAGCAAGGATAGGCTTCATCTTCGGCGGGGAGCGAGGTCTATATTGGCGGCTTTCCGGAATCGACAATCTGCGCTACTTCGCCAGTCTCTACCACGTTGATCCGGCAGTCACCAAGAAGCGCATCCCGCAATTGCTTGAGTTAGTCGGTCTTTCGGATCGGGGGGAAGAAAAAGTCGAGGGCTATTCACGAGGCATGAAGCAACGTCTTCATATTGCGCGCACGCTGTTGCACGACCCCGAAATCCTCTTCCTCGATGAGCCGACAATGGGGTTAGACCCCGTCGGAGGGCGGGAAATTCGCCAGGTGATACGTAACCTGCAATCTGAAAAGAAGACCATCCTCTTGACGACTCACTACATGTTTGAAGCCGATGCGCTATGCGAGCGTGTCGCAGTTATCGATCGAGGCCGCATCGTCGCCCTCGACACACCTGAAGCATTGAAGCACGTTGTGCGCGATCTCGCGGTGATCGAAATCGAAGTCTTCGGGGTTCCAGAGAAGATATTGAACCAAATTCGCAAACTGCCCTTTGTTGATACAGTATCTGTTGAAGACCTGGACCAAAAGCAGATGCTTCTTGTTCAATCAGCAAAAGGGCCAGAAGCCGTCCCACCACTTCTTGCTTCCCTGGACAGTGTAAGGGTCGGGAAGGTGTCAGTGCGCGAACCAACGCTCGAGGATGCGTACGTCAGACTTGTAGGTGGCAATGTCTAAAGTCACGATGGATCTGGCGGTGGTTTTCAGACCACACAGATGAGATTACGACAGCAAATTCGTGGACAGACCCGGAGCTGGTTATTCAGCTAATGAAACCCGGAATGTTGAAGACCTATCTTCGAGTTATTAAGCTTGCTTTTATATTCACCATAAAGCAGGCCATGACGGACGCCTTCGTCATATTTGGTATCTTCGTCCAGCCTTTGATCATCGCCATAATGGCCCTCTTTGTACTGGGTGAACAAGGAGATGAGATTGCGATTTTCATTGTAGTGGGAAGTGGTCTCACAGGCCTGTGGGATAGCGTCCTCTTCCAAAGTGGAAGCAGCATCACCCAAGAACGTTGGACAGGTACACTCGAAGCGCTCGTCGGCATGCCCACTCCTTTGGGGGTGATCGTATTCGGGAAAAATCTGGCTTTTGTAACCCAGGCTCTGGGTTCCATGATAGCCTCCTATACTCTCGCGTCGATCATCTTTGGTTACCCGCTGAGTGTCGAATCACCCATGCTCTTTATCATCTCCGTTATCCTAACCGTGCTCTCACTCGTATGCCTGGGTCTTGTCCTGGCAACGCTGTTCGTGTTGAACCCGGATGTGCAGCGCTGGCAGAATGGCCTGGAATTCCCGGTTTTCATCCTTGCCGGATTCCTCTTTCCTATTGCAATACTACCCCAATGGACGACACCGCTCAGCTATATACTTGCTCCTTACTGGGCTGCGGTCGCTCTTCACTTGTCTTCCAGTGCCAAACCCGGGATCTTGGAGATTAGTACACCGTGGGCAATGATGGCTCTTCTAGGCGTGATCTACCTCTTTCTGGCTTTCTGGCTGTTTAAAAAGATGCTCTTCAAGGCGCGCGTTGAAGCTACCCTCAGTGGACAATGAAACGAAGGGATACTCTGGTTAGTTTCTGACGATAGATAACAGGACCCTGAGATGTCGAAAGTGATCGCAAATATTCGTTTATTCTTCCAGGGAGCACTTCTCTCTTACATCGCTCTCTTTCATTGGCTTCGACCTTCCCAATATATCGCCACAAAGGTCATAGGACCTCTGGCGCAAATCCTTTTCTTCACACTCATGGGCAAGTTCGGCACATCGGGGGAATCGGCGGACTTCTACATCATCGGCAACGCAATCCAAATCACCGCGTTAAGTGGGATATATGGTGTCACCTTCAGCCTCTCCGGCGATCGCTGGAATGGGACATTGCCCTATCTATTCGGGACTCCGGCGAACCGAATGACGATGTTCCTCGGGCGGGCGATGATCCACATCGTCGATGGTATTTTCGGTGTCCTTATCGGATTTGCCTGGGGCGTCACCCTACTTGGGCTCGATCTATCGAATACGGACCCATTGGCACTCCTCCTTGTTATTGCAGTCACAACCTTCAGCACTTCGGGCTTAGGTCTCATGCTGGGAAGCTTAAGCCTGGTTACACGCAATGTTATGTTTATCAACAACACCGCCTACTTTGTTCTATTGGTGCTCTCAGGTTCCAATATTGCCATCAATCGTCTCCCATCGGCGCTTCAAACTGTATCGAACGCTCTTCCTCTAACGCGAGGCATCACCAGCGCCCGCGCTATCATCGATGGAGCCACATTTCAAGATGTTCGACCGGCGATGCTTGAGGAGATCGGCATCGGTATGATCTACATTGTGTGTGGTTATGTGCTCTTCCGCTGGATTGAGGTGTTGGCGAAAAGAAGGGGGACGCTGGAGGTTATATAGCCAGGGGATCTCTCGCAATTAAGCTATGCCCCACCCTCAAGCAACAATCTTAACCCATATAGATCACCAGATTGGTGTAACAAAACAACGCCATTGCGTTGTTTTGTTTTGGGTCTGGTGATCAGATGAGCGGCTTAGAATGACCGTAACGGAACGGGGATAAAAACGAGTACGAAAAGAACTAAGCCGAAAACCGCAAGCCACTTCCGCCGGGGATCGAGCGGCGTGATCTCATCCCGCGGACGCGCATAGGTGCGCCCCATCAGGAAGACCAACCCAGCCCATATATACCACCCCGGCCAAACCATCCCCAACAGCAATAACACCCCGATGATAAAAGGCCAGAGTCTTGCGGTTGCCTTTCCCAGTAAGACATAGATTGCGTGGCCACCATCCAGCTGTCCAGCAGGGATAAGATTAAGCATAGTGACGAGCAATCCAGCCCAGCCAGCCCACGCTAGCGGATGTAACAACACATCGGTGCCACCAAAAGGCATGGGCAAACCGACAAAAAAGTAGCGGACCCAATACATAAATGGACTGAGACCTGCATAATGGAGCGGCTTGGGCAGAAACTCCTCGGTAACGACGTATTTCATGGCGAGGTACAGCAGTGAATTTCCCTCCAGCACACTGCCCTGAGCCGCCATTGCATTCAATGGCAATTGACCGATATCCGACAGGAAAAGACCTATCAAAAGCACCGGGATGGCGACGATTAGTCCAGCGATGGGACCCGAGAGGCCGATATCCAAAAGGACTCGCCGGTTCTTGGGTGGCTCTTTCAAGCGAATGAAAGCACCCAACGTGCCAAATAAGCTGAATGGAAATGGAAAGAAATAAGGCAGCGAAACCGCGACCTTGTGGAAACGAGCCGCGAAATAATGCCCGAATTCATGCGCTGTTAAAATCCCCAACAAGCTCGCGGCGAACGTAATTCCATTGGGTAAGTTTAGAACGATTGCTTGTAAGATCCCCAGGAAGCTGGTGTCTGCAAGATTTTCCATCCCATACATCGCGCCGGCCACCAGCATGCTTGCCAGCGTGAGGAGAAAAAGAATGACATTGACGATTGGGTTGGAAGCCCGAGGTTGGATCACTCCTGGCATTCCCAGTATCTCCTGTACACCATTCTCTTCTCGAAAAAGCAATGTAGCCCCCGCTTGATTGAAGACGGGATCGAGTTTCTCAAATGCCAGCTGTGAATCGGAAATTAAAGTGCCGCGGAAGCGAACGGCAAATGGCTGCTTCTGATCGCCTACTGTAATATCTGTGATCGACATCACC
>Ga0307421_1001884_pt1 | contig 12253 bp, 20 predicted proteins | sample SalMarWE160270MG_FD_202163 | JGI IMG/M metagenome (GOLD analysis project Ga0307421, IMG submission 202163) | Salt marsh sediment microbial communities from the Plum Island Ecosystem LTER, Massachusetts, United States - WE1602-70 | ecosystem: Environmental > Aquatic > Marine > Intertidal zone >...
TATCTGTTCAGAGGGATTTGAGATTTCTGAGGAGATAGGTACCAAGATCCAGGGGTATCTGCCAAACCTCATCCACGATATAGAGATCATCAGGACCGAGGCCTTCAGGGGGATCTTTGATACACGGAGTATTCTCCCCATGATCGAGGGGATGGCTGAGCCTGACTGGGACAAAGACATCGTGGTGGTGGTTATCTATGGATCATTATATTTCGCCGACATTGAGCTGTTTGAAGCAGTAGGTCGCACGCTGGACTACCTGCCCCTAAAACGTGATGGGCATGCGAAACTGTTTTCAGAGATGCCGAAGCTTGGCGCACAATTGTTGCCCAATAACATGTCCGAGGAGCCGAGAGGAGATGTTGGGTATTGGGCTAAGCTGGGAGTTGAGGAGATCCTTCATTACTTCATAATCCTTGAGCAGCATGATGAGAACTGCTTCTTTCATCCCAAAGAGTTTGGAAAAGCTACGGTGGAGGACTGCTGGAAGGATTACTGCCCAAAGTGCCGGGAGTTCATGCGCCAGATAAAAGATCCGGTTGATTTTGGTGTGCTCTTTGCCACGATGCAGGAGATCTATGAGATTAAGGCAAAAAGCCGCGGATTGAAAGAGGATGCAGAAGACAAGAAGATGAGAAGACAAAAGTGATCTACCTTCATAAAATCATAACCCCTTTACCGATTTCAGCCCAAGGCCGTTTTCGGTAATCCAACGCGAAGTGGAATGGCTTCAGACAACTCAAGGATGGAAATGATCTCGAATTCTTTACCCGTTCCCAGTCAAACTTTACCCGCTGTTCATGTGGCGTGGTTTACCCGCCGTTTTTGTGGCGGGCAGTTTTGGGTAATTTGTCACTCCCATTTTTTACCCATTTCCGCCTTAAGCACTTTTGGGTAAAAAGACAGGGGGTGAAGGGATATCTTTCATAAATCTGTTGCTATTTTGTATAAAATCATTACAATATAAACATGAAATTTGAGTGGGATGATCACAAGAGCCTTGCGAATAAGGCGAAGCACGGTATTGATTTCGATTCAGCCAAGGGTTTATGGAATGATGATAATCGTGTTGAAATTCAGGCTCCATATCCGCTTGAAGAACGCAGTGTTCTAATAGGAAAGATAGGCAAGAAGCTATGCACGGCAATATTCACATACCGTGGCGATGCTATTCGTATTATCTCAGTGAGACGTTCCAGGAAAAAGGAGATAAAACTGTATGAAGAAGGATAATAGTATGGCCAAAAGCAAGGAAGAGTTTGATCGTCGGTTTGATGATGGTGAAGATATTAATGATTTGGTTGATATGTCAAAGGCCAAGATAACCAGACATGGCAAAAAAGTACGCATTACTCTTGATGTGGCTGAAGAACTGATCAAAGATATCGATCAGGTCAGAGAGAGAATCGGGGTAGATCGAGGTGCTTTAATAAAGGTATGGCTGCATGAAAAGGTGCGAGAAGAGAAAGAAGGCCGCACATAGAAGACATCTTTACCAACTTCTGGCAAATGAGATGGGGATCGGCCATTGGGAGGTTTCAGTTGGATATGGGACTCTACAGCTTGTTGTTGGATTATGCATATTGTTGGTAAGGCCGTTGGGTATTTTGCCTGTTATTACCCTATTAGTTATTTTCTTTGGCGGCGGAGGATTTATTCAACCGTGGCCTCTGTTTGCCCCAGTGAAATAGGTGTTAAGAGCTACAGGAATAAGCAGGAGTTCATATATCCATTGACTTTCATTGCAGTTGTTGAAATTTATGCGAATAGATTTCACGGGGCAGGCCGTCCGGGACAGCAATGACGGAAGAAGATTTGGATAGAGTTGCAACAGTAATCCGAAGATGTAAAAAATAATACCCTCCCTTACCTATTTCCGGTCATACTTTACCCGCCGTTTTTGTGGCGTGGTTTGCCCGCCTCTGGCGTGGTTTGCCCGCCGTTCTTGTTGCGGGCGGTTTTGGGTAAAAATATTCAAAGCAAGCTGGTAAAAAAAGCAAAAAAAGTATTGAACCTCGGAGGGGGTGTTGCCCGTTGATGCGATTGTGATGTACCTTTCTAAAATCCTTCCCCTGTGTGTGTTGCCCCTGGGCCTTACCGTTGGTCTTGTTGCGGCCGGTGTTGTTTTTCGACGCCGGCTTTTTTGTGTGGCAGGTCTGGCCCTGCTCTGGTTCTCGGCTATGCCCGTGACGAGTAATCTGGTCATGCGTGCCGTGGAGGGGTGGGAGGTCCGTCTGCCCGCCGAGGCCATGCCCGAGGCCGACGCGATTGTTGTTTTGAGCGGCGGCCGGGTGCTGGCGCCGGGTGATCTTCCCTGGAGCGAGTGGCAGGACGCGGACCGATTCTTCGGTGGAATCGAGTTGTATCGGGCTGGCCGGGCACCCCTGGTTATTTTTACGGGCGGATGGTCCCCCTGGCGTCCGGCCGCGGAACCGGAAGGGCAGGTATTGATCGAGTATGCCTTAGATATGTTTGTGCCTCAGGAGCACCTGCTGACCACGGATACGGTGGTCAACACAGCCGAGGAGGCCGCCGCGATCACTGAACTGCTTCGGGCGAGAGAGGGTGTGTGCACCCCGCCCCGGGTGCTGTTGGTCACATCGGCCTACCATATGCGGCGCTCGCTGCTGCTCTTTGAGCGCGCCGGTCTTACGGTGATACCCTTTCGTGTCGATTTCCAGGTGTCAGAGGGAAGGACGGTGACTATCCTTGATTTCCTGCCGAATGGGGACAGCCTGCGGCAGACGGAGAGGGCCTTGCGGGAGGTGTACGGGTATTGGTATTATTTGGTTAAGAGATAGGAAAGGGAGAAGAGAGCAGGGAGCAAAGGGCATAGGGCAGAGAGTAGAGAAGAAAAAAGAAATAGAAAAGAGAGATAACAGAAAAGAGGAAATAGGAAACAGGAGATGCAGTTGCCCAGCAGTGACTAAGACCCTAGTTGAATAAACATTTCTTGATAAAATTACAGGAATGGGGGACGTAGGTAACTTTTGTAACTTATGGGATGACGGACATGCTCTGCCCTTGGACGCAAGCCGCCCCGATTGTCTTTGCCCGTGGAACCAACGCGTGGATTGGTTGGTTGAGTTGAAAGGGGAAGCAACGCCATTGGTATAAAACCACCGGTTAGTAAGGCGATGATTGATAAATATACCGAAGATATTGCTGTTGACGGCAGCCTCATTCAAAAAGAACTGGGGTTTGTGCCGCAATATGATCTGAAGATGGGTTGGGAAGAACGATCAAAGAAATGCGGAAATGGGGTACGCTTTAAAAAATTATGGGGACACGATCCCGAATTCTGGCGAATTCAGGTCAAGCCCCCTCCCCCACAATTTTTTGAAGTTGACTTAAATAAACTGGCACGCATGAAACATCTCACGTGCAGAACATGGTCTTTATTCTTGACAGATCTGGTGTGAAACTGACGTTGGAAACAGAAAGATCACACAGAGACGCTAATATAAAGAACGCATTATGAATAAAACGGAAACAGGTAATAATGCGATATCTTAATAGATATACCGGATCTTAACTCTGCTTTGCTGTATGCTGAGCAAGATATTAAAGATAGATGGAGTTGGTATAGAGAGCGATATAGAAGGAGGTTAAGGAGATGAGAAAAGATGAGATTGTAAAGAAAAATATCTCATTGGTTTTTGATTTTTTAAGGTATGTAACAAAACATCCTGAATTGATAGAAAAATTGCCGGATGGATGTGAACTGGAGTTTCTGGATAAGGATTTGCCCCTTTTTGAGCCGGCAATAAGTCCTGAGGGCGCACAAAAGGCGGTTTTAAGGGTTGATCACACCTTTGATCTTGCCACCTAACATAGCATGACCTTTCAATTAAGGATGCGCATTTTTGACTGTGCGCTGAGTATCTCCACTCTCTTTTACCCATTTGCGGTCATACCAGATTTGGGTAACCCTATAAACCTCAATAGCACATTCACAGAGATAGCAATGGAGTGGATAGAAGCAGCAGTTTCACTTGACTTATCAGATGCCGGCAGGTAGTCTGTATGCAATTAATGCAATTACATACAGAAAAAGTAGCGAGGTGAATATCATGGCTAAAACGGTAACAACGCGTTTAGACGATGGGTATGTTAAGAAAATCGATGAAATGGCCGCGAGAAAAGGAATTGACCGCGCCGCCCTGTTGCGGTCCTTTTTTCTCTTTGCCTTAAAAGAACACACTATAGACGATGCTCTGCAAGACTATAAGGCCGGCACAGCGACCCTCTGGGAGGCAGCTCAGCGCTGCAATATCTCGCTGTGGGAAATGATTCAGGAAGTAAAACGAGCCCACATCCATACTTCTTATGACTTGAAAGAATTCGAAAAGGACTTAAGGGCTCTCAATGGATAGGATCGTTTCCAATGCCACGCCACTCATCTATTTGGCCAAGGCCGATCAACTGAACCTTCTTCAGAACATCGTAAAGCAAGTATTTATCTCTGAAGCTGTCCATCGAGAAGTGGTCATTGAAGGCAGGCGTCTGGGAGAAAAAGATGCTTTTCGTGTTGAAAAAGCGATAAAACAAGGCTGGATGATAGTCCAAGGAATCAAGAGCATCTATCCTGTTGAGATCATAATCCACCCTGGCGAGGCAGAGGTTATATCTCTGGCCAAGGAAAAGGGGATTGAAGAAGTGCTTATTGATGATGCCAAGGCCAGAGCTGCCTCTGAAATGGGAGGTCTTAAACCTATCGGTACTTTGTGGTTGATTTTGAAAGCTGTGAAAGATCATTTACTTACTTTTGATCAATTTCTGTCTACCCTCGAGGATATTGTTCAGGCTGGATTTTATCTCAAAGAAGAAATTTATCTTAAAGTTGTCCGCCAGGCCAGGGATTTGGAGTAATGTGATGATAGAGAATCATAATGAGGGACGTAGCCAACCCCGGTTAAACAGTTTCAGATTTCACCCCGGTTAAATAAGTGCAAAAGAAATTTAACTGGGTAAACAAAGGCGCCTGTCTGCGTGCCACGCACAGGCAGGCAAAGACGCTAAGATAAAAAACAATATAAAAGTGGATTATGACTGAAAATGAGATAAAAAGATGGTTTGAGTTGAAAGAAGTGGATCAGCACGAAAAGATGAATGGGGAATAGCTATGATTGACTTTTTTGATAGATGATATATACTGATATATACTGATATCATAAAAAAGGGGGTAGGCTATGGAATCAATAGCAAAAGTATTTCAAAACGGTCGATCGCAAGCGGTTCGGTTACCAAAAGCGTTTCGTTTTAAGGGAAATGAAGTGAAAATTAGCAAAAAGGGTGACAAGGTAATACTTGAACCACTTGAAAGAAGCAGGTGGCCGGAGGGTTTCTGGGATGCTTTCCCTGTGGATCTGGATTTCAAAACACCTGAAGCGTTGCCATCAAAAAACCTTAGTTTGGATTAACCGGGGGAGATATGTACCTGCTCGATACAAATATCATCAGTTATTGGATGCGTGGTGATAAGAGAGTGATCGGCCGGATTAAAAAGCACTCGCCGGCAGATTTATCCTTATCAACCATTACCCTGGCTGAAATATTGTACGGAATAGAGAAATCCCCGATGAAAAAGAAAGAAAGGCGATTGAAAATAAAACAGATATCGTTGTTGCTGGGCCTATATTCTTTTGATGAGGCAGCGGCCGGGAAATATGCTGTTATACGGGCACAACTTGAAAGAGAAGGTATGGTGATCAGTGAAAGAGATACTCAGATCGCATCTATTGCCATGGCAAACAACCTAACCGTTGTCACTCATAATGTAAAAGAATTCGGTCGGATTGGTAAATTGAAAGTCGAGGATTGGGCAACCAAATGACAAAAGGGGACGGAGGACAAAAGACAGGCGCAAAATCATAGCGGTCAGAGAACCAGGAGAGAGAGAAGGGGTCAGGGGTCAGAAGGCAAAGGACAGAGGTCGGAGGTCAGAGGTTGGAGGATGCTGCTCACGCTGTCAACGGTCTTTTAAAACTGAGCCATTTTCGGTCGTTAAAACTGAGCCACTTTTCCCTGTATTTTGATCCGCCTCCCATGCCTCATTGCTGTTTTTCCCTTTAAGTCGGTAACTGTTTCCCCGGATGTTAATGACCGTGCTGTGATGGAGTAAACGATCCAGCTTGGGCTGAAAGGTAAAATCAAACTCATCAATGCTCTTTATGAAGGGCAGTCCCGATATCTTTAAGGTGGTCTTGATCCGGCGCTGCTCTTTTTGCGCCACCTCCTCTTCCAAAAGGTCATCCAGAAACCTCAGATAGCTTGTGCCCTGATCCTCTGCCCGCCTCATAACTGCCTGTAAGATCTCCCGGATCCGGGGATGTCTCCGAGGGCATGGTATGGGTCTCCAAAAAATCGTCCGGCGCCAATGGAGACCGTAAATAATTAAATAAGTCAGAGGTTATCATATTTCCTGAATGGCCATATTTTGAGAAGGACGAAATTGATGCGGTGGCTGCTGTACTACAGTCCGGCAAGGTCAATTACTGGACAGGCGAGGAGGGGGATGTATATTTCTTCTCAAATTTGATATAATCCAATTCACAATAACAATAATTGCTTTCCGTGAACACAAATCAATCAAGAATGAGAGGTTATTATCATGAGAATGATAGAGATAGAGTATCCCGAGACCATACCTGCCGTACTGAACCAAAGCCCTGAAGTCTTTGAGCAGGAGGCAAGATTTGCCTTGGCAGTCAAATTGTATGAAATGGGGCGGCTTACATCCGGACAGGCCGCGCGACTGGCAAAAGTATCACGTGTCAGATTTTTACTTGATTGCAGCCGTTATGGCGCAGCCACCGTAGAGTGGGATCAGGAAGAGGTTAATGCTGAATTTTCGGATTGATATATGAATGGTAAATTAATTTGTAATACAGGCCCGCTTGTAGCCCTGTCAATAATTGATCAAATACATATTCTTAAACGTCTTTTTGAATTTGTTGCTGTCCCTGAGGCGGTTCATAGGGAGATTCTGGAAGGGGGGGGCTACAAATGCTGGGTTATCAAATTATCATAAAGTGCAATGGATAAAGGTTATGGCGCTCTCCGCCTGGACAGATCCTTTGTTGATGACGTCCCTAGATCCTGGAGAGGCTGCTGTAATTTTACTTGCAAGGGAATTGAATGCGGATTTTGCATTGATTGATGAACGAAAAGCAAGAAAGATTGCTCGAACTGTTTATGGCTTGAAGGTTATTGGTTCCGCAGGAATTCTTGTGGAAGCTAAAAGACAGGGGCTGATAGACAATGTCGGCTCCGCCCTGCAGATTATGCGGGATAATGGATATCGGATAAGTGATTCAATTATTGATACAGCTTTAAGAAAAGCCGGGGAATTGTAGTTTTCCATCAGTTCCTTTCATATTTAAAAACTTATACTGGACGACTTATAAAAGTCCTAACTTCCATTTCAAATCCTTCCAGGAAACTTTCTAATGAGTAAAAACAATTCATTGTCAAAACTAATATTTCTCTCTCCTCCACACACGGGAGGAGAGGATCTACGTTTTGTTCAGAAGGCTTTTGAAAGCAACTACATTGCTCCGCTGGGGCCGAGGCCGCTATCAATACAATACCTGGAATGATACACCCCTGAACAGGCCCGGCGTCATGAGGTAAAACCTGGCATCACAGGCTGGGCTCAAGTGAATGGTCGCAACGCCATCACCTGGTAGCAAAAGTTTAAGTATGATGTCTGGTATGTGGATAAAATAGCCGCAAAAAGGCGCAAAAAGCGCAAAATGGTTTAAACAATGAGAGCTAATATGATATATTTAAATCTTATAATGTGCAGCGCTGAATGATGTTGAAAAACGGAGGTTTGAAAATGGTTTCTACAATTTCTATCGAAATACCCCATGAAATCATCCATGCCACGCGAATGACACCACAAGAGCTGAGGGATGAGTTGGGTATTTATCTGTTCGAGCAGGGCAAATTGTCATTCGGTAAGGCCCGGGAAATGACAGGTATGACCGTATGGGCATTTCAACAACTGCTGGGGAGCAGGGGGATTCCAGTGCATTACGATATAGATGATTATCAGGACGACTTGAAAACACTTGAAGAACTTGGTCGATTATGAAAATTGTGTGCAATGCTTCTCCTTTAATCAACCTTGCGCGAATTGGCAGACTCGGTCTTCTTCGTGAGTTATATGAAGAGCTGATCATTCCTGAAGCCGTGTGGCGTGAGGTTGTTTTGGAAGGAGCCGGACAATCCGGGGCTTCTGAGGTCGAATCTGCTGTCTGGATTCAGAGACGATCCGTGAGGAATATGGAACTTGTGCAGGCCCTACGCCAGGATTTGGATGCCGGAGAAGCGCAGGCCATCGCCCTCTCATTGGAGATAAGGGCTGACCTTCTTTTGATGGATGAGCACTTGGGACGGGACACTGCACGACATCTCGGCCTGCGATATATTGGGTTGATTGGCGCTCTCGTTGAAGCCAAACATAGGGGCCTTATCTCTGCTGTCAAGCCGGACCTCGATGCCTTGCGCGATATCGCCGGTTTTCGTGTAAAGGATGAACTTTATACGCGCGTTTTGGAAGATGAGGGCGAAGCAGGGGCATGAGCCGTTCCATTCCGGGTGCGTGTAAACGCACGATTGATATTGTAGTTGCTGCTAATGCGTTTTTTCTGCTCTCCCCTTGCTTCGTTCTACTCATGCTTGCTGTTTGTGTCACAATGGGCTGGCCCCCTTCTTTCGCCAAATCCGGCCGGGTTACCAGGGTTGCTCTTTTACTATCTTGAAATTCAGGACCATGACCGGTGAACGGGACGCAAATGGGAATCTGCTGCCGGATGAAAAGCGGCTTACGACGATTGGCAAGTTCCTAAGGGCCACCTCTTTGGATGAATTGCCGGAGCTGTGGAATGTCCTCAAGGGCGACATGAGCTTGGTCGGGCCGCGGCCGCTTTTAATGCAATATCTGGAGCGCTATACCCCGGAGCAGGCGCGACGGCATGAAGTGAGGCCCGGCATCACCGGCTGGGCGCAGGTCAACGGCCGCAACGCCATCACCTGGGAAGAAAAGTTCAAGCTTGATGTCTGGTATGTGGATAACTGGTCGCTTTGGCTGGATATAAAGATCATCTTCATGACTTTCTGGAAAATCCTGAAGCGCGAAGGAATCAGTCAGGCTGGGGAGGCAACGATGGAGGAGTTTATGTCTCAGGCAAAGTCGCAAAGGCGCAAGATCTAAAGAGCAGAAAAAAGAGGGAAAGAGTGCAGAAAAAAGATTGCAATATACGGGGCAAGTGGTTTCGGGCGGGAGGTTGCCTGGCTTATTCAGTCGTGCGATGATTATGAGGTGGTATGCTTTATAGATGATGATTCTTCCAAGCATGGGGCCTCCTTGAATGAAATACCCATTATAAGTCTTGAACACGCCTGCTATAAATACTATGTGTTTGTCGAACCGGAAGCCCTGAAATCGGATTGGTCCAGGGATAGAATCATGAATGAACTCATGGCCGAAGGCATCCCCTGCGGGACGGGAAGTTGCAGTGAAATCTACCTGGAAAAGGCGTTTGGAAACTCCAGTTCAGGGTTCAGGGTTCAGAGTTAAAAATCAAGAATCAAAAAAGACTACCAGTTGCGAAGGAGTTGGGCGAAACCAGCCTGATGTTTATGGTGCATCCGACTCTGTCGGTGAATAATATGGAGGATGTGGTCCGGGCAATGGATAAAATCATGCGCGCCGCCGTTCGCTGAGCGTTTGCAGCGGCAATTTGCAGCCATTGATTGACATCATTGATGATCATTATGAAGACATGTGATTAAATTTAACCCGGAAAGCAGGTACATCGTCTTTTCCGATTGCCACCGGGACCGGGGGGACGGGTCGGCTGGGGATGAATTTGCCCGCAATTCTATGGTCTATAAATTCGGGAAACAATGGGGGTCAGGTCTTGTAATTTAAGGTTGATTTTAAGACCATAGGTGTATATACTAAAAATATATATGATATTGAGAGGTGATAAAATGGAAACAGCAAAGTTATTTCAAAATGGAAATTCTCAAGCAGTAAGGTTGCCCAAGGAATTCAGAATTCCTGGAAATGAGGTAAAAATATTCAAAAAAGGCAACCAGGTTATACTGGAGTTCATAGAAACGACATGGGACCCGTTGTTTGAATCGCTCAGTGAATTTCCGGAAGATTTTATGAAGGACGGTCGTAATCAACCCGGCATGCAGAAAAGAGAATCTTTCTGATGCGCTATCTGCTTGATACCAATATTTGCATATACCTCATAAAAAAACACTCACCCGAGATTCTTGAGCGATTCCGAAAACATTCACCACAGGATGTTGCAATTTCCACAATCACCCTCTTTGAGCTTCAATATGGGGTTGAAAAAAGTCAATACAGGCAACGTTCCGAGGATGCCCTTGCAAAATTCCTTCTGCCATTGAACATTATTGACCTGGATCGTTGGGCTGCTATTGAAGCCGCAGCTATTCGTGCACAACTTGAAAAGAAAGGGATATCAATAGGACCTTATGATCTTCTAATAGCGGGCCTTGCCCGATCACGAGACATGACATTGGTAACTAACAACACCAAAGAATTTGAACGAGTTGTTGACCTGCATCTGGAAGACTGGCAATAAATAGGGACAGAAACCGATTATTTTCATTCCACCGCCTTCTTCCTGTCCGCCCCACAAAACGCTATGGTTCTCTTCGATAAACTCAGGGCTTCATTTTCAGGTGGGGCAATTCCTTTGGCCTTCTTGACAGGTCAAATAATCGGAGTTCCCATGAAGGTGTTGTTCCAAAGGGCGGCGGGATCGGGATCCTGGCCGCCTTTATTTTTTTCCGCAGATTACACAGATTGACGCAGATTAGGATTAGAAAAAAGTGAAAGATGAAAGAACTTATAAGATTATAGGTGCAGCTGAACAAGACATATCAACCTGATTTTGTCTGTTATGAAGATATCATTGTTGAGATCAAGGCACTTTCTTTATTATCTGGTGTTGACGAAGCGCAGCTTATCAACTATCTTAACCCATCTTCATGCTTTTTCCTGCTCTTAGGAGTAAAATTGGGGTATTTTTCATCACTGCCCCTAATAATTTCAATAGGTTACGCTGTAGATGATGAATGTAGTGTCAAAATCGCATGTTTAAAACAGCTAACATACTAATATCATATAATTATTTTTTAGAAGGCATGAAGTTGGGTTAAGATCGAAGGTGACCGGATCATCGATGCCCGGTTTCTTACCAGTGGGTGCATGACCACCGTCGCCGCAGGCTGTATGGCCTGCGAGCTCGCCATTGGAAAAACCTGCAAAGAGGCGTTCACCATAGGCCAAGAGCTCATCCTGGAGAAGCTTGGAGGGCTGCCCAAGGAGAGCGAGCACTGTGCCCTGCTGGCATCGAATACCTTGCGAACAGCCTTGAGCGACTATCTGGGGAAAAAAGATGAGCCGGGGAAGAGGCTCTCGAGAGAGAAATAGCCCGTGGAGGAATACAAAACCCGTTACAGGAATGCCACCTTTACCAAGGAGAGGATCGAGCTCGACGGCAAGTATTTTGAAAACTGCGAGTTTAAGGATTGCCTGATTGTCCTGGAGAGGGGAGAGACGGAGATCAGGGGAGGCAGTTTTTTGAACTGCAAGCTGTTACTCAGGGGCAACGCCTATACGATTGGGAAGATCATAAAACTCTTTACCGGCAAGAGCCCCCTCAAGGTATTGGATTTCGATGAGCCCTTGTTCGAGGAGGACAGGAAAGGCATTCCTTCATAGGTAGGGTATTTCCTCGAGGCCGATCGTTTTTCGGTAGCGCATACAGTTTGCATTGTCATTATAGTGATCAAGGAACGATAACCGCCCTATGTTCCTGTATGCCTTGTCCCGGGCCCCCTCTAAGGTGGCATCCCCTGCGATCACGTGGAGGACCCTGCCGCCATCGGTTACCAGGCCCTTGTCTTGATCCTCCCTCACCCCTGAAAAGTAGATGGCTATTCCTCTCTCGATCTGATCCAGGCCCACCACCTTATGGCCTTTTCCGTACCGCCCGGGATACCCCTTATTCCATCCCTTGTTGGCCTTTGAACGGCCCTCCATGGCAACCACATCCACATAGTATTGGCTGTTCCAGACGGGCTGAATCCGATCCAGCGTTCCTTCCCACACCGCCATGCCTATTTCGAATAGATCGGTGCTCAATTTCCGGGAAAGCACCTCCCATTCGGGATCACCATGCCGCACGTTGATCTC
>Ga0307421_1001885_pt1 | contig 12237 bp, 13 predicted proteins | sample SalMarWE160270MG_FD_202163 | JGI IMG/M metagenome (GOLD analysis project Ga0307421, IMG submission 202163) | Salt marsh sediment microbial communities from the Plum Island Ecosystem LTER, Massachusetts, United States - WE1602-70 | ecosystem: Environmental > Aquatic > Marine > Intertidal zone >...
GGCCGATTGACTCGGAGATTTCCAGGCATATATTTGCCGGTATTAAATTCGTTAAACCGGAATTAAGAAAACTTCTTCATCTTCTTTTTACAGAAGTTAAAAAATCTTCCTATTAGTTTAATCTGTAAATCAAAGCGGATAGCACTTCTGTATTCCTCTGAATAAAGTACTCAATTGCTTCTATAAAGGGAAAAGTCATGTTACACATCTTTAAATACTGATATTATTTAAACAAATTCCGAATCAATTTAGCATTTTCTTTTATCCACTGATGAATAATAATTACATCACTGGGTAGATGAAAATCCCTTACTCCAAGCTCAATATATTTTTTAATATCTTCAGGTTTATAATTAATGGGTCCAATTTCTACTCGAGGTCTAATCCCCATTTTGATTGCTGTTTTAATCGTTTTCAATTCAGCTTCTTTTACTTTGGAATGAGTCCATTGCCCGGGCAATCCTACACTTAAAGCATAATCACACGGACCAAATTGCACCATATCAATTCCTTTTAATGATAAAATTTCTTCAAGGTTCTCAACACAACTTCTTTTTTCTACCATAATAGCAATAACCGCTTCGTCCATGGCTCTCACATAATCCTCGTTCCCGCAATCCAAAACGTAACCAACATTACGCCTCATATGGCAACCATTAATTCCTTTATGCATGGGAGTTTCTGGCTTGACGATCTTTATACACCTTTTAGCATCTTCAACAGTTCGTATATCGGTAAACAAAATATTTTGTATTCCTGAACCAAGGGCCCTTTGGGCTAAAAACCCATTCGGCTCTTGATCAACTTTAAACATACTAGATATATCATACAACTCAGTAGCGCGACCAATATTTTCCAAATCATGTAAATCCCAGGGGGAATATTCGCCGACAAATTCAATATAATCAATAACTCCGGTATTCCCAATCACTTCTACAAATCCTGGCCAAACTGCCAGCATCCTCGCTCCAACCGAAGTCCCTCCTGATTTGATAATTTCTCTCAACTTATTTTTTCGCATTTTAAATTCTCCCTTTTTTTATTAAAATCGATTCCCACGTCTTTACAGGCGTGGTACATTCAAAACTCAATCTTTGCTTGTCCTGTTTCTTCCTCTTCTTGTGATTGGACGTATCTTCGGATTACTTCTTCGTTTATTCCTACCGTAGAGACAAAGTATCCTTTACCTCAAACGCCCTTTCTATCCCAATACACTTTTTTTAAGAAAACAAACTTCCTGCTTAGAGATCTACTGGTATTCTTTTTGATGGTTTCCACTACTTTGCTGATTGCATACTTTGGAGGAATGACCATATACACCTGATTTCCTGAAGCTTTATTTTCAGATAACTTTTTACGCCGATGACCAGAATCTTCCTCCGATAGCGTGTGACCCAAACAATATGATATTTTAGTTTTATATTCGGTATGAGCCGCTTTATATCACTTCATGCATCCATCATAGCAAAGTACGAACGGAAGAAGCAGGAAAAAGCTCTCATCCCCGCCTTTACAGGTGGGGATTTCCCGCTAGATTAAATGAAGCTTTTATTTCATAAATGAATTTCTTAATTTAATTGTACTAATTTCGATTTGTATTTACACTTACACTTAACGTAAAATGGTCGTGCATATATTTTTTTTAAACTATCCTTTTTATAATTTTAGGGCATTAATAAATTAGGTAACCAAAGAACCAAACCAGGCCATAAAGTGACAATGGCCAAAACTATAAAATTAGACATTAAATAAGGTACGGAATCCATAAATACTTCTTCGACACTACACTTTGCTATATTTGAGCAAATATATAAGCAATTACCAACGGGTGGCGTTACCAGTGCAATTGCTTGATTGACAACCACTATAATACCAAAATGAACGGGATCAATCCCCAGCCGTACAATAATAGGAAGGAATATTGGTGTTAAAATTAATATATTGGGAGCAATGTCTGAAAAAGTGCCTACAATTAATAGTATAATATTAATGATTAACAAAATGACCAACGGGTTATTAGAAATTCCAAGTAAAGTTACCGCCATTTTTTGAGGAAGTTGTCCATATGCTAAATTCCAGCCTAAAAAAGTAGCAGCAACAACAATCAACATAACGATAGCTGTTGATACAACTGTCTCTTTAATTGCAGAGTATATAGCGCTTAACTTTAGTTCCCTGTATATAAAAAAACCTAAAATAAAAGCATATACGACTGCTAACGCTGCCGCTTCGGTAGCCGTTACCACTCCTCCGACAATTCCTCCAATAATAATTAAAGGCATGGTTAAGGCCAAAAGACCGTCCTTTAAGCCAATCAATAATTCTTTAATAGAAGGTAAATTATCTCTCTCTTTTCCGTACCCCTGACGAGCAGAAATAACTGCAGTAATTCCCATCATAATTAAACCGATTAAAATACCGGGAATTGCTCCTGCCAAAAAAAGTTTTCCTATTGAGGTCTCTGAAGCCAGTGCATAGAGTATCATGGGGATACTTGGGGGAATAACAATTCCAATAGTAGAAGAGGTTGCAGTAATTGCTGCACTCACACCTTTTGGATATTTTTTCTTAATCATTTCTGGTATTAAGATACAGCCAATAGATGCAGTATCGGCAACAGAAGAACCTGAAATTCCTCCAAAAATCATACTGGCCAAAATATTAACATGTCCAAGGGCACCCTGAAATGACCCTAACAATATTAAACAAAAATCCAGTATTCTTTTTGTAATTCCTCCTTCTCTCATTAGGATCCCTGCAAAAATAAAAAATGGAATAGCAGTTAAAAGAAATGAATCTGCACCTGAAATCATTCTTAATGTAGCCATTGAGGAAGGTAAATCCTGTACAAATAAAGCAAAACTAGAACTTATCAAAATTGCAAAACCAATGGGAACTCCTATCACCAAAAAGAAGGCCATCAGACCTAACAACAGTGACATCACTGCTCCTGGATTCATTAATTTTTTCCTCTCATTCTAATTAAGTATTTTTATAGAAATAAATCTAATTCAAACAGCATAATTACTATACACACATTTAACTAATTAGTAGATTAGACGTTTATACGCAAGCATAACTTATTTGTCGTAATTGGATAGCTCCCTATTTATAAGTAAAGTGTATTTTGCCTTTTTAAATAAATATATTATTGTTCCTTATATCTACTTATAAATCTTCTTATAATCTCAATAGTTAACAGAACAAAGCTAATGATAACTGCAAAATACACATATTTCATTGGAAGTTTTAATCCGGGAGAAAGTGTTCTACCAAGGCGGCCATTAATCATATAAAGCGTTGAGTTTCCAATATATAGCATGGTAATTAAAATGAGTAAATCGCTAAAAATTAATACCAAATACTTTAATCTTTTTGAAAAAAAAGATGCAAAATATTCTATTTTTACATGGGCCTTCTCCCGAAAAGCAATTGGAATACCTAAAAAGACCATATATATGAATAAATATCTCGTCAATTCATCTACCCAACGAAAAGAAAATGAAAAAAAATATCTTAACAAAACTGACATTATTACTATAATACACATTGCAAAAAAGGATGAAATGGCAAATAAATCATTTAAATTATTTAGCCAATAATCAAACTTATTTTTCATACCATAATCTCCTTTAGTCTTCGTTTGTGGTAATTAATTATAAAATGAACTCATTCAAATAAGGCAGGGAATAAATTTAGTTTCATCTTATAATTTAAAAATTAATTTTCTAGTTATTTTGAATTAATTCTATCAAAGTTTGAGTTGATGCTCCTGCTTTAATAAAGTAATCATATACTGGTTGAGCCATATCAATAAAAGCCTGTCTTTCAGCATCATTTAGTACATAAATCTCCATACCTTCCGCTATACACTTTTGCTTGTATGCTTCATCTGAAGATTCTGTAATATAATTAGTATACATCGTAGCCACTTTGGCTGCTTCACTTATCATCCTTTGATCTTCTGCTGATAAGCCTTCCCACCAATCTAAACCAGCACAAAACGGACCTGGCATATATATGTAATTTATAGCGGTGGCATATTTCTGAACCTCATACATTTTTTCAGAAACAATATTTACCCAAGGATTTTCCTGTCCATCCACAACTCCGGTTTTTAAAGCCATATATAATTCAGAATAAGCTATGGGAGTAGCACTGGCGCCAAAAGCCTGCATGGTCTGAAGAATATTTTCTAACGGAGGTGTTCTCATTTTCAATCCCTTTAAATCAGCTGGTGATTTAATAGGTCGGGTATTATTAGTTATTTGTCTGAATCCAGAGTGTGCCCATCCCAATAATTTTAATCCATTCTTCTCAGTAAAGGATGCAAGGTAATCGCCTACCGGACCACTTAGCACTCTATTAACTTGTGCATAATCTTTAAACATAAAGGGTAATGCCGGAGTGTAAAGTTCCATCCCCATTGATTCAAAACGTCCAAACATAACACCTTGCATTGTGCCAAGCTTGCACATTTCAGCCATTTCAGCTTCGCTTCCTAATTGAGAATTTGGGAATATTTCTACCTTGAATTTTCCGTCCGATTGTTTCTCTAAAAGTTCTTTAAATACTTCAAACCCTAAATGTACCGGATGTGTAATACTATGACCATGACCGACCTTTATCGTTTGAACCGCAAAAGCTGACTGCGTACCAAATACCATAAAAATTGCTAAAGTTAACACGAGCATTATAACCGTTATTTTCTTCATGTTTTTCCTCCTTTAAATTTGATTTACTCCCTGCCTTTTAATTAACTAAATTAACTTTTATATATCATAATTTTAATTCAATTTTAAATTAAAAACAAATAAAGAATTTTATCTTTTTATTTTTGCCATTTCAGCCTGTGTTGCCATTGCCAGTAGTATCATATCTCCGGCCATACCAACCCAGTCATAGCCCATTTTGAAAAATTTACTGGTATCTTCACCATCAAGGGTAATAATACCCATGGAAAGGCCCTTTTCCTTACCCATTTTCAGTGTTTTTTCTACGATCTCCACCACCTTGGGATCATCAAACTGACCGGTAATTCCCATGCTATGGGTTAAATCAAAACGACCAACAAAGATACTGTCAATTCCTTCAACTTCTAAAATTTCTGGAAGATTCTGGAAGGATTCAAAGGTCTCCATCTGCAGAATACACATGACCTTGTCATTTTCAGTCTTGTAAAAATTGAGCATATTGTCAAATCCTCTGGCACCATAAGTGACAGCCCTGGGATTACAGACACCGCGCTTGCCAACCGGTGCATATTTAATAACATTGACGGCTTCCTGGGCTTGTTTTTTGCTATTAACCATAGGAACCATAACGCCACGAGCACCTGCACTGACACATCGGTCGATCAAATTAATATTTTCCTGTACCCGCACAAAAGGTGTTACACCAGCGGCTTCTGCAGCTGTGATCATCTGCTCTATGGTTTCGGGATTAGTCATAAAATGTTCGGTATCAATTAAGACATAGTCCATACCGCTAGCAGCTAAAGTCTCAATCACAGCCCTGGAGTTAGAAACACAAAAAGTTCCTACTACCTTTTTACCTTCTTTCATCATTTCTTTTACTTTATTTGTTCTCATTTCTTCTCTCATTTCTTTTTCCTTTCTCTTTTTTTTAATAATTTTTTACTTAATTTGGAGTATATTTATTGCATCGATGTCAAATTAGAGGTCCTTCAAAATACAAATTCATTGGCTCATAATATTTAGTAAAGTTCTCACATACAGAATTAGCCTCTCCGGATATGATAGATATTAATCTTTTTAAAGCTCTTTCTTTTACTTCTTGATAATTCTCTTTTCCTTCAATGATAGTACCTACATAAATATCCATACTCGATTCTATATCCAAATAACCTTTTGGATTCCCAGTCATTTTAATAATAGGCATCAAAGGAAATTTTCCGGAACATGCCGGATTTAGAGGAAGTTTAGCAGGAAGACCGCCACCAATAGAAAAAAGCAAAACTTGAGCTCCCGCAGCTGCTACATTAGAGTAGATTTCGCCGGTGTGGGAAGGTCCATCAATAAAATAAAGACCTTTTCCTTTTGGAAGTTGACCTGATTCCAAAACATCTTATAAAGGTTTGTTTCCCGATTTTATAACTGCTCCTAAAGATTTTTCTTCAATAGTAGTTAAACCTCCCTGAATATTCCCTGGAGTCGGCTCACATTTCCGGACATCAACCCCCATCGCCAACATTCTTTTTTCTTGTCTTGCAACAGCCTTATAAATCTTTTCATTTACTTCTTTACTTGCTGCTCTTTTAGCCAAAATATCTTCGGCTCCAATTAATTCAGGGGTTTCTGTAAATAAAACAGTACCTCCCTCATCTATTACCTGATCAGCAATCATGCCGGAAACCTTATTACTTGCAATAGCAGAGGTCGTATCAGAACCACCGCATTTTATCGCCAAAGTTAAATATTCTAAAGAAAATTTCTCTCTGCTCTGTAATTTAATCAATTTTGATAGAGATCTTGTTTTTTTTACACCTTGCTGAATTGTTTCTTTATAATTGCCTGCTTTTTCTAAAGTCACAATTTCAACCAGTTTGCCAGAATAACTGATTCCTTGAGCAATTTTTTCTGCAGAAGTTGGTTCACAACCAGTTCCAACAATAACTACACCCGCTAAATTTGGATTTTTACCCAACCCAACCAAAAGCTGCAACAATCTATCCTGATCTTTACCTAAAAACACACACCTTCCGATATGTGGTAAAGCTATTGACCCTGGAACTTCATTTGCAATTTCAACAACCATCCCATTACAGCAATTTACAGTCGGGATAATGCCAATAAAATTGCGAACTCCAACTGATCCATTCGACCTTGGAAAACCATAAAAATCCATATATCTTTTTCCTTCTTTATATTTTTTACCTTAATTTGTTAAAAAAAATAAATTTTTAATATAAATAATAAATAGATTATCTACTGAATAGTTATACTCTGCTCAGCCAGGCTTTTTTAATTTCATCAACATTCTTTGCTTCTAATACTTCCTTCGCTTGGTTATCTTCTTCCTCACCAAATGCATCGATATTATTGTATACTTCTTCTAATTTATCGGCAGGAAATTTAGTTGCTCCATGTTCGTCCATATGAATAATTTCACCAGGATTAACATCCATACCAGCAACTGAAACAGCTGTATTAATCTCACTTATCACAAAATCTCCATGTCCCGAGGTTGTACCACTCATAATATACTGTATATCTAACTCTCTCATTTCATCTAAGTCACGTGATGGACCATCAGTGACTACACCGACAACTCCACTTGCTTGCATCAATGAAGTCATTTGACCTCCAAACAAGCCAACACTGTCAGCTATATCACTTGGAAATTTTTGCTGAGCAACGACAACAATTGGTTTTTTAGCCTGGTCAAGAACTTCAATTAAATCAATAAACGAATATGATTTTATTTTTGGGTCAGGTAATGAAAAGACTAGTGTAACGGCATATCCAATCCTTCTTCCCTTTTCAGGAAATACACATTTTACTTTCTGACTGGTGTACCAGCGGCCATACCAATTATCATACAATCCTAAGCAATGTGGGTTTTCCGGATAAGTAGCAACAACATTTCCAACGGTTGGAGTGTTAAATTTTAATAATTTTTTTAACATCTCTTTTTCAGAACATTTCGCCATAATTTTATTTATTCTCCTTCTATTTTTTTATCTATTTAAATAAATAACACAATCCTATTTGATTAATATTCACATATTTAATAGCCAAAATTGTATTATAACTCTTAATATTTTCTTAGCTTTATTCGTCTTTCGCTTTAAATTATTTTATCGTTTAGCTATCTTAACAGAAATATGCAATTCTTGGCAACTTCTGTTTAACTCAAAATTTCCTGTTAAAATTGGTACTAAAGCCTGATCCCGCAAGATTTTTCAAAACCATCGAGCGCAATATCATGAAAGTTTATCGCAAATTCGGCTCCAATCGTGATGAACCGACCTTATTTTTTAAACTCTATGGGTTAAGTTTATTTTTAAAGGCTAACACAGATTCTTATTATTTTACATAATTTTTATTATCGAGCTATAAAATATCTTCGCTACTTAATAGTCAAGTTACTTTTCTTTCTGCCAACAAGTTTAGTATTCCGGGAACTGTTTTTATCTTACCTTTATGTTAACCGTTCCCTTAATTTTGAATATCTCCACCTCCTTTCTCACTCGAAATAATAGTTATTTTTTCATTATATTATTAATAATTCAAACTTCCTCCTCTCAATTGCCATTCAAATGATAGGTCTACACTAACTTAATAACATAAGATAGTAAGGGCAAAATCAAAATTAGGCTAAAAGTTGTGACTAGCCAGCAAGAATTAGCTATATCTAAATTTAAATTATATATCGAAACAGGTATTAAAGAGGTAAAGGCAACCGGCATTGATGAAAGAACGATTACAACTTTAAGCGGTAAACCTCCCTCTATTTTTCCATAACCCAAGAGAAAAGCTACAGTCGATACTATTAATGGCACTAATGTGAATTTTATAAAAGAGACCACTACGCATTCCCTGGCAAAATTTCTTACTCTGCCAAATTTCATAGCTACTCCGATAGGTACCAGCATAAACATTGTCTAAACAGGAATAAAGACAGCATTAATGGTCTGGTAAAATACAGGTCTTATAATACCGGATAAATTAAATAAAACCCCATAGGAATTACAGATATATAGGCTACATTCAAACCAAATCGGGCTAATCCTACGGCTACATTGGCCTCTCCCCCTCCAAAGGTCGCTTCCAAAAGAGGGCTCTGAAAGAATCTTTCGTGATTGAGAGGTTTAAGCCGCAACATTATTTCGCCAAAAGTAATATATTTTTTCATTGTCTCCTCCTTTTCAACGATTATTTTTGCAAAAGATGAATGGCAAATCCTGATACTTCCTGATCTAGATAGACTGTTTTAAGTTTACCATCCTTTTCTTTTTTAGTCTCGGGAAGAATGGAAATGCCTTTCATTTTTAAGTAGGTTATTGCCCGGTGAATATCGTTAGTAACTATGGCGATGTGTCCATGCTTTCCTAAATATTGGTTTTTCATAACCTCAAACTCTGGACCAGCAAAAATAGAACTTGTCCCTTCCTTGATAGGTAAATAAAAAAGGTGTGATAGTAGGTTGGCAGAATTAAGAGCTTTATCTTCATCTTCCTCATTAATTCCCAGATGGGCAAACTCAAAACCCAACATTATAGAAATTGCTTCCTTGGTAAATCTGGTAATCTCATCAAAGTTATCCGAAGAAATAAGGCTAGCCTTTACCATCCAACTACCACCACAAGCAAGAACTTTATTTTCGGATAGGTAAGAACATAAGTTATTCTGGTTAATCCCTCCAGTGGGTATAAATTTTATATTGTTATAAGGTGCTGACATAGATTTAAGAAGTGGTAATCCCCCTGATGCTTCAGCAGGAAAAAACTTGACTACCTCGATTCCTCTTTCCAGAGCCATTTCAATCTGAGTGGGATTATTAATACCGGGAGTGACAGGAATATCGTTTTCGATACAATAATCGACTACTTTGGGATTAAAGCCCGGGGAAACAATAAATTGAGCACCGGCAGAAACAGCCTTTTTTACCTGTTCAATGGTCAATACGGTGCCGGCACCAACTAAAAGATTGGGAAGTTCTTTGGTAAGGGTTTTAATTGAGTCTTCTGCGGCAGAAGTTCTGAAGGTAATCTCAGCAATAGGAAGACCGCCATCAATAAGTGCTCTTCCAAGTGGGAGAGCATCTTCAGCTTTTTCAATTTTAACCACCGGGACAATTCCCAGTTCACCGATTCTCTCAAGGATTTCATTCATCTAAATAATCTCCTTTTTAAAGACATAGTATGTATTGCTGCAATCTTTATCGTTAAGATTGGGTATAATGAATTTATGCTTTATGCCGGTTAGACTCTAATTTTTATTCTATTCACAGCTAAAATTATTTTTCTATTATTCAGTTATTCTTTTTAACAATTTACTATTATACCCCAATCGCATAGATATCTTTTTGCTTGTCTCTATAATAGCTTCTTTTAAATTATTTTGTGCATTTTTATCTATCCTGAAAATAGGGCTTGAAATACTAAGGGCAGCTATTACTCTTCCTTGATGATTCCTGATGGGAGCAGCGATACAACGAACATCCTTTTCATTTTCTTCTCTATCTAAAGCAAACCCCTGCTCTCTCACTTTATCCAGTTCTTGTTCTAATTCCATCTTATCAGTGATAGTATTCTCGGTAAGGCGAGGAAGCACTTTTTCCCCTAATGTTTTCTTTCTTTCTTCCGCTGAAAGATAGGCTAATAGCACCTTCCCCAAAGCAGTACAGTGAAGGGGGGCTCTTTTACCCACGTAAGAGATCATCCTTATGGTTTGAGAAGACTCCTCTTTGGCCAAGTAAAGAACTTCTCCTCCTTCCAAAACTCCTAAATGAACAGTTTCATTACACTGCTTTACTAATTCTTTTAAATAAGGAGTAGCTTCTCTTGCCAGATCCATTTGGTGAAGTTTAGCCATACCTAATTCTAATAACTTCAAACCTAATCGGTATTTTTGGGATTTGGGGTCCTGTTCTACATAACCCCAATGCCTTAGGGTATCTAATATGCGGTGGATGGTGCTGGGATATAATCCTAGTTTTTCACTGATTTCGGTCATATGCATAGAGGAACCATGTTGAAGCAAAATATCAAGAATAGAGAAGGTTTTATCTAAAACTTTTATGGGGTAATTGGGGTTTTCTTTTTCCATCTTGTTCCCCTTGGATTATTTCTATAATATAGAAATCATTTCTATATACTTATTATACAAGATTAATTTTAATTTTGTCAAATTTTTTTATAAAATATTTTTAAGGTAAAAGATGCAGTTAATTAATATTCAATTTATCTAAGGTTTTAGCAGTAAGGCGGGCGCAGCTGTCCGGATCCGGGAAAGGGAGTATCTCGGCAGAGACATAACCCTGGTAACCTATCTTTTTTAAAGTCTGGACTATCTTGGCAAAATCCAGATGACCACAACCCGGTGCCCAGCGATTACTGTCTGCAAAATGGACATGAGTAATATAATCTTTGGCTTGGATAATGCTGTCATAAATCGAAACTTCTTCAATGTTCATATGAAAAGTATCTGCCAACAGTCCTAAATTAGATGCTCCTACCCGCTTAATAAATTCAATTCCCTCGTTGAGGGTATTAATAAAATTGCTTTCATATCTATTTACCGGCTCTAAAGTAAGCCGTATATTGTATTCTTTTGCAAATTCTGTACATTTTCTCAAACAATCAATTGTCCATTCTTCGGCTTTTACCCTGTTTACACCTTCCTCAATCTTTCCTCTTATCAGTCCGATAATTACCTGGGCATTAAAATTGGAGGCAAATACTATCTGGTCTTTTATTCTTTCAACTGCCATCCTTCTAATTGTTTCATCCGGATCAGAAAAGCTTAAACCTTCTTCTCCGTAAGCTTGACCTGTACCTATAGCCGGGACTTCTAAATTATTATCTTTTATTATATTGATAACATCATCAACTTTTAAATCTTTAGGATTTCTAATTGCTAATTCTGCTCCATCAAAACCTAAATCAGCGACTTTTTTGATACTCTCTTCAAAATCCTCTTTAAAGGCTAAAGCCGAAAATTTAGTAGGCTGAATAGAAACTACTATACTTTTTTTCATTATCCAATACTCCCATTATAATTAAAATTAATCTGGTAACTGTCAACTCGCAACTATTTCTTCTTCTTTGTTAGATACTATTAGTAGACAGGCGAGACGCCTGTCCTACGGGTTTTATATATATCACTAGGGGCGTATAGCAATACGCCCCTACATCTTTAACATTAAACACTTTCTAATAGTTTTTAACTCCTGATTTTTTTCACGATATACTATATGCTAAATACTATATACTAAATAGAGATTGCCGCGCTCCCTACGGTCGCTCGCAATGACAAATAACTATTCACTAAAGACTATTTATTTGTCCGATATATGGCAGTTCAAATACAGATTTCCAGCCTTTGCTCATCGGTTCTTTTAAGAAAGGTTCCATCTCTTTTGGGTCACGCAAGCTAATTTTTTCAGTTGGTGGAAGCTTACCAGCGGGATAAGTTTCCATAACCTCATCATGAACCAAAGTTAAGTATCTGAGTATAGCGGCAATGGGACGTTTTGCTTTCTCAGCACTCG
>Ga0307421_1001887_pt1 | contig 12235 bp, 7 predicted proteins | sample SalMarWE160270MG_FD_202163 | JGI IMG/M metagenome (GOLD analysis project Ga0307421, IMG submission 202163) | Salt marsh sediment microbial communities from the Plum Island Ecosystem LTER, Massachusetts, United States - WE1602-70 | ecosystem: Environmental > Aquatic > Marine > Intertidal zone >...
TCAAGAGGTCGTCACAACAGAGCGATTCGCCTTGCTGGATTCGATACAGACTGAATTGGATGCAGCTTTCGATGAGGGTTCATTAATCTTGCATGATTTTGTGCTGAGGAATATCGCCTTCTCCGATGAGTACGCTGCTTCCGTTGAGCAGAAGCAGATCGCCGAACAGCTGGCACAGCAGGCGGCCCTCATCGTCCAGCAGCGCGAACAGGAGGCTGAGCAGGCGCGGCAAGTTGCAGAGGGCTTGGCTGATGCCGCGGTAATCGAGGCCGAAGGTCGGGCGCTAGCGCGTGTCATCGAGGCCGAAGCTGAGAAAGAAGCACTCGATCTCATCGCTTCTGCTCTGAGGGGAAACCCCGACTTGCTCACGTTTGAATACATCCAAAAATTATCGCCAGGGATCCAGGTAATGCTGGTGCCTAACGATAATCCTTACTTGCTTCCACTACCGTCAATAGGTGGAATCACGCCGTAGAAACGTAGTGTAGAGAGTCGACCACCCCCAACTCCTTTTTAGCGAGGAATTGGGGGTGGTTTTTAATCAGGGAGTTCGATGTCGGGAAGATTGTGGACCCGCTGGTCAACCCAGGCGGGCTGCGAGGAGCGGCACGAGCATCTCCTCGCTCGATAAACCACCGTGCCGTCCGATGAGTGGATTCTCCTTCGCCGCCCACCATAGGTAAGCGTCCCCATGGGTGAGGACGGTGAGATCTCCGAGGCGGTCAGGTGTGGAGGGGGCAGGGATGCCCGGACCAAACAGACCGGCTTGGAGTGCGTGATCAGAGGGGATGGTCGTAAATGACCCCGGCCATGTTTTCTGTAAGTATTCATGGACGGCTTCGTCCTGGCCGGGACGCAGGTAAAGGTACGCGAGGCGATTTTCCCCGGTGGGGAGGATGTGAAGCCGTTGGGTGAGATTGGGGTGGTTGCGCAGCTCGAAATTGGGGTCCTTATAAGTAGTGATCTGTCCGTGGTCGGCAAAGAGCAGGAGTAGGGTCTTCGCACCGACATCGGGACTCACCTGATGGACAAAGTCATCCATCATCGAAGAAGTGAAAGAGGCAAAATCTGCCTGCGCTTGCTCAGAATCCGGTCCATGGCGGTGGGAAAGCCCATCCACCCCACCGTAATAAACCCAGATATACCGTCTCTTGCTTATGGGTTGATCGGCAAGCCGGCGCACGCCTATCCAGAGATCCGGGATAGTGCCGAATGTATGGAGTTGGACGTCGCGGTAATGCATGCGCGAGAGACCGGATCCGCTGATGCTGTAATGGAGAAAGGAGTGCGGCTCGATACCCGCTCGCGCCAAATGCGGCCCTACGGTCGGGACGGGCAGGAAGCTCTCCGGATCCAGACCCGCCGAGTAGAGCAGACCAGCACGACCTTCGAATGCAGCCGGTGAGTGGTTGATCATATTCGCTACCAGACCGTACTCTTTTAGAAAGATCTCATACCCTAGGATGCCGTGCTCGGCAGGGCTGCGACCGGTCCACAAGGTGGTCAGTGCTGCGCTCGTGGTCGAGGGGACAATAGAAGTGATCGCACCCAGGAAGCCCTCATCAACAAGCGGTTGAAGGAACTTGGAGCGTCCCTCGAGCCATTGGAGAAAGCGGTGCAGGGAGACAGCATCCACCAGGACGGCTACGACTTGCTCAACACCAGCCGCAAGAGAATCCAGTTCGGGTATCTCCAGACTGGGGTGGGGAAGATTCGGCGCTCCGAGCCATTTACATACACTACTTGGGATGTTAAGCAGGGAGAGACCTTCATATGCAGGATGCTGGGCATCCACGCCCAGGTCGATCTCCGGTAGACGATGGTTACGAAGCTTCTGAAGGAGCGAATTAGTAAGATCAGTCATGGGCTTTTTCTCGCAGATGAGTATAGATGAACTTCACTGGTCCTGCACAATGCATTGACCTATAATTCTACCCAACCTCGCAATCCGTGACTCTGAGGAGGATCGTTGCAGCAAGCGGAAGGTTCTGTCGAACAAGCTAAGCGGGAAGCTCCCCCCATCAGATGGTTGCAGAATGTGCTCTCTGGACGCCGCGGCCGGAGATTGCGAGAGTACCTGACGGGGTACGTATTTATCCTGCCCTCCTTGGTGCTCATCTTCACATTCGGCCTTTTCCCCGTTGGCTTCGCACTTTATATCAGTTTGCATAAGTGGAAAATCAAGCATGGTCCGTTTGTTGGACTAAAGAATTATGCGAGCGCCATCGATACCTTGGCATATGTGCTGTTCTTTGGTGTGGCAGTCGGTTTAGCATATCTAGCGATCCGCACGGCACGCGAGATCCTATCCAAGGTACGAGAACATACTGAGCGACCTTGGATTCATCTCTTGCTGGGCAGCCTTCATGCAGGGTCCGTGGTTTTATTCCTGAGGTATGTCGTGGTTCTAGCACCCGAAGTGCTTGGGATTGCCGACAAAGTGAAAGGTTTAGAGCGCACTCGAGGATTATTCATCCAGTTGATGGGCGAGGCGCTACGCGCCGAGAGCGTTTGGCCTGCTTTTCTGCAGTGGATTACGATTTTCACGCTGGCCTGGTTGTTGACATTTATCCTTTGGCGATCTATCGCCTCCCCACGCAGGAACTTTTATCTCACGCAGATATCCTTGGCTCTAACCTCTGCAGCTGGTGCGGTCATCATCGCCAGGTTTACATGGACCGAGATGCAAAAAGCCGTCGCTGACGCGTGGGAAACCGGAGTGGAAGCACCCATTGGAATACAGATCGTCAGCATTGCGGCCGGTGTCCTTCTCCTGGGTTTAGCATGGAAGTTGTGGACCAGCGCTATTTCTCACACGTCTGATCGGGTTTTTCTATTCCGTGGCCTCGCTGCGCTATTCTTGATTATTGGCGCCTGGCTGCTTATTGGGGAAGTGCCTGCGGTCATCGAGGCCGGGGATAAGGATTTATGGCTCGGTCTGCAAGTAACCGTTTTCTACTCCTTAGGTACAGTCCCTTTCCAATTAAGTATTTCCCTGGTCTTGGCTTACCTGCTGTTTCAGAAAGTGCGCGGCAGGGAATTTTTCCGTGTGGTGTATTTCTTGCCGTACGTTACTCCTGCAGTTGCGAGCGCAGTGGTCTTCAACCTGATCTTTGGACCGCGCGCCTCATCACCGATCAACGCCATCATCACATTTTTCGGAGGAGAGCACCAGAAATGGTTAATGGAGGCAAATGGGATTTTCACCCTGCTTGGCAGATCTCTTGGAATTGATTTGCCGACGTGGGCTGGTGGTCCAAGCTTGGCATTGGTTGTGATCATCATCTACTCCATATGGACCTATGTTGGGTATGACACGGTCATTTATCTTGCTGGGTTTGGCAATATATCAACGGAGATCAATGAATCTGCCGCGATTGATGGGGCGAACCGCTGGCAGATTTTTCGCCATATAACCCTGCCGTTGCTCTCGCCGACGACCTATTTTCTCTCCCTCATCGCTGTGATCGGCACCTTCAAGGCGTTTAACCACATCTATGTACTGCGAGATCCCTTGGCGCTCGGAACGGTGGATACATTCAGCGTGGTCATCTTCGATGAATTCTTCATCAAGACTCGTTTCGGTCACGCATCAGCGATGGCGTTCGTTTTATTCGCCATCATTCTGGCTATTACCTATGTGAATAACAAGGTTCAGGGCTCGCGAGTATTTTATGGATAACAGTGCTGTAAAAAGGCCGGGTGGACGGTATCTCTTCTCTCGACGCCTCGGTCGCGTCCTCATCTACGTCATACTCATTCTCGGAGCCTTCGTTTCCGTCGTTCCGTTTGTGTGGATGATGTCAGCGTCGCTGATGACGAGAAACGAGGCATTAAGCAGTCAATTGATCACCCAGCAACCCCTGCTAGAGCGTTTCGATTACGCCGAGGGGGAATTGGAGAAGCTCCTCAGTGAAAATATCCCCGATTTTGTTAAAGAGAGTGACGCTCTAGGCGTACACGAGATGAAAATGACGGCTCGCGAATATGCCGACCAATCCGAAATCTATTGGGAGGCAGGCGACTCAGTATATCGTGGAGGTTTGATCAATTACCTCTTCGCCTGGAGCGAGGGTAATTTCTCTGAGTTCCTTACAAACTCTGTGCAGATTACTTTCATCACGCTTGCCGGAGAATTGGTCTTCAGCATATTGGCGGCTTACGCCTTCGCCCGCATTAGCTTCCCGGGCAGAAATTTGATCTTCGGTATTTTATTAAGCAGTATGATGATTCCGGGGATGGTGACGATGATCCCCAACTTCATCAGCATCACCTGGTTTGAACGGATCGGTCCTTTGAAATGGTTCGACAACTGGCCTGCATTAACGATCCCCTTCATGGGCAGCGTATTTGCCATTTTCTTATTGCGCCAGTTCTTCGCTCAAATTCCGGATGACCTCTTCGACGCCGCTCAAATCGATGGCGCCAGCCATTGGCAATTCCTATGGCGCGTTGTGCTGCCGCTTTCCAAAGCTCCAATCTTGGTCCTGACTGTCCTCTCGTTCATAGGCTCCTGGAATGCGCTCGCCTGGCCTCTCCTCGTGACGAAAACACCGGATTGGCGCCCAATCGCCGTTGGTCTTTATTATTTTGTGGATGCGGAGGCCGGTTCCTGGCTCAATTTCCAGATGGCGGGAGCTGTTGTTACGATCATCCCGATCTTAATCCTTTACTTTCTCACGCAAAGGCAATTCACCGAGAGTATCAGCCGTACAGGCTTGAAAGGCTGAGAAAAACCATCAACTATTGCTATAATTGATGATATATAAGGAGATGTCGTTATTCGAAGACGAGGTATGCAGGTAAATATGGAGCTAGTGCCATAGAGATTGTTTTATCCTACACAACTTGAGGAGGAGGAAAGATGTCTAAGAAGGTAATTGGTGTTTTGCTTTTGACGTTGTTGGCGCTTACGCCGGTACTGGGAGCATGCGCGCCGGCGGCTACGGAAGCGCCCGCGCCTGAACCCACGGTGGCGCCGCCGCCGACTGAGGTGCCTGAACCGACCGAACCCCCCGTACCAGCTGGACCCCTTGGGGTAACGGCCGAGGACTTAGAAGGCGTCGAAGTCGAGTTCTGGCATGTCTGGTCCCGCAGCGTTGGCGAGGCGATCGAGGCCATGGCGGCAGATTTCTCCGCCACGAATGAGTACGGCATCACCGTTGTGCCAATCAATCAAACCGGCTACAGCGAGCAGTTCACCGCCATGAACGCAGCAATTAACACAGGTGATCTGCCCGATGTCGTGGTCGGCTACAACAACCAGTATTTAACATGGGATGCGGCCGGTGATGTCATCGAAGATCTAATGCCGTACGTCGAAAACCCAAGTTTCGGGTTCACCGCGGAAGAGCTCGCCGACTTTTATCCCGCGATCTGGGCTTCCGACAGCGTCGGTGATGAGCAATTGGGAATCCCCGCCCAACGCTCCGGTCAGTATTACTTCTATAACTACACCTGGGCGCAGGAATTGGGTTTTGACAGCGCGCCTACCACCCCGGCGGAGTTCAAAGCGCAGGCTTGCGCATCCGCTGAGGCGAACAACACCGATGACGACCCCGCCAACGATGGCACAGGCGGCGTCTTTTTTAAGCCGGAAACATCCACGATTATAGGATGGGTGTGGGCTTTCGGTGGCGAGATCGAGATCCCTGGAGTGGGGTATAGCGTAGACACTCCAGAAATGCTTGCGTCGACGGACTTCTGGCTCGATCTGCTCACAGAAGGATGTTCCTGGACTCCGGAATCAGAGTATCCGAATCCTGAGTTTGCTGCCCGCCTGGGCTTGTTCTTCAACAGTAGCATCGCCGGCCTCCCTTACCAGACCAATGACTTTGCGGATGCTGGCAACGATGACGTTTGGGGTCCGATTCCCCTGCCCACGCTAAGCGGAACTCCAGTTGTCGATATTTACGGCCCATCCTTCGCGATGGTCTCCTCAACACCTGAGGAGCAGCTGGCAAGTTGGCTCTTCATGAAATGGTTCACAGAACCTGAAAACCAGGCGAAATGGATCGAAGCGAGTGCCTATTATCCGACGCGTGCCTCGGCGTTGGATCTTTTGGGCGACTACGCGGAGAGTAACCCAAAGTGGGCGGACTCGCTCGCTTATCTCGAGTACGGCAAGGTCGAGCCGCGCTTCGAATCCTTCCAATCCGTACGCTACGCTTTGCAGGATGCGTTCGCTCAGATAGCCCAAGAGGGCTTCACTGCGGATCAGATCCCAGCATTGCTGGCGGAATTGCAGGCGGAGGTTGACGAGCTGCACGCCGAAACCCTGGAGTAACGCAGTCTCTTGATAAACGATGTAAGGGTGGTTTTCGGACCGCCCTTACTTCCTATTAAACACACAGACCACGCTTGGCGTGGCCTGTGTGTTTAAACAACGGAACGTAAGATTCACTTAATACGAAGGGGGGCAGCGATGCCGATGACGACTATAAAAAAATAATGAAGGAAATTGCTTTTGCTATAAAGTTGGACAAACCTTGTCAGAATTCTGTACTCCCGGCTATACTGTTGACAGCCAGCGTTTCTAGTGGAAGGCCCAAACCATACTTACCGCCGACCGTGAAGTGAGAAGCACCTGCCCATACTGCGGAGTCGGCTGCCAGCTTACCCTTCATGTCAAATCGAACACGATTTACAGGGTCAGCTCGCCCTTCGAGGCCGCGCCGAACTATGGCATGTTGTGCGTTAAGGGACGCTTCGGCACGGACTTCACAACGCATCCGGCTCGCCTCAAGCGACCGCTGATACGTGTAAACACAGATGAACCAAGGAGCGCCGGGCCGCTATGGCGGGAGGCAAGTTGGGAAGAGGCCATAGATCTCGTCGCCGAGCGTCTCTCCGGGATGGTCAACCAGTTTGGGGGAGACAGCATCGCCACTTTCGCCTGTGCGAAAGCGACAAACGAAGATAACTACATCCTCCAAAAATGGGTTCGCGCCGTACTGGGAACGAACAACATCGATCATTGTTCTCGGCTCTGTCACGCCGGCAGTGTGGCCGGCCTGCAGCTTGCTATTGGCTCGAGCGCTATGAGCAATTCGATCGCAGAAATGGAAAACCTGGATACCTTCATCGTCACCGGTTCCAATACGACTGAAACCCATCCGGTGATCAGCAATTTCCTCAAACGAGCAGTTCGCCAAAATGGGGCGAAGTTGATCGTGATCGACCCGCGCCAGATCGAGATGACGGACTTCGCCACGCTCTGGCTGCGACAGCGACCTGGAACGGACGTAGCACTCTGGCAGGCTATGGCCCATGTGGTCGTCAACGAGGAGCGCTACGATAAAGAATTCATCGAAGTACGGACCGAAGGATTTGCGGAGTATGTTCCCTCGCTCGAGTCATTCACACCGGAGTGGGCGGAAGCGGTGACCAGCGTCCCGGCGGAAGATATCCGCACTGCGGCGCGCATGTATGCAGCCGCTGATCGCGCCGCAGCGTACTGGGGTATGGGGATCAGCCAAAGCACTCACGGCACCGATAATACGCTTGCGGTGACAAATCTGGCTTTGATGTGTGGTCATCTTGGTCGTTCAGGCACAGGTCTGAACCCACTGCGCGGACAAAATAATATTCAAGGCTGCTCCGATAGCGGAGGCCTGCCCAATGTCTTGACCGCTTATCAGCGTGTCGATGACCTCGAGGTCAGCAAACGTTTCGCCCACGTTTGGAATCGGAAGTCATTGAACACAACTCCCGGTTTGACGGTCACAGAACTGGTTGATGGCGCGCTCTCCGGGAAGATTCGCGCCTTCTACATCATGGGCGAAGATCCACTCATGACCGAACCAAACCTGCATCATGCGCAGCACGCGCTGGAGCATTTGGATTTCATCGTCTGCCAAGACATCTTGCCCAATACCACATCGCGAATGGCGGATGTAATCCTGCCTTCCTGCTCCTTTGCGGAGAAGGATGGGACCTTTACAAACTCAGACCGCAGGGTACAGAGGATCCACAAAGCCCTTGTGCCAGTCGGCGAGAGTCGAGCGGATTGGTCGATCCTTTGCGATCTGGCGCAGCAGATGGAAACACGCTTGGGCATGGCAGCGAGTGCGGGATGGGATTACGGACACCCCTCCGAGATATGGGATGAAATGCGAGTCCTGACACCGGAATTCCGGGGGATCACGTACGAACGGCTTGAACGTGAGGGCGGGGTTCATTGGCCGTGCCCCGCTGAAGACCATCCCGGCACACCCTTCTTGTTCAGCGAAACCTTCCCGAGAGGACGGGGAAAGTTCTGGTCGTTGTCCTACGGTACGGAGAGCGAAATGCCGGATGAGGAGTACCCCTTTATTCTCTCAACGGGCAGAGTCCTGTATCACTGGCATGGGGGCGTGATGAGCAGGAATTCGAAACTTGACGAAATCTGGCCCGAAGCCACCGTCGAGATCCACACTGAAGATGCAAAGAACCTTGGTCTCCAAACAAGCGATTGGGTCGAGGTTGCATCCCGCCGCGGAATGATCCAATTGAGGGTTATGGTCAGCGAACGATCCCCCAAAGGTGTCATCTTCATCCCCTTCCACTTCGCCGAAGCTGCGGCGAATGTGCTCACCCTCGATCGTGTAGATTCACGGGCAAAGATCCCGGATTTCAAGGTTTGTGCAGTAAAGCTGACAAAGATTGATCCACCTGAAGACCGCATAGCTGAAGTGAACGTACCTCTCGAAAACCGCGGAGCAATCAAGGATCAGACAAAGCTCATCCACTGACGTCCAATCTGAACCCAGGTCCCCCTGTGCTCCGGTTCTCGCAGCCTCTCTCAGGATTGCTTGCTCTGAGGCTGCTTCTGACTACAATCTGGAAGGGAATCGAAGGAAGTGAGTCTTGGCTATTCTAGCTTGGACCGCAGGGCTGAACCGCGGAGGCAAACATGAGCAATCAGAATGAGCAGGAGCGCCTACGCAGGATTAGAGATCGACAGATTCAACTTCGCGATCCCAAAATAAAGGAGAGGAAAGCCCAGAGAGGCGCTGCCCAAAAACATCGAAGCAGCCTTGAATCTTTTTCTCTCACAAAGATTTGGACGGATCTCCCTAAGATCATCAGGGGCACAGTCATCGGGATGCTGGCAGGTTTAGCAATCCTGCTCGTGCTGCCATACATCTTTCAAGGCATGTGGGTGGACTATGCAGGCTTCGCCGCAGTTTTCATCTTTGCTTTTATGGGGTTGATCTTCGGTCAAGCGCTTGATGCGCGCGACCGGCTTAAGGATGTTTGAACCCGATATAGAAGCGACATAATCCAGCAGTACCCTCGCTCGTCTTTAGATATTCAGCTTGTCCCAGAGATTACTCAATCCGCGCGCCGTCAAGTATTACAATCACTGGATCATGATCCGACTTATGGATGGGGGACTCATCCTCAGAATCGGGCATTGCGAAGTCCGCATTGGTGTGCAGGACATTCACCTCTTCAAGCGCTGCCCATACTGAGGGTGAAACGAGGATGTGGTCGAGTGTCTGTGCGACACCTTGATAGATGTATGTGTAACGTTCTTCCCCGGGTAAGAGCTCAAAAACATGCCTTAATCCAGACTCGCGCAGGGTGTTAATCGGCAGTGAGTCGTAGTAGGAGTTCAGATCGCCAAGCATGACAAAATGTGCATCCGGGTCAGCGGCGCGCAGGCGATCGATGATTTCAAGGTTCCAGTCGGCCTGGGCTGCCCGGCGCGGCTCCGTTGCTGCTTCCCCTCCGGCGAGTGAAGTGAAGTGGTTGTTGAGGACGTAAAGAACGCGATTCTCATCTCCCATGTCCAGTTGGACCTTGATGAGGAGCGGCGGCCGGCTCGTTAAACCTTCCGGCGCAACGACTTGTTGCACATCCAGGATCTGGGCATGATCGCCGCGCACGAGATAGGCCACATCGATCCCGCGGCTGTCGGTTCCTTCGAGCAGAACCGGTATATAGTTGAAGGATGAGAGCAGTTCATGAGCAGCAAGGTCCTCCATGATGCCGAGGTTTTCAACCTCTTGTAAACCCACGATGGTGGGCGCCCCCGCAGCAAGAAACGTGCTCACCACTTTCGTAAGATCGAGTTCATATTTCGCCTTGCGCGGGCGAGGCGGGCTGGAAGGGTGTGGATATTGGATGTCGAAGAGATTCTCGACGTTCCACGTCATCAGGCTGAATTTTGGGGGTTCCACAGAGGGAACGGATCCGATTTCGTAGGGTTCAGAGACGATCTCAGGGGGATGATTCGGTTCAATTTTATACTGGCCATAGGTGAAAGCGAGTGGCCCCTGTAGACCCGTGATCTGATCCCCGGTGGACACGGCGTAGGCAAGAGTCGAACGATCTAAATGCTCTTCGCTGGAGCCGTCATCGACCATAATAAGCAGCCCGTTCGGTTCACCGCGCAGGACGCGGGAAATCTCGTGTTTAACGAGCACAGTTGCATATTCACCAAAGCGAGTAGTAGGACCGACAACAAGGGCAGGCTCATCAACGGTTACAAGCATGCCTTCCCGTGACTCGTAATAGCGTGCGGATTCATCTTCAGCCGTCGGAGGATCCAGAGGGAAGGCCGCAGGCAATGCTGTCACCGATCCTGAGACCTTGATGTCATCTGCCGAGGAGATGTCGAGTTGGGTCTGCGCCGAAACCTCACGTATCTTCCCTTCAACCTCAACGAGATCCCCGCGGGAAAGTGGTATGGAGAGTTCGCCGGTGGAGATGAAGAGACCTTCGGATGTTTCCGAGTCCTGATCCGGGGCCGGGTTTTGAATCCAGAACCCGCCCAGTTCAGGGAAAATCCCAATAACGGCGCCCGTGGTCGTCACATTTTCTAATTTATAAGGTGATCGATCGCCCGAACCCTGGATCGCCCAGATGGGAACGTATTTTCCCAAGAAGATTCGTTTAGGTTCACCGACCAGGATTTCAACAGTGGATGGAGATTGAGCTCCGTAGCCATCGATGACGATAGTGTCATCAAACGTTTGAGCTTGCACACGATAGCTCACGCTGGTTGTTTCACTATTTCCCGGGAGTTCAGGGATGATCCATTGAACGATATCCCCGGATACTTTTCCTTCGTCAAGCGCCTCGACAAATCGTGCCCCCTCCAAATTGTAAGGTGCCCAGATTTGTAAGTCTTTAACTGGTTCCAACATGTGGTTTGCGGCATTAATCGTGATGGTAATGATCTCGCCCGATTGGATCGTGTTTGGTGCGCCTATGGAGATCTGGACCACGGGCGGGAACAACTCTACCAGGTCATCCTGTTGGCGCGGATTTAGCTGCACGCGCCCATCGCGTATCTCCATAATCCCCGATGCTTGATAGAGCCTGCCCTCTTCCAACGCTTCGGTTGTCATCTCGGTCAGTTTGTCGACATAGAGTGACAACAAATTCCCTTCGTCGTCCACGAGGTCGATCTCATAGCTGTAGGAAAATTCCTCGATCCGGCTGGCGGTGCCCTCCACCCTGACCAACCTTCCTGGAAGATCTTCGTTGTCGTGAGCCGCCAGCTGTAGCGAAACAGGTGCCGCTTCAGGTCCTTCGCCGAAGGAGATAACCTCAACGTCCTCGGGAGTGCCAGGTATGAGTTCAACGGCGTCACGATAAAGAGTCATAACCCCTCGAGCTTGTACGGTTGCGCCGATAGGGACTTCCAGACTGCCCTCGCCGGTTGGAACGTAGATCTGTACCCCCCCGCTGTTGTCCTCAAGATACAACTTAACGTTTCCTGCGCCAGCGAAAAACCCACCTGTGTACATCGTGGCGACGCCTTCGATCGTTGCTACAGATCCGATGAGAGAGCGTGCGACCCCGATTGGAATGCTGCCTGTGGACACAGAGATCCAATAGGGTTCGCCGAAAGCATAGGTACCGTCAGCGGAGGAGTGCACGTAGTAATTTCGAAATGCGGTGGTGAAATATGTCCATGGTACATCCAAGGTGATTTGGATTGTCTCCTTTGCAGAAGGAGGAAGCTCAGGAACCGTCCAGGTCGCAGTGGCTTCACTCAGTATGACGGCAGCGGGAAACTCGATAATCGTAAACTCGGAGGGGATGGGAAGTTCGACGCTGAGATTCGCGATCGATTGAGTGGAGTTATTTTGAAGCGTCAGGTCAAGCGGGAAACTCTCACCGGGTTTGAGAGATTCCGGTAGGGATAATTCGACCTGAAAGGGAACGTCGCTAGCGGGGGCTGCTGCACTGCCAGTGTTTTGGGGTGAGGGAATAGATTGCGCGAGAAAATCGGTCTCGT
>Ga0307421_1001890_pt1 | contig 12224 bp, 8 predicted proteins | sample SalMarWE160270MG_FD_202163 | JGI IMG/M metagenome (GOLD analysis project Ga0307421, IMG submission 202163) | Salt marsh sediment microbial communities from the Plum Island Ecosystem LTER, Massachusetts, United States - WE1602-70 | ecosystem: Environmental > Aquatic > Marine > Intertidal zone >...
TATATTTAATGATACTATCTTCATCAAACGCAATCACCTTAATTTCACCTTCGACACTAACTGAAAACTTTTCACGGCGATCTCCAATACTGGCATCGCTACTTAAATTAGTAAGATTTGTACTACTTTTCGCTCCTGATAATATTGTTAATTCTTTTGGTTTTTTTGGAATTTTATTTTCTAAGTCTTGATTAATAGAATCCATAACCTTTTGAAAAATAATCTCCTCTGCGCTTTTTATATCCTCTGAAGTTACTAAAGGAACTGAAGCAAAAGCTCCTCCTGTCATTGGTTTAGTAGAAATGCCATAAAAACCATTAAATTTTGATGTTCCTTCAAATCCCGGAATAGTAAACTTACAATCAGGCAGATTACAAGCTTCTATATTATAATCCGTTCCTGATTTATCTGCGGTTACTTTCGCATCAATCGTAGATGGTACAAGTTTTCCATTTTTGGTAGTAGCTCCTGGAATAACAATACGTGAATCTAGATGAAATATTTTGTGATCAGGTCTTTCAAAACGGGTTGTAGCCACTAAAATCTGAGGAGAAGTTGAATAATTATTATATATTGTAATTATTCCCTTAGCTTTTCTTTCATCTTTACCTTGCCCAGTACTTGAAAATTCTTGCGTTTCATTTGCTTTAAAAACAAATGAATTTCCAGGAACTATGGCATTATTAAAATCTATTGAAGAAACATTTGTATCTATTAAAACAACACCTGAAAAAGGCATTTCTATCTTTTTTGTAGTAATATTTATATCTGCCTTAGCTAAAAATACAAATCCTAAATAATAAAAAGCAACTAAAGAAAAAAATACTCCTAAAAGAATTATTACCTTCTTATTAATCGCCCTTTCTTTCTTTACAAATTTTTCTTTAAGGTCAGCAGCAACTACTGTTATGCTCTCTTCGTTTCCCTCATTTATCTTTTCCATTTCTTTCTCTCGTTGTAATTTATGAGTTAAACGAATTGGAATTTCTTCTTCGACTTTTTTTTTGTCAGATGGATAATAATTTAGTTCATGCGGAGAAAAGATATCCTTGACTTTTCTTTTCTTTTTTTGAGAATTTTCCATTATTATATATTGTTTTTAGTATATCATAAAAGCAATTTATTATACCACAAATCTTATTCTAAAACAGCTTTTATTCTTCTAATTCCTGCCCCTGATGACTCTTCTTTAATAATTTTAAAAGAGCCTAATTCTCCAGTAAATTCTGCGTGTGGGCCGCCACAAATTTCTTTTGAAATAAAATTATCTTTTTCTCCAATAGTATAAACCTTTACTCTTTCTCCATATTTTGACTCAAATACTCCCAAGGCTCCTCGTTTTTTAGCATCTTCTAATAACATCTCTTCAGAAAACACTGGCAAGTTTTTTTTAATTGCTTCATTTACTATTTTTTCCACCTCTGCTTTTTGTTCTGGAGTAAGTTTTTCAGTATGAGAAAAATCAAAGCGAAGACGTTCAGCTGTAATATTTGAACCTTTTTGTTCTACATAATTTCCTAACACATTCCTTAAGGCAGCTAAAAGCAGATGGCAAGCAGTATGAAGTTTTTTTGTTTTTTCAGAAGTATCAGCTAATCCACCTTTAAACTTGCCAACGCTAGCAATTCTAGATAATTTTTGATGCTTAATCAACCTTTCTTCAATTTCTTTAGGATTTTTTAATACTATATTAACCTTATCTAATTCCCCTAAAGTTATTGCGATAGGAGTTCCAAAAGTCAAATATAAATCAACAACTGTTTTTTCTGTTATATCTTTGCCGCTATCAATAAACTTTTTTAATTTTTTTAATCCTGCCCCTACTGCTTTATTAAATTTAACTTCTTCTTCTTCTAAATTATTTGTTATAAATTTAAGATTATGGGTTAATTCAGGATAAATTAATTTATAATCATCAACTATGATTTTTGCTATTTCCTGAGTCCAGGATTTTTGTTTAATACCCATTTGTCGACCATAACGGATAGCCCTTCTAATTAATCGGCGGACTATATATCCTTGATCAACGTTAGAAGGAGTAATTCCTCTATCATCACCCATAATAAAAGTCGTGGCTCTCAAATGATCTGCAATAATTTCAAATGATTGCATATTATCTTCATATCTTTGACCTGACAATTCTTCAATTTTTTTAATAATATTGATAAATAAATCTGTTTTGAAAATATTATTTTTACCTTGCGCTACCATAGTAATTCTTTCCAGGCCACCGCCAAAATCTACGTTTTTTTGCGGTAAAGATTTAAATCCTTTTGCAGAACGAATAAATTCTATAAAAACACTATTGCCAATTTCAATAAAACGCCCACAATCACAATTGATATGACAAGGTTTATCTCGCCATTTAGAATTTTCATGACGTTTTAATTCCTCACCTAAATCATAAAAAACCTCGCTATCTGGCCCACCAATTTCTCCAATCGGCATATTGGCCGGAGTTCCTGAACGTGACCACCAATTTTTAGTTTCATCATAATAAAAAATGCGACCATCTTGAAGCCCGTATTTTTCAGCTTCATCTACATCATTCGCTTCAATATTATTCTTTTTAAAAATATCTTTCCATGCTTGAACAGATTCTAAGTCTTTATTAATGCCAATTTTTTCATTTCCCCGAAAAACTGATACATAAATTCTTTTAGGATCTAATTTTATTTCTTTGATTAAAAATTCAAATAACCAATTTAATTGTTCTTTTTTAAAATAATCGCCCAATGACCAATTACCTAACATTTCAAAAAAAGTAGTGTGACGGTTGTCACCAACTTCTTCAATATCTTCGGCTCTAAATGATTTTTGGACATTTACCAACCGTTTACCTTTTATATGAGACTCCCCCATTAAATACGGCACTAAAGGCTGCATGCCTGAACCAGTAAACAAAGTTGTTGAATCATTTTCTGGAATTAAAGAAGAAGAAGGAATTGTTTTATGCCCTCTTTCTTCAAAAAACTTCAAAAATTTTTCCCGTAATGCTTTTGAGTCCATAAACTTGTTAATTCTAAGCTTTAAAGGTATTCCTGTTCTTTTAATACTTCTCTTGTTACTTGCCTATCATCAAAAGGCACTGTCTTAATTCCATAATCCATTATTTGTTCATTTCCACGACCTAAAATTACTATTAAATCTCCTTTATTAGCCTGCTTTATCGCTTCTTGAATTGCTTGTTTCCTGTTTAGAAAAGAAGCATATTTATTTGAGGGAATATTCTTTTTCTCCACAAAATTTAAAAAATCATCAATACTTTTTTGAGGAGACTCTTCTTGAGGATCATCTTCTGTAATAATAGTTAAATCAAAAAAATTAGTTGCTATTTCCGCTAATTTCTCTCTTTCTTTTATTGGACTTTCTCCAAAATTTCCATAAATAGCAATTTTTCTTTTTGGATTTAAAATTTTGATAAAATCTATTATACCACAGAAAGCTGCCGGCGTATTCGCTTTATCCACGATAACAAAAAAAGGCTGTTTGCCACTTATATATTCTAATCGCCCAGGAATATTTTTTAAATTTTCTAATCCTTTTTTTAATTTTTCAATGGAAAAAGAAAATTTATGAACAGCGCCAACAGCTGCTAAAGCATTAAGGATATTAAAGAGTCCTGGCAAAGGTAAATTAATTGAAAAATAATTATCTTTGTAATGAAGAACCGTTTTATTTTCTGTTTTAGTAATCTCTTTTATATCCATCCATAAATCACAAGTTTTATCAAAACCAAAACTTAAAATTTCAGCTTGCGTATTTTTAACAAATAAATTAAAATATTCGCTTTCTTTTGGTAAAATTGCTATTGATGATGGTTTCAAACTGCGAAAGAGTTTTAATTTAGCTGAAACATAATTATTCATATTGCCATGTATAGTAATATGATGATTGTAAGAAATATTAGTTAAAACTGCTGATGAAAAATTTAATCCGGAAACCCGTTCATACATTAACCCAAATGAAGCAACTTCAATTACAACGACTTTTAAGTTTTTCCTTACCATTTTTCTTAGCAAATAATGAAGGAAAAAAGGATCAGGTGTAGTGCCTGGCGCTTTCAAATTTTTTTTTACAATCTTTTTTAGTAAGTAATAAAGAAAAAATAAATCAGGTGTAGTACCCGACGCATAAGCTTCCGGATATATAATCTCATCGCCAATATAATAACCGGCGGTACTAATTAAACCCGTTTTTATACCATTAGCCTCTAAAATATTTTTAACCATAAAGGCTGTTGTGGTCTTGCCAGTAGTCCCTGTAATACCAATAATTGTAAGATGGCGCGCTGGAAAACCAAATCTCAAAGCAGCTAAAAAAGCAATCATTTTTCTTAATAAAGTATTCTTTTTTATTTTTTCCAACAAATTCATATTTACTTTAAAAACTCTTTTAGTCTATTAGATTGAGAATGTTCTTTAAGCTTTTCTAAAGTTTTAGCTTCAATCTGTCTGATTCTTTCCCGAGTCACACCAAAAGATTTTCCTACTTCCTCTAATGTATGAGTGATTTCATCTTCCAAGCCAAACCTCATTTTTATAATTTCTCTTTCCCTTTCAGATAATTCACCCATAATCTTTGCTAATTCGGTCTTTAACAATTCTCTTGCAGCATGGCTGTCTGGAGTAATCGCTTTAGTATCTGAAATAAAATCTCCCAATTGACTACCGCCATCTTCATCCCCTACCGGTTGATTTAATGATGAAGTACTTTGAGAAATTTTCATAAGATAAAGGACTTCCTCAACTTCTTTTCCCATTTCAGAAGCTAATTCTTCTGGCAAAGGGTCCCTTCCTAATGTTTGAGCCAATTCCCTCCTTGTTTTTAAATACTTAGTAATTGTTTCAACCATATGCACAGGAATACGAATTGTCCGCCCTTGATCAGCTAAAGCTCGCGTAATTGCTTGCCTAATCCACCAAGTGGCATAGGTGGAAAATTTAAAGCCTTTTTTATAATCAAATTTATCAACTGCTTTTGAAAGCCCAATATTGCCCTCTTGAATTAAATCTAATAAACCCAGATTTCTGCTCCGGCCGATATAACGTTTAGCAATAGAAACTACTAAACGAAGGTTAGCCTCAATCATCTTCCGCCTTGCTTGTTCATCTCCGCTATCTACTTTTTTCGCTAATTCTCTTTCCCCTTCAGGAGTTAAAAGGGAAACTTTTCCTATCTCCCTGAGATATGACTGAACTGCTCCAGACAATACTTTAGAACTTGAAACCTTTACAACGTCTTCTAGCTCTTTGTCAGAAACTTCTTTTTTTGGTATTAATAAATCTCCACTTTCTACTACTTCAATATTAACCTCGGCTAACGCGTCATAAAGTTTTTCTAGAAGATTAATATCTGATTCAATGCGTGGAAAATATTTTAAAATCTCGTCTTGAGTAATAAATCCCCGCGACTTACCCCTTTCAATCAATAAATCAATCTTCTCTTGTATTTTTTTAGCTTTCTTTACTTTCTTTACTTTCTTTACCTTCTTTACCTTCTGTGCTTTTTTCACTTGTTTTACTTGTTTTACTAAAGTTTTAACAATAGGGGTTTTTCTTTTTTGAACTTTCGTTTTTTTCGCTTTCTTTGTTATTTTTATTTTCTTTTTTGTTTTTAGTTTTTTCATCTTCATTTTTTATATTAATCTAATAATTTTTTTGATAATTTATTAAATTCCGCGATTAAATCTTTTAGCATCTTTTTTTCTCCATTTTTCTCAGCAAGCTGAATTTCTCTTTCTATCTTTTCTAGTCTTTTTTTAGTACACTCTCTCTTTAATTCTCGCAATTCTTTCTTAAGCTCGTCATCAAGAGAAACCTGAAATTTCTCCAATAATTCTGTCTCGTAATCAGCTCTCAAAGCTAATTGATTAATTTGATTAATTAAGCTTTCCGGTAAATTTACTTTCTTTAAATTCTCAATATTTAAATCTTTTTTCGAAGAAATATTTTTAATAACTTCAAGGATTTTTTGAAAATTCTCTGGAAAATATTCTTCATATTCAAAAACCTCTTTTTTTAAAGAAGGCGTTTTTATCAAAAAAGATATAATTCTTTCAGCTATGCCATCTATCCGTGATTGCAATTGAGAAGTTGGAAATTGATAAAGAGATTCATTCTCATCAACAGCATTTTCTCTATCAACTTCTTCTAACAACCTATTTAATTCATCTTCAAGAGATTGCTCGGAAATATTTATAAAACGCGAGAGCTTATTTATCCAAAAAGATTTATCTAAAACATTAATAAGTTTTTTAACTTTAGGAAGAAAATAAGAAGCAATAGCCTTTTTGCCGTCAATATTTGTTTTATCGCCTATATTTTGGGCTCTAGCAAAATAAAAATCCATTATTGCCTCAGCATTGCTTATTAAATCTTTAATACTTTCTTTCTTTTCTTTACTAACAAGATAATCGGCTAAATCTTTTTCTCCGGGTAGCCTAAGAATCTTTACATTAAATTCTTTAGATAATGCCAAGTCTATACTTCTTTCAGCCGCCTTTTCTCCAGCTTCATCCATATCAAAACCTAAAACCAAAGTATCGTTATATCTTTTTAAGATTTTTAATTGATAAGAAGTTAAAGCTGTTCCTGAAGTAGCTACTATATTTTTTATGCCTGACTGCCAGGCAGATAAAAAATCTGTTTGGCCTTCCACTAATAAAGTATTTCCTTCAGAACGTAAATAATTTTTGCTCTTTGACAGACCATATAAAATTTTACTTTTATCAAAAATTAAAGTTTGCGGACTATTAATGTATTTTCCTATTTTTTCTATATCCATAATCGTTTTTAAAGGAGCTTTACCTTGGAAAATTCTTCCTGTAAATCCAACTATGTTTTGGGAATAATCTTCTATAGGAAACATAATTCGTGAACGAAAACGATCGTATATATCAGCATTTTTAGAAATGGATAAACCGCTAGCTACAATGTCTTTTGCATTAAACCCTTTTTTTATGAGAAAGCCACTTAAAGAACGCCATTCATCAGAAGCCCAACCAAGATGAAATTCTTTTATTGTTTCTTCTTTTAATCCTCTTTTAATAAGATAATCAACAACTTCTTTGTTTTTCCAGAGATTCTCTTCAAAAAACTCGGATGTTTCTTTATTAATATCAACTAATCTTTGTTTTTCAGAACGTATCTGAGGATTTTCATATGCTAATTTTACCCCTGCCTTTTGGGCTAATATCTTTAAAGCTTCTTTAAATTCAATATTTTCTATTTTCATTAAAAAAGAAAAAATATCCCCTCCTTCTCCGCAACCAAAGCAATGCCAAATTTGACGGGATGGAGAAACAAAAAATGAAGGGGTTTTTTCTTTATGAAAAGGACAAAGAGCTCTATAATTAGCTCCGGATTTTTGCAGTTTTACATACTGCCCAATTACATCCTTAATATCTAATTTATTTTTTATTTCTTCAGAAGAAGATAGCATATATTTTTATTAATATTCTGGGAAAAAAGATTATAAATCCTAAAATAATCGCCGTAAAACAAGCAATAAGAACCGCCCCTGCGATTAAATCTTTAATCATCCTAATTTTATCAGAAATATACGGCTCTAAAAAGTCTAATGTCCTTTCCAGAACAGTATTTAACATTTCCAAACTAAGAATAGAACCAATGAGAAAAATTATTATAAGCCATTCAAAATAAGAAATTTGCAGCCAAAACCCTAGAATTAATGTTCCAATTGCCATAAGAAACATTAAAAAAAAGTTTTGTTGCGAAAATGCGTATTTTATCCCCTGAGAAGCGTGATTTACGCTTTTAAGTAATCTTCTAAAAGAAAGCTTCATTGATAATTTCTTTTTAATTTATCCTTCTTGTTAAAATTCTCAATGGCTAATTGTATTAATCTATCAAGTAATTTTGGATATTTTATTCCTGAAATCTGCCATAATTTAGGATACATGCTAATCTGGGTAAAGCCAGGTATAGTGTTTGCCTCATTAACTATTAATCGCCCATTTGGTTTTAAAAAGAGATCTACTCGCGCCATACCTTGTAATTTTAATACCTGAAATACTTTAATACTCAATTCTTGCACCTTTTTAATTAATGATTTAGATAAAGGAGCTGGAACTAACAATTCTGATTCATCAGGATCTAAATATTTTGCCTCGTAAGAATAAAAAGAACGGGATTTAATTTCTCCAGGTAAAGAAGCTATGGGGTTAGAATTTCCTAATACTGAACATTCTATTTCTCTTCCATCAACAAATTTCTCTATTATAATTTCTGTATCATATTGAAAAGCGTCTTTAATAGCTTTATTAATTTCTTTTTGACTAAAAATTTTGGATATTCCGACTGAAGAACCTAAAGAAACAGGTTTAATAAAAAGAGGAAAATCAAATTCTTTTATGGCTCGGGTAATCTTTTTTCTTTTCTCTGTAAATTTATCTTCTTTTTTGATGATAATAGATTTTGCAACAGGTATTTTTTCAAACGTCAATAATCTTTTTGCTATATCTTTATCCATTGTTATTGCCGAGCCTGTCACGTTCGCCCCTATATAAGGAATATCCAAAAGTTCAAAAAATCCCTGTAAGCAACCGTCCTCTCCATAAGTGCCATGAATTAATGGAAAAAATATATCAATTTTTACTAAATTTTTCTTTTGTTTCAAACTAAATACCTTACTGCATTTTTCAGATTTTAAAAGAACAATTTCTTCCAATTTAGGTTTTAATTTCCATAACTGACCGCTAGTATTAATAATCTCTTTAAAATTACGGCCAAAATACCATTTTCCTTTTTTATCAATTGCTATAATGATTACACAATATTTTTTTCTGTCTATATTATTAAAAACATAGAAAGCGGAGCGCAAAGACACTTCATGCTCCCCGCTTTTACCCCCACAAATAATTGCAATTGTTTTTTTCATCTTTTAATTAATTATCTCGTCGGAAAATATTTTTAATTGTTTCCCTTATTTCCCCTTTTTTTGGCGCAATTTTAGTTTGAGTATCCCGAACAGAATTTGTATGTGTTAAATCTTTCCCTTTTTGTCTCCGTATTTCTTTAAAACATTCATCGCAATAAACAGGCCTCGCAGGATCAGGTTGAAAAGGCACAATAATTCTTTTTCCACACTGAGAGCATAGAGCTTCCCATCCTTCTTTAATCCCAACTGTTCTGCTTTTAATGCCTCCCCCTCTTGGACTTGGCGAAAAATCCAATAATCCCCAATGCGCGATTTCCTTTTCAACTTCTTGACGTAAAGCAGCATAATGCTCGCGTGAATACTGAATTATTTCTTGTATAAATGAGCTCTCTGGTAAACTAGATGGCGGTATGTTCATTGCTGAAAAACTTTTGGATAAAACACCATCAATCATTAGTTTTATATAAAAATTATAATTTGGAAGATTGATTAAATCCTCTTTTGAAAATTCTGGAGCAAAATATTTTTCCAATAATTCTGCGTCCTCAGGGCCTAATCTAAAAGAAACTAAAGTTCCTATATTTCCAAAAATAGAATCTTTAACCTGCTCATTAAGTTGAGCTATATATTGATGAGCTAAAGCTAAATTTAAACGATACTTTCTGGCTTCGGCAAAAATAGAAGCGAATGATTCAGTGGAAAAATTTTGAAATTCATCTACATACAAATAAAAATCCTTTCTTTTCTCTTCAAGAACATCTATACGACTCATTGCAGCTAATTGTATCTTTGTAACCAAAAGAGCTCCCAAAAGACTAGAGTTATCCTCACCAACCATTCCTTTTGATAAATTAGCTAGAAGAATCTTACCATCATCCATTATTTGCCTAATATCAATCTTTGATTCTTTCTGTCCAATAATATTTCTAATTAAAGGATTGGAAATAAATTGCCCAACTTTATTTTGAATTGGGGCGATTGCTTCAGTCGCAAAACGTTCATTATAACGTGCAAATTCTCTTTCCCAAAAAGATTTGACTATGGGATCTGTAACCTTTTTCATTACTGCTTTACGAAAATCTTCATCAGAAAGTAATCTGTTTACAGCTAAAAGCGTTGCGCCAGGATATTCTAAAAGAGCCAGTAAAGCATTATTTAAAATATACTCCATTCTAGCAGACCATACATCTGGCCAGATTTTTTTAAAAACACCCATTAAACCCGCTACAACTAAATGACGATATTCTATTGGAACTTCTTCAATAATATTAAAAGCGATTGGCCATTCAACATCGCCAGGATTAAAATAAACCACATCTTTTATTCTATTTTTGGGAATAAAGTAAAGAATCCTATTTATCGATTCCCCGTGGGGATCAATGAAACATACTCCTTTACCATTATGAATATCCTGAATAACCATATTTTCCATCATTGTTGTTTTACCTACTCCACTCTTTCCAACAAAATACATATGCCGACGCCTATCGTCAACTTTAATGCCAAATCGTTGAAATTCATCCCTAAAATTTGTTATTCCAATATAATTTATATCACTCATATTAATATAATTTTTAATTTACTCTACTGGTAGCCCTGCTGGCGGTTCACCTTTTTTATTTAAAACTCTGACCAATGTAGGGGTTACAACCTTTAATGCCGGAAAATGATAAATAGTTGCCAATTCTTCTGTATTTAAAATAATTGAATCTTGTGTTTTCGTTCGCTTTAAACAATTTTGATAAAAATCCATCTTCTTTAAAAACAATCTTCTATTCTGAAAAAATTTAGATTTAAGAATTGTGGAAGCGTCTTTGTTAATTTTAAAACCATTCAAGTCTTTTGAATTGAATTGTTTTAAAAACGCCATAAAAGAGGAAACATTAGATTCATTAAAAATCTTTTTTGGGGAAATATAAACCAGCTTTATATTTGTATTAAATGATAATCGGCTTATTTTATTTTCAATTGATTTAATAATCTCCTTTTCCCCAGATGAAATAACTGGAGATGCCCCATCTTTCTTTTCTTCTTTTCCAGGCCAAACTGGAGGCTCAACTAATCCTACTAAAAGATTCTTAAAAAAAGCGCCGACCCAATCTGTCCAAGTAATCTTCTTTTCCTTTTTTTTGCCTAACATACTATTAACTTTTTCTTTTCCTTCATCTATAAATTTCTTTTCATCTTTATCAGAAAGAGGCTTAATAAGAATTTCCAGAATAAACCATTCGGATATTTGAAGCTTGTCAATACTTTCTGCAAAACTTGATATCGGATCAATTCTTTTCTCTTCTTTTAATTCTTCAAAATAAGAATAAATTTTAATAGGATAATAATTTTCTTTTTCTAAAACGATCTCGGTTCCCCATAAATCAAAATCCTTATTTGGTAAATGAGCTGGTAGACGTAAAAAATAATCATCAATTTCTTTAATCTCTATTTCTGGATATTGCGCGTAAAATTGTGATTCTACTAAATTTCTATATTCTTTAGGCGCACGAATAATAAAATATAGCCCTCTATCCATACCAACCAGCTCTAGACAAATATATCCCTTTTCTATAACATGAAGACCGTTAAATACTTGCTCCATTGCTTTAGGGGTTTGTAAAATCTCACGATTAATCTTTGCTTGTAGAATAACCCAATCCTTTATCTCTTCTTTTTCTTTCTTTTTTTTCTCTTCGTACTTTTTGCCTAAATTAATAAAAAACTTCCCCAAAACAATAAGGGCTAATATCCACCAAAATTCACGAATAATCTCTCCTAACATTAAACCTCTAATATTTTATAGGACCTAACTAAGCTATAATATTTATTCGGCAATTTTTTAAAATATTTCTTATTATGAAGATTTAAAATAATAGTATTATCTTTTGCCATTCTGCGTTTTTTAACTTCCTTGATAATTGCTTCCTGTTTCAACGGTTTTCCCGCTTCTTTCAAAATATCTTTAATAACATTAACTATTTTCCCAGGTTTATAACCCCACTCTCCTAACGCGTAAATCCCCCTGCCAATAAGCACAAAACGAGAATCACGAATTAGTTCATTATGAACTGTTTGAATACATACTTTCTTTTGCCAAGAATGAGATGCAACAGATGCTGGAATCATTATTTCATTACACTCATTAAGGCGTTTTGTAATATCAGAAAAATGTAAAGGCTTTTTAGAATGTTTCATTATTAAATATGCTCTATCGCGAGCGCCAGATGGATCTATCTCCATCCAATCAAATAGGCCATACTCGCCAAATGGATTCATACCAACTTTCTTGGATATTTCTAAATATGCCCTTAGCTCTTCCTTATTAATATTTG
>Ga0307421_1001891_pt1 | contig 12207 bp, 15 predicted proteins | sample SalMarWE160270MG_FD_202163 | JGI IMG/M metagenome (GOLD analysis project Ga0307421, IMG submission 202163) | Salt marsh sediment microbial communities from the Plum Island Ecosystem LTER, Massachusetts, United States - WE1602-70 | ecosystem: Environmental > Aquatic > Marine > Intertidal zone >...
TCCCATAGCAAAGGAATAAAATTTAAAAAAAGAAAAATTTGCGATTTTTGAGGGTAAAAACTGGTTCTAATTCTTATTATTTAAAATAATGACTTGGATGAAAAAATAGGGATATTTTAGACACTTCGGTCACCCTGGATGTCCGTTCTGGCTGCGGGACTTGGATTCGAACCAAGATCAATGACTTCAAAGGCCACCGTCCTACCATTAGACGATCCCGCATTGGATTTTTTTAATTATGGGAGCGGGTGACGGGATTCGCACCCGTGACCTTTTCCTTGGCAAGGAAACGTTCTACTACTGAACTACACCCGCATTGGTGCCGAGGGACGGAGTCGAACCGCCATCTCATGTTTTTCAGACACGCGCCGTCACCACGTTGGCTACCTCGGCAGAGTATTCTATTATTATAATATTTTGTGGACGAGAGAGGATTCGAACCTCTGACTTTCTCTGTGTAAGAGAGACACTCTAACCAGCTGAGCTACTCGTCCTTAGTGCGCTCGGTGGGACTCGAACCCACACGTCCCGAAGGACCAGGCTCCTCAAGCCTGCATGTATACCAATTCCATCACGAGCGCCGGTTATAGAGTGCCCTGAGAGGGACTTGAACCCCCACGTTCTTAAAGAACACTAGCTCCTGAAGCTAGCCTGTCTACCAATTTCAGCATCAGGGCGTATCTAGATTATAACAGAAATTATTCTCTTTTTCTAATCCTTAGAGATGGTATAAACAGTGGGATGGAAGAGAAAAACAGCTGGACTTTCTTCAACGATTGATTTTTGAAAGTCAAAGTAAATTTCTTTTCTTTCTGTTTTATCAAGCGTTTTTCTGCCATCTTCTAGAAGCTTATCGATCTTTGGGCTTTTATATTTACTGATATTATTTGCTTGGGTTGAATGCCAGAAAAGATACTGGTCAGGGTCAGAAGGTATTTCTTGGGTGGCTAGAAGAGCTTGAAAATCGGCATAAGGATTATTAATAACCTTAATTTTGGTGCTAATACCAAACTCTTCCCAGTCTTTCTTTATTTCTTCGGCAACTGGTAATAAAGAAGAGAGAGTTGTTAATTCGATTTCTTCAAGTTCTTGTTTTTCTATTTCTTCTTCTTCATCTCCATTGGTAGTTTCTAAAAGCTTTTTAGCGTTTTCAGTATCATAATTGTAGGGTTTGACTTGATTGTTGTAGGCCCAGGAAGAGAGATTAAGAGGAGTTAGAGCTCTTTCCTCCCAATCTTTTTTGATGGCGTAAGCTAAAGCTTGCCGGGTAGATTTGTTACCTAAGTAAGGATCATTAGTATTAAAGAAGATGGCCACAAAGCGATTATATTTTACTTCAGGAGAGATTTTTATCTTTTCCCAACTGCTTAAATCTTCAACCCTGACGATTTCTTTTAGGATGTTTACCTCCCCTAATTTAAAGCCAGACCTAGCTGCCTCTTCGGTAGGATAGAATTTATAGACCAGGGTTGGTTTTTCTTTATCATTGATAGGAACTAGAACCAAGCTTTCGACTATTTCCCCATTCTTCTTGATTTTTGTTACTTTATAATCGCCGGTTCCCAAAAGGCCTGTTTTAAAGAGAGGTTTGCTGACCACGGTCAGAAAGGGCGAGAAAGGCTCTTTAAGTTGAAATTTTATATGGTAGTCATCAATGATTGTTTTGGTGACATCACTGAATTTAAGGGTAATGTCTTGAGCCTTTAAAGGCTCTCTATCTTGCCAGAAAAGGTTCTCTTTTAGTTCAAAGATATATTCTTTACCCTCGTTTTCGATTTCCCAAGATGCGGCTAGGTCGGGTTCGACTGAACCATCTTCAGTAACTTTAGTTAAGCCATTACTAATTAACTGCTGGATTTCTAGGGGTATTTCTCTAGTCTTGTATTTCCCTACCAGGCCTATTTCTTGTGTTGTCTCTTGAGGAAGACTCAAAAGTTTATAGAAAGAAAAGAAACAGATGATCCCTAGGAGGAAACCCAAGATAAAGATTTTTTTTCTCTTTTGCCAAAAAGCCCGTCCTAAATTACGATAGAATCTAAATTTTCTAAAAAACCTTTTCATTTTCCTCTATTTAATCAAGAGATTAGCTACTGAAGTTAGAAGAAAAAGAACTGCCAAAATAATGGTGATATTGAAAAGTAACTTATCTGTTCCTCTTCTGGTATCAAAAGTCTCACCTGAACCTCCCCAAGCGGCCCCCAAGCCAGTCCCCTTTGACTGAAGTAGAATTGAAAGGATAAGTAGGATTGAAACAATAATTTGGATGGCGATGACTAAATTCTTCATCACCTTAATTATAACACAAGTTCTATTTTCTGATGAGCCAGAGGGTAAGGGTGGTAACAAGACTGATTACCAAAGAGGTCAAAACAAAGGCCCAGAAGGTGGCGAGATAAAAAGAAGGGATAATAAAGCCTTGGTAGTTAACTCCTTCAAAAAGAAAGCCTCTAATTTCGAACTGAGGGACAATAATTGTTACCAACCAAAGGGTAATGACGTTTATCAACCAACGAAAGGTGCCTAAGGTGATTAAATTAATAGGCAAAAGAAGAAGCTTAATGAGAGGCTTAATTAAAGTTCCTAAGAGAGTTAAAACTAGAGCTGCCAGGGCTAATGTTTGCCAGCCTCCAGTAAAACTTACCCCGGTAAAGATATAAGCTACCAGCCATAAAGCAAAAAGATTAATCAGAAAAAAGCGGAGGTATTTTTTGATAAATGACATCTTACTATTTTTAACACAATTTCTAATTTAATGTCAAAACCTTTTCTTTAAAAGGATAAATAAAGTAATCAGAGTTACCATTCCTCCCAAGATGGGAATAATAATCTGCCACAAGAAAGAGGCGATCTCTATCTCTTTTTCAAAACTTTCTCCATTGACAGAAATTTTGATTAATCCCCCACCGCTGTTAAGGAAGTTATCAGAGCTAATAGTTAAAGGTATTTCCTGATAAGAAAAAGGAGGTAAGATATCGATTTCTTTAAGACTGTCATTTAGCGATAAGTTTAATCCTTTAATTTCAGCATTAACCTTTAGATTATAAATAGCGCTACCTCCTTCATTTTTGATGGTGATTTTTCCTTTTTTAGTTTCCTTCCAGAATATTTTCTGAGGAAGGTTAAAGTTAATACTTAGTTGAGGCTCTATCTCTTGTTCATATTCGCCAAAGGCTACCTGAACAGTCTTTTCTAAAGAATCTGGTGATTTATATGAGCCGGCAGGATATGGCTTCTCGCTATTTTGCCCATGAATAACAAAGACGAAGTGATTAAGATCGCTTTTATAAAAATAGTCGACGCCATCAGTTGTCTCTTCCCAGGTAGGATCAATAGGTATCCAATTTTCTTTTTCTTGATCATAATATTCTGGCCAAGCATGTAAGATGTCTGTAACTAAATTTAGAGGCTTTAGTCTTATATCATCAGTATAAGCAAAGCCATTAATTTCTCTGGCGGGAATCTTAGCCGCTCTAGCTAAGGTAACGAAAAGATCAGTAAATTCCATACAAATAGCCTCTTGTGGGTTATCTAGGGCTCCCTTAGCCCCTAATCTTTCAATACCTTTATTAACTCTCTCAAAATCATAGTCTAAGGTTTCGAGGATAAAATTATAGATAACCCTTGGCGTTTTTAGTTTTTCGGCTAGATTGATAATTTGAGGATCATTAACCTCCCAATAAGGAGCAGGAAGAAGATTCTTTTCCAATAGTTCTCTGCTGGGTTTAGAAAGATCTTTTTGTGGTTCAGCTAAAATCTTAACTTTCCCGGTGGCGGTGATTTTTAATTTTCCTCTCGGTTTGAGAATATATTTAGCCAACCAATTGCCATCTTCATCAACTTTGATATTTAAGGGGAGTGGGTCGATTTTTTGAAAGGTTATCTTTTGAAAACTGGTATCAGGAGGAAGAGCAATTTCCGTTTCCGCTTTAGTATAGTGATTATTTTCTAAATTATAAAACAAGGTGAAGTCAAAAATCTGAAAGGGACCGAAGGTGGCGTTAATGCCTGATTCAGAAAGCCGGTTCTGGGTGAAGCGATAATTGGTAAAGCTTCCTTCATCTTTAACCTCAATTGGTTCAGGTCTTATAAAAGCTGGATTGCCAAAGCTTTTTGGAATGTTTAAAGAAGCACTGTAGCTATCGATATCGCTAAGATTAGAAATACGGGGAATATTTATTTCCCAGATTTCCCCTTTTTTAACAGCCGCACTAAGATTCTCATAGGTTAGATTAAAGGTTAATGTTTTATCAACCCCAACGGCTTCCTGGTTGAATTTAATATTAATGTTTGTTCTTTCCTGATCTTTATTGACCTCTATTTGACAAGGGCCATCACCATCAATGGCCTGGATGCCTCTTATCTCTGTCGTCGGTAGGATCAAAGAGTATTGAGTAGCATAAATCCTTGATAGTTTGTTGGTTAGAGAAATCTCATGATTAACATTAACAACTCCAGTTTCATTGACTTGGTAGTTAATCTTGTACTCTGTTTTAAACTCTTCAGAGGCAAAGATTTTTAAGGGTAAAAGAAGAAAAAAAGCAAATAAACTTAGGAAGAAGAAAAAGCGTTTCATATTCTCATTCTAATGAAAAATTTGACACTTGACAAGGATTTAAAGTTTCGGGTAATATTAGGGAAATATGCCGATTACTCTTTATAAACGCCAAAAACAGATTCTTGATTTTATTAAGCAGTATATCCAAAAGAATGGGTTAGCGCCTACTTTGACGGAAATTGCCAATGCTTTAGGTGTCTCTTCCCTAGCGACTGTCCACGAACATCTTCGGACCATGGAGAAAAAGGGTGTTATTAAGCGTTTCGATGGTTCAGTAAGAGGGATAGAGGTTATCGAAGATTCTTTAGGTGAAGGAAAAAGCGGCATTGAGGTGCCTGTTTTAGGTTTTATTGCCGCCGGAGCACCGATTGAACCTTATACTGACCCCAACGCTAGTATTTCGGTTGCCCCGGGTATGATTAGCGGCAAGAAAAGAGCCTATGTTTTACAGGTCAAAGGGACTTCGATGATCGATGAGGGTATTCTAGATGGGGATTACGTCATTGTCGAAGAGAAAGAAACGGCCAATAATGGTGATATTGTCGTCGCTATTTTAGAAAATGGCTTCGCTACTTTAAAGCGATTTTTTAAAGAGGCAACAAGAATAAGATTGGAACCGGCCAATAGTAAAATGGCCCCTATTTTCGCCAAAGATGTCAAAATACAAGGTAAAGTGGTCGGAGTCTTAAGAAGATTTAGCTAACAACAAAACTGGCCACGATAGCCAAGACCATAATTGAAACAGCTAACCAACCTAAGACATTTATTCCCCAGGTATTAATATACTTCCCCATAATCCTTCTACTACTGGCAATAATCATTATTAAGGTGAGGATGATGGGGGTTAAAAAACCATTAAAGATTTGTGAGTAAAAGAGAACTTTAATAGGATTTAAACCTAAAAGAGAAATGGCCAGGGCGATAAAGAAAGTAGCTGAGAGAACAGTATAAAAGCCTTTAGCGGAATGAACTTTTTCTGATAAACCTTCCCGCCAATTAAAAATCTCTGCTAGGGCATAAGCCGTGCAAGAGGCCAGGACAGGTAAAGCCAAGAGACCGGCACCAATAATCCCCAGGGCAAAAAACCCAAAAGCATATTGTCCTAAAAATGGTTTAAGGGCTAAGGCTGCTTCCATGGCACTGGTAATTTCAATCTTTTTAACAAATAGCACCGAAGCGGTACAAATGATAATAAAGTAAGCAATAAGATTAGAGAAAATTAGACCAGGAGCATTTTCGCTGACCTCTTTTTTAATATCTCTTATTGAAGGTTTATCTTCGACTTCTTCTGCCGTTTGCCAAAAAAACATGTAGGGAGAAAGAGTTGTTCCCAAGAAACCAACAGCTATGAGCCAATAATAAGGGCTAAAAGAAACTTTTGGCCAAAAGGTATTCGAAAAAATTTCTCCCCAGTTAGGCCTCACGGCAAAGCCGGAAAAGATATAACAGACAAAAATTAGAGAAAGGAAGATCAAAAATTTAGAGATAAATCTGTAATTCTTAAAGACGACGATATACCAAATGAAAAGGCTTATTAAGGGAAGGATGAAAAAAGCTCTCATTTGCGGGAAGAGGATTTTAAAGGCCACTCCAATAGCCGAAAGATCAGCCCCCATCGTCGTTAAATTAGCTAAAACAAGAAGAAAGATGGCTATAAAGGCAACCTTATTTCCAAATCTCTCTTTGATGACCGCCGTTAAGCCTTTCTTTTTAACATCACCAATTCTGGCACAGATAGATTGAACAGTAATTAAAAAAATAGTTGAAATGGGGACTAGGAAGAGCTGAGTAAAGCCTGTAGCTGCGCCGACAATACTGTAGGTAGTAATACCGGCTGGATCATTACCAGAGGCACCACTAATAATACCATGATATATTTTTCCAAACTTACTCTTTTTAATTTTTTTAAACCACATGGGCAGTTTTAAGATTTTTGTTTTTCTACTTTTAAGGCACAGTCTGGACAAATAAATTCACAAATACCACAATTATTACATTTTTTAAGGTCAATTTCGATAGTTGGCGTACCGTAGACGCCGACTTCTTTTTTAGAAAAGCTAATCGCCTTTTGAGGGCACTTTTCAATACAAAGCCCACAGCCTTTACAAAGTCCTTTAAAAACAGTTATCTTTTTCTGATTATCTTTTTTCTCTTTAGGCTGAAAGTCTTTCATGCTAAAGCTTTTAAATTAATTTCTTTTATCTTGGAATCTTTTTCAAAATATTTCCTAAATCTTTCTTCCATGGCTTTAATTAAACTTTTTTTAGAGACAATCTTACCGAGATTGTTAACCTTACCTAGAACTGAGATATTCCAAACCTTGGCCGGAAAACCATTTTCTTTAACCTTGATACTCTTTGCTAAGTTTTGAGTAGTAGCTGGCCCTAAGATAATCCTTGTTTCTTCAGAGATGTAACGCTTAATGCGCTTAAAAGAACGATCAGCAAAAATAGCCAGGATGTCTGCCTTTTCAAATTTAGGGTAAGCAACTTCTTTTTCATCAATAACAACAAAGGCTAATGAAGCTCCCCCACGCTGTTCTACGCCAAAATTAGGGATATAGAGGGACTTCTTCCCGTCTAAGAAAGCTGCTTTAGCTAGTATTTCAGCCGCGGCTTGTATTCCTTGGCCACCTTCGCCAGCAAAAAGAATTTTAATCATTTAATTCCTCCTAAAGAAAATGTTTTTTCTAATTTATTCATTCTTTCAATTGTTCCTTGAGCATTGGTTTTCCAATTAGTTGGACAGGCAGAAAGAGCTTCTACTAAAGAAAAATTTCCTTTCATCTGTGTTTCAATTGCTTTTTTAAGATACTGTTTTAAAACCAATGGTTTAAAAGCCGAACCTCGGGCAAGGTAGGCTTCTTGGTGGGCAATTTTACTTAGCATTTCTGGTCCGTGAAGAGTGGTAAATTCACTTTTCCCTGAAGGGGTGGTGGTTGTGATCTCATTATCAATTGTTGTCGGTGCTAACTGGCCACCAGTCATGGCATATAAGGTATTGTTAACAACAATAGTCGTTAATGGATCATTTCTTAGACAACTGGTAATTGTGTGTTGTAAACCGATAGCGTAAGCTCCCCCATCGCCCACATAAGCAATGACAATTTTATCTTTGGCGACTGTTTTAAAGCCAACGGCGGTGGGGATGGTGCGGCCATGATGGGTTTGGGTGGTTGGAAGATCAAAGAAATCCCAGGCTAATAAAGAACAGCCGATATCAACCATAAAAACAGTTCTCTTGGCAATGCCCATTTCATCAATGGCTTGACCTAAGGCTTTCAAAACTAACGGATGACCACAGCCAGGACAAAACTTATGAGGCTTGGACTCTTTTTTGAAACATTTTGGGAAGGATGGTTGATTATTGTTCATTGATAAGATTAATAATTTCTCTAGGTGTAAAACCAACACCTGGTTTATTAATTTCTATTAAAGGAATACTTAAATCGTAAAATTCTTCTTTAAAGAGGGCACTTAATTGTCCGACGGCTGACTCTAAAGCAAATATTTTTTCCATTTTATCTAGAACCTTAGCGCCTTTGCTTACCGGAAATGGGCGTAAAGTAATAGGCCTAAAAAGCCCTATTTTAAGACCTTTTTCTCTTAATTTATCAACGGCAACCTTAGCGGCGGCAGCGACAATTCCATGGGCTAGCAGAGCCACCTTAGCGTCGTCAAGTTTATATAGTTCAGCTTCTTCTATCTCAAAACGATCTTTTTGATAATCTTTTTCATAATCAACAATGACTTCACCTATTTCCTCTTCTAAGTTGTAGCAGTTTCTTAGGTTAACCCCTGTTTTTAAAATTGGAGAGACATTTTCTAAAGAACCGTTTTTCTCACTGATCTTTATTTCTCCTTTCATCTTTGCCTGGTAACCATCAGCTAAAATAAATGTTGGCCAGCGATACTTCCAGGCTACCTTAAAGGCTTTAAGGGTATAATCATAAAGTTCTTGAAGATTGGAAGTTGAATAAACAATTCTAAAACCTTCTCCGTTTCCTCCAAAACAGGTTAAGCGAACTTCCTCTTGAGAGTAGATAACGGTAGAGGTAGATAAACCTCCTCTTTGCATAATCATGGCTACGGTAGGAATCCGTAGGGCTTCGGCCATTGAGAAAGCATCTTGCATTAAAACATTGCCTGGGCCAGCCGTGGCTGTAAAGGCGGGTACACCAGCTAAACAAGAGCCAATAACACCGAACCCAGCCGCCATTTCATCTTCAGTTTGTAATAAAGAAAGATTTTTATCTTTGACACATAAAGTAGCCCATGTTTCTAGAATTTCTGAAGAAGGAGTAATCGGATAGCCAAACATTGCTTTCGCTCCAGCATTTAAGGCTGCATAAGCCAATATCTGATTACCCATTAAGAAATATTTCATTCCGTTTCATTTTAAGAAGAATTTGAGCTTAAAGTCAATGAAGAAAAATTGCATGAGAAAAGCCGGAGCTATAATTTTCAAAAAATTTTTAGGCTCCGGCCAGTTGCTTTATCCCCCAATTTTTTTCTCTCCCAATTACTTCTCTTATCTAGTTTCTCGTTTTTGTGCATCTCCTCTGTTCATATATCCTCGAGCCGCTTCTGCATTTTCAATTTCAGATATATAAGCGATAAGAGCCCAAAAGAATAGATAAAGAAACGAGATTAAAAAAATTGGAAACCAAAAAAACAATCTGAAAAACAAAGGAATTTTACTTACTCCTTTAGCTTTACTAAACTTTTCTTTGGTTGAGAAATAATTTAAGTATACTTTTTCTAGAAAATCAGCAATCTTTTCCATATCTCTCACCTCTATTCATCTGATTTTTAAATAGCTATTTATTTAAAAACGAATTTTTCTCTCACAGATTAATCCGTTGATGGTTGAATGATATAAAAAATCCTAAAGAAAGTCAATTTTGGTATAATTATTCTATGGATTCCAAACTCTATCTTATTTCTACACCGATTGGTAATCTTAAAGACATTGCCTTAAGGGCAATAGATATTTTATCTTCTGTTGATGTTATTGCTTGTGAAGATACAAGAAAAGCTGGTCTGCTTTTGGAAAAATTAGAAATAAAAACTAAACCACAATTTTTGTCTTATTATGAAGAGAATGAGATAGAACGTATTCCACAGATAATTTCTCTAATTAAATCAGGAAAGGATGTCGCTTTGATTTCTAATGCGGGTACACCGGCTATCTCTGACCCAGGCTTTAAATTAGTTCGGGAGTGTATCAAAAAAGGAATAAAGATAGAAGTTATCCCTGGTGCTTCAGCTGTCCTATCTTCCCTAGTTCTTTCAGGTTTACCAACTGATAAATTTATGTTTTTAGGGTTTTTACCAAAGAAGGAAAGTAAAAGAAAGCAGCTATTAACGTCAGTACCTAAAAAGACAACAATTATCTTATTTGTCTCTCCTCATCGTTTAATTAAAAGACTAGGAGAATTAAGATCTTTATTTGGCAATGTTGATATTGTTCTTTGTCGAGAGTTAACTAAAATACATGAAGAAACAAGAAGAGAAAAAGTTAGTCAGTCGATAAAGCATTTTAAGCAAACAAAACCTAAAGGAGAAATAACTTTAGTCTTTCGATTAGAATAAAAATTTTATGAGTATCGGTTTAATATTAATAGCGATTAAAAGACCAAGAGATTTACCAAAAGAACTATTCTCAGACTCTAGGTTAACAATGAAGCTTATGGGTTTTCTTATAATCTTTTGGTTATTAGTTATGGTTTATGTTTACAAGATCTATTTTAAATTGATTCCCTTCTAGAGCAGAAGTATCTTTAGGGTAAGATAACTTTTCTTTTTTATCTTCCATGAAAGTGAAACCCCCTCGCAGAGTTTAATTGATATAAACAATAACTAAGGAGGGGGTAATAAAAAGCAAAAGCTAGTCTTCTAATTTTATTTTTTTAAAATATTTAACACCGTTGTTATCTATTCCTACTTCAGCAAAATCTTCAAAGACAACTGGGATGATTTGTTTCAGTTTCTCAAGCAAATCTCCAGTTACTTGGCGGATTTCCCAGTGGGCTGCTTTTTGAGTTCGCATTTCAAAAATATGTCGCCATTCTCGGAAATTAGCAGTGACAACAATATCGGCATTGGTAGCAATAGGAAGTACTTGCCGAGCATCTTCTGGAATCCAGCCCGCTTTTCTCAAACCCCTATAATACATTTCTTCTTTTTCTAGCATTTCTTCCATTGACATTTGTGTTCCATCTTCAAGCAGAATAGGTTCAGACGTATTTCTGTGGGGAGGCACTGTACAGCGTAATTGGAAATTTTCTAGATCGACTTCTTCACCTGTGTAATCGACATATCTCGTTGACTCTTGAGAAAAATCACAGAGACGGTGTCGTACCATTTCATGGGTGAAACCACGGGAAACGTTAAAAAACTTTACACTTAATGTACCGTGTTCAATAACACTATAGTGACCTCTTTTAATGATAAACCTGATGAATTTATTTGCCGATTCTTCAGTAATCACCCTTTTTTTAGAACGGTAACAAGTCCGACCTGCCTCCTCTATTATTAATAGTTTTTCTTTAAGCTCACTTTCCGGTGTAAGGACAGTAAAAAGACCTTTTCTTATAATTTCCATTTCTTAATCACTCCTTTTCGTTGCTTTTGCTTTTTAAATATTTATTTTAAAAATAAGCTTTGCCTATTTGAATTTTAAAGAACAAGTTTAAATGGAATCCCTGCTTATAGGAATTTCACTTGTTAGTAAATTTATAAATTTCTGATTTTGCGATACATGTTCAAAAACGAGTAGAGATATTTCTTCAATTTTCTTTTCACCTGGGAGTCTCTTAATTAGTGATGGGTATCTTTTTGCCATTTCACAGTAAGTCTGACCAACCCTTCGAAGTATTTTAACTCTTTCAAATAATTCTTTTTTCTCTAGCCCTTTTCTTTTTATGCAAATTTCGGCCGGTGTATCCAGAAGAAAAATAATATCAGGAGAGATAAAATCAATATTTTGCTTAATAAGGTTATCGGTTTTACCAGCTAAGGAACCATAGGCGATTGTCGACAAAAAACAACGGTCTGAAAGTAGGGCTTTTCCAGATTTTAAAGTGGGAATCACTAATTTTTCTTCATGGTCACGCCGATTAGCTAGATACATCTTTTGAAAACCCAAAGGGTCTATTTCTATATTCTCTTTAAGGATGAAGCGGATAGCATCTCCCAAAAAATAATTCTCGTTCGGTTCTTTGGTTGTTTTAAAAGTAATACCCTTCTCTTTAAAAGTTTCACTCAGAATATCCATTTGTGTCGTGTGCCCAGAACCATCATTCCCCTCAAAGGCGATATAAAAGCCTGGATAAGGGTTTCTCCTAAATTCTGGATTAGATTTTGGCTCAGTCTCTTTTTTATCCATGAAGATTAGAGAGCAGTTTTTACATTATTCAACTGATCTCTTCTTTTGTCAAGAGGATTAATATTCCTCTAAAGTGGAAGTATCGCCAATTGGCAAGCCTAATTCTTTAGCCTTAAGCAGACGCCTCATAATCTTGCCAGAGCGTGTTTTAGGTAGTTTTTTAACGAATTCAATTTCTCTTGGATAGGCATGACCGGCGAGATGGGTTTTAACGTACGCTTGCAGTTTCGATTTTAGAGCTTTTGTGGGTTTTAGAGAGGGTT
>Ga0307421_1001894_pt1 | contig 12201 bp, 9 predicted proteins | sample SalMarWE160270MG_FD_202163 | JGI IMG/M metagenome (GOLD analysis project Ga0307421, IMG submission 202163) | Salt marsh sediment microbial communities from the Plum Island Ecosystem LTER, Massachusetts, United States - WE1602-70 | ecosystem: Environmental > Aquatic > Marine > Intertidal zone >...
AATGGAAAAATACCGGCAGGGCATATCAGAAGAAGACCTGGAATTCACTAAAAACTCCCTTATCAAATCAAATGCGATGGAGTTTGAGACCTATTATGCGCTTCTCAGCATGCTTGACCATATCGCTTCATACAAGCTTCCTGACGACTATATTAAAAAGCACGAAGATATCGTAAAGAACATGACAGGGGAAAGAATAAAAGAACTGGCCCAGAAGTATATCCATCCTGATAGGATGATCTATGTTGTTGTCGGTGATGCGGCCACACAGCTTAAGCCTCTGGAAAAAATCGGATTTGGTGAACCCGTACTGATCACTCAGAAATAGATAACTTCATACACTTTCATTAGAGAAAAAAAGGAATCAGAGCTTTTCTTTGGGAGGGATATTCAGGAAAGGTCTCTTTATACCATTTATGATTTGCCAGAGCCCTGGGAGCCAGGTTAGCGATGGTCCACAAGGCAAAGGCGGCTCCAGGGAGAGACCATGTGGCTACAGCCCACCCGGTCCATTCCGCGATCTCTCCGAAATAATTTGGCGATGAGATGTAACGGAAAAGTCCTTTGCGCGGTATTTTATAAGCCACTTCTCCAGGTCTTCGCAAACCTCTGAGGATGCTGTCCGAATGGATATTGATAATAGTGCCACTGAAAAAAAGAACCGCTCCGCAGATGAACCTCGCATCTAAAAGCCAATCAATCCCATAGGGACTGGCCAGCGTAAACAGAAAACCACTGTTGAGATAGCTGTTGATTATATTAAAAAACAAAGCCAGAAACATAACGAGTAACGGCATTCTGTAAGGACTTTTTTTCATGACATAGGGAAAGATAAGGGTGCGCTGAACATAGTGGACTTCCCACATAAGCAGAAACAGAAAAGCCGTGATATCCTGGGTTCGGGGACTGAAAAAAAAGAAAAGAAAAGGCAAAATTAGTGAGGGTGACTCCATGATAAACCAACCCCATTTAGGATTGATCGTGCGGCCCCACCCTCTCCTGGCATACCGTCCGTAAGGAGCGTTCATAAAAAAAAGGCTTATACACACAATGACAGCCAGTGCTGTCCAGAAAAGCAAAATCCAGTGGAAAAGATAAGCTCCAATCAATCCAGAAGCCCCTTTTTTTCAAGCCATTTGAGAGTGTCGTGAATGGTAACCTTGAGAGGTCTCGGGCTGTAGCCCAAAAGCTCTTCGGCTCTTTCCCGCGAGATCAACTGATGCGTTCTCAGCGCTCTCAGAGCTTCGGAAGTCAACAGAGCGTTTCTTTTACACAGCACAGCAGCCGCTTCTGAAAAAGGAGCTGCAAGGCGAGCCAGCCACATAGGAGCTGTGAAACGGGGAGGCTTTATCCCTCTCATATCTCCGATCATTTCTGCGATTTCACGGAGAGACGCCCAGTGCCCAGAAAGAATGACTTGAGAACCCGCCTCAGCTCTCTCCTCTGCAAGAAGCGCTCCCCTGACAACATCACGGACATCCACCCAGTCATATCCTTCTTTTATCAAAGCTATGAATTTCCGGTTGTGTAATTTTATCAGCACCTGGCCCATGCGGGACGGTTTAAAATCATTCGGACCGATCACAGCTGTAGGGGAAATGACAACAGCATCAAGGCCCCTTTTTACTGTTTTCAGGACTTCCCGGGTACTGTCTGCTTTGGAGCAATCATACGCAGGAGAGCGGGCATTTGAAAAAGAGCGGGTTTCATCTACCGGTTGATCCAGGGGAAAAGGGCAGTATGCATGGATGGAACTGAAGTGAATGAGACGCTTGATGCCGCATTCAAGACAGGCTTTGATGACATTCCGGGTCCCTGTAACATTGATCTTCCTTACTGTTCTCCGTTTGTCACCTATTATGGAGATTCTTGCTGCAAGATGATAAACAACATCACAGCCTTTCATGGTTCTGATCAGACCGGGATAATCAAGGATATCTCCCTTGACAATGTCTATGTCAAGCCCTTCCACTCCCCTTGTATCTTTGTGCACAAGAGCCCGTACAGGCCTTTTTCGTCGAATAAGTTCCCTTACCAGATTCGCGCCGATGTGTCCGGACGATCCTGTTACAAATACCGTCATATTCCGCCTGAATCCGAAAAAGAGCTCTCTACTCGTGCCTTTTCATCCACACGGCCATCTCCCCTACTCCCCTGTGGGACCAGGCATAATAAGGGACAGCCATCAACGGTTCCCCGTTCCGGTCTTCTCCGATCAAAACAGGAACGCCGTTTAAAAGGTCAGGCTTGAATTCCGATTTGAATTCCGCTCTGGTTTTGATCCCCCGGTCCAGCACATGCCCGTCATTGTCAACGCCTTCAAAACAAAATACCAGAGGTCCTCTCTGGAATGCCACTTTTCCTCTGTCAGCCTCGACCTTTTCATAAGCTGTGATTCTTCTTACGGGCATGGGTAAGTCGAGTTCTATGACATCACCTTTTTTCCAGGTTCTTGATATTTTTGCATAGCCTCTTTCCATTACAATATCGACTTTTTCCCGGTTCACTTTAAGCTCCGGTTCTTGATCAAAACTTTCAGCAAAGGAATAGAGACTTCCCGGGACAGGCTCGTTGCGGGCCCATCCGGGCACTCTTACATACACAGTGAATTTGCCGGATTTTTCTGGCTCAAGGATTATTTTTATGTTCCCTTCCCATGGATAATGTGTTTCCTGGGTTATTTTCACTGTGTTTTTTCCCATATCCAAAACGCTTTTGTCTCCGACAAACAGGTTCACATAAAGGGAATCATCCGTATTGGCGTACACATAACCGGGAAACGATGGAAGGAATCGAGATATATTCCCGGGACAGCACGCACAGTCAAACCATTCTTTCCTGGTTGCTTCTCCCTGGTTGAATCGAAACTTACCGTCAGACTCGAGGGGGTTGGGATAGAAAAATTTATCCCCGCTTAAAGAGATCCCGGACAAAAATCCATTATAAAGGGTGCGCTCAAGCACATCTATATATTGGGCGTGACCGTGCAGCAGGAAAAGACGGTGGTTCCAGAATATATTCCCGATGGCCGCACACGTCTCGTTATAAGCTGTTTTATTGGGAAGGACATAGTTCTCTCCAAAGGCCTCTCCTCTCCCGCTGGCACCTATGCCTCCGGTTATATAAAGCTTTTTTGTAACAACGTTTTCCCATATCCGGTCTATGGCATTGATATAATCCTCATCTCCTGTTAAAGCCGCCACATCAGCCATCCCGGAATACATGTAAGTGGCTCTTACCGCATGACCAATAGCTTCTTCTTGTTCCACGACCGGCTTATGAGCCTGCAGATACCAGTCCTGGTTGTAGATAGAAAAGGGAGAGTCTTCCGGGAACTTCTTTGGGTGTTCGATCCTCCCTCTCTGGTCCAGGAAAAATTTAGCCAGTTCCAGATACTTATTTTCTCCCGTGACCCTGTAGAGCTTCACAAGTCCGATCTCGATTTCCTGATGTCCCGGGAAGCCCTGCTTTTTATCAGGCCCGAATGTCTCGGCTATGAAGTCTGCGTTTTTTAAGGCAATATCCAGAAAATTCCTCTTTCCGGTTGCCTGAAAGTAAGCCACGGCCGCTTCATACATGTGGCCCACATTATAGAGCTCATGGCTTGAACCCAGGTTTGACCACCGTTCCTCTCCGGCTCCTGGAGGCGGATTTTCCGGATCTATGGTTCTGGCTGTGTAGAGATATCCGTCTTCCTCCTGTGCTGCGGTGATCTTTGTGATGAGCTCATCCATGTATTTTCCAAGCTCAGGGTCCTCCCTCAGGCTTAATGAATAGGCCGCTCCTTCCATGATTTTATACACATCGGAATCATTGTATCTGATTCCTTCGAATTCTCCTTGAATAAGACCGCCCGCTTTCTCGAAATTACTAATCCTTCCGGTCTCTTTACATTTTTTAAATGCATATGGAATAGTGACTTTTCGGTTGGTCTCCATTCTGGGAAGCCAGAACGAATCCGTGACCTGCACTTCTGTAAAAGGAACAGGCTTAATGGTATAATCCTCTCTCATTTCTTTCTGGCAGCTTACGGAAAACACCATAAAAAACAAGCCTATCAGGGTAAAGAAAATGTTAAAAGACGGGTTCTTCATACCCTAATCCTCCTTTTTGTTTTGGTTATCCAGTTTTTTCCTTGAGCCTGACATAGAAATGCGTAGCTCCCTCCTCTTCCTTGAACTTCATGTCAAAGAGTTGGGAATTGGACTTAATGAGCTGGGAGAGCTGCTTGTATCCGTAAGTGCGCGGATCAAAACTGGGATCGAGCTGGTGGAGATAAAACCCCATGGTGGCTAAACTGGCCCATCCGTCCTCCTGTAGGGCCATATCAAAAGCTCCTTTTAAAAGAGGAACAGGATCAAGGGATTTTGTTTTTTCCGGAGCGGTTTTTGTTCTTGTCTCGGTTTTTTTTCTTTTCACAGTCGTTTTCGGAGCCAGATTTTCCGTGTAGATAAAGAGATTACAGGCATTAATAAAAGCCTTGGGAGTCGTTTTCTTCCCTATTCCCATAACGAATATCCCTTTTTCTCTTATGCGCGTGGCCAGCCTTGTGTAATCGCTGTCACTGGAGACAAGACAAAATCCGTCCACAAGATTGCTGTTCAATATATCCATGGCGTCAATGATCATTGCGCTGTCAGTAGCATTTTTTCCGATTGTGTATCTGAACTGCTGTATAGGCTGTATGGCCGCATTATTGAGGGAGCTTTTCCATCCTTGCATATTTGAAGTGGTCCAGTCTCCGTATATGCGTCTTATCGTGACAGAACCGAATTTTCCTGCTTCTGCCAGTATTTTTCCTATCAGACTGGGCCGTGCATTATCCCCGTCAATGAGCAAAGCTATTAGCTTTTCGCTCGTTTCTTTTGATTTTTTTATCATTTTACTTTCTCTCGTTTTAACCTGACCTATTCATAAAAAAATGGCGATGTTCCTTTTGTTCATCACTCAGGTTAATTATTTTATTTTATAGATTTTACATTTAATGTGAAATTATAGCAAATATTTGAGTGGGCTTGAAAATCCGTTTGTTTACTCGTATCGCAGACTCTCGACCGGATTTTGCCTGGCTGCTTTTAAGGAAAGGTAGAAAATGGTTAAAACTGTGATAAAAACAGATACAATCCAAGCCAGGATAAAGTAATGAAAGGCTATACCGACCCTGTAGGGATAATTTTGGAGCACTCTTTTCATGATGATAAAGACCACCGGCCAGGCGATGACATTGGCTATGGATATCAGAAAAACAAATTCCCTTGCTGCTAAATACATGATCTGTCCTGCGGTCGCTCCCAGCACTTTGCGGATACCGATTTCTTTGATCCGGCGGCTCAAAGTGATAGAGGTCAAGCCAAAGATTCCCAGGCAAGCAAGCAGTATGCTTAAGGCTGATGCGTAACGAATGATCGAACTCCACCGCTTTTCCTGATTATACAGACTTTTTAAAGCATCATCTTGAAAGTATGTGATGAATGGCTTGTCTGGTTGGATTTTTTTCCATGCGTTCTCTAAAAATTCCATGGTATCCTTTAATTGTCCTGTTGACACACGGACAATAATCCTGCTGAACCTGTTTCTCCTCGGGGATGTTCCCTGTCCAACATAGAGGATCAATGGTTCGATCTCATTCCTCAGGGATTCAAAATGACAGTCCTCTATGACCCCGATTATTCTTCGGTCATAAGGGAAACCTTTGGACATATCTCCCAGGGGCTCACCCATTTTGAATTCAGAACTCAGCATTTGTGTGAATTTTTTATTTACGATAAGGGTATCTCTGTCCGCTGCAATATTCGCCGAGAAATCCCTGCCTTGAATCAGTTTGAATTTCATAGTCGAAAGAAAATCGGAATCTACCCGATTGAACCTGTAATGGATTTGGTGTCCGCCCAATTCCATAGAACTGCCAGGGAGAAACAGGCCGAATTCTCTGTTGCTGGCAGTTAATCCCTGAACCTGACTGTGGGAGATGACTTCGCTGCGGAAACGCTGGCAGAGCCTCTCGGAGTCCTGCTGTTCGTTTTCCTGAGTCATAATGACTACCAGGCCTTCGCTGACATAACCCGGATCCCTGTTCATCAAATAGGAGACCTGTTTTCCCAGGATGAATGCTGAGATACCAAGGATCACTGAAAGCGTGAACTGGAGAACCACAAGTCCCCTGGAAAGGGTTGTTTTGCCTCCGACCTTTAGCTTTCCTTTCAAAATATCTGCCGGTCGAAACGCAGACATGTAAACGGCGGGGTAACTCCCGGCAAGAAGGGCGGTAAAAACAGCCATCCCAAGCAAAACCAACCAGTGCGTACCATGGAAAAGCGTTGTCAAAGACAGTGATTTTCCTGACAAGGCATTGAACCTTGGCAGCATGAGCTCAGTGAACAAGAGCCCCATAATGATGGCAAAAAGGCTGATCAACAGGGCCTCACTCCAAAACTGCGCCAAAAGCTGCCGTTGCTCTGCTCCCAGTACTTTTCGCATCCCGACTTCTGTAGAGCGTGTCGAAGACGATCCAATGGAAAGAGTCATGAAGTTCACACAGGCAATCAGCAGAATAGCAAAAGCAATGACAGAGAGGATGTATGAAGTCGACAGCCCGGCAGTTCCTGTGACCCGTGTGTCAAGATGCATGTCTTCAACTTTTTGAAGGCCGAAAGTAAAGGGATCGTAGCCTTCATCGGCATACCTCTGGATCGCGACGCTGTAGTGACTCTGACAGAACCGGTCCAATCCCTCTTTTGTCTGTTCCGGGGTCACATCAGGCTGGAGCTGAACATACAGGGGACAATACCAGCGGTTCCACTCATTCAATATTTCCGGATTATCCAGGACCACAGGTAAATTATTGAAGTGAATCAGTATATCGAACCGGATCGAAGAGTTGGAAGGAACATCCTGTGCCACACCGGTCACCATATAATCTCTTTCCGTATGCCCGAAGGTGAGGGTCATTGTTTGGCCAATAGGATTTTCTTCTCCAAAATATTTTTCCGCCTCGGATCGACAGAGAACGATGCTGTGTTCATCTGATAGCGCTGTTTCGGGGTTCCCATCAATCAGAGGGAAGGTGAACATTTCGAAAAAGGCTGAATCCACCAATGTAAGGGTTTCTCTGAACATCTTCTCTTTATACCGGAGAACTCCTGTGCCGTTCACATATCTTGTTTGAAATCTCACCTGAGGGATGGATTGGATCAGTTCCGGACCCACCGGTGTGGGGATGAACGGCTGGAGCCCTGTTTCCTTCCCGGATTCTTTATCGAACTGGACCTGGACAAACCGGTAGAGATATTCTCCGTTTTCGTGAAACTTATCGAATGACAGCTCATCGGCAACAAACAAATAAATGAAAATACACGCAACCATTCCGACCGACAGACCGAATATTTTTATAAAAGAATGGACTCTGTATTTCAGTATATGCCTGGCAGCGATCTTCAAGTAATTAGCAAACATGATCTTCTCCTTGCTGTGTATATCATTAAATATGTTATAAGGAGATGCAAATAATATGTTTATTTTAGATTTTTCAAGGCTTTGACCGCATCAATAACTTTGTAACCCGATTCAAGCTCTCTTCCGGATTTCAATAAGATCTCTCTGATCTCCTGCGGAGTCAAGTTCGGATTCAATTCCTTCATCATGGCAATAACCCCGGAGACAAGTGGTGCCGTTCCGGAGACTCCCCAAGTCATAGGAAACTTATATTCGTCGATTAAATTTGTCCCGATAACATACATATATTCCTTTCCTGCGTAATAGGGAGCAAATTCGATCGGTTTGGTGACCACTACGTCATTTCGCGTTCCCTGGTAATGGATATAGACCAGAGTTACACCTTTTTCCGCGGCTTCCTCAACAGCCTGATCAAAGTCCTCTTGCCTATCTGAAGGGAGAGGCTGGTGGCTGATGCTGATTATATCTGCTCCGTTCTCCGCTGCATACTCAATGCCCTTGATATAAAGATCAGCTTCGCCGTAACGCCCTCTTCCACAGAACCTGACCGGCATGATCTTAACATCCGGAGCAACCCGCACTAACTCCTGGGCCATCCAGGTGCCATGCCCGAGTTCAGTCTCATGATCGAAGACAGGAGCGCCTTCGATTACACTACCGGGCTTGATGACTCTCCCTTTAAGGCTCCAGTCCTCAGGTTCAAACATATGATCCAAGATCGCTACCGTCACACCTTTTCCAGTGGCAAATTTTTGAGCCTTGGATACATTCAATGCTTTTCGTGCCCATTCACCGTCAACCATCGGCTCGAGTCCCATTATCAAAGCCGCATCAAGACAGCAGGCCTCGAAGGTTTCAACAATTTTGTGGTTATTCTCCCGGAGCTTTTTCTCTTCTTGCCTGAGAACTTCGTCGTTCAAGACAGGCCAAGCTCTCAGCCAGTCTTCATCCTCTCTCCACTTTACATCGGATACGAACCAGATGACCTTTCTCCCTCTTGTGATTAAGATATTTTTAATTTCCTCGTTTTTGAGTTCAGGAAATTTGCTTCTCAGTAAAGCCGCCGCTCCCGCTGCAAGATAAGAAGGTTTTTCCAGCTCGCGCTCGATAAGAGGCTCTGTTCCCCACAGTCTATCGCCACTGACTTCGTCATGGAGGGCAAAGATATCAACCGGAATTTTCTTCCAGAAAGACAGATTTCCCAGTTGATACATCATGCCATGGGCGCCGACAATGACGGCTCCATTTTCCGAAGCTCTTTTGACAAATTCCCGCCAGCGGCTGTAATCCTTTTCCTCTTCCATCGGACCAAAATAGGCCGGCAGAATGAAGACAATATCTTTTTCTCCGCATTTTTTTATTGATTTGATGGCTTTATTATAGTCGGCCTCCTCGATAGATTGTCCGAGGAGAATGACCTGATATTCAAAAACTGAGCTGTCACCGGCTAAAAAGGCTTCCCTCTCAACACGAACCACGTCCGATTCAGGCGCCAAGCCGGAAACTTTTTTCACCCAGTTTTGGACATCCTCTTTCTCGTTAAAAACAATCCCTATCGATATGTTTTTTCCTTTTGATTCACTCCAAGCATGAGGAAAATTGCAGAAGTTGATACTGAAGTCCGTCGCCGGCTCAATTTGATCGGAACAAGCCGAAAAAGCCATGAGTATAATTACAACAAACAAAAAGTAGAACCGGAGACTTCGGTCTCTTTTTTTGAATTCCATACACTCATATCCTCTCTTTGTATTTAAAAATCTATTAAAGCATTATAAACTTATTTTTTTTATGACACATCTCATTCACTATTGTTATAAGCAATAAACATGCCAATTTCAACTCCCCAGGATTTTTCAGATCTACAAAAAAGACATGTATTATTTGTTAACAGTCACTGTCCGAATGCGAACACAAATAAATATTCCCCACACATCGCATCTGCAGCAATCTCGACTCGTTCATCATCCAAGGATTAATGAGAAATAATGGTTATTGCATCAATATAAATGATACTAAAGATGTATTTTGTTCATTGACATTAATCACTATGTTTCATATTATTTGAAGCATAATGAACGATCATTTGATTTTTATGGTTAATATACGCAGTGTCCCTCCAGGCACCTCTCAAGAATACCATAAAATACTTAAAACACTAATTTCATCCTGTTCTCATCAATTCAAATCACATCTCCTCTCCCCCTACTCCATCACCATAGGCCATGAGTTCCTGGGCATTCCTTCAAATTTAAAATCCGCTATTGATTCTCTGCTGTATTTCGAAGAAACATCCCTTGACTGGAGCGTCCCTTTCAAAATATCTTATATCATAAGACACGGTAAAATTTCCTCCAAATTAAGCAAAAAAACATCCATCCATTTAAGGGGAGAGGGCATCTCTGAAGCACGAAAAGAACTCCTTTCTAAAAAAAGTACGGATCCAAGGATTCTGTTTCACATAAAGCCGGAATCCCTGTCCGAGCAGCTCAACAGGCTGTTTATGGTGCTTGATTCCATCACATCCAGATGGAATCCCAAAGATTTTCCGCTCATATCGGATATGCTCCAAAACGAAAACAATGAAGAAGTGGCTGTAAAGCACAGAAAAAACAGAAGCCAGATATGGAAGCGAAGAAAATCGCTTCTCATAAGCGAATACAAAGCTCTCAAGCAGATCATATCAGGGATTATTTGACTTTTAGCCTACTCTGATGTAAACATGTTGTCTGTGATATTTCATTTTTAAGTGCTCCCGTGATTGATAAAATTAGAGACACCGTATCAAACCAATTTAAAACAAAATTCAATGCAAAACCTTTAATGGTCCGCTCCCCCGGACGTGTGAATCTCATAGGAGAGCACACGGATTACAATGAAGGATTTGTGCTGCCCACAGCCATTGATAAAGCCATCATCTTTGCTGTCTCTCCGAATAAGGACCGTCTCTACCGGATTTATTCCGTGGACATGGACGAATATAGAGAGGTCAAACAGGGATTTTTAAAAAAAAACAGCGCTCAATGGGCTAACTATTTATTGGGAGTCGTAGACCAGATAAAAAAAATGGGATTTGAAGTCCCGGGATTCGACTGCGTATTCGGTGGGGACATCCCAATAGGGGCCGGACTATCGTCCTCAGCAGCCATTGAAGCCGGGCTGGCGTTTTGCATCAATGAAATATTCCAACTTAATATCGATAAACTGGATCTGGTGAAATTATCCCAGAAAGCTGAAAACGAGTTCGTGGGCGTCCAGTGCGGCATTATGGACCAGTTCACAAATATTTTCGGCTCTCCGAATAAAGTAATGAAGCTTGACTGCCGTTCTCTTGAATACGAATACTTACCCTTTGATTTTAAAGGCATCCATATCGTGCTCTATGATACGCGCGTCTCTCATTCTCTGGCCTCATCCGAATACAACATCCGCAGGGCTCAATGCGAAAAGGGAGTCGCTTATCTCAAAAACCACAACCCCCGGATACAAAGCCTCAGGGATGTCGCATCCGGTTTTCTGGAATCGTTCAAAGACCAAATAGACCCTGTGATATACAAGCGCTGTCATTATGTGGTCAAAGAAAACGAAAGGCTTTTAGCTGCCTGTGATGACCTTAAAAACAAAGACCTTGAATCATTCGGGAAAAAAATGGTTCAGACCCACGAAGGGCTTAAAAGCGAATATGAAGTGAGCTGCACAGAACTCGATTTTCTTGTGGAACACACACTGGAGGAGAACGCTGTTCTGGGTTCGAGGATGATGGGAGGCGGATTCGGAGGGTGCACCATCAATCTGATAAAAGAAGATGACATGGACAAAGTAAACCAGAACATCAAAACCGCGTATTTAAATGAATTCGGGAAAGAGCCGGGGATCTATAAAATAAAAATCAAAAAGGGAACGCATATAATTTGAACAAAAAAAACAAACATAAGGAGCTGTAATGATAGATAAGAAAACATTACTAGATATGAACCGGGCTGTCGTTGAAGGAAATAAGGAAGACGCACAGAGTCTTGCCAGACAGGCCATTGATGAAAATTGGGATCTGAATGAAGTGATTGAAAACGGATTTGTCCCGGGAATACAAAAAGCCGGAGATCTATGGGAAAAAGGAGATTATTTCCTTCCCGAACTCATCACCAGCGCTGAGACCATGAAAGCGGTCATGTCTCTGCTCCAGCCTGAGCTTAAAAAAAAGAACCTGACAGCAAAATCCCTTGGAAAAGCCGTCATAGGCACCATAGAAGGCGATATTCATGACATCGGCAAGAACCTTGTTGCCTCTATTCTCTCCGCCAATGGATTTGACGTGATCGACCTGGGAGCGGACGTGAAGATAACAAGCTTTATAGAAACGGCCCTTGAGCAAAAGGCGGATTTTATCTGTGTTTCAACGCTCCTTACCACTACGATGCTTAAACAGAAAAATCTCATAGAGCTTCTTAAATCAAAAAATCTCTACGGAAAATTTAAAGTGCTTGTGGGCGGCTCCCCCGTAAACAGCAAATGGGCGAAGGATATCGGAGCGGACGGGTATGCAGAAAACGCCATGGCTGCCGCAAAAATAGCGAAATCGCTCATACGGACATAAGGAAAAAAAATGATTAAAACACAAAGACCGAAATACAGGCTTTTAAATGAGGCATTCGTAAAAAAAATAATAAATGAAAGTTATCAGCTCCTGGAAAAATACGGAGTGTTCGTGGAAAACAAAGAAGCGTTCACGCTTCTCAAAAACGCAGGGGCAAA
>Ga0307421_1001898_pt1 | contig 12187 bp, 9 predicted proteins | sample SalMarWE160270MG_FD_202163 | JGI IMG/M metagenome (GOLD analysis project Ga0307421, IMG submission 202163) | Salt marsh sediment microbial communities from the Plum Island Ecosystem LTER, Massachusetts, United States - WE1602-70 | ecosystem: Environmental > Aquatic > Marine > Intertidal zone >...
AAGGCATGTCGTCTATACAAGCCGGGATAGCTGAAGTTGATGGATTAATAGCTGCTTCAAGTGGCTAAACCCCGGCGCCAAACCGCTCTTAACCCCCGAAAATCAAAGCCCACCAGACCTGCCATTTGCTTGGCGTCTCGATGCCCTGCTCGGGTGCAGGAGTTGCTACAGATATTTGACCCGGCGGCGGCAGCGGAATGATGAGCGTCTCACCCTCGCGCACTAGCTTCGCGTCGCTATGCGCCCACTCAGCGATGATGGACTCACTCGTTGCCTCGGAGACACTCGTCATTAACTGCACGCGCTCCGTCGCCATCACCGCAACTTCCGTCTCCAGCTGCACCGCATCTCGCTCAAGACGGCGTGCATTCGCCATACGGCGATTCAGATCGCCCAGGATGAGAATCCCGGCGATTACGGACGCAAGTATTACAACACTCGAGAGGCGACTACGCCCTTCTCCATCTTCGCTCATTGTGGGGCCATCTTACCTGAGGGTACGCCGCTCCGCAAGACAGGTAACAAAAAAGCCCCACACGGGGCTTTGAATGCCGAAGGCGGGAGTCGAACCCGCAAGAGCATAAAGCTCACTGCGCCCTGAACGCAGCGCGTCTGCCAGTTCCGCCACTTCGGCTCGCTCTGCTATTCTACCTGATGTAGTCTTAGATATCAACGCGCAGGGCGCTTATCCATCGCGGGACTCCGCTGGTTTCCAGTACAAACCTGGACCTGCCGTCTATACGGCAAGCTCCTCTTCCAGTTCGTCCAGCTTGAGCCCAATGACCTTGCTGGTGGTATCGGCGCCCATGCTTACCCCATAAACGACCTCCGCCGCTTGCACCGTCAGCCGGTTGTGGGTGATGAGAACGAATTGAGTATCCTGGCTTAGCTCAGCGAGCATGTCGCTGAAGCGCGTCACGTTCGCTTCGTCAAGCATCGCGTCCACCTCATCCAAGACACAAAAAGGCGTCGGTGATACTTTAAGCAGCGCGAAGATCAGGGCGCTCGCCGTCAGGCTCCTCTCGCCACCGGAGAGCATCGCCAGGCTCTGCGTCCGTCGACCAGGAAGCCGAGTATCGATATCGATTCCAGTCCGTGTAAGATCGTCCGGGTCTGTTAGCGTTAAATGCGCCGATCCGCCGCCAAACAACCGCGTGAAAGCCTCGCGAAACGCTATGGCGACAGCATCGAAGGTCTTCCTAAATTCCCTCTCCATGAGCACATCGAGTTCGGCGATAACCTCGTGGATCTGTCCCTCGGCTTTACGCAAATCGTCGACCTGTGTTGTTAAGAAATCAACGCGCTCGTTCACCTCACGATATTCGCGCCGCGCCTCAGGGTTCACAGGCCCCATACGCCTCAATTGCATGCGCAGGTTCCGGCTCTGTTTCTCGATCTCAGGCGGCAGTTCTTCAATGCGAGGCAATCGTTCAACGATCCCCTCGAAGGGCAGTGGTTCCTGCCCCGGGATGTCTTCTTCGTACTCGAAAGCCACGAGGCCGAAATCATCCTCGATCCGCCGCTTCAAACTCGTAAGCTCTTCCTGCCTGCGGGCTAACCCGATTTGCGCCTGGGAATACGCCCGCTCGGCAGCCTGAAGCGCCAAGCGCACTTCACTCTCTTGTGCCTCAAGTTCCAGCCGGTTGGTTTCCGCTGAAGTAAGTGCTTCTTCCGCAGGTCTCATCTGCTCTTGCAGTTCTTCCAATTTCGCCCGAATAGTATTGAGTGCTTCTTGGCCGACTCGAACCTGTTCCTGCAGTCGCTCTGACTCCCCCCGATTGGTGTTCAAGCGTTCCTGGCGCCCGTTGAGATCACGCTCGACAAGGGCACGCCTATCAATCAGCGCCTGAACCCTGACCTGCGACTTGTCATGGGAAACTCTCGCCCGTTCCAGGCGTGATTCGATCCCCGCAACCTCTGATCCTTCGCCGATACCATCCAGGGCAAGGAGAGCGGTTTGATGTCTTGCCTCGATAACTTGCCTATCTTCTCGCACACGTGCAGCTTGCTCAACAGTCTCAACAAGGTCAAGCCGGACCGATTCAAGTTCATCTTCGACGGTGCCCAACTCTTTTTCTAATAACGAGACCCTATGCTCGATAGTTTTCAAGTCAAGTGAAGCCTGTTCCGATTGATCCCTAAACTGCCGGCGCTTTGATTCACTCCCTTTGTGATCCTCGACTGCTACTTCGATCGCCCTGCGGCTGGATACGATCTGTGCTTGAATCTCCTCCAATTTAGCCAACATTGACTCGAGCGCCTTGCGTTTCGAATCGTGTTTTTCCTGAAGCTGCTTTGCATCACGCTCTAGCCCACCGATCCCCTTTCCTAGACCGATTACCGCTTGACCAGTCGGGTAAAAAATATCCCCCTTTAGCGTAACGAGCCGTCCGTCGGACGGCAGGTGGTCAATCAATCGTTTCACCGAACGCCGGTCGCGTACGACGAGCGTTCGCCCCAGAAGCAGTTCTACCGCTGGACGATACTGATCGGCAGCCGTCACCAGGTCGGCAGCATTGCCAACACAATCCGCATCCTCAATGGGGTCTAAATGCTTGGGCGGGCGTCCCGACTTCAATGGCAGAAGCGATAGGATCGTATCCGTTGCCTCCAGTTCAGGACCTTCCAGCGCCAATAGAATTTGGTCTAGGTCGGCAAAGGTAAGGCTGTCAAAGAAATCCCCCAGCGCAGCGCGGATCGCCTGATCATACTCTCGGGGTATCTGCATCTGTCGCGTGATGCTTCCCAGGTAACCGGTAAGGCGGCCTTCTTCGCGGGCGGAATGCAAGCGTGATAGCTTCGCCTTGTCCAGTTTATTCGACTGACTTACGGAGAGTTGTGCGCTCAGCGTGCCTATTTCCACTTTCTCCACGTTGATCTGCTGTGCGAGCTTTGCTTCCTCAGACCGTAAAGTCTCTAATCGATCGCGTCCTGCGCTTTCGGCAGAAAGAGCTTCATTAACCATCTCCACCGCTTCCTGAAGAGATCGCTTCGCCTCTAGCAGTCTCCCCTCGCCCTCCTCCTTCTCTTTCTGCAAAGCCTGCAGGTTCTCCTTCAGGCGCTCCTTGCGCCCTCGAAGGGCATCCTGCCTGTTTTGAAGCTGCGTCTCCTGCACCTCGAACGTAATTCCCCGCGCGAGCAGTGTCTCTGATGCACTCTTCACCTGCTGTGCTTCCTCAAGCAAGGTTGTCCGTTGCACTGTGTCGATTTCTCCATCCTGGAGAAGTGTCCCGAGTCTCCGCTCGAAATCCACGACGATAGTTCTCTCCTCGGCGAGATCGGTCTCGGCTTCGACGGCTTGTTTACCCAGCAGCGTCAGTGACTCCTGGAGCGCTTGAATCTCACCGCCAAGCAGGCCATCCTGCTCCGCCAGCCAGCGCAGTCGCTCTTCTCCTACCGCCAGTTCGCGCCCAGACCGCTCACGATCCTGATATAGGTCTGAAACCCGCTGCCGCCAACCCCGCAGCTGAGATCGAAGGTCATTACTCCGTGTACGCACTGTCCGCATCTCGGTCTCGGTTTCAGCCTGCTTCACCCTCATGTCATCCCGCAATCCAACCTGCCGGTCGGCTTCCGCCACCTGTACGGATACGGTGTCCATCAGACGATACCAGTGATACCCGTACCATATGCGCAGCAGTTCTTGCAGATCCGTGCGGACCTGGTCGTAATCCTTCGAGCGGTCCACCTGCCGCTTCAAGCTTCTCAAGCGCGGCTTCAACTCAGCCAGAATATCCTGGACCCGTTCGAGATTGCGTTTCGTCGTATCCAACCGGCGTAAGGCTTCTTCTCTTCTGCTGCGGTATAAACCGATACCAGCGGCTTCTTCAAACAGCTGCCGGCGTTCATCGGCTCTCAGCGACAGAGCCGCATCGACAAGCCCCTGCCCAATAATGGTGTAAGTGCGCTGGGAGAGTCCACACTTTGATAACAGGTCATTCACGTCGCGCAATCTGACTCGTTGCCCATTGAGCATGTACTCATTCTGCCCGTCGCGATAGGCACGACGACCTATCGTCACCTCTGAAAAATCAATCGGAAGCCAGCCGTCGCTGTTATCGAAGGTGATCGTGCCCGCAGCCATCGAAGCGCGCGGTCGTGTTTCCGAACCGGAGAAGATCATGTCCTCTGTTCGTTTCCCGCGCAGCAACGAGAAGGACTGCTCACCCAACACCCAGCGAATGGCGTCAGTGATGTTCGATTTTCCCGATCCGTTTGGACCAACAATCGCCGTAATGGTTGGCGCGAAGCCAAAGTCGAACTTCGTCGCGAAGGTTTTAAAGCCCTGGATCTCGAGGGATTTCAGATGTGGAATTCTCTTTTCCAAGTTATTTACCCTATCGTTGGGCTGCTGTCGAATTGCCCAGCCCTAATTTCTGAAGCGCGTTTGCCGCCGCCGCCTGCGAAGCCTCCTGCTTGCTCCGCCCTCTTCCATCAGCTTTCACCCTCTCTCCAATCGAGACCTCGACAGCGAATTCTCGATCGTGATCAGGTCCAAATGTGCCCGTAGTCCGATAATCCGGTATCTCGCCAAACTCAGACTGAGACCACATTTGCAATATGCTACGCGCGTCGATTAATCGCTCATCTTCGAGCGCTGCCCTAGCTGCGCGTTCGAAGCGCGGTTCAATGAAACTAATGACTGTCTCGGTACCGGCGTCGAGGTAGAGAGCACCGATTAATGCCTCGAATGCAGCGCAGAGCAGCGCAGGTCGCTGGCGACCACCCGTCGCGGATTCTCCCTTGCCCAAGAAAATTGCCTCGCCCAACCCGAGCTCGCTGGCGAAGGCTGCTAATTGTTCAGTTCGAACCAGTACCGAACGCAGCCGGGTGAGCGCACCCTCATCCATCTCCGGGAAGCGGTTATACAGCCAGACCGCGGCGATGAAATCCAGAGCAGCGTCCCCAAGGTATTCCAGACGCTCGTTATCCTCCAATGCCTCGGGGTGCTCGTTTAGGTATGAGCGATGCGTCAGGGCGCGGCGGAGCAAACTGGGATTTGAGAAGGACAACCCCGTTTGCCGGATGAACTCATCCGGTTTCACTATGACACTCTCCATGAACTTGGGGGACGCCGAGAACTCAGCCGATCTGGGTACTCCGCGTTCCACCAGTTCCATCAAATCCGATTGATTTATATGATCCTATTTTAACCTTTGAATCTCCGAAACGCCAGCACCGCATTGTGACCGCCGAAACCAAAAGCGTTGCTCAACGCAACTTCAACTTCAGCCTCGCGGGCGAGGTTAGGAATGTAATCCAGATCGCATTCGGGATCGGGATCATTGAGATGGATCGTTGGCGGGAGAATCCCTTCCCTAATCGCCATGACGCAGATGATCGCTTCCAGGGCGCCGGTCGCACCCATCATGTGCCCTGTCATAGATTTCGTGGAAGAGATAGGCACTTGATAAGCAGCCTCTCCCAGCGCTGCCTTAATCGCCTTCGTTTCCGAGATGTCATTCAACTTCGTTCCCGTCCCGTGGGCATTGATGTAATCAATCTCATTGGGGTTGACCCCAGCAGCCGCGAGCGCTTTTTCAATAGCTGAAGCGCCTCCTTCGCCCGTCTCTGATGGCGCTGTGATATGGAATGCATCGGTAGTTGAACCATATCCTACTAATTCAGCGAGTATCTCCACGCCTCGATTGCGCGCGTGCTCCAGGTCTTCGAGGATAATCACCGCCGCACCCTCACCGATCACCAAGCCATCGCGGTTCGCGTCAAACGGCGCGGGGGTTTGAGAAAAATCGTCATTCTGTCTCGAAAGTGCCCCTAAACGGTCAAAGGAGGCAACGCCGAATTTGGTGATGCTCGCCTCCGAAGCGCCGGCCAGACAGATATCTATTACCCCTGTCCGAATAAGCGTAGCAGCCAAACCAATCGCATCGGCGCCAGAGGCGCAAGCCGAGGCAACAGAGAAGGATGGCCCCTTGGCGCCGATGTCGATAGCCACACCCCCTGAAGCGCCATTGGACATGTACATCGGGATCGCAAATGGGCTGATCCGACGTGGGCCATCGTCGTCCATTATCTGAATGCCCGTCTGCATCGCACCCAGACCACCCACTGCCGAGGAGATGAGAACCCCGACTCGACCAGCGTCCTCGGGTTGAATTTCAAACTCAGAATCGCGCATCGCCTGCGAGGCCGCAACGCTTGCGAACTGTTGAAAACGATCCCGACGGCGTGCCTTACGTGGAGCCATAAACTGCGCAGCGTCGAATTCTTTAACTTCACAAGCAATCTTAACCAGGAGATCGCTTGAGTCGAATAACGTGATCCGCTCAACGCTTGATACGCCGGATTTGAGAGCTTCCCAGGTCTCCATGACGTCGAACCCCAACGGGTTGATCGTGCCCATCCCTGTTATCACAATCCTGCGTCCCATGCGCCTATCCTCCACTGACCCACTCTTTCCTTTCAAAGGACCAGTTCTCAATCGCCGCCGCTCCTAATCTCAGATGTTTCATCATCCCAGCGTCTTAAATCCCGATCCCGTGAGGATCAGAACGATTGGGTCCGGGCAAGTTTCCAAAACCTCTTCAAGCGCACATAGGGCGAGTGCCGAAGTCGGCTCTACATACAACCCGATTCGAGCCAGTGCGTCGCGTCCTTTCAGGATATTCTCTTCATCGACAGCGATCACCTTGCCTTCGCTTTCGGCGATGGCTTGCAGAACGGCGTTCCCTCGCAGCGGATGGATGATGCGTACCCCCTCGGCGACTGTTACCCCCTCAGAGATCGTATCCAAACCGGAAACACCGCCGGAAAAGGCCGCCCATAGCGGCGCACACACGCTCGCCTGAACGCCTACAAGGACTGGGATGCGATCGATTTCACCTGCTGACTGCAACGCTTGAAAACCACGATGCAATCCTAAAAGCAGCGTCCCATGACCAACGGGCGCAATGACGGCTCCCGGAGATCCTTTCAATTGTTCCGCGATCTCAAAGGCGATTGTCGCTATTCCGGCGATGCCGTGTGGCAGATATGCATGGCTGGCATACACGCCCCCTCCTTCAGCCTCACGCTGGACAGCCTCCGCGCTCGCCGAGCGTGGACCAGGAATCCGGACAACTTGCGCTCCATACGCACCGATCTGCGAGCTCTTGGGGCCCGATGCGGATTCGGGGACATAGATGCGCGCCCGAATACCCACCCGCGCGGCATATGCGGCCAGGGATGCTCCTGCATTCCCTGATGAATCCTCCACTGCCTTTTCAATTCCTGCAGCTATTAACGCGCTGACGAGCACCGCACTTCCTCGGTCTTTAAAAGAGCCGGTAGGGTTTAAGTGCTCACACTTGAAGAAGATCTCGCGCGAGGAGATTCGGTGAGAGAGAAGCGGCGTGTCTCCCTCCCCAAGGCTGACGAAGTCTGCATCCGCAGGCAGGGGGAAACTCCGCCGGTAGCGTTCGATCGACCAACGGCCAGGTCTAGTTGGTTGGACCGGATCATAGGAGATTGGATCTTTAAAATCGAATAGACCGCCGCATTTCTCGCAGCAATAAGGGAATCCATTCACTGGATAGGGCTGACCGCAATCCGTACAGCGAAACGGCCACTCCCAGGAATTTCCATTTGCAGACATAACCCTCCGCTAACACCTCGACCACCATCCCCAGGATGGGATGATCTCTCCATATACAGCGCTTATTCCAGATCGAATTCCTTCTCACTAATTGGGATGGCCTGTTTCATCCGATCGATGCCATACCTTGCAGCTTCAAACACTCCGGCATCCCGATGCGCTGCGGAGCAAATGACCATGATGATTGGTATGCCAGGCTGCACCTCGCCCATGCGCTGGGCAATCGCCACACCCTCGACTGACGTCCAACGGTCACGAATTTCCTGAGCAACTTTCTCCATCTGCTCTTCAACCATGGGGGCAAGGTCTTCAGAAGATTGGTGGTGAGTTTCCCTGGGTTTCTTTCGTTCGCTGTGTGCTGGCACACCCTCGGTCAAGACACATGCTGCTCCCGCAGCTGGCGTGATGATTTCCTCTAATAGGGCGTTCATGTCCAGTGGTTCCCGAGCAATGTGGAGTACCGTCGGTTGGTCAACGCTTCCGCCACTCACTGGCGGGAAAATCGCCACTTCATCGCCATCCATGAGTGGATGGTCGTCAAACGCGAATTCGCGGTTAACGGCGAAGATTGCAGAGTTAAACGCTTTGATGAGCTCTGGGTGTTTCCTGCCCAGGAGACTCTTCAAGTCCTCAATCCGTAATCCATCAGGAAGCGATACGGTCTCTTCGCGCACTCCCGCCAAATCCCGCATTGTTGCGAAATAGAGGATCCTCAACGTCATCCGCTATCCTTTCTAAAGATCCAATCCCCGCGCGCTCCGTTATTTATATCGCGCAGGCCAATATTCAAGGCATGGTCTTCTATTTCCATGGACTTAATCCAAAACAATTGTCAAATTATACTGGGGGTCCTTCTCTACCTCCAAACAAGTAACCTTGACAGGCAATCGCCGACTGCTATAATGAACCCGCCTACCCCAGGGTGGGCGTTTCTATGATTACGAATGGAGAAAAGTTATGCCTGCTGTACCGAAGCGCAAGATCTCCAAAGGCCGACGCGATCGCCGACGGACTCACCACGCGCTTAAGCTACGTCATCTAATCAACTGCACGAATTGCGGCGATCAACATCTTCCGCATCATATCTGCCCTAATTGTGGCCATTATGCCGGCCGAGAAGTGATTGAAATCGAAAGCACTTAAGCCCGATCCACACAAAGCCGTGCATCAATGATGCGCGGCTCCTTTTTAAAACCCAAATGCCCCTAACACCCGAGCGGACTGCGTTTATTTTTCCCGGTCAGGGCTCCCAGTCAATCGGCATGGGAATGGCCTTAGCTGAAGCCGCCCCCGAAGCGGCGCGGGTTTTCCAGCTCGCCGATGAAATCCTCGGTTACCCTCTATCACAAGTCTGCTGGCATGGACCGGAAGCAGACTTGAATTCCACCCAATATACACAGCCAGCGCTGCTCACACACTCCATCGCCGTACTTGAGGTATTCAAAACCAGGCACCCCGGCTTTTCGCCAGCCAGCACTGCCGGGCACTCTATGGGTGAGTATAGCGCGCTGGTAGCTGCAGGCGCGCTGCCTTTTAATGATGCTTTACTTCTAACGCGCGAACGAGGAGAGGCAATGCGTTACGCAGGAGAGATCCATCCCGGGGGAATGTCCGCGGTGATCGGCCTTGATGTAAATGAAGTTGAAGCAGCTTGCGATAAAGCATCAGCACAATCTATTGGTTCTGTCGCTGTCGCAAACGACAACTGCCCCGGGCAAGTCGTAATTTCCGGAGATGAAAATGCGCTTGCACTCGCTCATGACCTTCTGGACAACGCCGGCGCACGCAAAGTCATCCGCTTAGCAGTAAGCATCGCCGCGCACTCTCCTCTGATGATCCCTGCTCAAGATCGCTTGAGCGACGCTATTACAGCTACATCGTTCAATGACCCCCTCATCCCTGTCGTGGGGAATGTATCAGCCAAGCCACTAACTTCAACTGCTGAGATCAGGAAAGACCTGAACGCTCAACTCACTTCCCGGGTTCGCTGGACAGAGTCGATCAAGTGGATGGCACATTCGGGCGTTGATACTTTTATCGAAATGGGTTCGGGAACCGTTCTCAGCGGATTGCTGCGCCGAATTGATGCTCAAACGCGAGGGTTCTCCCTCGATTCTCCACCGACCTGGGATACCTTATAAATTGAATTGATCATCCTATGCTTCGCAAAATTCTCTACTCCGCCATTTTCCTGCTGACGATCTTCTTCGTAGCTCGCAATTTTAACGAACTCAAACTCATCTTCGTTACTTTCAGCCACAGTGACGGCCGATGGTTATTCATCGCAATACTGGCCCAGCTCTTGTGGTTGGTAACCATCGCCGCAAATTTCTGGGCATGCTACCGCTTGATGGGCATCCATGAAAACCTCAGCCACCTGGTCCCCTTGACAACTGCTGCAAATTTCATCAACGTCATCGCACCGAGCTACGGCGCAGGAGCACTGGCGGTATTGATTGCAGATGGAAGCCAACGGGGAAAACCTGTGGGAAAAGTCAGCGCAGCTGCCTTTGTTTATCTCGTTTTTGACTACCTCGGATTCCTCGTTGTGCTATCTCTGGGCTTCTCCATCTTAAGCAGGCAAGGCAATCTCGATGCTCTACTAATCGGCGCTGCGGTGTTTGCTGTGAGCATCGCCGTGGGATTGCTCATCCTGATTGCGATCGGCGTCCGATCCACTGATCAGCTCGAGCAAGCAATCCTCTGGCTTGTTGATTTCGCCAACCGCCTTCTCCAACCCTTTTTCAAACGGACCATTATCAATCGATCCAAAGCGCAGAACTTCGCGCTAGATATCGGCGACGGACTGCTCCAGATCCGACGCTCGCCCCAGGGGCTAATTTTTCCCTTCTTTCTGGCATTGACCCGGAAAACAATGATGATGGTCATCCTGTTCTTCGTTTCGCTCGCCTTCCACAACCCCTTTGGGATCGAAACGCTGCTAGCGAGTTTTAGTGTGAGCTACCTCTTTATCATCGCTTCGGTCACACCCTCCGGAGTCGGTTTCGTTGAAGGTGCTATGATCCTGACCCAAAACGCTATGGGGGTGAACCCACTCACTTCCACGGCCATCGCTCTCGCATATCGCGGGATCACATTCTGGCTGACATTCGCCTATGGATTTATTGCCATCCGCATGATTGGGTTCCGTCGTGACAAACCAACGCCGAAAGACGCTTCGCTCGACAAACCGGATGAGATCCCTTCTTCAGAGATAGGATTAATCGAAAACAATCCCGATTCGGGAACATTAAAAGATTAAGCAACCATTTCAGGTGCACGGGAGGACGGATAACATCTTCTAACGAGAACGGTTTGGATTCATCCTCTTATTAGCTTCTGGTGTAAAATCCATTTGATAGGATATGACGCCCGGGGATGATGCTCCGACCCGGGCAGAACGTCTGTCTACAAAATACATATTGCTCAACTCTTGCCGGCGATCCATACCGGTACCAGACATAAGTTGGGGTCGATCTCACCCCGTATTGCAGGAACAAAGAAACGACACTGGCCAATCATGATTCTTGCTGACGCCGCATCCCTGCTCACGACACCTCCGGGGAGTCTTGTCTACCACCTGACGCTGGTCATTTCACTTTCAATTCTCTACGCGCTAACCTGGAGCAGCTCTCCCCGCACAGATGCTCTTGCAGCACGCTGGCGGGTGACAAGCGGTGTAATCCTGGGGCTCCACCTGCTCACAATGATCATCGCCGGGTTGTCATGGCTTGTTATCCTCAACGGACAAATAATTCTCCCCCCACTCGACCGCTTCGTGAGTTTCACATCCCTGCTGCTCATCAGTTTTACTTTTATCTTCAACCCACCCACCGAGCAAAGCTCACGCACGCTTGTGGTTATCCTCAGTGTTACTGTCCTCGCATTTTTGGGGACAGTCTACTTCCTGGTCGGGCAGGAATCACTGCTCCGCTTCAACCGGACTCCCGCCGATGCTGTATGGGGAATCTTAACATTAATCCTCTCAGTAACCACGCTGATCTTCCTGACTGTCCGTCGACCAGCGCAATGGCAAATCGCCTTCGCAGGGTACATCCTGCTTACCGTTGGCTACAGCCTGCACATGACCATCGGTCCTGCAGATGGCTCTTTTGCACCATTTGTGCGCTGGAGTGAGATGGCGGCATATCCTGCTTTGATCATCGCCGCCGCGCGCACATTGATCACAGTACAAGGAACGGATGTGCAAGATGCACATCCTGTAACCACACAATCACCTGATCTTGAACTCCAGTTCTTGCCCAAAATCTTCGTCAGCGTTTATGATGTTTTCCAGGCAAATGAACTCAGCGATCTGGCAGATGCAGCCGTGCGCGGCGCTGCATATTCGATGAAAGCTGAGCTATGCCTGCTGCTCACACCCCCGGAAAAATTGGAATATCTATCCGTTGCGACGGGCTTCGACCTGATACGCGAACAGCAAATCGAGGGGCAAGCCTTCGACATAACGGACCTTCCCGTCATCGCTAATGCATTACGCAGGAAACGATCACTGATCCTGCCAGCAGAGAGCAATGCGCCTGACCTAGTCACACTCCGACGGGGTTTAAACCTCAAAAAAACAGGCCCAAT
>Ga0307421_1001899_pt1 | contig 12183 bp, 9 predicted proteins | sample SalMarWE160270MG_FD_202163 | JGI IMG/M metagenome (GOLD analysis project Ga0307421, IMG submission 202163) | Salt marsh sediment microbial communities from the Plum Island Ecosystem LTER, Massachusetts, United States - WE1602-70 | ecosystem: Environmental > Aquatic > Marine > Intertidal zone >...
AAAGGGAAATTGATTATCTTCCTGATGGCTATATTGTCAGGCTTACATCGGCTTCAAAAGAAAATCCCCTTAAAATTGCCCAAAAACTCCAGTCACAGAAGAATGTTTTGATCGCTGAACCCGACCTTAGCTTTAAAGTAGCTTATAAATTTATTCCAAAAGATACACTCTACCCGCAACAATGGCACCTGAATAATTTGGGAGAAGGCACAGGACTTGTTGCCGGTGCTGATGTTAAAGCCGAAAAAGCATGGGATTATACCCTGGGCTCAAGGAACATTGTAATTTGTGTTATGGATGATGGCTTTGACTTTACTCATCCTGATCTCAATGCACCGGGAAAGATCATCGCACCATATGATTTCGGTCAGGATGACACCGACCCGTCCCCTGTCGATAAAAATGACAATCATGGTACGGCATGTGCAGGGGTGGCACTGGCCGAACAGAACGGCACCGGTGCAGTGGGTCTTGCTCCCGGATGTGCCTTTATGCCTGTACGCACTTCCGGCTGGTTATCAGATAATGCTATTGAAGAGCTTTTTCAGTATGCTATTGACAAACATGCCGATGTTATCAGCTGCAGCTGGGCTGCTGCTGCCCCCTATTTCCCCTTATCCACCATAATGCAAGGAATAATTCATAAAGCCGCCACCCGCGGCCGCAGGAACAGGAAAGGATGCGTGATACTTTTTGCCGCGGGTAATGAAAGCGCGCCCCTGCAGGGAAAGATGGGAGATATCAACTATCATCAGGGTTTTGCACTTCATCCCGATGTTATCGCCGTGGCCGCTTCAAACAGTCTTGACAGGCAATCATATTACAGCAACTACGGTCCTGAGATAGCCATCTGTGCCCCTTCAAGCGGTTCCCCGGGCAGGGGCATACTCACAACCGACCGTACAGGTACTCCGGGTTATGAAAAAGGTGATTACACATTCGGATTTGGCGGCACATCCAGTGCCACACCTCTTTGTGCGGGACTGGCAGGACTTATCCTCTCCATTGATCCCGAGCTTACAGCATCAGAATTGCGTAACATCATTATGCAAACGGCAGATAAGATTGATCGGGAAAACGGTGAGTACAATGCCGATGGACATTCGCCAAAATACGGTCACGGAAGGATCAATGCCCACAGAGCCCTTAAAATGGTTTCCGGCAATCATGACGGGAACAACGGTGAAGGTCGCCTGCCACAGACACTCTTTATGGAGCACAGGGTGAAACAGCAGATCCCCGATAAGGGGGAAATAAAAGATACGATCCCCTTCCCGCTGATGACAAATATCCGGGCTGTTGAGATCAGTGTTGAAATAAAACATACCTGGCGCGGGGACCTGTCCGTTTACCTTAAACCCCCGGGCCACGATGAGATCCTCCTTCATCACAATTCGGGCCATAATGCAAATGACCTGGTCATGATATGCCGTTCATCGGATGATCCCGAACTGTTTGCCGGCCTTGCAGGCCAGCCCGCACAGGGTGACTGGATACTACGGGTGACCGATAATGCGGAAAGGGACACCGGTGTGCTGAATAAGTGGGGAATAACAATTCATTATTAAGTGTCTGTCCATAATGTCCGTTATCTGCGTTGCTGCTCACATTTTAAATCCTCAAATACTTTAGTATACCGCGGTTTAAAATGCTCACGCGCCTTGATCCCGAACATTCTGAACAAACACTTTTAACTCATTGACAAACTCTGTTAAAAAATTCTTAAAATAATAATTCATATTCATTATGCCACGACAAGTAATTACCCGGAAAGATATAATTAACGAGCATCAGAAAAATCTTAAAACAATAAATAAGGAAAATGCCCCTGTTGAAGCAAAAAGAGCAGATAAATACAGGGACCGGCTGCTAAAGTATATACCTGCAGAGATAGTTGCCGTATATATTTTTGTTCAGGGAGCAATACACAAGCTGGACAGCCAGTCGTCCGAATATGCACCGATATTCTGGATAGTTTTTGGCATCTTTTGTCTCTTCACCCCGCTTTACCTGTGCAGAATACAAAAGGTCAGGAAAATAACCCAGCTTATCATTTCCTTAATTGCCTTTGTGATATGGGTATTTGCCCTGGGCGGACCCTTTGCCCTTTTACCATGGTATGATCCTGTTTATGGTGAAATACTGCTGCCGGTATACACCCTGGGTATAGCGATAATCGGTGCGGAAACGATGCACTGATCCATTCCTGAAAAACCCGGTTCCCCGTTAAGGCCCGGATATCCATTGACCTCCTTTTCCCCATCATGCAGGTTCATACCGGAATACTGAAGAGCAGGCAGAGGCCGCATGTATAGCTGTATACCAGCAGCTTATCATGGAGGGCTGTTATCAGCACTGGACCCAGGTTTTATCAGACGGGCGCGGAGATGAAATATATTCTTCAGGGCCGTGGCTGAATTATACATGGACATCCAACTTCACACTGGGAGACCATTCGGATGACCCCTTTATGCAAACATATGTATGGGAGGACTACTACATATTAATCTGGAGGGCCAACCAGGTTTTGGAAAATGTACCTTCAATAACTATGGATGAAGATCACAAAACACGGATACTCGGGCAGGCATATTTCCTTCGCGGGCTTGCTTACTTTAATCTTGCCCGGCTGTTTCAACAGGTACCGGTTATCACACAAACACCCAAAGAGGAATCCGAATACTATGCTGCAACTGATCCGGTAGAAACTTTATGGGACCAGGTTTATTCCGATCTTTCAAAGGCAAAAGGAATGTTGCCTGTCTCCTATGCCAATGTAAGCGGACCTGATAAAGGGCAGGTCGGCCGGGCAACCAAAGGTGCTGCTGTCGGCTTTCTTGGCAAAGCATATGTTTACAGGAAAGAATGGCAGAAAGCAGCAGATGAATTTTCGCTGCTGATCAACGGGCCTGATGTGAACATATACAGACTGGTTGATAACTACCGCGATAATTTCACCTTCCTGAATGAAAATAATGAAGAATCACTTTTTGAGGCTCAGTTTGCCACAACTGATGAGGTAGGTGGCTCAGAAGTAAACTGGCATGGGGAACCCAATGCTAACTTTAAGCAAATAACCTCTATGGCGTGCAACTATTCAAACAGGGGGTGGACCGATTTCCTGCCAACGCGATGGCTTTATGATCAGTTTAAAACAGAAAAAACAAAAGACGGTGGCACTGACCCGCGGTTATTAGCCACTATTGCTTCATACGAACCGGATGCCGGAGACACAACCTACTATGAGGAAGGCTGGATCACTCAGGGACTGGACACCAACACCATATTCATCAGGAAATATACCAATGACGGGATGCCCGGTTACACGACCGAACTTGAAGGTGCGGACCCGGTCTCAGGTATAAACTACCGTATACTACGCTATGCTGATATATTAATGTTGTACGCTGAATGTCAGAATGAACTTGACAACAGGGCTGAATGTGCAAAATATATCCAAATGGTACGTGACAGGGCAAACATGCCCGATCGTGAATCTGAATTTGCAGGCTTCAGCAAAGAACAAATGCGTGAACAGATAGCACATGAAAGGTTAGTAGAATTCGCAATAGAAGGCCAGCGCATTGACGATATCATTCGGTGGGGATGGTTATATGACAATCAAAAACTTCAGGACTTACGCTCACGCGATTCTGAATTTGACACATGGATCCCCGGCAGGGAATACTTACCGATCCCTCAAAACGAACTCGACAACAACCCCAACCTTCTGCCCAACACTGCAAATTAATCCCCACACTGCAATACCACACCGCACACACCTGGCACGGACACCCTGTCCGTGCCTACCCTATGGCAGAACTACAACGCTGGCGCAACTGGCGCAAGGCTCCAGCCTTGTACCCATGATTGATAAAAATATCTAACTTATCACGGGCCATTTTAAAGCCTTAGCCAATTGTTTTTGAGAGGTAAAATATTAACTTTAAGGTAAACAATTAACAAAAAGCCGAGATATGGATGACACACATGAATCGCGGCACATATCGATAAATCCATAATTCAGATCCTTTTTTTCAGGCAACCACTGAATTTCAGTTCATTTTACCGTCCGGGAGGAGTTAGGTTAGGGTCTGCTGAAAAAGTCTGTAGTGCATCAGATACAAGGCGGCAAAGCGAAGCTGTATAATAATACCGAGAGCTGCAGCCAACGCGGTAGATGATGTGCTACAGACTCACGGAATATTACCCTTAATAAATACAAAGGATTTTATTAATATGTGTTAAAACCCTTGCACTTAACATACAATAAGTTACTGTATCGTGCTTACTATCAATCTATTTCGTATTTTTCAGCAGACCCTAGGTTAATGATAGTAGGCTTGTCACGTTTGCAGGTGAGCCTGCCGTTTTCATAATGAAGTTCCGTGACCTGTATCAGGCTGCGCCGGTCGGGAAAGGAAATATCCTGTTCGGGTTTATTACCCCGGAAGGGGTGGACAAAGTAAAACAGGTAGGCTTTCCCGCTGTTTACCACTACATCGGGGTGATGGCCTACTGTCCGGTCGTATTCCCCTTCTCCGGGCTTATCCAGCAAATTACTTTCCTGTCTTTTCCATTGCACCAGGTCACTGGAAGAATAAACAGCCAGTCCTTCCCACACATCCGTGATCATCCACCACTTATCCTCCCACCAAAAAACTTTGGGGCCTTCACCTCCCTGGTCGCCCACAGCCTTCCCCTTGTCAGTCCATGAATACAGGTCGGGACTGTCAGCATAATAGATCGATTTACCATCTACTTCATTGTTGTACCACATCCGCCATACTCCACCGGGGAGCCGAACCACACAGGCATCGATCACCCGGCCCGAGGCCAGTTGAATAGTGGATTGGTATTCCCAGTCGGTAAGGTTTGTACTTGTCAGGTGGACAATATCCCGCGGATGTCTCCAGTCCCTGAAAATGCCTGGAACATATGTCAGGTACATATGATAGAGGTCCCCGTGCCGGATAACTTCCGGCGCCCAGTGGGTATATTCACTAAACGGCCGGTAGTTGATGTTGGCCGTGTCCACGTATTCCCATGAAGCGCCATGTTCGGATGAAGCGATGCCGATACGGGTGCCGTGCACCCATGTAACACCGTCAAGTCCGGGTACATTTGCCCTCCGGTTCGTGTAGAACATGTACCATTTGGCTTCCTGTTCATTCCACACTACCACCGGATCGGCAGCCCCGTCATATACCGGGTCACGGAACAGAGGTTTGTCTGCTGTATTATTGTTGGATTGTGAGCAGGAAGAGAGCACGAGTATTCCGGATATAAAAATGCCGGCCAAACGGTTTTTTATTGAAAGACGCATCATAAATCACTGTTTTGTATTTTATAAAGATAACAAACCAAAAAATAAAATTATCAGTAAAATTCAATATTAGTTCTTTCTATCATTAAAGATTAAAATCATATTTTTTAAACATTCGATTGCATATATTTGAATAGGATATATGCCTTGCATAAAAAAAAATAGTAAATAATAATATATCATATAGCTATCTTTATAAAAGTTCAACATCAGTTATGAGCAGCCAGGATAAGATCAAACACTTAATCGATTTGCGTGAAAAGGCCAAACAGGGAGGAGGCGAAAAACGCGTAGAAGCGCAGCACAAAAAAGGCAAGTACACCGCCAGGGAACGCATTGATATTCTTTTGGACGAGGGAAGTTTTGAAGAATATGATATGTTTGTCAAACACCGATGCCAAGATTTCGGACTTGAAAACCAGGAATATTTATCTGACGGTGTGGTCACCGGCCATGGCACGATCGATGGCCGTGTTGTCTACGTATTTGCACAGGACTTTACTGTGTTTGGCGGTTCATTATCAGAAACCTTTGCCCTGAAAATATGTAAAATTATGGACCAGGCCCTGAAAGTCGGCGCCCCTGTTATTGGCATCAATGATAGCGGAGGCGCACGTATACAGGAGGGAGTAAGAAGTCTTGCCGGCTACGCGGAAATATTTGAAAGAAATATCCGTGCTTCGGGTGTGATCCCGCAGATATCTGCAGTTTTCGGACCCTGTGCCGGAGGCGCTGTTTATAGTCCCGCGCTGACTGATTTTATAGTGATGAGTAAAAATACCAGCTACATGTTTGTTACAGGTCCCAAAGTGACACGTACAGTCACCGGGGAACGGATATCAACTGAGGACCTGGGTGGTGCCGAGGTGCATGCAACAAAATCGGGTGTTGCACACTATGTTGCTGAAAATGAAAAAGAAGGTCTGATGATGATACGCAAATTATTAAGTTACCTGCCGCAAAACAACCTGGAAGAACCTCCCGTGGGTGACATTACAGACCCTATAGACCGGGTTGAGGATACACTGAATACTATTGTACCTGAAGACCCGAACAAACCATATGATATGCTCGATGTTATCCATCTGCTGGCAGATAGCGGAGAATTTACGGAAATACAAAACCAGTATGCCAGGAATATCGTTATTGGTTTTGCTAAAATGGGAGGCATGCCGGTCGGCATTGTTGCCAATCAACCGAATTTTCTGGCAGGGGTTCTGGATATTAATGCATCGCGAAAAGCAGCAAGGTTCGTTCGCAGTTGTGATGCTTTTAATATCCCTTTATTAACACTGGTTGATGTACCGGGATTTTTGCCCGGTTCGGCCCAGGAATACGGGGGGATAATTATCCATGGTGCCAAGCTATTGTTTGCTTTTGGAGAAGCTACCGTTCCAAAGGTAACTGTCACCTTAAGAAAATCATACGGCGGGGCACACGATGTGATGAGCTCTAAACAACTGAGGGGTGATATTAATTATGCATGGCCCTCGGCTGAGATAGCCGTGATGGGTCCCCGCGGGGCGATAGAGATCCTTGAAAGAAAAAAACTGGCTGAAATAGAAAAGCCGGAAGACCTGCAGCAGTTCATCGAAAATAAAGAAAATATTTACCGGGATAAATTTGCCAATCCCTATGAGGCTGCCAGGTATGGTTATATTGATGATGTTATCGAACCGATGAACACGAGGTTTCGGTTAATCAGGGCCTTTAAAACACTGGCAAATAAAAAGGATATGTTACCGCCAAAAAAACACTCGAATATACCATTGTAAATAACTCATGATAATACAGGACATAAATATCAACCCGTCGGCAATAGATGAAAACGCGCTTATCATTTCCCTGATCGGTTACCTGATCGTCTTTTGTGCTCTTGTTGTTCTGGCAATCGTTTTTTATTATATCCCCAAATTGTTGAATATAAAAAGGCAAGGGGATAAAAAAACTGCAAAAACCTCGGGACACGGCGAAGAGCTTTCAGGAGAAGTCAGTGCGGCCATCAGTATGTCTTTACTCCTGTATTTTGATCAGTATCATGATAAAGAAAGCAGGAACCTGACCATAAAAAGGGAATCACGTTTATATTCACCCTGGAGCTCAAAAATTTACCAGGTCAGAAATCAGTTTAACCGTACTTAACAGGTAATGGTATGAATAAATTCAAATTCACGATCAGGGGCAACAGGTACAATGTTGATCTGAAAAAAATTGAAGCCAATATCGCCACAATAGAGGTAAATGGTACCTTATATGAAGTTGAACTGGAGCGGGAAATAGAGACCAGTAAAACCCCGACAGTTGTTCGAAAAGTGATATCCTCTGAGGCTGAACATATTCAAAAAAAGGATGGAGGGGCCACAACACCTGTTACTGCACCCCTACCCGGAAGTATAATGTCCGTTCGTGTCAAGCCGGGTGATATCATTAAAAAAGGTGATATACTGCTCATCATGGAAGCAATGAAAATGGAGAATAATGTACTGGCTGAAAAAGAAGGTGTGATTGAACGTATTCATGTAAATACGGGCGATGCTGTTCTTGAAGGAGATATCTTAATGGAAATTATTTAGTGTATGTACATAAAGTCCCATTTGCCGCGTTACGCTTGTCCGAAAATTGCTCATTTACGACAAATAAACTCCGCGTTTTCGGACCGCGCGAGCCTTGCAAATGGGACTTTCTGAACAGACACAAGGTCAATTAAATATTTTGTCAACTTTATAGACAGACACTATACATTTATTGACGGTCATTATTTAATATAATATATATAGTCTCTTAAACAGAAAAATATTGATGAAGAAGTTTATTACAATTATTTCAATCATTGCATTACTGGGCATAATCCATTCATCGCTGCATAAAGCGAATGCCTTTCAAACAGAACAAACGGAGCAGCAGGTTGAATTAAATGAGGCAGGTGACACCGGCCATTCAAAATCATTAATTGATGGTATAAAACAATTCTTTAATTATACCGGGTTTAAGAATATGACATTCGGGCATTTGATCATGCTTGTGATTGGCCTTTTATTCATTTACCTGGCTATAAAATATGAGCATGAACCATTATTACTCATTCCAATAGGCACGGGGATCATTATTGGAAATATCCCCTTTATCACCCAGGCACTGGGCACACAAATGGGTTTATGGCAAACGGGCGACCCGGGATTGCAGGTGGGGATCTATGAATCGGGAAGTGTACTAAACTATCTGTATTTTGGGGTATTGAAAGGTATTTATCCCCCACTCATTTTTCTTGGTATCGGGGCAATGACAGATTTTTCCGCGCTGATTTCCAATCCCCGTTTAATGATCCTTGGAGCAGCAGCACAGATTGGTATTTTCCTCACCTTTCTGGGAGCTTTATTCCTGGGGTTCGATAGTGCTTCCGCGGGTGCAATAGGAATAATAGGCGGTGCAGACGGTCCCACGGCCATATTCCTCTCCTCCAAGCTGGCCAACGGGTGGATTATGCAAAACGGTGAGATGATATATGATCAGTCGCGCAACCTTATTGGCCCCATTGCTATTGCCGCGTATTCATATATGGCTCTGGTACCTGTCATACAACCCCCTATCATGCGCCTGCTGACTACCAAAAAACAACGCGGGATAAAGATGAAACCTCCCCGGGCCGTATCACGAACGGAAAAAATTTTGTTTCCCATCATAGGACTTATTTTAACTACTCTTATTTCACCATGTGCCTTACCGCTGCTGGGCATGTTGTTTTTCGGCAATATTCTCAAAGAATCAGGGGTAACCAACCGGCTGGCAGAAACAGCCAGAACATCATTAGTTGATATCGTTACCATCGTACTTGGTTTAACAGTCGGTGCATCCACCCAGGCCGATGTTTTTCTTACTTCACAGTCACTCCTGATATTTGTCCTCGGGGCAATATCTTTCATGCTGGCTACTGCAGGGGGATTATTGTTTGCACAGGTTATGAATATCTTCTTACCCCGAAATAAAAAAATCAATCCGCTGATAGGTGCTTCCGGCGTTTCTGCCGTACCTGACAGTGCCAGGGTTGTGCAGAACATGGGCCTGAAGGAAGATCCGAGCAATCATTTGCTCATGCATGCCATGGCACCAAATGTATCGGGTGTGATAGGTTCGGCAGTGGCTGCCGGTCTGTTACTTAGTTTTCTAATGTAGGGCCTGCTGAAAAACACGAAATTAATTTATTATCAACTATTGCCGGTACGGATTTGCAATCCGTACCCTCTGCTTACAGGTTTTTGTATTCAGGAAAAAATCTGTTATATTCATCATATATTATTATCTTTTTCTTATTATTATGGAAAAGTAACTTTTGTTGAATGTCCAAATAAACTATCATGCTTATTATGAAAAAAATCATACCTGTTTTATTGCTTATTATTCAATCATTTGTCTCGTTTTCCCAACCTGCTGACAGTGAGGAGGGAAAAGCAATCTCTCCCTATTTCCTGGTAAAAAGTGATGACCCCGGTAACGACCGGCTTCCCCTGAAAAAAACATCTGCCGGTGTTAATGTGGTTGGCGTGATCGCCGATGTAACCATCACCCAGGTGTATGAGAATGAGGGGAAGAATGCGCTGGAAGCGATTTATACTTTTCCTGCTTCTGAAAATGCGGCGGTTTATGCCATGGAAATGACCGTTGGCGAACGAAAGATCGTCGCCCGGATCGAAGAGAAAAAAAAGGCACGGAAAGATTATGAAGAAGCGAAAAAAGAAGGGAAAAGAGCATCACTGCTCGAGCAGCAGCGTCCCAACGTTTTTCAGATGAATGTGGCCAATATCATGCCCGGCGACCGCATTACCGTTACCCTTCGGTATACCGAACTGCTGGTTCCTTCCGACGGGGTTTACCGGTTTGTTTATCCTACGGTTGTGGGGCCCCGTTATACCGGTGAAAGCAAGGAAGGAAGCCAGCCGGCAGATTTCGCACATACACCTTACCAACACGAAGGGGAAGATCCGCTGTATGATTTTGATCTGGATGTCACCCTTTCCATGGGAATGCCCATTCAGGATATCACCTGCAACACACACAAGGTCAATGTTCGTTATCCCTCGGTTGATAAAGCCCTTGTCAATCTCGATCCTTCTGAAAGCAGTGGTGGTAACCGGGATTTCGTGCTCGAATACAGTCTTGCAGGCAATACGATCAACACCGGCATCATGTTGTACGAAGGAGAAGAAGAAAACTTTTTCCTGGCCATGATACAGCCTCCCGAACGCGTTGAACCCAAAGATATTCCCCCGAGGGAATACATTTTCATTAATGATGTTTCAGGATCGATGAGAGGATACCCGATGGATATTTCAAAAAAGATCATGCGCAACCTGGTGGGTAATTTGCGTCCTGAAGACCGGTTTAATGTACTGGTCTTTGCCAGTACATCAGGATGGATGGCAGACGAGTCACTGCCTGCTAACCAGGAAAATATTGAAAAAGGCATTGCTTTTATCGATGAACAGAGCGGCGGCGGGGGAACCAACATCCTGAGCGCACTGAAAAAATCGCTGAGCTTTCCGCGCGCCTATGAAGAAATGTCCCGTTCCTTCATTATTGTGACCGACGGTTATGTGTCAGTGGAAAAAGAGGTTTTTGACCTGATCAGGGAAAACAATGACAAAGCCAATGTTTTTGTTTTTGGTATCGGTACTTCGGTAAACCGCCATTTGCTGAAAGGAATGGCCCACGTGGGCAGGGGCGAGCCGTTTATCGTACTCAACAAAGAAGAGAGCAGTCAAAAAGCGGAAAAATTCAGAACCTATATTTCCAGTCCCGTACTCACACAAATTGAAAAACAGTTTCCGGGATTCGAAGCATACGATACCGAACCTTTGACATTGCCCGATGTATTTGCAGAAAGGCCCATCCTCATTTACGGGAAATACAAAGGAGAAGCCGGGGGCACCATCCGGCTGAAAGGGTATGCCGGAAGAAAACGCTGGAAAACAAACATTGATGTTTCCGGTGCAAAACCGGATGAGGATAACGAACCGCTTCGTTATTTGTGGGCACGAAAACGCATTCAGATGCTCGACGATTACAGTCATGTAGGCAAGGCCGAAGAAGAGAAGATCACGGCTCTGGGACTGGAATACAATCTGCTTACAAATTATACGTCCTTTGTTGCTATCGAAGAGAAACCGGTAAATATTGACGGGAAAATGAAAACCGTTAAGCAACCACTGCCCATGCCACAGCATGTATCCGATGCCGCTGTCGGCTTCGGTCTGGAAATAGAAGAGGAAACCGCTATGGAACAGATCAGCTTTTATGACCGGATTGAGATCATGGCCGGTCTGAGCCGGGAAAGACAGGTGCAGGTAAAAAATTATATTGAAGATGTGTTGATGCCGCAGCTAAGGTCTTGTTTTATTCAGCATTTCGGTGACTTCGAACGCATCACGGTTACCGTAGGGACGAACGGCAGGGTCGCTAATATCCGCTTTGACGGAATTCATATAAGCAAGCAGTTGAAAACATGCATGCACAGAACAATCATGCAATGGAAATTCCATGAGTTCAACCTGGCTGAAGAGCTGACATTCGACATTACCTTTTAATCCGTTTGATGCAACTGTCTGATGGAACATATAAGATACATATCTTACATTACACCCTGTCAGCATGCATTTTGCATCACCCGGTTTTTAGTCTTCGTGTTGATGCTTTTTATAATTGCTGCCTGTGGGCAGCAGAAGAATGATACTGCCGGCACCGGTGAGAAAAAAACAGCACGACAGCAGACGCCATAACCTTTATCCTGGGCGATGACAATGGTCAGGAACAAGCATATTACCTGAATGCAGCGCGTTTTTTCCGGTACAGTCCCCGTGAAAAAA
>Ga0307421_1001902_pt1 | contig 12174 bp, 12 predicted proteins | sample SalMarWE160270MG_FD_202163 | JGI IMG/M metagenome (GOLD analysis project Ga0307421, IMG submission 202163) | Salt marsh sediment microbial communities from the Plum Island Ecosystem LTER, Massachusetts, United States - WE1602-70 | ecosystem: Environmental > Aquatic > Marine > Intertidal zone >...
CCAACCCTCCTTGACCTTGTGTGTAAAGAGAACATAGAAAACCATACGTGGGAACAAGGGCATATTATCGTCTTTACGTCGGTAGGGGCGGGGATGAATATCAACGCTATGGTATATAAGATTCCTTGATATGGTCTACCCTTAACGCTCACACGTTGCTTTTAAACGCTTTCCTTAATATGACGGCCTTGTAACACCGGCAATCAACAAGCCCGCATTTGACAGTGTTGGTCATCGGTAACCTTCAGCAACCATACAAATGATCAAAGAAGACATCCGCAGCGAGATAGAGCGGTTTAGTGTACGGCACCGGGAGCGACGCCATACCCAAACCCACTGGCGTACACCACTGGTCGGCTTCGCGTCAGCAGAAGATACCTTATTCAAGAAACTGAAAAAGGCCGTCTCACGTACGCATGCACTGCCTGCAGAGCTTTTGTCGGGTGCGCAGACGGTGGTTGCATACTTCCTTCCCTTCGAGGAGTCCATTGTCCACAGCAACGTCGCCGGGCAGTTGGCATCTCGAGAATGGGCGCAGGCCTATGTGGAAACCAACATCCTGATTAAGAAGCTGAACTTCCACATGAAGGATTACCTAGAATCCCAAGGATATGCCGTGCTCGTTATGCCTCCCACGCACAACTTCAATCCCGACAATCTGATCAGTGACTGGTCACATCGCCACGTTGCCTTCGTGGCCGGACTAGGGAGATTCGGCCTCAACAACATGCTCATAACCGAGAGCGGATGTTGCGGCAGAATCGGCAGCTTCATTACCTCTCTCAGAATCACGCCGGATCCCCGGCCAAAGATCGAGGCATGTCTCTTCCATTACAATGCTTCCTGCACGCAATGCGTCACCCATTGCGTTAATGAAGCACTCTCCGAGGAGGGGTTCAACAGGCATGCCTGTTATCAGATGTGCCGTGCCAATGAAGCAAAATATCGATCGCTTGGCAGAGCCGACGTATGCGGGAAGTGCCTTGTGGATGTCCCCTGCTCCTTGGCAAATCCTGTGAAGAAGCTGCGACTGAAAATCGAACATGGAATCTGAGGCAATAGAGTAATTGCGCCCTGGACGATCAACGGGCGCCTCAGTCCGGTCCTTGTACCTTGCTCTTAATAAACTCCTCGATAGCCCCAAAGTACCGATCCCCCCCCACCATCATCAAGTCATTGTGATCCGCCCGCGGTATCACCACGAGGCGCTTTTCCTCGGCGGCGCTGAGCCGCAACAGTTCCTCGGCTTCATGCAAGGGGATCAGGTGGTCCTCGGCGGCATGGATGAGGAGGGTGGGGATATGGATAGAGCGCATTTTTTCACCGTTGGGGAAACCCTCCCTCTGATGTGAGGGGACCGTTATGGGCAACCCGATATATTGGAGTAGACGGAAGGCGTCGCTGAAGCCGCTCTCCACGATGAGCCCCCGCAGCGCATCCTGTGAGTGAAAGGCCACCTCTAAGGCCGGGGCACTGCCCAGGGAGCGCCCCATGACAAAAATGGCCTCGGGATAACCCCCTTCTTGCAGGACCCCCCTCAGCCTCTCGAAGATGGGGTGGGCATCCTTGAGGATATGGCCCATGGTGGGTTCTCCAGTGCTCAAACCATAGCCGCGGTAGTCGGCCACAAAGAGGTTGATCCTCCGAGCCGTGTAGAGGGAGGAAACGAGGTCGTAATCCCCTGCCGTCTCGCCATTGCCGTGGAAGTAGCAGACGGTGGCCATCCCCTTCGGAGCCGGATAGAACCGACAAACGATCGATATCCCTTCCTCCACCACCACGGGATAGAGGGAGCTGTCATCCCCAGGCGGGGGATCCCGTCTGGGATAGAAGATGAATTGAGAGACCTCAGGGCGGTCGAACAAAGAGGTATCCAGTTCTTCTCCCATCTCACCCCTCTCCTTCCCCCTGCGTGGCCCCTCTTCCTTCCAGGGCCCTGTGGACGGCCCGCTTGAGCGGGGTCAGATCCGACGATTTGACCACGTAGGCATCGGCGGCAATGGCCTTGACATCCCGCTTGAAGACCTCATAGGCGGAGCACAGAATCACGGGCAGATCGTAGTATCGGGTGCGTATCTCCTGCAAGAGATCCAATCCGTCCGCATCGGCCAGTTTGATATCCAGGATGATGAGGTCGGGACGCTCCCGTTCGATCCGCTCCAAGAGGCCTTGGCCACCGGCGGCCGTGGCCACCTCATAACCCTCCTCCGTCAGCTCTTCTCTATAGAGGAGTCGTATAGGCTCCTCGTCATCGACCACCAGAATCTTGGGCATCTTTTTTTCCTCTTTTCCCCCACCGCGCATCCAAATACGGGCGGGTCTCCTCAAAGCTCATGCACTGCTCCTCGATATATTCCTCCGCCTCCTGGACGGACATCCTCTCGGCGCGCAGGACAAAAGAGTAGACCTTGCCAAAATAGATGGGTATGAGGGAAGCCAACAGTGCTTCGCGCTCACCGTCAAGATCATGATATCCTACGGCGTAATCGAAGAGTATATGGGCCCACAGCAGGGGGGGGAAATCGAAGTGTTCCCACTCCATCTGCGCCACCTCCATCAACTTGTCATAGTACTCCGACGCCAACACCCGCTTCCACACCCCCTGAAATTTGTTGATGCCTTCGGTAAAGCGCCGATAGAGCCCTTGAGCGTCCATCTCCATTGCAGGGGGTTCCTCGACCTCCCCCAGGCCAAAGCCGAACACGGCGGTGGGCCGGCTCCACTTCACCTCTTTCCAATAGGGCTCACAGGGGGCCATCATCCCGAAGATGGTCCCTACCACCTGGCTGAACATCGGACCAAGATCGGTCCCGGGATCTTTGGGACGATGGATCTTGGGGCGCCCCATATAGGCCTGGCAGATAGGTATTGCGTGGGCGATGGCCTGGGTGGTCATCCAGATGTCGATGCCGAACTGGGTTATTTCATCGCTCCAAAACTCCTGCTTCAAATAGATGCGCACCAGCTCCGCTGAGATGCCGAAGTCCCCCCCAATGGGTTGGCGCACGCGTCGACCGTAGAGGGCGCGCAGGAGGGGATAGGCTATATTATTGGTGATGGTGCCGTCATATTTGTGCCTGACATAGAGCGGCGCAACGAAGCCAAAATCCATGAAGAGGGGCTCTCCCAAGTTCCTGACCCACCGAGGGGTGATGCTTTTGAGATCGGCGTCGATGATGATGCAGGCCTGGGCACCCAGTGCATCGACCTTGGCAAAGAGGTTCAACAGGTTGCTCCCCTTTCCCTTCACACTGGGGGGGGTAGAAAGGTATATCTTGGGGACCTCGGTGGGGGCGTTCAAAAAGGCCTCCTTCGTCCCATCAGTGGAGTCGTTGTCACAGTTGATGATCACCGATGTTTTATCACCGAAGTACTGCAGGAGCCCCAAACCGGCCTGGGTGGTGGGATGAACAATGGTCTTAGCCTCATTGTAGGAGGGGATGCCGACGACGATATCCGCTCGCTCTATCCGCGCCGGATTTTCCTCATACGAGACCATGAACTATTTTTAACACAGGCAGTACTGCAACCTCAAGGGCAAACTGATCTGATATTGACTATCACCCAGGACGATTGTAGTATGAGGAGCCTTCAGAGTTCAGGGGTATACAAAGCCATGATGCCCATCATCTCCATTGTAGGGAGATCCAAGAGCGGAAAGACGTCACTCATTGAACAATTGATCCCGGAATTCATCAAACGCGGCTATCGCGTAGCCACAGTAAAACACCATGGGAACGACTTCCCCATAGACCAAGAGGGGAAAGACAGCTGGCGCCACAAAGCGGCTGGCGCCCACACCGTGGTCATCTCCTCACCCCAGAAAATCGCCCTGATAGAAGATTCCCCTCACGACCTTTCCCTTGACGAGCTTGCCACCCGCTTTATCCGAGGGGCGGATATCATCATTGCCGAGGGGTTTAAACGAGAAGGCCACCCCAAGGTGGAGGTCTTCAGAAAGGAGATCCATCCCCACCCCCTGGCGCCCGAGCTGGAGAATGTTATCGCCGTGGTGAGCGATGTCTCTCTTACGTTAGACATCCCCTGTTTAGGCATCAACGACATAAAGGGTATTGCCGATCTCATAGAGGGACAATTTATCACTAAAATTAGGAAAAACACCCGGACAGACAGGCCTGGGTAAGGGCAGGATACCCTGTTGAGCAGAATACATAAAATAATTAAGGAACGGGGTAATTTTCCCCTTCCTTAATGTTGTGAATATGTGCTATAAGAGCCCTTAAATACCCATCGAGAAGGGGGTTTGCCCATGGGGAAAAAAACCTTCAAGGCCCAAGTGATCATCCTGTTCATGACACTCCTGTTTCTCCTCCTCCCTCTTTCCTCCGTCACCCACCCGCGCGAGGTCACCATCGATGTCAATATGAAGAGGTCCATCCCCGCCAGGGACTGCATGGAGTGTCACGCCGACACCATAGCAGGGGGGAAATTCGCCAACTCGGTACACGGGGCTAATGCCTGTACCAGCTGCCATGTGGACGTCATCGACGTGGAAAAACACGCCCAGGGGACCTATCTCCCCCGAACGGTTGATTGTAGCATCTGCCACGAGAAGGAGACCCAGGAATACACCAGCAGCGTCCACCATATCAGAGAGAACTTCGGCTGTGTGGAATGCCACGCGGACATCCACTATGTGAAGCCGTGGGAGGGGAACAAGATTCGGATCATCGAGAAATGTACCTCTTGCCATGAAGAGGAGACCTATGTGGCCAGCGGCCATGAACGGGCGGTGATGAAGGGGAACAACGATTCCGCCGTCTGCTCTGACTGTCATGGGTTACACGACACGAGGATCTGGCACACGGCCGGCCGCACGTATCCCGTGGAGGCGCGTGAGTTCTATACCAGGGCATGCAATAAATGCCATGCAAACAAAGAACTGATGAAGAAGAACAATCTGACCACCATCGCCGTTGAGACCTATGAACACAGCATCCATGGCAAAATACAAAAGGTGGGCTATGCAGCAGCCGGATGCGCCGACTGCCACACCTCCCACAACATCCTCCCTAAGTCAGATCCCGAATCTACCATCAACGAGAAAAATCTCACTAAGGTATGTTCACGCTGTCACGAGGGGGCCAATGCCAATTTCATCAAGTTCATCCCCCATGCCGCCTTCGAGGATCGGGTGAAATACCCTCAACTCTTTTGGACCACGGTCTTCATGGTCACCTTGCTCGTGGTCGTGCTGGTCTTCTATTGGGCGCACACCTTCCTGTGGTGGCGGAAGGCCTATTGGGAAAAGCAGCGGCTGTTAGCCGAAGGCCATCTGATCTCCGACAAGCTCGACCAAATTAAAAACCCGGGGGAGACCTATATCCGCTTTACGCTCAGGGACAGAATATTACATCTGGTCGTTATCTTTACCTTCTTCGGATTGGCGGCAACAGGGATTCCCATTAAGTTTACCGATGCCCCCTGGGCCAAGTTTATGCTCGACCTCATAGCCGGCTTCCAAGTCGCCGCCCTCCTGCACCGTGTGTGCGCCTTCATCCTCATTGTGGCATTCCTCATCGTCCTGGGGTATTGTTTCCACTTCACCTTCTTCAACAAAAAGGCTGGAAAAAACTGGAAGGAGAGACTCTCCGGACCCTATTCCCTCCTGCCGAGGAAGAAGGATTGGGACGACTTTATCGCCATGGGCAAATGGTTTGTGGACCAAGGACCTCCCCCCCGGTTCGACCACTGGACCTACTGGGAGAAGTTCGACTTTCTGGCAGTCTTTTGGGGGATGGCCGCCATCGGCATATCCGGCATCATCATGTGGGTGCCGCATATCACCACCAAGTTCCTGCCGGGATGGTGGATCAATATCGCCCGCATCGTCCACTCCGACGAGGCCTTGCTGGCGGTGATCTTCATCTTTACCGTCCACTTCTTCAACACCCACTGGGTACCTACCAAGTGGCCGATGAACTACTGCATCTTCACCGGCAGGATCTACAAATGGGAGTTTATCGAGGAAAGACAGATTGAGTACGAACGGCTGAAAAAGAGAGGGGGATTGGAGAAGTTAAAGACGGCGTTCCCCAGCATCTTTGCCAACTTTCTCTCAGGGGTCATAGGAATGAGCGCCCTGATCATCGGATTGCTCTTCGTCATCCTGATTATTTGGGCCGTTATCGGGTGAATGAAACGCTATTGCGCAACAAAAAAGAGAGCCATGGGGGATGGCAGATCCATGGCTTTCTCGTAATCAGCCCTCGCGTGTATTGACTATTGATGCCCCCCCTCGTTTTCTTCGTATCCCACGATCATGGCCTTGAAATGTTCGAAGAAGGTGTGTCCCAAGGTAGACAGGTAGACATGCATGATGAGAAAGGCAGCAACGACGTAAGCGATGATAATATGGAATGCGTCGAGGACCCGTACCCCCCCCAGTGCTGCTATGATAGAATGGAATCTTTCCAGATCCCACAAGAGGACACCCGTCACTATCTGCAGGGGGACGAGGACGAACATGATGCCGAAGTAGGTGGTCTTCTGCAGGGCGTTAAATTTGGCCTCTGGTGTAGGAGCAAAAGGAGCCGGGTCGCCGAAGAAGAAGCGGGCAAAGTAGTAGGCGGATTGCGTGGGGATGCCGACGCTAAAATCCTCAGGCGCAGGGATATATTGCCTGACCAGCTGCCGTGTGACCGCATAGTAACCAAACCACAGCAGATAATCAAACAACACGATGAAACCGAGGATGTTGTGGATATTCACTGCTCGTTTGAAGGTCCCAAACCACGTGATCAAATCGGGAAACCGCAATTGTATCCCCGTCAACACCAACAGGACTATGGCAACCGCGTGCACCCAATGCCAAATCCTGATCGTCAACGGATGTAATATTTCTTTCCTGCCGTGATCTGTCTTCTGGCTCTCTTTCTTCCGCCGAATCATATATACTTAAATATTCCTTCCCACTCCCATCGAGTCTTATTTCCGTTTCTGCCGTCGTAAACCAATGGTTAACAACCTAATCCCCCAATGCGCTACGACAAAACTCAAGCCAGCTAGGACAAACAAAATACCTATAACGTCCAGCCATTTATACCCGATCTTCCTCACGATGAACAGCATGTCCGAGATATCCCGCCTAGAAATCTTGCTTTCTCCCAACAGGTAGAAGTCGCTGGTGACCGGGATGGAGTGAATCCCCACCAAGATGCTTTTGTCCATCGGGAGGGTCCTAATGCCACCCCCCTGTTCGGGTATCTCCATAATCAATTTTGAGTAGAATTCCGCCTGAGATGAATGGCAAAGGGAACAATCTTTCGCCTTGGTCCCCTTGTCGGTATAATTATGTGACGGCTTGAGGACCAAAACCCTCACCCCTAGCTCAATCTGGTAGCGGCGTTCTTTTTCATTCAATACGTTAAGAAAGGAAAGGACTTCTCGGTCCTCCAAGAAGCCATTGTCGTCTCTATCGAGGAACTTTACCACGTTTGGCTTTTCCGTATTCAACAACTTGGCCACCTCTCCATATTCAAGCCGCTCCGCCTTCCCCTTCTTGTCCACTTTCTGAAGGTAAAAGACGATTCCCTTTTCGGCCTGTGGGGCATGACACATGGTGCACTCCAGGGCCTTGAAGTGTAGGTCCTTTTGAGGCAGCCAGTCGTGCCCCCGCTCCGGATCATGGCACTTGGTGCAGATGGCCTGGCGTTGTTCAACATTCAGCTCTTCGAAGGGGACGCTCGAATGTGGATCATGACACCCAAAGCAGATCTTCTCGCTGACCTTGGCATGGAGGCTGTCCTTGTATTCTGCCATCACGTCCTGATGGCAGTGCTCACAGACAGGCGTTTTCAGCCCCTTTACCTCAAACCCTTCCCCTGCACGCAAGACGGTCAGATCGGCATGGCAATCGATGCATTCCACTCCGTTTTGGCCATGTACTGTTGAAAAGTAGTAATCTTTGGACGGGATAGGAGGGATCTTGCCGACCACGGCCTTGTCCATCTTGACCGTGCGCCATCCTCCCTGTCTTTCGGGTATCCTGAGCATCACCTGGTCATAGAAGGGCGCATCTGAGACATGGCACATCGTACAATCCTTGATGTGCTTGACCTCATCAGTATAGTTATGATACGGCCGTAATACCAAGACTTTCTCCTGAAGGCGGGGGGACTGTATTCCCTGTTCATGCAGCTTGGCGATGAACCTGTTGATCTCATGCACCTCCACTATGCCGTTCCCATTACGATCGATGGCCCTGGCCACATCGCCCTTATAACCGCGCGTGGACCCCTCCAGTCCGCGATAGTCAAGACCGAACCGCTTGCCATTCTTCCCCACTGCGGTGAGATGGAAGAAGAGTCCTTTTACGGCTTCAGGAGAGTGACAGACCGTGCACTCCAGGTACTGGAAGTGAAGCCCTCGCTGAGGCAACCATCGATGTCCATCTTTCTCATGACACTGCAGGCAAATCCCTGTCCGCTCTTTTTGGGAGAGCTTTCTGAAGGAGGTGGTAGCATGAGGGTTGTGGCACTCGAAGCAGAGCCTGTTACTAACCTTGGCGTGTTTGCTCTTGTCATAATGGTTTACGATCTCTTCATGACACTGAGCACAGTCGACGAGGCCCAGTCTTTGTGGATGGGGGATATCCTCGATATCGGTATGGCAATCGACACATTGCAGTTCACGGTGGACCGTGGAACGAAACTTTCCATAATTCACAAAGAGAGTAAGCTTTCCCTTTCTGACCTCCTCTTTCGTTGGGGTAGGAATTACCATCTCGAGCCGTTCTTCCTTGCTCAACTCGAGAATATCCGGGGTCCCATGGCATTCGAGACATGTTTCATTGTCTAAGGGAAAAGCCGTCCCTGTCCATGAAAAAAGGCTCAAAGACACTAAACTGACAGTGGCGAAGAAGTGAGCGGCGTTCCCTCGTTTCTTCTTATCCGCAACCCGGATCATCTCGTTGCTTCCTCTGCAAGTCTCTTTTGTAAAGCTTGTGCGTTTTGTAACAAAATGTTTCCTTATTGTCAAGACAAACTTTAAAAACCGGGGAGAAGAAGGGGGCCTCTTGGTGATGCACATCGTTGAGGCCCCCCTCTGCCGTGGCGGTAAAACACCCTTGAACCTCCCCTCGTACCATGATATTTTCATCATATATGAAAAAGGACGCTTATATTTATATCCATATCATCGGAGACGCGGATACCGTGATAGGCCTCAGAGAAGTGGCGGAAAATATAAGGAAAGATTTCGGGTCCGCCACGAAAATTTCACGAAGCACGATCAATCCGGAAAATTTCTACGATCCGAGGCGTAAACAATATCACTCTACCAAGATCCTCAAGGAGATGTTGGACGAGCTCCCTGCCGATGCTTCGAAGATGATGGGCATCATTTCCTGTGACCTCTTTATACCGATCTTGACCTTTGTCTTCGGCGAGGCGCAGTTGAACGGAAATGTGGGAATCGTCTCTTTCGCCCGGCTGCAGCAGGAGTTTTATGGCCTGCCGCCCAACCAGGCCCTCCTGCAAAGAAGACTGATCAAGGAGATAAAACATGAATTAGGACATACCTTCGGGCTCATCCACTGCTCTCTCAGGGAGTGTGTGATGTCCGTGGCCAACAATATCGCCGACGTAGATTCAAAAGGTTTTACCTTTTGTGAAGGGTGCAACGAGCTGCTGCGCCGCAGCCAAAAGGGGCAGTAAGCGCCCAGACCGGCATATGTTGAATCAACACCCCAGCTTTGTTTAAATAATCAACATATAAATCCCTTTAGAAACAATAAGTTATAAACTAAAATATATTTTAGTTTAAATTTTCAACACATTGGTGATAGTGGAGTAGGGCGGCTCATTGCCACTAGCATAAAAAGTTTAATAAATTCGGTCACTTATGAAATTGCTGGGTGGCCTTTTTTGTGGCACGGAAAATGCTGTCTTATAAATAAGAAAAAAGCGAGGGGTTGTGATGGAAACGCATTGTCCTTTTTTAAAAAATGAGAAGATGGCCTTTTGTAAGGCCTTTCCCGTCAGGAAGATGCTCCCCTACGATCGACTCTATCTCCAGGACAATATCTGTATGAGAGAGGAACATCGTACCTGTCCCATCTATCGCGCTAAAGAGGCTGAACGGGTTTCTGGTCATCCCAATAATAAAAAGGTCTGTCCCTATCTAGAAGTAGAAGAAGTCCTCTTTTGCGGGGTCTATCCGGTGAAGAAAATGATACCGTCCAGCGCCTTCAAGCTGGAGTGCCCGTGTACTACCGAGGCCTACATCGACTGCCCTGCCTATCGGCAGATCGCCCAGGGGGATATAGCCTCCGGTGAGGCGGTGACGGTGCAGGGTTTTCTGTTGGATGATACGGTCTATTATCATCGAGGTCACCTCTGGCTGCAGCGGATCAACGGAAGGATACGAGTGGGGTTGGATGACTTTGGCCAGTGGTTGCTGGGGGATATAGAGAAAATCACCTTTCCCCAGCGCAAGGAACGGCTGGAGCGCAATCAACCCCTGCTGCAATTAAGCTGTTCCCACGGCACCGCTGAAATCGCCTCACCCCTTTCTGGTACAGTAATGGACGCCAATGAGGGGGTTCATAGAGATACTTCTTTGATTAATTCCGATCCCTATGGAGAGGGGTGGTTGGTAGAGTTGCGTCTAGCTAAAGGAGAGTTAGACCGCTTGGAACAGCGGGGTGAAGGATTCATATTCGCCCCTGATGCTCGTAAGTGGCTGGAGAATGAGGTAGATCGGCTCCACGGTGTACTGGAAACGGAGATCGGGATCACCATGAGTGATGGTGGACAGTTGATGGACACCCTGCGGGATGTCGTCACCCAGCACCAGTGGGGCATATTAATAAAGACCTTTTTGGTAAAAAGAGAAAAGGAGGAATGAGCCATGTTAGAACTTATTGCCACCATATTTATGGTCAGCGTGGGAGTGATGTTTGGTCTGGTCATTTTGGCCTATGCCATCTACACCACCTTTTATCCCCTCGCAAGGACCATCGGCGGCGGACTCCAGGTGCTGAAGCACTATGGCGAGCAGCGGGTACGGGCAAAGGCCCTCCAACGCGATTACGTCCTGACCCCTGATGCTCGACTGGGGTTTACCATGGCCGATGGCGGCGATCGGATGAAGAAGAAAAAGAAAAAGTCCCCCAAGCGCAAGAAATAGCCGCCGAGTGACTCATACGGATACTAGATGAGAAGCGGAAAATACTTTTAAGGAGGTACAGAAATGGAAGGTTTCACGTATGTAGATCTCTTCGCTACGAAAGGTATTGAATATCTATTAGTGATCGGATTTCTCCTGGCCATCACTCCCTTCTGGAGGTTCCTACGGGTGCCTGCGCGGGCAGGTATTGAAGCGGTCAGAAGGGCCGTGGCTTCAGTTGCTCAATGGTTCTCACTCCCGGAGGGATTGTTCTACCATCAGGGACATACATGGGTCATGCCCCAAGGTGCTGAACTGGTCAAGGTCGGTGTGGACGATTTCGCCCAGAGGCTCGTGGGAAAATCCAACAAGGTAGATCTTCCTCAGATTGGTTCACGCATTGAGCAGGGAAATGTGGGATGGAAACTTGGCATTGATTCCAAGACTATCGATATGCTCTCCCCTGTTACCGGAGATGTTGTCGCCGTTAATAAAGATATCGTAAAGAACCCCGATCTCATCAATGACGATCCCTACGGGAAGGGGTGGCTGATGATGGTCAAACCCGACAACAAGCGTGCAACGGTAAAGAACCTTTTAACGGGTAAACTGGCAACAGCATGGATGGAGAAAACGGCGGATGAACTCCGGGAGCGAATGGGCGGCGAAGTCGGGGTCGTGTATCAGGATGGTGGTCTTCCCATATCAGGCATTGCCAAGGCCCTTTCTCCCGATGCATGGGATAAGATGGCGAGTGAATTTCTTCTGACACAGGAATAACGATAGAAAGAACGCGTTACATAATGGGGGCACCCCCTTAAAAGGAGGGGTTGCCCTTATTATTTGTGAATTATCGATAATGAGCAAAACGCCTCGGGGTATGCAAGGTATCCTACAAAAAATACACAAAAAGTGCTTGTTCAAATCATAAAAATAGCATACAATACGGGGCCAAATTCGTTGCCTGATACATACTCGAGGAAGGGGAGGAACATCAGATCAGGGAACAGTGTCACTATAATAATCATCATTTTCGGGGTGGTA